>Ga0065724_102086_pt1 | contig 26566 bp, 23 predicted proteins | sample TheenrcSG05JP960_FD_59111 | JGI IMG/M metagenome (GOLD analysis project Ga0065724, IMG submission 59111) | Thermophilic enriched microbial communities from mini bioreactor at UC Davis - Sample SG0.5JP960 | ecosystem: Engineered > Solid waste > Grass > Composting > Bioreactor | place: USA... | reverse complement strand
ACATCGTGCCGCCGGAGGCGCGCGCCGACCTGCCGATGCTCGAGCCGGTTTATCCGCTCACGGCCGGTCTCTCCGGGAAAATCCTGCTCAAGCTGATGCGGCAGGCGGTCGAGCGCGTGCCCGAGTTACCCGAATGGCAGGAGCCGCGCTGGCTAAAGGCGCGCGGCTGGCCCAGCTTCGGCGAGGCCATCAGACGTCTGCACGTGCCGCAGGAGCCGGACGAGGTCTCGCCGGCGGCCCCGCATTGGCAGCGACTGGCCTACGATGAACTTCTTGCCGGGCAGATCGCGCTGGCCTTGGTTCGCCAGAGCTTCAAGGCACAACGTGGCCGCCCGATTGTCGGTGATGGGCGTATCCGTAAACAGCTGCTGGCCGCCCTTCCCTTCGCGCTGACGCCCTCGCAGAGTAAGGCGTTGCGCGAAATCGAAGCCGATATGGCGGCTCCCACCCGCATGCTGCGGCTGCTACAGGGAGATGTTGGTTCCGGCAAGACCGCTGTCGCCCTCATATCGATGGCCATCGCGGTTGAGGCCGGCGCGCAAGCCGCACTTATGGCGCCTACAGAAGTTCTGGCGCGCCAGCACGTGGAGACGATCGGACCGCTCGCCGAGAAAGCCGGAGTACGGGTCGCCCTGCTCACCGGGCGCGAAAAGGGCAAGACGCGCGCTGAAATTCTGGAGCGCCTCGCCCGCGGCGATATCGACATCCTCGTGGGCACACACGCCCTCTTCCAGCCGGACGTCGTGTTCAAGGACCTCGCCTTCGCCGTCATCGACGAGCAGCACAGATTTGGCGTGCACCAGCGACTCGCGCTGCAGACCAAGGGCGGCAATGGCTCAGCCGACGTTCTGGTCATGACGGCCACGCCAATCCCGCGGACGCTCCTCATGACCCATTACGGCGACCTCGACGTGTCGCGGCTGACGGAGAAGCCGGCGGGCCGCAAGCCTGTCATCACCACTCTTGTCTCGACCGAGCGGCTTGAAGAGGTTGTGGACGGTCTGCGGCGCGCCGTCTCGGAAGGCGCGCAGGTTTACTGGGTCTGCCCGCTGATCGAAGGCAACGGCGCGTCCGAGCTCGCCGCAGCCCAGGAACGACACGCCCACCTCACCCAGGTGCTCGGTCCGGTCGTGGGACTTCTGCANGGCGCCATGCCAGGGCGGGTGAAGGACGCGACCATGGCCGCGTTCGCCGAGGGCAAACTCCGGGTGCTGGTTTCGACAACCGTCATCGAGGTCGGTGTGAACGTGCCCAACGCCACGATCATGGTCATCGAGCACGCGGAGCGGTTCGGGCTGGCCCAGCTCCATCAGCTGCGAGGGCGTGTCGGCCGCGGGCAACGGCAGTCCTATTGCGTGCTGCTCTACAAACCNCCGCTCGGCGAGACAGCGCAGGAGCGGCTCAAGATGATGCGCGAGACGGAGGACGGCTTCCTCATCGCAGANAAAGGATCTGGAGCTGCGCGGGGGCGGCGAGGTGTTGGGCGCGCGTCAAAGCGGCATGCCCGAGTTCCGCATCGCCAATGTGCCGAACTTCGAGGAATTGCTGGCGGCGGCACGCGATGACGCCCGCCTGCTCCTCCTCACGGACCCTCACCTTACAAGCCCGCGCGGCGCCGCGATCCGCAACCTGCTCTACCTTTTCGAGTGCGACGACGCCGTGCGCCTGTTCCGCGCTGCGTAAGTACGGCGCCGGAAAATCAAGCTTATAAAGCTGCGACGCCCGCAATCGCGATTTTCAACAGCGCACCCTACGATTGAGGGTCCCGCGCAGCATCAGCAAGCGTTTTGAGTTGCTTCTGATACTCAGGCATGACCATGCCCGCCGAAATGACCATCTTGGCCGCATCCTCGACGCTCATGCTGAGGACGATCACGTCCCTGCGTGGCACGACGCAGACGAACCCGGTCGGCGGCATGATACCGGTGGGCATGAAGACAGTGAGCAGATCGTCTTCACCGCCGGGCCGGACTTCCTTGATCTCCCCCTGGGCCTCGCCCGTGATGTAGACGAGCGACCAGATCCCCTTCGACGGGAATTCCATGAGGCCCACCTTGTTGAAGGCGGCGCCCGATCCGGCGGCCGTGACCACCGAAATGAAGATCTGCTTCAACGCCTGATAGACGTTGCGCACGATCGGCATGCGCTGCAGGAACAGCTCGCCCGAGCTGATGATCGTGCGACCGATAAGGTTCGCGGCGAGCGCGCCGATTAACGTCAGACCGATGAACCCGAAAAGAAGGCCGATGCCGGGCATCGGAAACGGAAGATACGTCTCCGGATTGTAGACCTTCGGAACGAAGGGTTTGACCCAGGCATCAACGACATTGATGAACCACCACGCGATGTACAGCGTGATCGTCACCGGCCCGACGACGACAAGACCAGTCAGGAAGTAGTTTCTCAGCCGAGCACCCAGGTGCAGCTCTGAGTGGCTCTGCGCCACACCCGGACGCGCGGGCTTCGGCTGCGCGCTCGAGCTTTCACCGGACAGCGACTGCTGCTCCGCACCGTCGTGTTGCATGCTTCGACTTACCGCCCCACCCAGCGCCGAAGCGCGGAAGAGGCCCTCCCTTACTCGTTACAGTTTCAGGGAAACCGGAATAAGCTGAGTACGCAATAGGCGATAAGTGGAGGGAGGACAACTGGTCCCGCCTGGAGAAGCGTTGGCCCTCACCGGCTGATGATGTGGCAATCAAGGCCCGCCTGGCGGAGTTGCGGGCAAACCTTTTCGACCTCGCCACTGCTGGCGAACGGCCCTAGGCTCACCCGGTATAGCGTGCCCATGTTGCCCATCACGGCTTCCTCGATGCCCGGCTCCCGGGCACCGAAGCTGCCGCCGAGCTGACGGAGCCGTTTCGCAACCGCCTGAGCCTCCTGCTTGGTGCGAACCGCCGCGACCTGAATGACGTAACTGCCCTGTGCAGCGGCCTTGCTGGTGGAAGCGGTTGTGGCAGGAACGCTGTTGCCNCCGCCNTTGCCTGCTTTTCGAACGACAGTGTTCTCGCCCCATGTGCTGGACCAGGCGGACGTCTGCTGCGTCGCCGCCCTCGGGGCACCGGCAGCCTCTCCGGAGCGGCTCGAGGGGGCGCTGGCTGCGCTCTGTGGCGGATTCGACGATGCGCCACCGAAGAGCGCGTTGAAGAAGCCAGTCAAACCGCTGCCGCTCGAAGCCGGTGATGGCGATTCTGCCGCGGTGGACGCGGCGGCAGTCTCAGCGTTCGCTTTGGCGCGCGGCTGCCTGGTTGCGGCAACTCGCTTCTCATCCGCCTCCGCCTGCTCATTCAAGCCGGCATCCCGATAAGCCGCAGCGCGATTCAGCAAAGCGTTCGAACGCTGCTCCGCATCGAGGCCGTCCTTGATCCACAGGGCGCTGGTGAAATCGGAGATTGCCTGGGCCGGCCTGTTCTGCTTGCGATAGGCGAGACCGCGGTAATAGAGCGCCTGCGCGAGCTTCGACTGCGAGATCTTCCCGCTGCTAATGGCGCTCGTCAATTCCTGAACCGCCAGATCGATCTTCCCGGCCTCGTAGGCCGCGATGCCCTTCTCGATCTGCTTGTCCGTCTGAGTTGAAGCGGATTTCGATGCGCTGGTCTTACCCTTGGCAGATTCTGCTGCGAAGATGGGCTCAGCAATGCCACCTGCAAAAAGAATCGCCGCGACCGCCCCAACGAGACAGTCAATTCCCCTCCCCCTCGCGCGTACCCGCGTCATTGCGAAGTCCTCGCCCGTAACCTCCGTTACGCGCATCACCTCCACGACCGCTGAGTCGACGCCAAGCACATTATTTGGGCAATTCGACGGCCAATCCTTCGCTCCCGGCCCTATTCCACAGTGACGGACTTGGCCAGGTTACGTGGTTGATCAACGTCGGTGCCCATGGCGACGGCAGTGTGATACGCGATCAGTTGCACGGGTACCGCATAAAGCAGGGGATTCGTAAAGGGGTGAGCGTCCGGCATCTGCAAATGGGTGTGGAGTTTGCAGCCCGCCTTCGACGCCGGCGCGTTCGAGATCAGGATAATCTGCCCACCGCGTGCCGCGACTTCCTGCATATTCGAGACGGTTTTCTCGAACAGGTCGTCTTCCGGCGCCACAACCACCACCGGCACATTCTCGTCGATNAGCGCGATGGGGCCATGCTTGAGCTCGCCGGCGGCGTAGCCCTCCGCGTGAATGTAGGAGATCTCCTTGAGCTTCAGCGCACCTTCAAGCGCGATGGGGAAGTTCTGCCCACGGCCCAGATAGAGAACATCCTTCGCCTTTTGCAGTGAATGGGCGAGCGTCTCGTACATCGGCTCGCTGCGCAGGATCGTATTGACGTGCCGAGGCACCTCGGTCAGTGCACGAACAAGCTCTTTCTCGTCTGCCTCGGAGAGCGTGCCCCGCGCGCGACCCGCCGCGATGGCAAGACAGGCGAGAACAGAAAGCTGGCAGGTGAACGCCTTGGTGGACGCAACGCCAATCTCCGGTCCGGCGAGCGTCGGCAGAATCGCATGAGACTCGCGCGCGATGGTCGACGTCCGCACGTTGACGACCGAGGCAATCTTCTGCCCCTGGGCCTTGCAGTAGCGGAGCGATGCCAGCGTGTCCGCGGTCTCGCCCGACTGCGAAATGAAGATAGCGAGACCGCCTTCCGGCATCGGCGCCTCGCGGTAGCGGAACTCGGATGCCACGTCGATATCGACCGGAATGCGCGCGTACCGCTCCAGCCAGTACTTGCCGACGAGCCCCGCGTAGTAAGCCGTGCCACAGGCCGACATGGTGATGCGCGAGATCTTGGCCAGATCCACGCCAAGGTCGGGGAACACGACCTTGCCCGTCGCCATGTCGAGGTAATGGGCGAGTGTATGGCTGATGACCTCGGGCTGCTCGTGGATCTCCTTGGCCATGAAGTGGCGGTAGTTGCCCTTGTCCACGAGCAATGAGCTCGCTACCGACCTCACGATTGGCCGCTCCACCGGGTTGCCCGCCGTATCGTAGATTTGCGCTCCGGAGCGGGTGATGACGACCCAGTCACCATCCTCGAGGTAGGTGATCGCATCCGTGAACGGTGCCAGCGCGATGGCGTCCGAGCCGAGATACATCTCGTTCTTGCCGTGGCCGATCGCCAGCGGTGGCCCACGCCGGGCGCCGATCATCAGGTCATCGTGACCGGCAAAAATGAGCCCCAGGGCAAACGCACCGCTCAGGCGCTGTAGCGCCTTATGGGCTGCCTCGACAGGCCTGCATCCCTGATTGAGATAATCCGTGACCAGATGGAGAATTGTCTCGGTGTCGGTCTCCGTCTCGAACTCGTAGCCTTTGGCCGTGAGCTCGTCCCGAAGCTCCTGGAAGTTCTCGATGATGCCGTTGTGAACCACAGCCACGCGGTCATTCATGTGGGGGTGGGCATTGCGCTCGATCGGCCGACCATGCGTCGCCCAGCGCGTGTGGCCAATGCCGGCCCGCCCTTTCAACGGCTGCTCTGAAAGCTTCAACTCCAGGTTCTTCAGCTTGCCCTCAGCCCTCCGCCGGTCGAGATGTCCGTTCTCCACCGTGGCAATGCCAGCAGAGTCGTAACCGCGGTACTCAAGTCGACGCAGCGCATCGACAAGATCTTCCGCGACAGGCTTCGAGCCAAGAATGCCCACGATCCCGCACATCCAAACATGCCCCTATACTGTCGGGAAATCATTTGTTCTTTTGCTATGCCCCGAGAATGCTCGAAACAATTCAAACCGTGTTTCGCAACTTTTCGATTGGGTTAATGTTTTCCTGCCTTACGACGTTGCATCATGGCGCGGAACTTGGCTGCCCAGCCCTCGCGCACTGTTTGCTCATTGCGTTCCAACGCGAGCGCATCTGCCGGCACGTTCTTGGTAATGACGCTGCCTGACCCGATGTAGGCGCCAGCGCCCACGGTCACCGGTGCCACAAGCGCTGTATTGGAGCCGACGAAGGCACCCGGCCCGATCTCCGTCTTGTGTTTGAAGAAGCCGTCGTAGTTGCAGAAGATTGTCCCTGCACCGATATTTGCGCCGGCACCAACGCGGCCGTCGCCGAGGTAGGAGAGGTGGTTCGCCTTGGCCCCCTCCTCGACCACCACGTTCTTGACCTCGACGAAGTTGCCGATCTTCGATTTTGGGCCGATGTCGGCGCCGGGCCTGAGTCGGGCAAAGGGTCCGATCTCCGCCCCGCGCCGCAGACAGGCGCCTTCGAAATGGCAATTGGCGTGAATGATGACCTCGTCCTCGATCGTCACGCCCGGTCCAAAGAACACGTTCGGTTCAATCATCACGTCGCGGCCGACCACCGTGTCGTAGCTGAACCAGACGGTCTCCGGCGCAACCAGAGTGGCGCCCTCTGCCATGACCTTCTCGCGGAAGCGCCGCTGGAAAACCGCCTCCGCCTCGGCAAGTTGATTGCGTGAGTTGACCCCCAGAACCTCTTCCTCCGGGCACGAAATGGCGGCGACCCGATAACCCTTCGATCGCGCGATGGCGACGGCATCGGTGAGATAGTACTCACGCTGAGCGTTGTTCGTTCCGATGGCATCCAACAGCTCGAGCAATCGCGGGCCGCGGAACGCCATCACGCCAGAGCAGCAGAAAGTGACCGCCCTCTCGGCTTCCGTTGCATCCTTGTGCTCGCGGATCGCGACGACATTTCCGTCGGCGTCCTGAAGCAGGCGCCCGTAGCCTGTCGGATCTGCGGCCTCGAACCCGAGCACCGCAACCGGCGTGTCGTCATTGAGGCAGTCGAGCAGGCTCTGGAGCGTTTCTGGCAGGATGAGCGGCGTGTCACCAAAGGCGACCAGGACGTCACCCTGATGCCCAACAATGGCTGGCCGTGCCGAAAGAACCGCGTGCGCCGTGCCCAGCTGCTGTTCCTGGACGAAAACTTCTGCCGAGGGCAGGCGCTTTGCTACCTCGGCCCGCACGTCATCCATCTGTGGTGCAATCACCACGGCCGTTCGGCTCGCCCCCAGCGCCCCGACGGTCCTGAGTACATGACCCAACAACGAGAGGCCGCCGACCCGGTGCAACACCTTCGGCAGAGCTGATTTCATGCGCGTGCCCTTGCCTGCGGCGAGCACGACGGTGAGTAGTGGGCGTGACGTCATGACGGAAAACACCTAAGCGGAACCGAACACTTCTATCCTGTTATCCTTCAGGCGCGCTCTGCCACCCGTAGTCGCGCCTGCCTCAAAGTTTCACCAGCAAAAGTTGATAGCGCGCCAACCGACTATCCACAGATGTCACCAACTGGCACGGCTGATCCCGTTGACCCCAACAGCAGACTCGGACGACGGTTTGGCACAAGCGAATCATGTGCTTGGCCGCGCGACCGCATTCTGGTCTGGCGTCCGAGCAATTTGGGTCCCAGGGCCGCCATGCAAGCGCAACCAACAAATAACCAGACGTTTGCTGAAAGAATTGCTACTCCCCCTGCGCAGCCGCGCAGCTCTTCGGCCCTCTACCTGGGCACTTGGACTTTTTTGGGCACGGCTGCGGCGGCGTACATCTACATGTTGCTGGCCCAACCGGAATGGGCTGCGCCTCTCACAACGCAGGCCCTGCGGTCTGAGGAAGTCAACCGCGAAACCCAGGTCGTGGAGCAGCTTACAGAAGAGATTAGCGTCCTTCGGACGACCATCGCGAACTTGGAGCGCGAGCTTTCCGAGGTGAAGGAAGCGGCCGCGAAGCGGCCCGTTGCCATCATCAACCGGCCGCAGACGACCGCAGAAGCTATTGAGCCGCAAGACCCCGAAGAGGACGAGCTGACTGAAAGCGCTGCGGTTTCAGTCCCCAGCCCAAGTGTTGCCCCGCCTGAGGTTGGCAGCGAGCCAAGTCACATTGCTTCAGCGCAACCCGTTACGCCAACGGTCCTGAACGCACCCAGGATAGAGCAAAGCCAGAGGCTGGACGAGGCGGAAAGTGAGGACCGAGGCCCCGGCAGAAGCAGTGGCTCCGCCACCGCCGGTGCGGAAAGTTACCAGCCCGCACGGCAACCGCTGAGCCGGTGGCTCCGCCTCCGACGCGCACCGCCTCTCTCCCATCTCCCCAGGATGGCCCGCTGGCGCTGAAAATGGAGACGGGCAGCCTGCCGCCTCGCGAGCTCGAGATCACCTTCGGCCCTCCGACAGTGACAGTCGCTTCGGAAGCCTACGCGATCCACCTCGACGCCGGGCCTTCGCTCGAAGCCCTGCGCCTGCGCTGGAGCCTGTTGGCTGAGCGCCACGCCAACACACTCGGCGATCTGGAACCGCGCTACGTGGTCTCGGGTCCACCGACGGCGCCCAACTACCAGCTGATCGCCGGCCCCATCACCTCGGCAGAAGAAGCAAGCCGTGTTTGCGCCCTGCTTCGGGCAAGCCGGGTGCAGTGCACCGTAGGCGGGCCATTCGTAGGCGAAGCTCTTTGAAAATCAGCGTTCCTATAACAGCCGCTCTTCGCGAAGTACGGAGAGCGGCATTTTTGTGGGCCAAACTTGGCTCAGCGAAGGTCAACGGTCTGCAGGTTCGATGATTTCCACAATCTCGGGCTCACTGTCCGCCGTGCTGTCAGGCGGCGGCAACTGCCGAGGTTCCGGGCGTGCGACCTTCACCTTCGGCACGATCTTCAGCAGGTTGCGAACGCTCCGGGAGAGCGCCACAACGCCTTCGTTCGCGTAAGCCTCGTGATTCCGCTCGAACTCCTTGAGGTCGTAGCGGTAGTTCACCATGATGCTATGGGACTCCCTGAGCCCTTTCGGCGACGTGTCCCCCAGCCAGTTGATCCTCTCGAGCCGTGCGCCGTTACCGAGGTGGAACCGGGCAACAGGATCGACAGGGCGGCCCTCTCCAGTCTTCGCGTTGACCAGATAGTGAGCGGCGAGAACTGTCAGCGGCGTTTCCAGCAGCTTCACCTGCTCCGCATCCTCAACCCAGCCGGGATCGCCCAGGACTTGCAGTGCCTGCCGCAGCTCCGGCGTAATGAGGCCGGTCTCATTCCGGATGAGCTCCTTGTCCAACCAGCGGGCGAACATCGGCACAGGCGAGAGCGTGACGAACGTCTTGAGGGACGGCTGCTCGCGCGCCAGCTCTTCCACCACTTGTTTGATGAGGAAGTTGCCGAAGGAAATGCCGCGCAGGCCCTCCTGGCAGTTGGAGATGGAGTAGAAGACTGCTGTCGTCGGCTCGCTCGGCGTGCCAGCCTTCGGGGCCTCATCAAGTAAGCTTTTGATGCTTCTCGCCATATCGTCTGTCAGCGCCACCTCGACGAAGATCAGCGGCTCATCCACCAGCGACGGATGGAAGAAGGCAAAGCAGCGGCGGTCAGCCGGATCGAGGCGGCGGCGCAGGTCATCCCAACCCTTGATCTCATGCACCGCTTCGTAGGCGATGATCTTCTCGAGGATCGCGGCGGGCGTCTGCCAGTCGATGCGGCGCAGCACCAAGAAGCCCCGGTTGAACCAGGAATAAAGGAGATGGCGCAGGTCGATATCGACCACATTCAACGAGGGGTCCTCTGGGAGCATGCCCAGCAGGTCTCGCCGCATGGCCACGATTTCGCCTGTGGCGCCCGGGGCGAGGTTGAGCCTGCGGAAAAACTCCTGCCGCGGACTTTCTACTGCCGACTGAAGTTTCGACAGCCGCTCCGGCGATGGGTCTGATACATACGCGGAGGCAGCCTCAAGAACGGTCTCCTGTCGCGGCTGCATTGAAGTGGCCAAGAACTGGAAGAACGCGTGCTTTTGCTGCCTCGTGAGCCCCCGGTAGATTTCCAGAATTTGGCGGGCCATAGCCACGCCCGACGCCTCGCCGCGCACGGAGACCAGGGCCTTTGCCAGTTCCGCGATATCCTTGCTCGCGTCACCGCTTCGAGCCGTCCAAGGCAGGAGTTGCCGACCCTGGTCGGCGATAGTGTTCAGCAGCTCTTGCAGAAAAGAGACGTTCACTGTCGATCCTTTTTTGCCGTTGACCAGCATGGCGGCTTGCCACTCGACGGGGATGACGCGACCATCGCCTCCCACCCAGAACTAAAGATAACTCCGAGGAAACGCCATGGCCGAAACATACGAAGTCCTAGCACTTAAGTATGGAACGCATGCTAACAGATCACGGGCAGACAATTTCCTGATGCCCGATGACCACGCCAGTCCGCACCCCATCGACTACTTCGTGTGGCTCATCCGAAACGAGCGGCGGACGATCCTGGTCGATACCGGTTTCAGCCATGCCGAGGCCAAGGAGCGGGGGCGTGTCCTACAACATGAACCGCGAGACCTGCTGAAACATATCGGCATTGAAGCCGAAACGATTGATACCGTCATCGTCACGCACCTCCACTACGACCACGCCGGCACCCTGGAGCCACTTCCCCGCCGCGACTTTCCATCTGCAAGAAGCAGAAATGGCCTACGCCACAGGCCGTTGCATGTGCGATGAAATCTTGCGCCGCCCGTTCACGGCCGAGCACGTCTGCCAAATGGTGCGGAAAGTCTATTCGGGGCGGGTTCGGTTCCATGACGGCGACGGGGAGATCGCACCGGGCATCACCGTCCACAAGGTACCGGGACACAGCAAAGGGCTGCAATGCGTGCGGGTGCTGACCCAGTCCGGCTGGGTGGTTCTCGCTTCAGACGCCACTCATCTTTACGAGAACTTCGAACGCCGGCACCCCTTCCCCATCGTCGTCGACATCGAGGCGATGCTGAGATCCTACGATCGGCTGGAAGCGCTCGCCACCTCACGTCGGCATATCGTGCCCGGCCACGATCCCCTGGTGTTGAAACGCTATCCGCCGCTTGATGAAAGGACGCAGGGGATCGTCCATCGGCTGGACGTCCCCCGCACCGATTAGAAGGCGCTGAAAAGCCTCAGGCGCAGGCCGCCACCTCAGGTGGCAAACCCCGGGTGTTCTCGCCGAAGCCCGCCAGCGCGCGTTGGCGCGACACTGTCCGCACGCGGCCACCGGCTTGTGAAGGCGCCACGGCCTGCACCATGTCGGCGGCTTCGAGCAGCTTGGCGAAATCGATGCCGGTCGAAATGCCCATGTGCTCGAACGCGAACACCAGGTCCTCTGTCGCTGTATTACCGGTGGCGCCCGGCGCGAACGGACATCCGCCGAGCCCGGCGGCAGCGCCGTCGATGATCCGCACGCCCGCTTCGTAGGCGGCAATGGCGTTCGCCACCCCCAGGTTGTATGTGTCATGTCCGTGGAAGGAGAACTGGACCTTGTCGCTGCCGTAGTTCCGGACGAGGGTCGAGAACAGACCGCGCACGTGGTTCGGCGCGGCACGCCCCGTGGTGTCCGCGATCGAGATTTCGAGCTCGTCCACGATCTTCAGCACCCGCTCGACACAGGCGATAACGCGAGCCTCGGGCGTCCGCCCCTCGAACGGGCAGTCGAAGCTGGTGGCAAGGGCGAATCTCAGCTTCAGCCCCTCGCCCTGCTCCTTCCAGGCTTCCTCGAAGTCCGCGAAGCTCTGGTCGACGGAGCGGCGCACGTTCGACTGGTTGTGGCTCTCGCTGACCGAAAGGACCCAGCACACCTCCTTTACGCCGGCCGCCTTCGCAAGCTCCAGTCCCTTCCGGTTCGGCACGAGAACGTGCGTGCGCAGCGTCGCCGGCAGGCGGGCGCGCTTCAAAACCTCGGCCGTATCCGCCATCTGGGGAATGGCCTTCGGACTGACGAACGAGCCGATCTCCATGCGCGGCACGCCAGTCGCGGCCAAGGCCTCGACGATTTTGATTTTTGTTTCGGTCGGGATGAACTCCTTGACCGACTGGAAGCCGTCGCGGGGCGCGACCTCGACTATGGTAACCTGGCTCATACGATTCCCTTTTCCTGAAGCTCCGCCAGCTTGGCCGGAGAGTAGCCGAGAAGCTGCTCGTAAACTTCGCGATTATGGTAGCCGATCGGCGGGCCAGCCCAACGGATTTGCGTGTCGCGATCAAGCCCTTGCACCATAGGCACGACACCCGGGTGGAGCACTGAACCCAGCTGCGGATCCTGCACCGTTGTCACCATATGGCGGGCGCGGAACTGCTGGTCACTCGCGACGTCGGCAATTGTATAGATNTTGGTGGCGGGAATGTTGGCCGCTTCCAGCTGCTCCAAAGCCTCCTGCGGTGTCAGGGTCCGGGTCCACTCGGCAATAATGGCATCGAGCTCCGCCATATGTTCGACGCGGCCGCGATTATCCTTGAAACGCGGATCGTCGGCGAGCCCCGGCTTTCCCATCACCCGGCACAACGCGGCAAACAACGGATCGGAATTGGCTGCAATCAGCANCCACGTTCCGTCCTTGCACGGATAGGCGTTGGTNGGCGCTGCAGTGTTGATGGCTGAGCCCATNGGTTCCCGAATCTTNCCGGTGAGGCCATATTCAGGCAGCGCACCNTCCAAAAGGGATAGCACCGCCTCGCCCAGCGCCACGTCGATGACGCGCGCCTCTTTCGCNCCTGTGCTCCGCTGATCGAGAACGGCGGCAAGTGCCCCAACGGCCCCATAAAGCCCCGCGACGCTGTCCCCCAGGCTGACGCCCGCGCGCGGTGGCGGCAAATCAGTCACGTTTTTCGGATATCCGCCCAGATACCGAAGCCCGCCTTTTGCTTCTCCGATCACGCCAAATCCGGATTTGTGGGCATCAGGCCCGGTCTGCCCGTAACCGGAAATCCCTGACCAAAACGATGCCGGGGCGCGCTTCGGCAAGCTGGTCTGGCCCCAGGCCCCATTTCTCAAGCTGCCCGGGCCGGAAATTTTCAACGACGACATCACACCTCTTCACGAGGTCGAGAACGATCTCGCGCCCTTCCGGTTTGCGCACGTCAAGAGTTACGCACCGTTTGTTTCGCCCATGCACGCTCCACCAGATGGACTGCCCATTGGCCTGCATGCCCCATCCGCGGACCGGATCGCCACCCGGTGGCTCAACCTTGATCACATCAGCGCCGAGATCGGCGAGCACGCGCGTGCAGAAGGGCGCGGCGATGAAATGACCAAGCTCCAGAACGCGTAGCTCTCTGAGCAACGGCTCATTCGACACGGACAAGTCAGCTTCCTTTCACGTTTGACGCCAACTCCCGGAATTACCGGGTGAAATTCGAGCAAGACATAGACAAACGCCAGGCAGGTTGCCAGCCATTCGGGCAATCGGAATTAAAGTCTCCACAATCGCTTGTTTCCGCTGCGCAAGGTGCTTTAGGATCGCAGGTGTTGCAGCAAACGGAACAACAGGGATCAGAACACAAAACCATGAGTTGTTTCGTCGGCGTCCTGCGTGGCTGCTGAGACTTCTGAAGAGGCGATGGGAGGACGGCATGAAAAGTGCATTGCTGGCGCTGCCGTTGGCGCTGAGTTTGGGATTAGCAAGTGCATACGCTCAAACCAAAGAGGTAACCTTCGGCCACCAGGACATGATCGTGCCCATGCGCGCGCTCATGGCCTCAGGCGAACTCGAAAAAGCAACCGGTTATAAAATTAATTGGAAAATGATTGCGGGCGGTGGCGAGGTCATCAAGGCGATGGCTTCCGGCCAGGTACCCATTGGCGAAGTCGGCTCTAGCCCCGCCACAGCGGCCATCGCCCAGGGAATGGATGTGCAGATCATCTACATTCTCGATGACATCGGAAACGCCGAGCAGCTTGTTGCGCGCAACGGCACGGGTATCAACTCTGTACAGGATTTGAAGGGCAAGAAAGTAGCCACTCCTTTCGTCTCGACTACTCACTATCACTTGCTCGCGGCCCTTGAAGACGCCGGAGTCAATCCGAAGGAAGTCGAAATTCTGAACCTGCGGCCACCAGAGATCGCGGCAGCATGGGAACGCGGCGACATCGATGCGGCATTCGTCTGGAATCCTGTTCTCGCCAGGATCAAGGGCAACGGCAAGGTTATCATTTCGTCCGGTGATCTCGCCAAAAAAGGCAAGCCGACGTTCGATGCCATCATGGTCAACCGGGCGTGGGCGGAGCAAAACAAGGAGTTCCTGACGAAGTTCATCGCGGCCATTGCAAAGGCCGACGCCGATTACGTCGCAAACAAGGACAAGTGGACACCTGACTCACCGATGGTGCAGGCGACGGCAAAGGTCGTCGGCGCCAAGCCTGAGGACGTGCCGGCGGCGATGGCGGATTACAATTTCCCCTCCGCCGCAGAACAGGCATCGAGTGCATGGCTCGGCGGCGGCAAGGATAGCGTCGTTGCCAAGGCAATTCTAGATACGGCGAAGTTCCTCAAAGATCAGGGACGCATTACGGAGCTTCCGAGCAATCCTGAGAATTTCGTGAATCCTGAATTTGTTGCCGCTGCTGCGGCGACAGTGAAAAATTAGGCGAAACGGAATTCGGGCTCGGATAATCCGGGCCCAATTCGATTTTTTCGGGGTGGAGAAAAACACGAGGACTTCGTGCCAAAGCTCGAAGTACGCGATCTTTGCGTCCGCTATCAAACCGCCTCGGGCATTGTCGAGGCTCTGTCCAACGTCAATCTCACCATCAACGATCGGGAATTTGTCGTCGCCATTGGCGCTTCGGGTTGCGGAAAAACAACTCTGCTTTCCGTCATCGCCGGTTTTCTTACGCCGTCCGAGGGAGAAGTCAGGCTGGACGGCAAACCCGTGACAGGTCCGGGCGCGGACCGCGGCGTCGTCTTCCAGCGCCATGCGCTGATGCCCTGGCTCAACGTTCTCGACAATGTGGCCTTCGGGCTGAAAATGCGGGGCCTTTCGCGACAGGCGCGATACGCAATAGCGCGGGAAAAACTTGCACTGGTTGGGCTCGCCGATTTCGAAAGCAAGATGATTTACGAGCTTTCGGGCGGCATGCAGCAGCGCGTGGGGATTGCGCGGGCGCTGGCTTCCGATCCCGANGTCTTGCTGATGGACGAGCCCCTCGGCGCGCTCGATGCGCTCACCCGTGANCAGGTGCAGGAGCTNATCCTCGACGTCTGGCATCGCACGGGAAAAATGGTCTTTTTCATTACCCATTCCGTCGAGGAAGCCATTTTCCTGGCTACCCGGCTCATCGTGATGACGCCGCGACCGGGCAAGATCGAGAAAGTTTACGAGCTCGATTTCTGCCATCGCTACATCGCGACCCGCGATGCGCGCGCTGTCAAATCAAGTCCTGACTTCATCAGAATGCGTGAGGAAGTGCTCGGCGAAATTCAGCGTCGCGAAGCGCTCTCAACCGTCTAACAGCCTCGGAATGCCGGAGTTCTTTGAATGACGCACGTAACCGAGCTGGAAACCGAAGCCAGTCGACCGCTGACACCGGTTGCGCCGCGCGCCAACGGCCGCGTGCGCACGAGCCGCTATCGCGTGCTCGGTGAAGGCTCGACGCTGACGCTCAGCATCTTGAGCATCGCCTGCATGCTGGGGCTGTGGTGGCTTGCGACGAACATGGGCTGGATTCGCCCGCTTTTTCTGCCGAAACCGCAGGCCATTTGGTCCGCATTTCAGCAAGCCGTCGCCGGCGATCTCGATAACCACACACTGTGGGTGCACTTCTTTTGGAGCATGTACCGCGTTTTCTCGGCGTTCGCGCTGGCGGTCGTGATCGGGATTCCGGTTGGCATTGCGATGGGCGTATCGCGCATTGCGCGCGGCATCTTCGATCCGCCCATTGAATTCTACCGGCCTCTGCCACCCCTCGCCTATCTGCCGCTGATGATCATCTGGTTCGGCATTGGCGAGCAGTCGAAAATCATGCTGCTGTTCCTCGCCATTTTCGCGCCTGTTGCCCTGTCAGCACGCGCGGGAGTGCGTTCGGTGAGCCAGGAGCAGATTCAGGCGGCCCTTTCCATGGGGGCGAGCCAGGCGCAGGTCATCCGTCACGTCGTCCTGCCGGCGGCGCTGCCGGAAATTCTGGTCGGACTGCGCATCGGTATGGGCGTCGGCTGGACGACCCTCGTGGCCGCGGAAATGGTCGCTGCGGACGCAGGCCTGGGCAAAATGGTCTACAACGCCTCCAACTTCCTACGCACTGACGTGGTCATCCTCGGCATCGTTGCCATCGGCTTCATGGCGTATGTGTTCGAGATGGTGATGCGTTTTCTCGAACGCCTGCTGGTGCCGTGGAAAGGGAAAGTCTGAGGCCTGCTTTGAAGTCAGTTTTCGGAAGCCCTGGGCTGCGCGTTCAGCTCGCGCAGTTTCTCTGCGGTCTCATCATCCGCCGGGAAGAAGGCTTCGATCGCAAGCTCCGCCAGCGTGACATCAATGGGCGTGCCAAAGACGGTCGTCGTACTGAACAAAGACAGCACGCCAACATTGCTGCGCAGCCGAAGCGGTGTCACGACGCCATCGGATGGCCATTCGGTTGCCGGGCACCGTTCGGAGTTGCCTCTGTACGAAGACAGTTCACGGTGCAGCTTGATCAAAACCGGGTCTGCACTTGCGTCAATCTGTTGGCGCAGGCGGGTCAAAATGTGATGGCGCCATTCGGCGTAGTTTTCGATGCGCGAAGCAAGCCCGCGGGGGTGCAGGCTGAGGCGTAGAACATTGACTGGCGGGGAGAGCAATTCTTCAGCGGTGCCTGCCATAAGGCGCGCGATCGGGTGATTGGCCGAAACAAGGTTCCAGTGCCGGTCGATGGCCAAAGCCGGATATGGCTCGTGCCCCGTAAGGATCAGCTCCACAGCCTTGCGCGCCTGGGCCAATGCCGCATCATCCAGTGAGCGTTGCGGGTAAACCGGCGCGTATCCCGCGGATAGCAGGATGGCATTGCGTTCTCGCAGCGGCACGGCCAGCTGATCGCAAAGATGCAGCACCATCTCGCGGCTCGGCCGCGCGCGGCCCGTTTCGATGAAGCTCAAGTGACGTGCTGAAACATCCGCGGCGAGCGCCAGATCAAGCTGGCTCATGCGCCGCCGGTGGCGCCACTCCCGCAAATGCTGGCCGAACGATGAAGCCGCGATGGTCATCGAAAAGGATTAGCGCGGTCGCGGCGCGTCTCCAATGACCTCCGAGGTAATTGCGATGCTTCCCGTGCACTTCCTAGGTTGCGCGACACGGCTTCCGCCGGCGTTTCAACTTTTGAAGGGGCACCCATGCTTCGGACCATCACCTCGTTGTCGCTCCGCCAGATCCTGCTTCTCGATGCCATCGCGACCGGCATCACCGCCGTCTTGCTCGTAGCGGCCGCCGAGCTTCTTTCGGGCCCGCTCGGGCTTCCTGAAATCCTATTACGTGAAGCCGGCCTCATTCTCGTGCCTTTCGTGGCACTGGTCGGCTGGACAGCGTCTCGTCAGATTCCGGCAATCGGGGCCGTTCGCACCATCATCTCGGGCAACGTCCTTTGGGTGGTGGCCAGCTTGTTGCTGCTGGTGTCCGGGTACGTTGCGCCGACGCTGGCAGGATACGTCCTGGTCGCTGCTCAGGCGATCGTGGTGGGGTTCTTCGCCGAATTGCAGCTGATCGCGCTTCGGCGCACGCGGGCGATCACGGCTTGAGGCAACATGTTTGGAGAAACTGCCATGTCCTCGACCGCAGATACCCGCTCACAGCCAGCCAGTCACACAAGGTCCGAGCCGATCTCCGCTGTAGTCGTCCTTTACGTCAAGCCGGGGTGCGAGGCGGAGTTCCTGAGCTTGCTGACACCGGTGCTCGATGCCATGCGGCACGAGCCGACGTTCATCAACGCAACCCTGCACCGGGACCCTGACGATCCGACCCGCTTCATGATCCATGAAACCTGGGCTGATCGGCAGGACCTCATCGAGGTTCAAATTCCGCGGCCGTATCGCCGGGCCTACCTCGATCGACTGCCTGCGATCCTGCGTGAACAGCGCCAAATCACGGTCTGGCAGCCGATGCGCTCCGACTTTGCGTTCGCAAAGAATTACGACCGGCAAGAGTAGGAGAAGCCGCTTCGGAACAAGGAATGGCCAGCGCCTTAGCCGCTGGCTTTCACTGCCTTAAATCACGCCCAGCGCCCGCATCGCCTCGGCAACACGGATGAAGCCGGCGATGTTGGCGCCCGCCACGTAGTTGCCGGGCATGCCGTATTCCTCGGCCGTCTCGGCGCAGCGATCATGGATCTGCCGCATAATCGTGGCGAGGCGCTGCTCCGTTTCCTCGAAGGTCCAAGAATCGCGCGAGGCGTTCTGCTGCATCTCCAGCGCGCTGGTCGCAACGCCACCCGCATTGGTCGCCTTGCCGGGCCCGAAAAGCACGTTCGCTTCCTGGAAAATCTGCACCGCATCCGGCGTGCACGGCATGTTCGCACCTTCGCCGACCGCGATGACCCCATTCTGAACGAGCTTGCGGGCGTCTCCGCCGTTAAGCTCATTCTGCGTTGCACACGGCATGGCAATGTCGCACGGCACGTCCCAGATGCGCCCTTTGGGCACGTAATCCGCCGTGTCCTTGCGCAGCTTGGCGTAGGTCGAGATGCGCTCGCGCCGAACTTCCTTGATCTCTTTCAGGAGATCGAGGTCAATCCCGCTTTCCTCGACGACATAGCCATCGGAATCGGAGCACGCGATCACACGACCGCCGAGCTCCTGGATTTTCTCGATCGTGTAGATGGCGACGTTGCCGGAGCCCGAGACGACGACCTTCTTGCCCTCGAAGTCGAGCCCCCGCGTCTTCAGCATCTGCTCGACGAAGAAGACGGCGCCGTAACCTGTGGCTTCCTTGCGGACCTGCGACCCGCCCCACGTCAGGCCCTTTCCAGTGAGGACGCCGGACTCGTAGCGGTTCGTGATGCGCTTGTACTGGCCGAACATGTAGCCGATCTCGCGCTGGCCGACGCCGATGTCACCAGCCGGAACGTCGGTGTATTCCCCGAGATGGCGGTAAAGCTCGGTCATGAACGACTGACAGAACCGCATGATTTCCATCTCGGAGCGGCCCTTGGGATCGAAGTCGGACCCGCCCTTGGCGCCGCCGATGGGCATGCCGGTCAGCGCATTCTTGAAGGTCTGCTCGAAGCCGAGAAACTTGATGATGCCGAGATTGACGCTCGGATGGAAACGCAAGCCACCCTTGTACGGACCGAGCGCAGAGTTAAAGCAGACGCGGAAGCCACGGTTGATCTGAACCTGCCCTTTGTCGTCGATCCAGGGCACGCGGAAGATGATTTGCCGCTCAGGCTCGCAGAGGCGTTCGATGAGCGCCTGATCAGCGTAATCCGGATGCTTGGCAATGACCAATCCGATGCTGCTCAGAACTTCCCGAACGGCCTGGTGAAATTCGAGCTCTCCGGCATTCCGCCGCAGCACTTCCGCGTAAATGGGTTCGAGCTTTTCGTCCAAAGGAGACACCGTTGCGACCTCGACCAATAATTCGACGCAACAAACGGCTCTCCGGCACAGCGCCTTCGCGTGGGCCAGATCGCCAATGCAAGCTGCGTGCGGATCCCCAATAAGGCATCCCGGGTCGCGCGACCCAGAAATGATGCGTTTCCCTTAGCGCATTGACCGTTTTCTGAGCAAGGGCGCCTCATCATCGGGCTGCGGCGTCGGATCATTAGCCGCAGCATTGGGCAGCATGCCTACCATTCGGTCATTAAAGCTTGATCTTTGGATCAAGCCAGTCTCTGAGCGAGTCGCCGAAAAGATTGAATGCGAAGACGGCGAGGCTGATAGCAAGGCCTGGGAAGATGATCATCCAGGGCGCTTCCTGATAGAATTCCTGCGAAGCGCCCGACAGCATGAGGCCCCAAGCCGGGGTCGGCTCCGTCACACCCAATCCGAGGAACGAGAGAGAAGCCTCGAGCAGAATGGCCTGCGCGATGAAGGCCGTGAACATGATGAGGAACGGCGCCACGACGTTCGGGGCGATGTGCCGGAAGATGATGCGGGCGTGGCTGTAGCCAGCTGCGCGAGCCGCATCCACGTATGGCATCTCACGGATTGCGAGCGCGGCGGAGCGCACGACGCGTGACACCTTAGGGATCATCGGGATGGCGATGGCGATGATAAGATTGATGTCCAATCCAGCCACCGGCCACTTCCCCAGCACGGCCACAACAGCCAGCGCTAGCACGATGATCGGGAACGACAGAAGGATGTCCATGAACCGCTGGATCATCATGTCGATTCGGCCACCGAAATAGGCCGACACGACACCAATCACGGCACCGATCCCCGAACCAAGTAGTGAGGACAAGAAACCGACCGCGAGTGCCGTCCGCGCGCCATAAATGATGCGCGAGAACACGTCGCGGCCGAACGCGTCGGTACCCATCCAATGATCCCAGGACGGCGGCGCGAGCATCGCGCCGTAATCGATCTCCAGCGGATCATACGGTGCCACGTACTCCGCAAAGATGCCGGCGATGAAGAGAACGATGATGAACACCAGCCCCGCCGCGCCGAGCGGCTGGGTTATGGCGAACTGCAGCACCGGGTGCCGCTTCTTTGGCACCGTGTAGGTGATTTTCGGTGTCTCTTCCGCGATAGCCATATCAGCGGTACCGGATGCGTGGATCGAGCGCTGCGTAGAGCAGGTCGACGATGAAATTGACGATGATGAAGAATGTGGCCACGAGCATTACGAGCGCCTGGACCATCGTGTAGTCGTTGCGCGTGACCGTCTCCACGAACAGNTTGCCGATGCCGTTCAGGTTGAAGACCTGCTCTGTCACCACAAGACCGCCGATGAGGAAGGCAAACTCGAGCCCGATAACCGTGACGACCGGCAGCATCGCATTGCGCATGGCGTGCCGCGTGACGACAAGGCGCTCAAACACACCCTTCGCCCGAGCGGTGCGGATATAGTCCTCTTGCAGCACCTCAAGCACGGTAGAGCGCGTCATGCGCGTCGCCACGGCTGAATAGCGATACCCCACCGCAAGCGCAGGCCAGATGAGCTGCGAAAGATTGTGCCAGGGATCGACGTAAATCGGCGTGAATGTGAGGGGCGGGATCCAGTTGAAAAACAGGAGCAGGCTTAGGATCATCAGCATGCCGAGCCAGAAGGACGGCACTGCGAGCCCCGCGATGGCGAAAACCTGGATAATGCGGTCAACCCAGGTGTCCTTGAATAGTGCAGCGAGCGTACCCAGCGGAATGGCGATAGCCGTTGCCAGGATCGTGGCCATGATGGCCACCTGGAACGACAGCTGAAACCGGCTTGAAATTTCGTCCCACACTGGCCGCCCCGTCCACATGGACGTGCCGAGATCGCCGACGAGCAGGCCTCCCATCCAGTCGATGAACTGCTGCCAGAGCGGCTTGTCGAGCCCAAGACGGGCGCGCTCCTGCGCCAGCACCTCCGGACTGACTTGTCCGCCGTCCATGAGATAGCGCATCTCGACGATGTCACCGGGCATCAGCCGCAGCAGCACAAACACCAGCACCGCTACGCCGAGCAGCGTCGGGATCATCAGAAGCAGACGGTTGATCGTGTAACGGAGCATCTGGAGCCGGTTCGAACCTCGGAATTGTCACACGAAGAAGCCGGAGCTGGGCAACCGAAGCGTAGTGCCGGCTGCCCAGCTCACCATCAGGCGTTACTGATCGAGCCAGACGTCCTGAAGATCCTGGTTCAGGTAGTGGCTCGGCGACATATGCCAGCCCTTGAGCTGCTTCCAGTTCACGATAATGCGGTGCCACCACACGACCGGAATCGTGTAGGCCTCAGCCAGGGCATGGCGCTCGAACTCGCGCAGGATCTGCTTGCGCTTCTCGACGTCGAGCTCACCCTTCTGCTTGTCGTAGAGCTCATCCAGCTTGCGATCGTTGGCCCGGGAATAGTTGATGGGCGAGCGATCGGCTGAGATGTACTTGGCAAGCTGCAGGTTGGGGTCGTCCACCGCGTCGCAATGGAAGTCGAGCCCGGCCTCATAATTCCCGTTTCTCAGGTTCGAGATATAGGCCGCCGTTTCGGGCTGCTCGTGCTCCGTGGTGACGCCAATCTGCCGCCACTGATCGATCAGAAAGACGCCGACCGGGGTGTACGGCATCGCCACATTCCGGTTCATCAGCTTGAACTTGAGGTTCGACACGCCAGCTTCCGCCAGGAGCTTCTTGGCCTCCTCGCGTGCCGCCTTGATGTCGCGTCCGAAGCCCGGAATTTCCTCCAGCTCCTTGTCCGTCGCTGCGAGCTCGTACCCCGGTCGCAGCACGCCGCCGACATGGCGCACGAGTGCAATCTTGGACAGCGCCTCCGCGCCCTTCCACCGATCGATCGCCAGCGACAACGCCCTGCGCACGCGCGCATCGTCGAACGGCTTTTTCTCGGTGTTGAACGTCACGACGAGGCTGCAAATCCAGGGACTCTCCAGCACCTCCACCTTGTCGCCCAGCGCAGCAACGAGCTTGTCGCGATCAGCGGGTGAGTGGCCGCGGAACTCTGTGAGCACCTCGCCGGCCTGCAGCGCATTCACGCGAGCCGCCGTGCTGGTGATGAAGATGGCGCGATAACGGTCGAGATACGGCCGATCAGGCACATGATAATCCTCGAACCGCTCGCCAACCCAGTGCGAGCCCGCCGCGTGCTCGACGAACTTGAAGGGACCGGTGCCCAGAATGTTGCGTTCCGGAAATTTCGGATCTTCCTTCAGCTTCGCCGCGCTGTAGATGCAGTCCCACGGCGAGGCGAAGTTGGTCAGCATCGACGCGTTTGGCGCCTTCAGCTTGAAGACGACCGTGTACTCGTCAGGCGTCTCGATGGACTCGATGTCCTCGTACGCTGCCTTGCGGATCGACCGCGCGCCGCCCTGTGGATTGCGGATGCGCTCGTAAGAGGCCTTGACGTCCTCCGATGTCATCGGAGTCCCGTCGTGGAATTTCACGTTCTTCTTGAGCTTGAACGTGTAGGTGAGGCCGTCCGCTGACTGCTCCCAAGACTCCGCCAGATCACCCACCACCTTCGGGTAGTTCGCGGGATCGAATTTGAGCAGCGTATTGTAGTGGGGTCTTACCGGATGGATGAACGCGAACGATGTCGCCGCGTGGCAGTCGTAATCCGGTGGCTCGGCNCTAACGGCAAATCTCAGTTCACCGCCCTTCTTCGGTGTTTGCGCGTCCGCTCCGGCGGGCAAAAGCGCAACTGCCGCAGTCAGTGCTGCGGATAGTGCCAATCGACTAAACATCACTTCCTCCCAGCCTTGTGAGTGTTTTGGTCCGCATCCTTCAGATGTTGATGCAGGCCGCGTAGTGGTCCTCCCCGAATTTTCTAAGTTCTGGAACGGCGACCTTGCATTGCTCGGTCGCNCGCGGACACCGGGTACGGAAAACACATCCCGATGGCGGATTGAGTGGGCTTGGCACCTCGCCCTTCAAAATCGTGTGCTTGCGGGCCCGTTCTGCCTCCGGATCCGGCACCGGGACGGCGGCGAGAAGAGCCTGCGTATACGGATGAAGCGGATTTTCGTAGAGCGAATCCCTGTCTGCAACCTCCATCACGCGCCCGAGATACATGACCACGATGCGGTGCGAGATATGCCGCACCACTGCCAGATCGTGAGCAATGAACAAGTACGTGAGTCCGTATTTCTCCTGCAGCTCCTCGAGCAGGTTGATGACCTGCGCCTGGATCGAAACGTCGAGCGCCGAGACAGGCTCATCGCAAACGATGAACTTGGGCTCCATCGCGAGCGCCCGCGCAATGCCGACGCGCTGGCGTTGCCCACCCGAGAGCTCGTGCGGGTACCGATCGGCCATATACGGATAAAGGCCGACCTGGGTCAGCAGGTCCTCGACGCGCTCACGAGCCGCCTTCCTGTTCGGCACCAAGCGATGAACCAACATCGGCTCGGAGATGATCTGACCGATGGTCATGCGCGGATTGAGGGAGGAATACGGATCCTGGAAGATGACCTGGATCCGCCGGCGCACGTCACGCAGCTCGTCGTGACTGGCTTTGGTCAGGTCCTTTCCTTCGAACAGAATGGACCCCGAGGTGGCCTCCTCCAGCTTCAACACCAAACGGCCAACGGTCGTCTTCCCGCAACCCGATTCGCCAACCAGCCCGAGCGTCTGCCCGGGCGCGATCGAGAAGCTGACGTCGTTCACAGCGCGCACAATCAGCGGCGGCTGGCCGAAGAGTTTTGACCCGCCTGATACGACGAAATGCTTAGTGAGACCTTCCACCTTCACGAGCGGCGGTACATCGGAGCGTTGCGTGCTCTGTTTTGCCGGACCGACAGCCGTGGAGAGTCCAATCGCGCGCGGCCCCTGCTCCGCCAACTCCTTGGCTCGGATGCAGGCAGAGAAATGGCCAGGCTCAACCTCCAGCAAAGGCGGCTGCGCCGTCTTGCAGGCGCTGACAGCCGCAGCACAGCGTGGCGCGAAACGGCAACCCTGTGGCGGAGAAACGAGGTTCGGCGGCAGGCCTTCGATTGTTTCGAGCTTGGCCTCACGCGGCTTGTCGAGCCGCGGCACCGAACGCAAGAGGCCGTAGGTGTACGGATGGCGCGGCCGCGCGAAAACATCGTCTGCCGTGCCTTGTTCGACCATGCGCGCCGCGTACATGACGTTCACGCGATCGGCGTAGCGTGCCACCACGCCCAGATTGTGGGTAATGATGACCATCGCGATGCCGAGCTCGCGCGACAGATCCTTCATCAGCTGCAGGATCTGCGCCTGGATCGTCACGTCGAGCGCAGTGGTAGGCTCGTCAGCGATGATGAGCTTGGGGTTGCACGCGAGCCCGATGGCGATCATCACGCGCTGGCGCATGCCGCCCGAGAATTGATGCGGATATTGATCCAGCCGCCGTTCGCCATCCGGGATGCCGACCTGGCGCATCAGCTCCGCAGCGCGGGCGCGCGCCTCCTTTTCGCTCATCCCGAGATGGATCATCAGCGGCTCCATGATCTGGAAGCCGATGGTCAGCACCGGGTTGAGCGAGGTCATCGGCTCCTGGAAGATCATCGAGATCTCCCGGCCGCGAATTTCCCGCATCTCCTCTTCGCTCAGTTTGAGGAGATCGCGGCCCTGGAACAGGATTCGACCGCCCACGATGCGCCCGGCAGGCTTGGCCAACAGACGCATCACCGTTAGTGCGGACACGGATTTTCCGCACCCCGATTCACCCACGAGCGCGACGACTTCGCCGGGTTTCACCTTGTAGGACAGGCCCTCGACGGCGCGCACCACGCCGGCGGACGTCACAAAGTGGACGTGGAGATTGTCCACCTCCAGAAGCCAGGGTGAAGATTGTGCGGATGTGGGCGTGCCCGGTTGCGGCACGACCTTTTCAGCCAATCCCGCAGTCACAGTTGAACCGGACCCGGCCGCTTCGCGCAGCGGCTCTCCCAAGCCTGAGTGAAGGAAACAAGATCGTAGCTCGGACGTTCGCGTCGAACGCAAAAGTCAGTACGACTGGCCATTACGCCTTTCGATGTGGCGCGCACTTGCGTACCCGCCATCCTCCCGAATTTTGGGCAGGAGCTTTGTGACGGCACCGATACGTCAAGCGCCCGGCGCCACTCCGCCCTCTTTCGATATCCTCTCGTTTTCACAAGAGGTTTTGCGTACCGAGGCATCAATAGCGCCCCATCGCCGATCCGGCAACCCACCGGGGCGTGTACTTAAGGCGTAGTTGCAGAAAGTCAGCATCGTCCCGGTCTGCAGTCTGACTGACGTCCGTCTCGGGTTGACATTCTGACAGCGGCTCAATCGAAGCCATCAACCTCCACGAATGCCACCTGTTTCCTGCGGAACAGCCGAAGAGCCGCCGACCTGCTTTTCGTGGGCCCATCAAGTTTGGCGCCGGCCAGACACATCAAAGATCATGAGACGCAGGAAAAACCAATGTCTAAAAGCTACAGCAATCGCCTGCCGCAGCTTGACGGCGGCTTGTTCCTCACCGACGGCGGCATCGAGACGACGCTGATTTTCCTCGACGGCATCGATCTCCCCTATTTCGCCGCGTTCGACCTGATGAAGACGGAAGATGGCCGGGCCGCCCTTACTCGCTACTACGAGAGGTACATAGCCATCGCCCTTTCCGACGGAACGGGCTTCATCTTCGAAAGTCCGACTTGGCGCGCGAGCTCCGATTGGGGTGCGCTCCTCGGTTATTCCCGAGACGACATCGCGGCCGTGAACCGGGACGCCATCGCGCTCATGCGCGAGCTGCAAGCGAAGCACGATGCTTCAAGGCTTTCCATGGTGGTGAGCGGCTGCGTGGGCCCACGGGGCGACGGTTATGACCCCGGCCAGATGATGTCCCCTGACGAGGCGGAGAGCTATCACACGCACCAGATTGGCGCCTTTGCCGACGCGAAGGCCGACATGGTGACGGCCATCACCATGACCAACGCCAACGAGGCCATTGGCATTACGCGCGCCGCCATGAAGGCAGGCATGCCGGTCGCCATCTCGTTCACGACGGAAACGGATGGCCGCCTGCCGACAGGCCAGAGCCTCGCAGATGCGATTGCCGAGGTGGATGAGGCCACTGGGGCGGGGCCGGTCTACTACATGATTAACTGCGCTCACCCCAATCACTTCATGAGCGCGCTTCCGGCCGGCGAGAACTGGACGAAGCGGGTTCGCGGCCTCCGCTGCAACGCGTCGAAGCGCAGCCACCAGGAGCTCAACGACTCACCCGACCTCGATGCGGGCGATCCGATTGAGCTGGGCTCGCAGTATCGCGAGCTGCTGCAGCGCCCCCCGCAGATCAACGTGCTGGGCGGCTGCT
>Ga0065724_100746_pt1 | contig 26612 bp, 29 predicted proteins | sample TheenrcSG05JP960_FD_59111 | JGI IMG/M metagenome (GOLD analysis project Ga0065724, IMG submission 59111) | Thermophilic enriched microbial communities from mini bioreactor at UC Davis - Sample SG0.5JP960 | ecosystem: Engineered > Solid waste > Grass > Composting > Bioreactor | place: USA... | reverse complement strand
CTCCTGCTTGGCCGAGTTGAGAAAGCCGCAGGTGTTGACCACGACGACGTCGGCGCCCTCGTAATCGGGCGCGATCTCGTACCCTTCTGAGCGCAGCTTCGTGATGATCCGCTCGGAGTCGACAAGCGCCTTCGGGCATCCGAGCGAGACGAAGCCGACCTTCGGCGGCTTCACCTTCATGCGGCGGGTGCGCGCTGGGGCAGGCGCGGCGGAACGCGTCTTGCGCGGCTTGCTGAGTGTCGCGGAATTCGGCATGCGGGGCTTGTACCCTCGGGCAAATCGGCAGGCAATCGGCGTATGCGGCCTGGGTCGGTCAGCCGCGGAACGCTTCGCGGGCGACCCGGAAGGTGTTCGCATAGGCCTCGACGGAATCCGTGATCGGATCAGCATATCCGCCGCCTATGGCGATGGAGACGGGTATGCCGCGTCGCCGGCAAAATTCGAACACCAATCGGTCCCGCTCCATCAGGCCCTCGAAGGTGAGGTCCAGACGGCCCAGCTTGTCGCTCCGGAGCGGATCGGCCCCTGAAAGGTAAAGCACGAGATCCGGTCGGAACCCGCCAACCGCATCAAGCGCATCGGCGACGGCCCGTAAATAGCTACGGTCATCGGTGCCGTCCGGCAGGCCGATATCGAGGTTTGATGGCACTTTGCGAAAGGGGAAATTCTTTTCCCCGTGTACGCTCAGGACGAATGTCGCGGGGTGGGAGGTGAGCAGGGCTGCAGTGCCATCTCCCTGGTGCACATCGAGATCGACAACGGCCACGCGATCAACAACGCCTTCCGCGAGCAGCGTCAGAGCAGCCACAGCAAGATCATTGAACACGCAATAGCCGGAGCCGAAGTCTCGGTGCGCGTGATGGGTTCCGCCAGCAAGCTGCCCCGAGATGCCGTCACGCAAAGCCTGTCGGGCTGCCGCGAGCGACCCGCCAACCGTGGTGCGGGAGCGCACTGCCAGGATTTCGCTCCACGGCAGTCCAATGCGGCGCTGAATATCAGGCGCCAGTGTGCCTTCGAGGACGGCCCGCACGTACTCTGGCGCGTGAGCGCGCTGCAGGTCTGTGAGGTCGGCGAGAGGCGACGGCGCCAAATCCCAATTCCCAAGAATCCCCTCTCGCACAACCTTCTCGCGCAGCATCGTGTACTTGCGCGCCGGGAACCGATGGCCGGCGGGCAACGGAAGGTCAGGAGTGTTGGGGTAATAGATCAGAACCAATTTCGTCTTACCGCGTCTGCGAGCCGAACCGCCGTCATATCCTCAGCACCCGGAACCAACGCGTCACGTTGAACAGACTCATGGCTGCTGCCGCGACATAGGTGAGGGCAGCCGCGCGGAGGATCTGCCGTGCCGCCCGCATATCCTTGGGCGGAATGTAGTTGCCAGCTTTCAGCACCGGCAGCGCGCGGCGGAAGCTTGCATCGAATTCCATCGGCAGGGTCGATGCGTGGATCAGGATTGTCAGCGCCAGGATCANCAGGCCGAGAAAGCTCTGCAGCAGCAAAAGATGGGGTGACTTGGAGATCACCATCAGCACAGGAGCTGCCAACATGACGACGGCGCCCACGGCCTCGACCTTCTGCGCCTGCTTTGCCAGCCGTGTGCGCGCCTTGAGCGGCGGATAATCTGTCGCGTCCTGGATCGCGTGGCCGACCTCGTGTGCCGCGATGACCACCGCGGCGAGTGAGCGCCCGCGGAAGTGGGCCGGGAGAAGGCGCACCGCCTTCGCTTCCGGATCGTAATGATCACCGAGCTTGGTCTCTTCGACCTTCACATGGACGAGGCCGAGGCGGTCTAGCAGATGCCGCGCGAACTCGCCGCCGGTACCCGGAAAGTCCGGCCGATCATCTGAATGCGCCTCGATGACCTTGCGAACCCACATCTGCGGAAGCAGCGCGAGTCCGAGGATCATCGCAGCAAGAATGAGGAGCCAGACCAAGCGTAAACCTCCGCTAAGCGGCTGAGAGCCGTGCTCAATGTAGACATCAGGCCGCCGAAGCGCAAAGCATGGGGTAGAGCAACGAAAAGGGGCGCGTCATGGTCGCGATCGCAATCCTCGATGATTACCAGCAGGTGGCGCTGAAGATGGCCGATTGGTCCCGCCTGCAGGCGGACCACAAGATCACCGTCTTTCACGAGCCATTTCCTGACGAAGATGCAGTGGTCCGCGCGCTTGCAGGTTTCGAAGTTGTCTGTCTCATGCGCGAGCGCACGCCCTTTCCAGCGAGCCTCATCGAACGCCTTCCTGAACTGCGTTTGATCGTGACCTCGGGTTCTCGCAACGCGGCCATCGACATTGCCGCGGCGTCCAAGCGAGGCGTGCTGGTATGCGGCACGGAAACTCCGGGTCACTCCACGGCTGAGTTGACGATGGGGCTCATGCTGTCCCTTGCCCGGAGCATCCACAGCGAAGCGGCTGCCATGCGCGCGGGTGGCTGGCAAACGACGATCGGTCGGGATCTGCGGGGAAAGACGCTCGGTCTGATCGGACTTGGCCGGCTGGGTGGGGCGGTCGCAAAGTTTGGCCAGGCCTTCGGGATGAAGGTGATCGCCTGGAGCCAGAACCTGACCGAGCAGCGCTGCCAGGAGGTGGGAGCTGAAAAAGTCACGAAGGATGATCTCCTTCGCCGCGCAGACTTTGTTTCAATTCATACGCGGCTGTCGGATCGTACACGCGGATTGATCGGCTCTCGGGAATTGGGGCTGATGAAGCCGACCGCCTACCTCATCAACACATCCCGTGGCCCCGATTGTCGATGAAGCCGCGCTCATTTCAGCGTTGAACGAGGGGCGCATCGCTGGCGCTGCCCTTGATGTTTACGCCCGCGAGCCGCTGCCGGCTGATCACCCCTTGCGCTCGACGCCCCGTGTCCTGCTCACACCGCATCTGGGTTACGTGACCGAAGAGACCTATCGCGTCTTCTACGCCGGCATGGTTCAGGCGATAGAAGGCTGGCTTGCCGGCAAGCCCGTGAACGTTATTGAGCCATAGCCGATGCAGGCCCGAGGAGGCCGTCAGTGTGCGGCCGCCACGCGCGTCGACCAGCTGTCCAGGGTTTCGACGGGCGGAAGATCGCGGATCCCGTCACGCAGCCGAGGTTCAGCTGGGCGAGTTTTGGCTCCGGCCGATTGAGCGTTGGGCTTGCGCGCGCTCACGTCGGCGAATGCACGACCGGACACGGACACGGGATCGTTCACATTGCCTTTGCCCTGGAGGTCGAGCACAAGCGCCAGATTCTGACGAACTCTGGGATCGGCATCCGGATGCGCGGCAGCTTTGCGGAGGAGCGGTTCTGCTTCGTGTGCCCGGCCATCCGCCGTTAGCGCCATCGCGAGATTGTTTATGACGGACGGCTGATCGGGCGCGAGCTGCAGCGCCCGCTCGTAGTATGGAATGGCCCCCTGATAGTCGCCCTGCTTGGCAAGTACGGTGCCCTGGGCAGAGATGACGCGCCAATCGGGGTTTGCGGGGTCGTAGGCAATGGCCAGCAGCTTCTGGGCGAGGCCCACCTGCCCGAACTCAAGTGCCAGCCGTCCGTACTCGGAAGCAATTTCCCGATCGTTGCCGTGGTACTGAGAAGCCTGCTGCAGCACTTGCAGCGCGGTCTTTTTCTGTCCCGCCGCTTTAAGGTTGAGCGCGTAGCTCAGTGCCGCCGTCTTATCACCAGGGTTCTTCGAATACTGCTCGCCCCAATAGGCGATGGCGCGGTCGAGCTCCGATTTCGGATCAACCACGTCCTGCCGCGCGAGCTGTCGCGAGCCAGAATGATCGAGGCTCAATTGACTTGCACCACCTTGTGCGCAAGCGGCGAGCGCAATGCCGGAGAAAAGCGCCGCAAACGCTCCCCGCAGTCGCACTGGCGCCGATTGCGCAATGCCCCCATGCCCGCTCGGCATCGAATTCTCCCCCTCGTTCGGACCCGGCCATCCCCAAGGCAGGATCCAAGGGGCGAGAATGTGCTCAATCGGTCAAAAAAGATTAAACAGCGTTTCAGGATGGGACGGTGCTTGGGTTACCGATCGGCCGCGGCTCGGCGGAGCCGATCGTTGATCGCTTCCCCCAAGCCGGTCTCGGGGATTGGCATGACGGCGATCGTCTCCGCGCCTGTCGCATCAAGGCGGCGCAGCGCTGCGAAAAGGTTGGCAGCTGCTTCGACCAGGTCGCTGGTAGGGCTGAGGTTTTCGCAGCGACCGTTCGAGCCTGGAAGCGGCGGGCCGAAAGCCAAGAGCACCTCGCCCGGACGAAGATCTGTCGCGTTCAGGCGGACCTTGGCGCGCGGCGCGTAATGGCTGGCGAGTTGCCCAGGCGAGCGCGGACGATCCTTGGAGGCGCCCAGCTCATCCATTCTTAGCACCGGCTCACCGAGGACGGCTTCGATTTGCTCCCGTGTTACGGCGCCTGGCCGGAGCATCACAACGCGATCGCTCGTAACATCGACCACCGTTGATTCCAGTCCATGGTCAGTAGGGCCGCCGTCCAGAATAACGGAGACTTTTCCGCCCAGGTCTTCCGCCACGTGCTGGGCCGTTGTCGGGCTGACGTGCCCTGATACGTTGGCCGAAGGCGCTGCGACCGGGACGCCGGCTGCTGCGAGCAACGCATGGGCGATAGGATGCCGCGGCACGCGAATGGCAATCGTATCCAGCCCCGCAGTGACCAGATCGGAAATTCCCGATTCAGGCCGCCGCGAAAGCACGAGGGTTAACGGCCCCGGCCAGAAGGCTTCCGCAAGTCGGTTGGCTTTTTCGGTAAAGCTTGCGATGCGTTCGGCAGCTACGCCATCGGGCAAATGCACGATGAGCGGATTGAACCGCGGCCGTCCCTTCGCCTCGAAGATCCGAGCAACGGCCTGCCCGTTCGTCGCATCAGCACCCAGCCCGTAGACCGTTTCCGTCGGAAATGCCACCAATCGTCCGGCCCGGAGCTCCTGTGCCGCGCGTTTGATTTGATCCTCCGTGGCCTTGACGATGAGCATTGCGGGGGTGCTTCTCCATTCCACTTTCCGGGGCCGTCCCCAGCCCCTAAACTCCGAGGCAAAGGTCAAACGTTTCAGGGACGACGAGATGACTTACAGGGCTCCCGTAGACGACATTATGCTCGCGCTCAAGACGGCAGGAGGACTGCCTGACCTGATCGAGCGTGGCATTGCGGAGGGCCTCGACGAAGCAACGGTACGCGCGATCGTCGAAGAAGCGGGCAAGTTTGGCACCGAAGTGCTGGATCCGCTCAACGTCGTCGGCGACCGGACGGGCTCGCGGCTGGTCAATGGGAAGGTGGAGACGCCGCCAGGGTGGAAGGAGGCTTACGATGCCTTCGTGGCCGGCGGCTGGAACGCGCTGCCTTGCCCGCCTGAGTATGGAGGCCAGGGTCTGCCGCAAGTCCTCGCAACCATCGCATGCGAGATTTGGAACTCGGCCAACCTCTCGTTTGGGCTTTGCCCCCTTCTGACCCAGGGTGCCGTCGAGGCGCTCAATGCTCACGGCTCCGAAGAACTGAAGCGCACGTACCTCCCGAAGATGATTTCGGGCGAATGGTCTGGCACCATGAACCTTACGGAGCCTCATGCGGGTACCGATCTCGGGGCTCTGACCACCCGCGCGGAGCGCCAGCCTGACGGCACCTATCGCATCATCGGCACCAAGATCTTCATAACCTACGGCGAGCACGAGCTCACGAAGAACATCATTCATCTGGTGCTGGCGCGACTCCCCGATGCGCCCGCCGGAACGAAGGGCATCTCCCTGTTTCTTGTGCCGAAATGGCTGGTGAACCCGGACGGCTCCCTTGGCACGCGCAATGACGTGGTCTGCGCCAGCCTGGAGCACAAGCTTGGCATCCACGCGAGCCCCACGTGCGTGATGAAGTACGGCGAGAACGGTGGGGCGGTCGGCTATCTGGTCGGTGAGGAAAATCGCGGCCTCGCAGCGATGTTCGTCATGATGAACCGGGCGCGGCTGGCCGTGGGCGTGCAGGGCGTGGCCTTGGCCGAGCGCGCGACCCAGAAGGCGATCGCCTATGCCCTTGAGCGCCGGCAGGGTCGAAGCGCCCGTGGCGGCGACGGCATGGTTCCGATCATCGAGCACCCGGATATTCGCCGCAACATCATGACGATGCGGGCGCTGACCCAGGCGGCGCGCGCCATCTGCCTTGCGACGGCGCGAGAACTCGATATCTCTCAGTGGGCCTCGTCCGAAGAGGAGCGTAACCGGGCTGCAGCGCGCGCAGCTCTGCTGACCCCTGTGGCCAAAGCTTTCTCGACCGACATTGCCTGCGAGGTGGCCTCGCTGGGCGTGCAGATCCACGGCGGCATGGGCTTCATCGAGGAAACCGGAGCCGCCCAGTATTACCGCGATGTGCGCATTCTCCCGATCTACGAGGGTACGAACGGCGTGCAGGCCATCGACCTCGTGACGCGCAAGCTGCCCCTGGAGAACGGCGCCGTGGTCGAGACCTACATCCGCGAGTTGGCGGAAACGGCGGCGGAAGTGCGCGCCTCCAATCAACCGGCGTTCGGCCGTATGGGTGAGCGGTTGGCCGAGGCGGTGAACGCCCTTGCCGACGCAAGCTGCTGGATGGGGGAGGCGCTGCGCCGTAATCCCGAAGCGGCGCTGGCTGGCGCCACACCGTATCTCAGGCTGTTCGGCCTCGCGGCCGGCGGCATCTATCTCGCGCGCGGCGCGCTGGCCTGCCTTCGGGAGGGGCAAGCTGGAACGAACGCTTTGCCCGTCGCACTCGCACGCTTCTTCGCCGAAAACCTGGCGACGGCCGCCACGGGACTCAGCCGCACCGTAACCGAGGGCGCCGAAACGGTGGTCGATTCCTCTCCCGAGCAGCTATCGGCGTGAGGACAGGGCATGACGACGGACGTTGAGATTTCGGTCGCCGACGGCGTTCAGACCATTCGCTTCGCTAGGCCAGAGAAGAAGAACGCGCTCAACTCGCCGATGTACACAGCGATCACGGAGGCGCTGAAGCTCGGCGACGCATCAAAAGATGTCGTGGCGCACCTTTTCATTGGCTCCGGAGGCACCTTCACCGCAGGTAGCGACATCAATGAGTTCCTCGAACGCGCCCGGGGCGGGACAGCGCTTGACGGGCCGGTTCTGGAATTTCTGCGGATGCTGCCTCGCGTACAGAAGCCGATGATCGCTGCGGTGGATGGCCTGGGGGTCGGCATCGGCACCACGCTGCTGTTTCACTGCGACCTCGTCTACACAACGCCGGAGGCGCGGTTCATCACGCCGTTCCTCAATCTCGGGATTGTGCCGGAGGCGGGTTCGAGCCTGCTGGCGCCCTTGAGGCTGGGCTATGCGCGCGCCTTCGAGCTGCTCATTTTGGGTGAACCGCTGACGGCCGAGCGCGCACGGGAAGCAGGTCTCGTCAATGCCATCGTACCAGCGGCTGAGCTGGAGTCGACTGCGCGGCAGGCTGCAGCGAAACTTGCGCAGAAACCGCAGGAGGCGCTCGCACTGGCCCGCCGCCTGTTGCGGGGCGATCCTGGTGCTGTCTCCGTCCGCATCGAGGAAGAGGCGAAGCTGTTCAAGGCGCGACTATCCTCGCCCGAGGCGCGGGAAGCCTTCACCGCATTTCTCGAAAAGCGCCCGCCGGATTTCCGTAAAGCGAGAGCAGAGGCAAAGTAGTGGTCAACACCATTGCCGCTCGCTCTCTAGGGAGGAAACGCTAAGATGGCCACCCTTAAGGGCAAGACCCTTTTCATCACCGGCGCGAGCCGTGGCATCGGGCTCGCCATTGCGCTGCGTGCGGCGCGTGACGGCGCCAATATCGCAATCGCCGCTAAAACGACTGAGCCGCATCCCAAGCTGCCGGGAACCATCTACGACGCGGCGAATGCCATTGAGGAAGCAGGTGGCCGTGCGCTGCCGCTGGTGTGCGACATCCGCTTTGAGGATCAGGTGGAACAGGCGGTGGCGCGAACAGTCGAGCACTTCGGAGGCATCGACATTTGCGTCAACAACGCCAGCGCAATCTCACTGACGCCCATCGACCAGACCGAAATGAAGCGGTTTGACCTGATGATGGGCATCAATACCCGTGGCACGTTCCTGGTCACCAAGACTTGCCTCCCGCATTTGCGGCGTGCTGAGAACCCGCACGTTCTAATGCTCTCGCCGCCGCTCGACATGAAACCGAAATGGTTTGCGGGGCACGTCGCCTATTCCATCGCAAAGTTTGGAATGAGCCTGTGCGTCCTTGGTCTCGCGGAAGAGCTGAAACGGGATGGAATTGCCGTGAATGCGCTCTGGCCGAGGACGACCATTGCGACGGCTGCGATACGGAATTTGCTCGGCGGCGAGGAAGTTGCGCGCATGAGCCGTAAACCCGATATCTTGGCTGATGCAGCGCATCTCGTGTTCTGCCAGCCGGCGAGAAGCTTTACGGGCAACTTTCTGATCGACGATACCTTTCTGTACGAAGTCGGCGGTGTCACCGATTTCGATCAGTATCGGGTCGATCCCGCTGCAGAGCTTGCCCCAGATTTCTTTGTTCCCGAGGACAGCGTGCCTCCGCCCGGTGTGACACTCGCGAAACGAGATGTGCGCATTTGACCCTCACGAGCACAGTGGGTCGGTATTCTCAGCAACTGCGGTGTAAAATGCTGATTTGGCCGGGGCGACCGGCTGTACGATAATGGACAAGATACGATGCCAGCGCTCCTTATCACGCATCCATGCTTCGTCGAGCACGACACTGGCCCGGGCCACCCTGAGCGGCCGGATCGCATGCGGGCAATCGACAAGGCCCTCGAGCATGAGATGTTCCAGGACCTGAAGCGAGAGGAAGCGCCGTTACGTGACGATGTCGAGGAGCGCATCCTTCTCGCCCACCCGAAGCGCTACCTCGACTCCATAAAGGCGGCGCGGCCAGAAGAGGGGGAACCGCCGGTGCGGCTTGATCCCGACACGGTCCTGTCATCGAAAAGCTGGGAGCCGGCATTGCGCGCGGTGGGCGCAGGGCTTTACGCCGTCGATCAGGTGATGAACCCTGAAGCTGGTATCCGCAAGGTGTTCTGCCAGGTCAGGCCTTGTGGGCACCACGCCGAGCGCGAGCGGGCGATGGGGTTCTGCATCTTCAGCAATGTCGCCATCGCTGGCCTGTATGCGCGCGAGAAGTACGGGGTGGAGCGGGTCGCCGTCGTAGATTTCGACGTACATCACGGCAACGGGACGCAGGACATTTTCTGGAACGACAAGAACCTGTTTCTCGGATCTACACATCAGATGCCGCTCTATCCAGGCACTGGCGCGATGTCCGAGACGGGAGTGGGCAACATCTTCAACGCGCCGCTTCGGCCCAATGACGGTGGGGAGCAGTTCCGCGAGGCGATGCGGTCTCGCATACTTCCTGCGCTTCGCAACTTCGCGCCGGACATCGTTCTGATTTCAGCCGGGTTCGACGCGCACGAAGCGGACCCCCTAGCGAGCTTGCGGCTCAAGGAAGACGATTTTGCCTGGATAACGGACGAGCTTTGCGAGGTGGCCGAGCGCTATGCCCAAGGAAGGGTAGTGTCGATGCTCGAAGGCGGTTACGATCTGACGGCCTTGGCCCGCTCTGTCGCCGTCCACGTGAAGCTGCTGATGGACGCGGCGTGACTGGTCGGGGTTTGTGCAACAAAACGGAGTGGGGATGACGACGGGGGTCGAAAAATATCCTGACCTGAAGGACATGAGCTTTGAGCGCGCGCTCAAGGAGCTCGAGGCGATTGTTGGCCGGCTCGAGAGGGGCGACGTGGAGCTCGAGGAGAGCATCGCGATCTATGAGCGCGGCGAAGCACTGCGAGACCACTGCGACCGGCTGCTGAAACAGGCGGAAGCCAAAGTCGAAAAGCTGACATTCGGAGAGGACGGGCAGCCGAAGGCGACCGAGCCCCTCGATCCGACCTCCAAGTGATTCCGCTCGGTCGGCAACAGATTCAAATTGCGGCAATGCCGCATAATGTCGTGGTATGCCAAGCGGGTTATAATCCGACCTCGTGATGTCCCGTCCGAGGGATCGGACCGGCAAGAAAGGATCGCTCGTGAGTTCTGGCAGCGCAACGCCACTGCTCGATCAGATTCGTTATCCGGAGGATCTGCGCAAGCTGTCCGAGAAGGACTTGCCGCAGCTCGCAGCCGAGCTGCGCAAGGAGACCATCGATGCTGTGTCGGTCACTGGCGGACATCTCGGCGCAGGGCTAGGCGTGGTCGAACTCACGGTTGCTCTTCATTGGGTGTTCGATACGCCCCGCGATCGGCTGATCTGGGACGTCGGGCACCAGGCTTATCCGCACAAGATCATCACGGGCCGGCGCGATCGCATCCGCACGCTCCGCCAGGGCGGGGGGCTGTCCGGCTTCACCAAGCGTTCCGAGAGTGAGTACGATCCGTTCGGCGCAGGTCACTCTTCGACATCCATATCCGCCGGGCTGGGAATGGCCGTCGCGCGGGACCTCTCCGGCAAGAAGCACAATGTCATCTGCGTTATCGGCGATGGCGCGATGAGCGCCGGCATGGCCTATGAGGCCCTAAACAATGCCGGAGCGATGGATAGCCGGCTTATCGTCATTCTTAACGACAACGATATGTCGATCGCTCCGCCGACTGGCGCGCTCTCATCGTATCTCGCGCGCATCACGTCAAGCGGGACCTATTTCTACGTGCGGGATATCGCCAAGCAGCTTGCGAAACGGCTGCCCAAGAGTTGGGAGCGGCGCGCCGCGCGGGTGGAGGAGTACACGCGGCATCTCTGGCAGGGCGGGGCCTGGTTTGAAGAGCTTGGATTTTACTACGTCGGGCCGATCGACGGGCACAACTTCGACCATCTCCTGCCGGTCCTCAAGAATGTGCGTGATGCGGACCAGGGGCCAATCCTCGTTCACGTCGTGACGCGCAAGGGGAAAGGATACGCTCCCGCGGAGAAGGCCGCGGACAAATTCCACGGCGTGAACCGCTTCAACGTCATCACCGGTGATCAATTCAAGCCCAAGCCCAACGCGCCGAGCTATACGCGCGTGTTCGCCGAGAGTCTGATCGAGGAGGCGCGCCGGGACGACAAGATCGTTGCCATCACGGCGGCAATGCCCTCTGGCACCGGCCTTGACCTCTTCGGCAAGGCCTTCCCTGAACGGACCTTTGATGTCGGCATTGCGGAACAGCATGCCGTCACGTTTGCGGCCGGACTCGCTGCCGAGGGATATAAGCCGTTCGCCGCGATCTACTCGACCTTCCTGCAGCGCGCCTACGATCAGGTGGTGCACGACGTCGCCGTCCAGAAGCTGCCAGTGCGCTTCGCCATCGACCGCGCCGGCCTGGTTGGTGCCGACGGACCCACGCACGCCGGCAGCTTTGACATTGCCTACCTTGGCTGCGTGCCCAACATGGTGCTGATGGCGGCGGCGGATGAGGCCGAGCTCAAGCACATGGTTGCCACTGCGGTCGCCATCGATGATCGGCCGTGCGCCTTCCGCTATCCGCGCGGCGATGGGGTCGGCGTTCCATTGCCAGAGCGCGGGGTGCCTCTCGAGATCGGCAAGGGGCGCATTATCCGCGAAGGCTCGACCGTCGCGATTCTTTCGCTAGGCACCCGTTTGCAAGAGGCGCTCAAGGCAGCCGATCAATTGGCGGCAATGGGGCTATCTACAACTGTCGCCGATGCGCGCTTCGCCAAGCCACTCGACACGGAGCTGGTCCACAGTTTGGCCCGGGAGCACGAAGTGTTCGTTACTATAGAGGAAGGATCGATTGGCGGCTTTGGGTCCTTTGTGCTGCATGAGCTCGCCCAGAGTGGGCTGCTCGATCGCGGTCTGAAAATCCGGACGATGGTGCTTCCCGACGTATTTATCGAGCACGACAAGCCAGAGCGCATGTATGAAAAGGCTGGGCTCAACGCGCCCGGCATCGTTGAAACGGTGCTTACTGCGCTTGGGAAACCTGCGGCGGTTAGCGATATTCGGGCATAAAGTCCTACGCAGGGAACAATCCTCGCTCGGATCGAGTTAGGCGGGCGCACGACGCAGTCGTGCCCGGCTGCATTTTGCGATCTTGAGCGAGGCTTCCAATGGATTGGACCGATCCGATATTTTTGGCCCGCGTCCAGTTCGCATTCACTGTCAGCTTTCACTTCCTGTTTCCGGCGCTGACTATCGGTCTGGCGAGTTACCTTGCCGTCCTGCAGGGCCTTCATCTGTGGACCGGGCGCCAGATCTACCATTCCCTGTTCAATTATTGGGTGAAGGTTTTCGCCGTTGCCTTCGCCATGGGGGTCGTCTCGGGAATCGTGATGACCTACCAGTTCGGTACGAACTGGAGCGTTTTTTCCGATCGCGCTGGCCCGGTCATCGGGCCATTGATGGCTTACGAGGTCTTCACCGCCTTTTTCCTCGAGGCCGGTTTCCTCGGCATCATGCTATTCGGTCTCAATCGGGTCGGCCGTGGACTGCACATGTTCGCGACCGTGATGGTCGCCCTTGGCACAGCGTTTTCGGCATTTTGGATCCTGGCGGTGAACAGCTGGATGCAGACGCCAGCGGGCCACGCGATCAACGAAGCAGGCCAGTTTGTGCCGACCAGCTACTGGGACGTGATCTTTAATCCCTCGTTTCCATATCGCTTCGTTCACACACTTCTTGCCGCCTATCTGACAACTGCTTTTCTTGTCGGTGCCGTCGGCGCCTATCACCTGCTACGCGACCGCAATAACGAGGGCGCGCGCATCATGTTTTCGATGGCGATGTGGATGGCGGTCATCGTTGCGCCATTACAGATCATCGCCGGCGATCTCCACGGCCTGAATTCGTACGAGCACCAACCTGCAAAGATTGCCGCTCTGGAGGGCCATTTCGAAACGCAGGCTGGCGCGCCGTTCTACATCATCGGCTTCCCTGATATGGAGGCTGAAACCACCCGATACGCCATTTCGATACCGAAAGCCGGCTCGCTAATCCTGACCCATGAACTGAACGGAGTTGTCAAAGGGCTGAAGGAATGGCCACCCGAGGACCGGCCCTATGCTCCGGGTCTGTTCTGGGCATTCCGCATTATGGTGCTCATCGGATTTCTGATGGCCGCTGTCGGTATTTGGTCCGCATGGCTGCGATGGAAAGGGCGGCTCTACGATTCGCCGGGGTTATTGCGCGCCGCGCTCTACATGGGGCCGTCAGGTTTCATCGCGGTGCTGGCTGGTTGGTATGTCACGGAGGTCGGTCGGCAGCCCTATACGGTCTACGGACTTTTGCGAACGGTCGAATCCGCTTCGCCGATCGATACCCCAGGTGTCGCGACCTCTCTGCTCGCGTTTTTTGTGATCTACATGATCGTGTTCGGAGCAGGGACCGTTTACATCATTCGCCTGCTTGGCCACCGGCCCGAGCCGGCGGAACCTGAGCTTCCGCATCAACCAATTCGTACGGCCGGTGTTACGCCTGCCCCGGCACTAGCTGATGAAGGTCCTCTAGAAGATTTGGACGAGTTTAGTGGAGCGAAAGGAGGCGAACGTGGCGCTTGATCTCGCCTTCATTTTCGCCGCCGTTATTGCCTTGGCGGTGCTTCTCTACGTCATCGTCGATGGCTTCGATCTCGGAGTTGGCATCCTGTTTCCGTTCTTTCCGGCGGAGGAAGATCGCCGCCGGATGATGAACTCCATCGCGCCGGTATGGGACGGCAACGAAACGTGGCTGGTCGCAGGCGGCGGTGGTTTGTTGGCCGGTTTTCCGCTTGCGTACGGAATTATCTTCTCCGCTCTTTATGCCCCCATTATTACGATGTTGCTGGCGCTTATCTTTCGTGGCGTCGCTTTCGAATTCCGGTATCGGTCGAGACGAAACCGGCACCTTTGGGATCTCGGCTTCGCGGCCGGTTCCATTGTTGCGGCTTTTGCCCAAGGCATTACGCTTGGCGCACTCGTGCAGGGCATACCCATCGCCAATCGCGCCTATGCGGGCGGATGGTGGGATTGGCTGACACCTTTCAGCATTTTGACAGGAATTGCCCTGGTGGTGGGCTATGCCTTGTTGGGTGCGACCTGGCTCATCATGAAAACGGAAGGTGACTTGCAGGAACGTGCCTACGAATGGGCGTACCGCGCCGGCATTGGAACGCTCATCGGCATTGGTCTGGTCAGCATTTCGACGCCGTTTCTCAATCCCGTTTACATGGAGCGCTGGTTCAGCTGGCCGGCCGTGCTTTACACTTTCCCGGTGCCACTTCTCGTCATTCTCGTCGCGTACATCCTCTACAAGTCCTTGAATGAGCGTAGGGAATACGCGCCTTTCGCTGCGGCCATCGGGCTGTTCTTCTTGTCGTATGTGGGCCTCGGCATCAGTTTTTATCCCTACATTATTCCCACGGAGATCACGATTTGGGATGCCGCGGCACCTGATAGTAGCCTTGCCTTCGTGCTCCTGGGCGCAGCGGTATTGTTGCCGCTGATAGTCGTTTACACGGCGTATGCTTATTGGGTTTTCCGTGGAAAGGTCAGCGCAGAAGGAGGGTATCACTGATGATCCAGACGCGACCCGGGAATGCCCCGCCTGGGCTTGCCCGCCGGCTGCTCTGGTTTGTCGGGCTTTGGGCAGCCGGCGTGGCTGTCGTTATGGCAGTCGCCTACATTATTCGCTGGGCAATCGTTCCATAGTTCGGCGCGATCTGCCCAGCTTCGAAAAACTTAAATGCCAAGATCACCCGATTTGGCGCGTTTATATCGATCGCCAATAGCTTTCCAGTTCACGACATTCCACCACGCTTTCAAATACTCCGGCCGGCGATTTTGATATTTGAGGTAATAGGCGTGCTCCCACACATCGTTTCCGAACAAAACCCGCTCACCATCCATGAGCGGTGTGTCCTGGTTCGGGCGGGTCTTGATCGCGAGGCGACCATCCTTGTTGACCGTGACAAACACCCAGCCTGATCCGAACACGCTTGCGCCGGCATTATTGAACTGGTTCCGAAGCTGCTCCAGACCGCCGAAGTCGCGTTCAATCGCCCGCCGCAACTCGCCTTCAGGCCCATCATCTGTTCCCGGCGGCCCCATCACCTGCCAGAACATCGAGTGGTTGGCGTGTCCGCCGCCATTATTGCGCACCTTGGTGCGAATGCTTTCCGGCACGTTGTTCAGATTGGCCAGGATCTCCTCTAGTGGCCGCTTTGCGAGCTCGCCGTGGTCCCGGATGGCCTCGTTCAGATTGTTCACGTAGGCCGCATGGTGCTTGCCGTGATGGAGCTCCATCGTCTGGGCATCGATGTGCGGCTCAAGGCTGTTGGCCGGATAGGGCAGAGGGGGTAACCGGAATGGACCTTGTGTCACCTGCCCCCAGCTCCGGTCTACGATCACATATGTGGAGAATGCTGCAGCTCCTGCCAGAAAAACTCGGCGATTGAGCGTTGGCATCGTTCAACTCCGTCAAGACTGGTATTCGGTATTCCTCTGGCGCAAGCAACCAAGGCAGCTCCGCCCTGCTTGGGGTGGACTGTTCAGGTAACGGTGAAAGGGAGAGAATGGTTCGGACACGTCTGGATCGGGCTTTGGTCGACCGCGGGCTGATATCCACCCGCTCGCGCGCCCGCGATCTGATCCTGCGTGGCCAAGTATTGGTGGACGGTGTTCCGGTCACCAAACCAAGTACGGTTATTCCGGAAAGCGCCACTGTGCATTTGACCGACGGGGCTGACGCCTTCGTTTCTCGGGCCGCCTGGAAGCTTGTCGCGGCGCTCGATCACTTCGGCTATTCCGCCGACGGCGTGATGGCGTTGGACGTGGGGGCTTCGACCGGGGGATTTACGCAAGTTCTCCTTGAGAGGGGAGCTTGCCGAGTTTACGCCGTCGATGTGGGCCGCGATCAGCTTGATCCCAAACTGCGAGAAGATCCTCGCGTCGTGGTCTACGAGGGCAAGGATGCGAGAGACCTTACCGCTGGAGACATTCCAGATCCGATCAAGGCCATTGTTGCGGACGTGAGTTTCATTTCTCTGACGAAGGCACTGCCCGTGCCGCTCACTTTTGCTGCTCCGGGAGCCTGGCTCATCGCACTGATTAAACCACAGTTCGAAGCGGGTCGCGAGGCCGTCGGAAAAGGAGGCGTTGTGCGCGATCCGGCTGCTCGCCATCGGGCCGTGGACCATGTACGTGATTGGCTTTCGAACCAATCAGGGTGGACCGTGGATGGTGTGATCGAGTCTCCCGTATTAGGAGGCTCTGGCAATCAGGAATTCCTGATTGGAGCGCGCAAGAATGGCTGATGAAGTGAAGGACGACATCGTCCGCATAGCGCGGCTTGGCGCGCAAGGAGATGGCATCGTCGAAACGTCGAAGGGGCCGGTTTATTTGCCGTTCGCGCTGCCCGGCGAACAATGGCGTCTGGGCAAGGTTCCTGAGCGTCTGACCGCGAGCGATGATCGGCATCAGCCCATTTGCCAGCATTTCGGCAAATGCGGGGGCTGCGTTGCCCAGCACATGTCGCCGGATCTTTATCGACGCTGGAAAGAAAAGGCTCTGGGCGAAGCGTTCGCGCACCGGGGGATAGAGATCACGCCCCAGCCGATGNGCAGCGTTGCGCTGCATTCACGAAGGCGGGCGTTTTTTGGTGTGGCGCGCCGTGGCGACGAAGTGGTGCTCGGCTTTCGCCAGGAGGGGCGTCATGTTCTCGTCGACCTTGCCGAGTGTCCGGTTTTGGACCCGCTGATCGTTGAGACGCTTCCGCTCCTACGTTGGCTTGCCGGCATGGCGCTGCCTGATGGGGCTGGTGGCCGGCTCCTGGTTACCCGAGCTCAAAATGGCCTCGACGTTGCAATCGAAAATGGTGCGGCCACGCTCAAACCGGGAATGAGCGAAGTTCTGGCTCGTGCCGTGACGCAAAGCCCCATACGGCGTCTCACAGTCTTCGGTGAGGTCGTTTTCTTCGATCAGCTTCCGACGGTTTTGTTGGGTGATGTCAGCGTGGAGTTACCACCCGGCGTCTTCTTGCAGGCCGTGCCCGAGGCGGAAGCCATCATGGCCGATCTTGTCCTGCAGGCGGTCGGCAAGGTGAAAAGCGCGGCTGACCTCTTTTCTGGCCTCGGCACGTTCACATTCCCTTTGGCGTGCACAGCCCGCGTGCTCGCGGTCGATTCTGATCGTCGCTCCATCACTGCCTTGGAGAAAGCCGCTCGCGGTTCAGCTGGCCTCAAGCCCATTACTGCGCGTGTTCGCGATCTCATGCGAGAGCCGCTGTCCCGCCTCGAACTCGAAGAGTTCAGTGCCGTCGTGCTCGACCCGCCGCGCGCAGGAGCGAAGGCGCAAGCAGAGATGCTCGCCAAATCGCGGGTTCCGACGATCGTTATGGTCTCCTGCAATCCCGCGACAGCCGCACGGGATGCGCGGACGCTCATCGATGGTGGTTACAAGCTGGAGACCGTTACGCCGATCGATCAGTTCGTCTACTCAGCGCACCTGGAGCTGGTGGCCGTTTTCCGGCGCTAGGTCTGGCCGGCCTTCACCAAGAGCCTCTCGACCCACTGCGGAACCACAACCGTTGCCGGCCCGTGGATCTTTTCTGCGAACAGGCTCGCCCCTTCCGAGGGTTCCAGATTGAGTTCAACGGTGTGTGCGCCAGCAGCGCGCGCTTCACGCACGAAACCGGCGGCGGGATAAACCGTGCCGCTTGTGCCGATGGAGGCGAAGAGATCCGCTTCGTACAGAAGGTCGTAAATCTCGTCCATGCGATAGGGCATCTCGCCAAACCAGACCACGTCCGGCCGCATTCCTCCGNCTCGGCCACAACTCGGGCAAACGATTTCGGTCGACAAATCATCATGCCAGGGGTGGCGGGCCTCGCAATAGGCGCACAAAGCTTTTAGCAACTCGCCGTGCATGTGGATCAGGCGCTGTGTGCCTGCAGCCTCATGCAGCGGGTCGATGTTTTGTGTGACGACCGTTACTTCACCGGGATATTCGCGCTCGAGACGGGCCAGAGCAAAGTGTGCGGCATTCGGAGCAGCATTCTTCATCCCGCGCCGCCGCTGATTGTAGAAGTCATGCACCTTGGCGGGATTGCGCGCGAACGCCTCCGGCGTCGCCACCTCGTTGATGTCGTATTTGCTCCAGATGCCGTCCTTGTCGCGAAAGGTGGCAAGCCCCGACTCCGCAGACAGACCCGCGCCTGTGAGAATGACGATACGCTTGTAAACGACCATGCCGTGCCCTGTTCTCGGTCGCCCTGAAGCTCAGTTGCCCGTTTCAGTCCCGCACCAAGAGTTAAAGCGCGAAGGCGAAGATGCAAATGGCCGGCTGGCACTTTGCTCGCGCCGGAGTCAGGGCACGAAAGCTCGTGTGAAGTGATCAGCTTTGCTCTGGCACGCGTGCCGGTATACATGAGCGTTGAAAAAGCGAATGGGGGCCCGAGTGAGTGGAGAGAATGCTCTAAAGCCCGCTGCCCAGCGGGTCGTCGCGGCGGCACAGGCCATCGGTCTCGACATCCAGGTTCACACGATGAGCCAGTCGACGCGCACGGCAGAAGAGGCAGCGGCAGCGTGTGGCTGTGCCGTCGCGCAGATCGTCAAGTCGCTCGTTTTCCGTGGCAAGGACAGTGGCAAGCCGTATCTGCTGCTCGTTTCAGGCGCCAACCGGGTGAACGAAAAGGCCGTCGCGGCGACGATCGGCGAGGTGCTGACGCGGCCAGATGCGCATTACGTCCGCGAGGTCACTGGCTTTGCCATCGGCGGCATTCCGCCTTTTGGCCATGTGACGCCGCTGGCCACCTACATGGACCGAGACCTGCTCAACTACGACGTGGTCTGGGCGGCAGCCGGGACTCCGGAGACAGTTTTTCCGACCTCGCCGACCGAACTTCGTGACAAACTCAGGGCTCAGGTCATTTCGGTAACCTGAGGCAGTCGGCAGGATAGGCTGACTACAGTCGGCTGAGCGCCGACCGCAACCGGTCGAGCAGGCGGTAAAGCTGCAGGCTTTCCTCGGTCGTAAAGTCCGCCAAGGCCGCCTCAGTAGTAGGAGCGGATGTTGACCAGCATCTTTGCCCAGGTATCCGCTCCCTTTTTCGTCAGACGTATCCGACGAATTCGTCCGTCCTCGACAATGCGCGTTCGCTCCACGAGGCCTGACCGCTCCAGCCTGTTCAACACGGCGGTCAGGTTCTGACGGCTGACGCCGAGGAAATTGACCATTTCCTTCACCGTCATGCCCTTTTCCACTGTCTTTGGCCGGGAGAGCGCCCCGAGCACGGCCCATTGCTGCGTGGTCGTCCCATATTCGGAGACAGCGCGCGACCCCGTCTTATGCATCAAGTTCGACGCCTGATAGAGCCGGAAAAACAAACGGTTAGCCACGTCGAAGCGGGCATCTTCGTCGTTAGAGCAAAGCTTTTCGGTTCGCGCATGATNTGTCATACATATGATATATCAATGTATTGCTTGACTTTGCAATATGACATGGCATTGATACATCCGACTTGCGGGCTTCCGCCCGTCTTCGGATGTTTTCGGGGAGGATCTGCGTGCGCGGGCTCGAGGGCCGAGGGCCATTCTTTTCTTCGCCAGCGACGACGCGGCTTATATCACCGGTCAAGTGCTCAGCGTTCCGGGCNGTCTGACGATGGTGGGCTGAAGGAGCAATCATGCAATACGAAGACATTCTCTACGACGTTACCGACGGCGTTGCTCGCATCACCATCAATCGGCCGCATGTGTTGAACGCGTTTCGCGGCAAGACCTGCGAGGAATTGATCCACGCGTTCAATCGCGCTGGCTGGGATAAGTCGATTGGTGTCATCGTTCTCACGGGCGCCGGCGACAGGGCATTCTGTACTGGTGGAGATCAGTCTGCGCACGATGGCCAGTATGATGGCCGCGGCATGATCGGCCTGCCGATCGAAGAGCTTCAGTGCATAATTCGCGACGTACCGAAGCCCGTGATCGCGCGCGTACAGGGTTATGCGATCGGCGGCGGAAACGTGCTGGCGACGCTTTGCGATTTCACGATCGCTTCCGAAAAAGCCATTTTCGGTCAGGTCGGCCCAAAAGTCGGCTCGGTCGATCCGGGATTTGGCACGGCCTACCTCGCCCGCGTCGTGGGCGAGAAGAAGGCGCGCGAGATGTGGTATCTCTGCCGTCGCTATACTGCTGCCGAGGCGTTTGCCATGGGCCTCGTCAATACGGTTGTTCCGCACGAAGAGCTCGACAACGAAGTCAATCGTTGGTGCGCTGAAATTCTGGAGCGCTCGCCCACGGCAATTGCCATCGCGAAGCGTTCATTCAATGCCGATACCGAGAACATTCGTGGTATCGCCGCGATGGGTATGCAGGCCCTCGCTATGTACTACGAGACCGAGGAGTCCAAGGAAGGGGTTCGTGCCTTCATCGAAAAGCGTAAGCCCGAATTCCGCAAATTCGTCCGCTGATGTGTCGTTTCTCGCAAAAAACCTAGTGAGATGAACACGCAGCTGAAATCCTGGCCAACGAGGACGTTCGAGAATTCTATCTCGGCCTTGGCGAGGGTGAGAAACGGCGCTCCTTCAAGAATCTGAAGACCTATAAACGTCGCAAGCGCTGGCTCTAACTGAGCGCTCTATTTCAAGAACACGTTACGGAGTTCCGCATGCCGATCGACAAGGATGCGTTCAATGAATTCCTGGAGACGATCCGCCGGTTCGTTCGGGAACGATTGATCCCAAATGAAGAGAAAGTGGCTGCGGACGACGCCATTCCGGAAGACATCATTGCAGATATGAAGTCGCTCGGTCTGTTTGGGCTTTCGATCCCCGAACAGTACGGAGGGCTTGGCCTCTCCATGGAGGAGGAGGCCCAAGTCATTTATGAAGTCGCGAAGGCATCACCCGCTTTTCGCTCTTATTTTGCAACGAATGTCGGGATCGGGTCTCAAGGCATCGTCATCGACGGCACGGAGGAGCAAAAGCAACGCTATCTTCCTCGTCTCGCATCTGGGGAAATCATTGGCTCTTTTGCGTTGACAGAGCCAAACGCCGGTTCCGACGCAGCTTCACTGCAAACGACCGCTATCCGCGATGGTGACTATTATGTCCTCAATGGTACCAAGCGCTTTATCACCAATGCGCCGGAAGCGGGCATATTTACTGTCATGGCACGGACGGACCCTTCAAAAAAAGGGGCCGATGGTGTGTCCGCATTCATTGTCGAACGGAATACTCCGGGGCTGACGGTTGGCAAGCCGGACCGGAAAATGGGCCAACGTGGTGCGCACACGGCCGATGTTATTTTCGAAGATTGCCGGGTGCCGAAGGAAAACCTGATTGGCGGCGTTGAAGGTCAGGGCTTCAAAACAGCCATGAAGGTGCTCGACAAGGGCCGGCTGCACATTTCAGCGGCGTGTACGGGTGCTGCCGAAAGAATCCTCTCTGAGGCCCTCGCCTACGCGCTCGAGCGGAAGCAGTTCGGAAAGCCAATCGCGGAGTTCCAGCTTGTTCAGGCGATGCTGGCAGACAGCCAGACCGAGATTTTCGCCGCGCGCTCGATGGTTCTGGAGGCCGCACGCAAGCGCGACCGTGGTGAGGACATCAGCATGGAGGCTTCGTGCTGCAAGCTCTTCGCCAGCGAGATGGTGGGCCGGGTTGCCGACCGGGCAGTGCAGATCCACGGCGGTGCGGGTTACATGGCGGAATATCCGGTTGAGCGTTTCTATCGCGACGTCCGCCTGTTTCGCATTTTCGAGGGAACGAGCCAGATCCAGCAGCTCGTCATTGCCCGGAACATGATCCGGCGGGCGGGATAGTAGCGGCGTATTCAGCATCTGGCTCCAATCAGGCGCAGCCGGATCAGCTGCAGTGTGAATTTTCGCAAAGCCTTGTTTTGAGCCAAGGCAATCAGCGCCAGCGGATCGCGACGGCATCGTTCAATCGCGTTGCCGGGAAGCCGGAGACAAATGCCGTGTTTATCCTTCCCCACGGCGTAAGCCTGCCGAATCCGGTGAAGGTTCTGGTCGATGACAAGGAAGTCGGCACGCTGAATTGGCAGACTTGTGATGCCAACGGCTGCTATGCCAGCGCGCTGGTCGATAAGGTTTGGCTTCAGGCGATGCGCGCGGGCAAAAAGCTGACCGCTGCCCTCAAGGCGCGCGATGGCAGCGATCTTGCTTTTTCGTTCGAGTTAAATGGATTTGCTAAAACAGAAGCGATGTTGCCGTAGATCGGTAATTGCAAAATGTGAAAGAGTCGAGATTGGTCAAAAGGCGTAAGCATCAGCTCGAAATTGTGCATTAAAAAGACCCCGGCGCCATGGGGGCCGGGGTGAGCTTCTCGGAAGCCTTTACATTTTCTTGAAGGGAGGGACAAGCCCACCCGGCCAACCGCCACCTCCAATCGGTGGGTGTGGTGGGAACTTCGGATCTTTAGGTTCCGGCTCCGGTTCCGGCGTAGGGGTAAACAAGAACGGACTAACGTGAGTCGCCGTAATCGATGCCAGCGATTCATGATGCGTCAGCGTAGGTACTGCGTAGATGCGCATTTTGATCTCCGAAATCTGAAATTTGGCAGTACGCAGAACGCACGTGTACGTTGCATTATTCTTTATGTGCGCGCCATAGGAGAGAATGTCTTCACACAGATATTCTGTACAATGTGGAAATGGGGCAACAGCACCCTGTACGGCGTCAAAGCCCTACGCTTTCTGTGGCTGCTCTTTTAAGCGAATACTTCGCTTGCGAGTGTAGGTAGGTGCCCGCCGTCCTGACAGGCATTGTTCACTAGCAGGTCCGCCGCCAGAGGTCGTCGACAGCCGGTCGCTGCTTCAAATTGCCAAGTATTTCAGGCGGTAAGTGAAGCGGTTCTCGTCGAAAGAAAACCCCGGCACGAAGAGCGCCGGGGCAAAGGTAGTGAGTAGACGATCGGCCAAATTTGCCGCTTTATCCACCAAAAAACCCACCAGGACCACCCGGTCCGCCCGGACCAGGTCCACCAGGTCCACCCGGGCCAGGCCCACCAGGACCACCCGGTCCNCCCGGNCCAGCACGCGGAACAAATCAGACATACGNCAGTCAGTACTCTGAACACNCGCATACGNTNCATAATTTGATNTGTACACGCCATATGATGCATATGATGAATAGAGATATTCTGTTAACTGTAGAAAGCTTGCAACAATNNGGTTGTTACAGCAACATATAGCTTCTGAAGAAGAAACGAAACGAATTCAGTATGTTAGTGGATCGGGTTGAAGCTGCTGTTCAGTGTCGCGTGCTGCCACCGGCCGAAATGCTTAAGCAGTGACCATCGGCGATGAAAATCATCTTGGGGCGCGCGCCCAATCCTCAAGGAATCGTATTCCTGCTAACGATTCGGCACTCGACACTAGCCGAGGCGAGAGAATTGACGCGCAATCGGTTGAGCAAGCCGACGCGTCGAGCGTAGCGGGAAGAAGGCATCGACCAGATACATGAGTGGATCGGAAAAAGTAGCGGGTACTGCAGTTGTCCCGCTTCTATCGCTTCTGCTTCACGCGGCTTTTTATGGTCGGAGCGGGGAGATTTGAACTCCCGACCCCCAGTCCCCCAGACTGGTGCGCTAACCAGGCTGCGCTACGCTCCGCCGAGGCACCCTTTTGCCCTGACCGCCGCCCAAGGTCAACCCGCCGATTTGGCAAGGAGAGCCGCAGGAGGGGCCTCGAGGTCATCGATACTACCCATATGGGCCGGGAAATGTCGTAGATGTAGGTGTACCCGGCTGGCGTTGATGGCGATGGCACCGTGGAAGGGAGCCGGCAAGTCGAGATCCTGAATTGTGAAGCCTTCGGCCCGCAGGCGTTCGGCAGCGATGGCGCCAAAGTTCTGGGCTGTGTGCGCTTCCCAGCCCGGGCCGCGGATGCTGATGTCATGGAGCAGGGCGCCAACTCCCGAGCCGCGCGCCTTCGCCCAGGCTTCGAGCCTCACCCAAGCCTGCAAAAAGTCGATTGGCCCGGAGCCAACAAGGGCCCGCGCCGCGTCTAGCATAGCCTGCTGCCGATCAGGCGGGAAACGCACCGGGCGAACCTGCTCGAGATCAACCCCCACGGCTTTCCGCGCTACGGCAATCAGCGCATACTGTCCAGTGTGAGAAAGGCTGAATTGAATGCCCGCGTCCCATGGTAAGGCGGGCTTGCCGCGAGAGGAGAGCCGGAACGGCTGCTCGCGGAGTTGGCTCCCAACGACGCGTTCCAGAACGATGCGAAGAGCGATCCGGGAGAGGCGCCAATCCTCCCCACTCTCGCCCATCGCTGCCGCGCGATCGAGCTCATCGGTTGATAGTCGGGGATGAGCAGCTTCCTCCGCAGCTAGGTTGGGAGCCGCGCGAGCCAGATCGACGAGCCAGACTTCAATCGGCTCGGTGCCTGCACTCACGGCTCTGCGCTTTTCGCCGCCGGAGTCGCAACCGGCGCGGAATTCGAGAGCAGACGCCGGCAGGCCTCTAGTTCCTCAAGGGCGTTGCGCAGGATCTGAACCACCTCGGGAGGGAGTTGNTGNGCNGGCGTGCTCTTGGCCGCGGTCTTGCTTGTCTTCCGANTNTTCTTGCCCTTCGCGGTCTCACCGGCGTCAACCGCAGAGATCTGTGATCCCTCCATCCAGCACCGCTTGACCTGCTCGACACCATGCGTCCGCAGGATCTTCTGCACGCCGCGAATGGTGTAGCCCTCAAGATGCAGCAGGTGCCGGATGCCCCGCAGCAGATCGAGATCCTCGGGACGATAGTACCGGCGCCCGCCCCCGCGCTTCATGGGCTTGATCTGNGGNAACTTCTGCTCCCAGAACCGNAGGACGTGCTTCGGAACGTCCAGTTCTTCCGCAACCTCGCTGATTGTTCGGAAGGCTTCGGCTGACTTGGTCACTTAGTAGAACTCTGTGCTGGAGTGTTCGTGAAGGTTATTCAGCGGCCTTGGGGCGACGGGCGTGACCCGCGTTGATCCGCTCCTTCATAATATTGCTCGGTCGGAAGACCAGAACCCTGCGCGGCGTGATCGGCACCTCTTGGCCGGTTTTGGGGTTGCGGCCAATGCGCTGGCCTTTCTGACGAATACCAAACGATCCGAACGAGGAGAGCTTGACGGATTCTCCGCGGGCGAGGCTGGATGCAATCTCGCTCAAGACGAGCTCAACGAGCTCCTGAGACTCATTACGCGGTAGACCGACTTTTTGAACCACCGCCTCGGCTAGATCCGCTCGGGTCAGCGTCTTTCCGGCCATGGTATCCTCCCCAGGACTCCACTCCCAGGCGGATGCTAGACCTGCAAGCCGATACGGTCAATCCGGATATTGTGCAACCGGCTGATTCTGCAAAAGAATTTTCAATGCGGGAACCCTGAGAATCGGAAAAAATCGTTTCGAAACAAGCACCCGTCGTTCTGCGTACGGGTCAGCGGTGTTGCGCGCTCACCATCTGGCCAACACCGCGCCCCACGTGAAGCCGCCACCCATGGCCTCCATGAGCACCAGATTGCCTTCCTTCAGGCGGTGCTGCTCGAAAGCATGGTTCAGGGCCAGCGGGATGGACGCAGCAGAAGTGTTGCCGTGCTCGCTGAGCGTAACGACAATCTTCTCAGGCGAAACGCCTAGCTTCCGCGAAATGCCGTCAAGAATGCGGGCGTTGGCTTGGTGCGGGACGAAAAGATCAATCTCGTCGGCTGCGTAGCCAGATTCCAATAGGGTCTCTTCAATGACGCCGGAGATTTTCTGAACGGCGTGGCGGAAGACTTCGCGGCCATTCATGCGCAGGTGTCCGGTCGTCTTGGTGGAGCCAGGGCCGCCATCGACGTAGAGCAGGTCCTCGTACCGGCCATCGGCCCGCAACCGGGTCGCGAGAATGCCGCGGTCCTCGCGCGTGCCATGCTGGGGCTGAGCCTCGAGCACAACAGCGCCGGCACCGTCGCCAAAAAGAACGCACGTGGTGCGGTCCGACCAATCGAGAATGCGGGAGAAGGTTTCGGCGCCGATTACCAGCGCGCGTTTGAATTGTCCTGATTTAAGGAAGTTATCCGCCGTTGCCAGAGCATAGACGAAGCCGGAACAGACGGCCTGGATGTCGAAAGCTGCGCCGTTGGAGATGCCAAGCTCTGCCTGAATGCGCACGGCCGTGGCCGGGAAGGTTCTGTCTGGCGTAGCGGTGGCGCAGATGACCAGGTCGATGTCGACGGGATCGATGTTCGCGCGGACCAGGGCTTGACGGGCTGCTGCGATGCCAAGGTCGGAAGTCAACTCGCCGTCAGCGGCGATGTGGCGGCGTCGGATGCCGGTCCGCTCGCGAATCCATTCATCACTCGTATCGACGATGCGGGACAGGTCGTCGTTGGTCAGAACCTTTTTGGGCAGGTAAGCGCCAACGCTGCGGATTACGGATCGGATGACAGCCAAGACTTCCCCCTACGCTCGCGCAGCCTGCTGGCCGGTCCGGGATCGACCACGGCTTGATTTCAGACCTTTGTCGCTAGGTTCTGCCACGTCCGCGCTACTTCCCGACCGCTGCTTCCAACTTGCCGTGGAAGGAGATGAGGTCAGCAGTGAGCCTGGCCAGCAGCCCACTCTCAGCCATGTCGTAGCCGAGTTCTATGGCGCTGGCAAAGCCAAGGGCGTCTGTGCCCCCGTGGCTCTTGATCGCAATGCCATTGAGACCCAGGAACGTGCCGCCGTTAG
>Ga0065724_100170_pt1 | contig 26763 bp, 19 predicted proteins | sample TheenrcSG05JP960_FD_59111 | JGI IMG/M metagenome (GOLD analysis project Ga0065724, IMG submission 59111) | Thermophilic enriched microbial communities from mini bioreactor at UC Davis - Sample SG0.5JP960 | ecosystem: Engineered > Solid waste > Grass > Composting > Bioreactor | place: USA... | reverse complement strand
TCTGTCGCATTCCTCCCACGCCTAAAGGCGTGGGCTTCCTGCGACGGATTCTGTGATGCCGGCATGCTGTAATGCGGTTTGCGGACCGCCTTATCAGCGATAACATAGCCCGACAGTTTGTCCACCGCTACGGTTAGATCAGGGTCAGTGCGCTTTAGTTAGGGAAGCCGCAACCTCCTCCACGCAGTAGCGGGGGCGGGAATCGAACCCGCCTAGACCGGCTTATGAGACCGGTGAGCAACCACTGCTCCACCCCGCCACTCTAATAATAGCCATTTTAGGCATAGCACTTTTAGTTATAGCGCTTTTAGGTCGTTAACTTTGCGGGGCAAAAAGCTAAAATGCTATAATGCGTTAGATAGCGGGGTGTAGCTCAGCCTGGTAGAGCGCGTACTTTGGGGGTACGAAGTCCTCGGTTCGAATCCGAGCACCCCGACTTCTTGTCGGCGATAAGATTGAGTTAGCAGAAGTAGCTAAACGCCACTGCGCATGCAAACCGCGGTACAATTGGTTTGAGAAGCCCACCATCATCAGGGCACAGCAACGGCACTAAAAGCAAACAGCCAAAAGTAACCCAACCACAGAGATGGCCAAAAAAGACACCTCAAAACAACAACAGTACACCGCCTCTGACATCCAGGTCCTAGAGGGCTTAGCCGCTGTCCGTAAGCGGCCGGGCATGTATATCGGCGACACCGGTATTAACGGCCTACATCATATGATATGGGAGATCCTTGACAACGCTGTGGACGAGGCTATTGCAGGCTTTTGCAGCGAGATTAGGGTTGAGATCGACGATCAAAACTGGGTTACGATTACCGACAACGGTCGCGGCCTGCCGGTTGACCCCCACCCTAAAACCGGTGAGCCAGCTTTCTACCTCATATTCGAAAACCTACACGCAGGTGGTAAGTTCGGCGGCGAGCAAAGCGCTTATAAGGTTGCTGGCGGTTTACACGGTGTTGGCGCCAAGGTTGTTTGTGCGCTGTCGCGGCGCCTAGAAGTCAAGACCTGGCGCGACGGCAGAGGCTTTAGCGCGGCCTGGGAGCGAGGCGTGCGCGTGCAGGACATGCGTCCGCTAGCCAAGGTCCCGGCGGGCTCTGGCACCAGCGTGCGCTTTCTCTACGACGATGAGATATTCAGGGGCGTTAAATACCAGTACAACCTTATCGGCAGGCGCATCGAGGAGAAAAGCTATCTGGTGCCGAACGTTGCTTTTCGCTATAGCGCCCCTGGCCACCCGGCGAAAACGTGGCGCTCAACCAAGGGACTTGCGGAGCTGGTCGCCAAAAAGGCGCGGGCGTTAGGGGCCAGTTTTGCCGAGCCGCTGGGCACCAGGGAAACGATTAAGATCCAACATGACGGCGCGGAAAAGGAGATTTTGGTTGAGTTCGCTTGCAGCTGGACCAAATCGTCGTCCGAAATCATCGACTCGTTTGCCAACGCGATCCCGACCCCCGAAGAGGGGCCCCATGTCAGTGGGCTCAAAGCTGCGTTGACACGTGCCATTAACGATTGGGCTGAGCGCAACAACAAATTTAAACGTCGCCAGCCGCGCTTTGAGGGTCGAGATATAACGCCGTACCTGGTGGCCGCGCTGTCGGTTTTCTTGCCAGATCCCCAGTTCGGCGGGCAAACCAAGGGCAAGCTCAACAACCCTGAGGCGCAGAAGGCTGTTCACCAGGTCGCTTATTCATACCTACAGAGCGCCCTAGACAAGCAGCCACGTATCGCCAGCGCGATCTTCGAGCGTTGCTTGCACGCACAGAAGCTACGGTTGGCGCAAACAAAACTGTTAGAGAAACAAGCCGGTGGCTGGGGTGAAGCAAAGCGCAGCGGCAAGCTTTCCGATTGTTTGCCGGCAACCCCTCCCGAAGAGCGCGAACTGTATCTGCTGGAAGGAGAGTCGGCAGGCGGCACCGCCAAAGAAGCGCGCGACATCCGCACCCAGGCGATTTTGCCGTTGCGCGGCAAAATCCTCAATCTGCAGCGGGCTAGCAAGGCTGAGCTTGCAAAAAGCGAGATCATCCAAGAAATTTTGCACGCAATCGGTGCGCGCATGGTCCAGGATGGGCGCGACATCGTGGTTTCGTTGCCGCCAGAAGGACCGCGCGTCGGTAAGATCATCATTCTTTGCGACGCCGATTCGGACGGCGCCCACATTGCCTGTCTCTTGTTGGGCGCCCTTTGGCAAATGGTGCCGGCTCTAATGCGCGAAGGCCGCGTCTACTTAGCAAGGCCGCCTTTGTATCGATTGATTGTCGGCAAGGATGACGTTTTGTACGCCTATAATGACGAGGAGCTACAAAAGCTATTACAGCGCTATCAAGGTAAACAGGTAGCGGTAACTCGTTACAAGGGGCTTGGCGAGATGGCTGCAGACGAGCTTGCCGAGACAGCAATGCGTAAGGAAACCAGGCGTGTCGATCGTGTACTAATCGAGGACCCCGAAGAGTTCGCTGAGGCCATCGATCTCGTTTTGGGGCCAAGCTCGGAGCGGCGCCGACAATGGTTGTTCGAGCGGGCGCCGACCGAGCAAGACTGATCAAGATCGCGGGGCTACGCAGGGATCCCCGTCTTGAAGGACGGAGGGCGTCGAATCATCGTTTCTCCGATCGTTCTGTGGTTTCTTATCGCCCTAGCGTATAGCACTACGGCTTTGCGGTGGCGTTTTGTAGGTTGTATTGCTAATGTCAACATAGACAGCGCAAATGCATCAAACAGTAGCTCCCGCACCCTTTGCGGCGAGCGCAACCACATCTTACATCTCTATTTTTCTTTGCTTTTTGCTCTGTAAGCTTTCCAACCCTTGACCTGCGCTCCTCTGTAAGCTTTCCAACACTTGGCCCAAGTTGCTCTTTAAGTTTTTTAACACTTGATCTGCGTTTTTGCTATGTATAATACGTATGGTGGTACAGAAAATTGCGAGTATAGCTTCTTTTTCTCCTTGCAGCCATGGCACAACGCCGAAGGGCAACAGTGACGGAGGAATAAACACCAGTGTTGCGCTTTGCGTTTTTGTCTTGCTAGTGGCCGTTCTCTTATTGAAGCCGACCAATGCCAATGCGCTCCCTGTCGGTTGGACCGGTGGCATTAGCTCACACTCACAGGTGTACATTGATAGCATGTCGCCGCAGCGCATTGAACTCAGTTATCGTGAAGCAGCGCGATCAGATGCGCGGTATATTCGGGTCGACGTCAACATGAACAGCATTTTCCACCTCCAGGGCGAACAGCCGCCGGAAGTGGAACGAGGACAACAGATAGTTGGTTTCTACGGGGGGCGCGCGATCTATGCGAACTGGCAAAAAATTGATCTGCTGCGCTTTATCGACGCGAAATACGAGCAGATGGGGCGCCCAGTAAAGACTCTTGGTATCTTCCTGTTGACACCGCGTTTCTTGAGTACTAAGCCTAGCGCCCCCAACTACTACTTATACGCTCCCCGCGACCCCCAGGTCTGGGCTAACCTTGCANCAGCGATTGTCCGCCGCCAACCGCAACTTTTTGATGCCGTAGAGATTTGGAATGAGCCAGATGGCGATTGGGTCTGGAAGAGTACGCCGGAAGAGTACGCCCGCATGCTAATGTACAGCTACTGGACCATCAAGGGCGTCAACAAAGAACTGCCAGTGCTCAACGGCGGCTGGATGAGCGTTGGTAGCGCNGATTTTTTGCGGAGAGCGGCGCGCGAGCTTAGGGGTAATCAGGTGTACGACGCAATCAACGTTCATATAAGACCCGAGCGGGCCGGCCTAACCGTACCCAAGATGCGCAATTGGCGCGACAAACTTGCTAAATACGGCTTTGTGGGAGCGAAGAAGTTGCCGCTCTGGGTGACCGAATATGGCTATCCATCAGGGCCTGCTTTCTGCCAAGACAAGGGCTACCAAGGCGAACGGGGGCAGGCGTTGTTCCTTTACCGCGAGCTCTTGGCGGGGTTGCGCGCCGAGCCTAACGCAGAGTTTTTCGTCACGCTGCGCGACAGCACACCAACAGAAGCGAACCTCTGCCAGCAACAAGAAGGCATTGTCAACATGGCGCCTGACTCCTCGTCGCTGGCGGTCCGAGAAAAGCCCGGTTTGTTCGCTGTTGTCGCCGCGCAAAACCAGTTCCAAGCGGAACGCATCGCTCTCCTTGCGCGTTATGTACAGCGGCGCTACCGCATCGACCTCGCGGCCTTGCGCAAAAAAGAAGGTGATTTGGCTGCACAAGCCGTGGGCCTTAAACCAAAAAGCCCGCGACAAAGACGGCGCGCCCGGCTGCGCGCCGAGGAGCGCCTCTTGCTTTCTCTGCTCCAACAGAAACGCAAAAAAGAGGCCCGCGCCCGTCAGGCGCTGTTGCGCGCAGGGATTTATACTCGACGCCGCTAGATACTCAACACAACCGCTGTACAACCGCCATACAGCCCATGCGGCCCAGAATAAGTTATCGCCCTAGGCTGGGTTATCGCAATAAATCCTTGTGCGATGCTATAATGAACTAGGTCGAGTAGTGGGGCAGTGGTCTATTGGTACGACGCCGGTCTCCAAAACCGGAGAATCAGGTTCGATTCCTGGCTGCCCTGCCTGTTAATTGCTGGCGCTGCCGTTGCTACGCTCTCTCCACCACCTTCCCACCTCTGCCCAGGCTGCTAAACTCTCGACCAGCGATGGAAGAGAGCGCCAAGACGGAGGCACTCTGCCGGTCGCTGCTTGTTGGCAGCGACGTAGACGATGTAAGCGAGCGCCTCGATCGCGACCCCGCCCTGGTACAGGAGGTGCGCAGGCGTCTAGCCGCCTGCGGAATGAGCCTCTTCCGGGCCGCAGACGGGCGTTGGCTGGCCTACGCTGGCGACGAAGACGGAGACCTCTTGCCCGATCAACTGGGCCAACAGCGCCGAGCCATTCTCGCTTGGCTTTGCTGGCGAATCACCAGGAAGGGCCCGCCCACGTTGAGCGAGCTCCAAGAGGAGTTTTTGCGGCCACGTAATTGGCAGTTACGCTGGGCGCGTAGCGCGCTCTTGGGGTCGCTTGAAAACCGCGGCCTTATCCGTCTGCGGCGGCAAGGAAGCGACACTCTTATCAAGCCCGGACCGCTTTGGGATCTCTTGTCGCCGAGAGCGGTTGCCGAGCGCCTGGAGGCGGCTAGAAATCGTTAGCTCTTGCTAGCGCCCGCCCGCAGTTGGCCCGGGGCCCCAGTTCAGTGGCGGTCTTGGTGAAGGAGCCCGGTATTAGCTGCGCTACGCTGACATCGTCGCGAGCGATTGCGCACAAAAAGATTACGTTATAGGGTCCACTAGCTGGCTCGCGATACAACAAAACGCGGCGGCTATTATCCGGCCCGGACATTCGCCACTCATCGATATTTCTAACCATCGCAACGTCGACGCCTTTATTTTGCGCTTGCGCGATGGCCAAGTTGACGCTATGGGTACGCTCTAGCGGGACGAGTGTAATGTTTAGTATCTGTGCGCTCGCTGTTGCCTTCGTATCATCAGCTAACCTTTTGGCGACTTGTAAGCCAACAACAAAGAGGAAAATTGCGCCGAAAAACATAATGCCTCCCAGTATCGCACCCAATGCTACCGCTTCTGCGTCACCGATCTTTTTGAGGAGATCACGTACCCGCGCTCCTGGGCGATCTATATTACCTTTGCAATAGGCGGGTCGCGTTGCGGCTTGGTGGTGCCGCTTTGCGAGCCGGTTTGCAAGCGGTAACATAGATCGGCAGGTTCCGCCCCGCCCGGGCTGGTTCCGGGCGGTGTGGCGAGGGCTGCCGGAGCCACTGTTAATATTTGATTGGCGCGTGTGCCGTTTTTGACGAAGCCTCGACAACATAAAATGCCCCCTCTTGCTAGCCGGCCTACTTCTCTAACCGTATTATAGCACGACCTTGTATAACGATCGATCTCGATCGATCTATATCCATGCCACGCCGCTACGGCTCATCACTCGCAACACGGTTCGCAAACCGGCATCGCAAAGCCGCAACGCGGTTCACCGTTGCAAAGATAACATGGGTCACTCAAGAACAGGGGGGGTCAGCGAAAACAGGCAAGGAAGACATGAAAAATGACCACAAGGCAAGTGAAGACAAAGCAAGCGAACACAAAGCCAGTGAAGGCAAGGTGAATGGGGGGATGGCGAACGAAAATAAGACAAGTGGCGTGAAGACACAGCAAGAGAAGAAATAAAAAGCGGAGGACGGCGCGGATACACAGCAAGAGAAGAGATGAAAAGCGGAGGACGGCGCGGAGACTCATTGTCTGTCCTAAGACCTTGAAATTTCTGGGCTAAAGCTATAGCAATTTAAGCCCATGCCACTATAATGTTTGCAGAGATGGATGAGCGAGCAGAGAGAGAAGCAGCAAACGACAGCAGAGAGGTGGACACTAAAGGACAACATGAAGGACAGCACAGCAACAAACCAGCTAAAACCCCTAAAGTGGCTTCGCGCCGTCCCTTAGTCGAACGCTACTTTACGACCGCGGGACGCGACCCATTCGAAGATATTGAGTGGGTCAAAGTCGACGCCCGCATCCCCTCCGCCGAGCCGAACAGACCTCCGGTCTTCGAGCAGCGCGATGTCGAGGCCCCCAGTTTTTGGAGTCAGACGGCCGTAAATATTGCTGCTGAAAAATACTTTGCCGGACACCTCGGTACGCCGGAGCGCGAAACATCCGTGCGACAGATGATCGAGCGCGTCGTTTTGAAGATCGCTAACGAGGGTGAGCGACACGGTTACTTCCAGGACGCCGAAGAAAAACAGACCTTTATCGATGAGTTGAAGTATCTGTTGGTGCATCAATATGCCGCGTTCAACTCACCGGTGTGGTTCAATATCGGCGTGGAGGGCGTGCCTCAGCAGTGCTCAGCATGCTTCATTCTTTCGATCGAAGACAGCCTACTTTCGATTACCGAATGGTACCGGCAAGAGGCGCTCATCTTCCAGGCCGGCTCCGGTGCGGGCATCAACCTATCGCCGCTGCGTGCTTCTTGCGAGCCTTTGTCGCGCGGCGGCTACAGCTCGGGTCCGGTTACCTTTATGCGCGCAGCGGACGCTTCGGCTGGCACCATTACCTCCGGTGGTCGTACGCGGCGTGCGGCCAAGATGGTGCTCCTCGACGTCGATCACCCTGACATCGAAGATTTTATTTGGTGCAAAGCTATCGAAGAACGCAAGGTGCGCGTGCTTGCTGCGCACGGCTATGACTTTTCGCTCAACACCAAGGAGGGCGAGCGCAACTGGGCGACCATAATGTACCAGAATGCCAACAACTCGGTGCGTGTAAGCGACGAGTTTATGCAGGCGGTAGTCGAGGATCGAGAATGGCCGTTGCGCGCCCGGGTGTCCGGCGAGGTGGTGCGCACCGTCAAAGCAAGGCAGCTATTTTCGCAGATCGCGGCCGCAGCCTGGGAGTGTGCCGACCCTGGCCTCCAGTTTGCTGACACCATCAACTCTTGGCATACAACCCCTGCTAACGGCCCAATCAATGCTTCCAATCCCTGTTTAGCAGGCGATACTAAGGTTCTAACTATTGACGGCTTTGTCGCAATTAAGGATCTTGCTAATTTACGCCAACAAGTAACTTTTAACATTAATGGCCAGCAAAAGTGGGGTAGCGTTTGGAAGACCGGCCGCAAGCAATGTGTACGTATCGTAACCGCTCTTGGCGATGAATTGGTAGTCACGCCCGACCATCTTCTACGGCTTGCCAACGGCGTTTGGGAGGAAGCACAAAACCTCAAGGGACAAGATCTTTTAGTGTTAGTTCCGCAACCGCGAGTAAAGGAGCTGAAAGATGATTATGTCCGTCAAGACCTTATCGAGCGCGGATCTGCCTGGGCAACCTCTAAAACCATCCGCGATGACATCGATCGTTACCCGCTGGAGTGGTTGCTACCGTTCGTATTCGGCGCAATTCAAGTCTTGCCCCACCGCATCAGCAAAGAGAAGCGTTCCGCTCTGCGCCGTGCGCTGTATCGCCTAGGTGTACTAGCGACGATCGACAACAACGGCAACATTGTCGCTGAAGATAATTATCGTGATCGGCTTGCGGCAATTCGCGGCGGCGCGCTCAGCCTGCCGCTCGCGCCAACGACGTGGTCAAGCGTGCGCGTAACCGATGTGCTGCCCGACAAGGAACGTACAGTATACGACTTTCATGTGCCGCTCGAAAATCAGGCGGTTGTCGGATGCGGGGTGCTTGCTCATAACTGTAGCGAATACTTGCACGTCGATGACTCTTCTTGCAACCTCGCCTCGCTCAACTTGTTGAAGTTCCGGCGCGAGGACGGCACCTTCGACACNGAAGCTTTCCGCCATGCGGTGCGGGTGTTGTTTACCGCCCAAGATATTCTGATCGCATTCGCTGATTATCCGACCGAAAAGATCGCCAAGAACACGCGCGAGCTGCGCCAAATCGGCCTTGGCTATGCCAACCTTGGTGCCTATCTGATGTCCTGCGGATTGCCCTACGATTCGCAGGACGGGCGCAATGTCGCGGCTGCCATCACCGCGCTGATGAACGCCGAGGCCTACTGCCAGTCCGCACGCCTGGCTGCGGCGGTCNGTCCCTANGCGCACTGGGATGCGAACCGCGACTCTCACCTCAATGTTTTGCGCAGGCACGCCCGCGAAGCGCGACGCCTACGTTCCTGGCACAAAGATCGCGCCCTTACCGCCGAGGCTAAAGCCGTATCGGAAGAGATGTTGGAGCTGGCAGAGCGCCACGGCGTGCGTAACGCCCAGGCTACGGTTATTGCGCCGACCGGAACGATCTCGTTCCTAATGGACTGCGACACGACCGGTATTGAGCCCGATTTCGCGCTAGTGAAAACCAAGCGCCTCGTAGGCGGCGGCGAGATGACGTTGGTAAACCGATCGGTACCACTGGCCCTCAAGACCCTAGGGTACAGCGAAGAAAAGGTTCAAGAGATTTGCGAGCACATTCTTGGCGGCGGCAGCCTCCACGATTGTCCACATCTAGCACCTCAACATCGCGACGTTTTCGCTACCGCTGTCGGCGAAAACCCCATCAGCCCCGATGGACACTTGTTGATGGTTGCAGCGATTCAGCCCTTCCTCTCCGGCACCGCATCTAAGACCATCAACCTGCCGGCAACGGCAACAGTTGAAGACATCGAGAGAACCTATATGCGCGCCTGGGAGCTCGGCATCAAAGCGATTTCGGTCTATCGCGACGGCTGCAAGGTAACGCAGCCGCTAGCTTCTGGCGCTGACGACAGTAGTGAGGGAGCTGAGGATGCTAGTAGCGACAGCGGCCGTCGCGGCGGACTTGGGCGCGGCGTGCGTCGTGTGCCGCCGTCGGAAGGTCAGGCGCTCAAAAAGCGCTTCGAGATCTATTCGCCACGTATGGGCAAGGTTTCCGGTCATATTTTAGTCTCCCTGTTCCAAGACGGTACGCCGGCCGAGGTGTTCGTCCATGTGGCNCAGGCCGGCTCGCCGTTGCGCGGCTGGATGGACACCTGGTCGCGCTGCTTCTCGTTGGCTTTGCAGTACGGAACGCCGCTCGATGTTCTAGTAGCCAAGCACGCCTTTGCGTCGTTCGAGCCGGCCGGTCGCACCAACGACCCCGCTATTTCCAACGCTCACTCGATTCCGGATTACGTGGTGCGCTGGCTAGCCCTTAAGTTCCTCGACCCCTCGATCCATCAAACGCTTGGCATCGCAACACCAGATGGCGGGCAGAAAGAGGCAGAAGACGATAGCAGGATAGCTGATGAAGACATTCATCCGCGGGTCGAGGTGCGCGCGAATGTTTTGCCGGCCAAGGAGAGCGTCAACCAGCCGGTTCTTGGTAGTTGTTCGCTATGCGGCGGTATGCTCGTGCAAACCGGGCGCTGCGCTACCTGCACCTCCTGCGGCAACACCGGCGGCTGCGGCTAAAGCCCTTCGCCTTTTTCGCGCCTTATTGGTACGGCTAAGAGCCTCAACGACCTCTTTTCTTGCGTCGGCGATTGCAGCCGCGAACAAAGGTCCACCATACAGAGCGTAGGCCCGGGCGATATGCTCGCGGGCGCGCCCCAAAGCTTTGTTGATCATTCCCCACTCTCTGTGATCGATTTTGCCCAACAATAAAGCGTGCGCCATGATCGGATAAGCAACTTCGTACACCATATCAAGTTTCGGCCGCATCTGATTGTATAAAACTGCTTCTTTGATTTCGTACGAACCGACCCGGCCATGCTCAGCATACCAGAGATTTAAAGCCATCTCCAGGCCGAAGGTGTTTGGTAAAAGCTGCAAATAACGCCAACCGCTCAAGATACGCATACCTGTTAACGGTTCCATGCCCAAATGCTGCTTAATCTCGGGGAAAAGCAGCTCCAACATAGGTAAGACGATTCCGTCGGTGTGTGTGCGGTAACCGACTACGTTGTCGGTGTTGCCATGGATGATGAGCATTTGTGGCGGGTTCGGCAGGCGCTTTTTTGCGAAGTGATCGGCGACTTTCACTACCCTTTCCAGTAATGGGAATGAACGCTCATCAAGGTCGCCGTCGGAACACAAAAGCCACGGCGTGTAAAGCGCGCCGCTGCGCAACAAACATTTGAAGGCTGCCCCTTTCCCCAGAGGTGCCTTGACCAGCATAACATCTTTGTGCTCTAGGGCGATTTCCGGGGTGCGGTCGGTAGACGCTGAATCAACAACGATAATAGGTGTTTTCGGGCCGACAACCTCTCTATAAAACTCCAGCAAAGATGGCAAAAACTTTTCTTCATTGTGAGCAAAGATTGCTAAGGAGTACATGGTAGCAAGAGCTCTCTTTCCTCTTTATAGTTTGCAAACAATTCAGTAAAAAGGCAACCCCCTCTTTTTCGCTCTTTTTACTCTGTGATACCTAACATTTCACTAATCTGTAGGACGTAAAATTGAATTGGCCTGTTCTACACAACACTATGCTGTACAGTGCTGAATACATGATGTGAAGAGTTCGTGCGATGTCACTATTGGCTACTGGCGAAACAAATTGCTGCTATCTTGCTTTGNTGTCTTTTAGCCCGACAAACAAAATAACAACAATAGAACAAAAATTGTTGCTTTATTTGTAGAAAGAAAGGGGAGTTTAGAGCGCGGTATGTTTTTGCACCCAGAACTTCATAAAAAATGTTCCAACCATTTTGTTGTTAAAAGTAAAGACTTCTAACCAAGGCTTACGAAAACACTGGACTGCCCTTGAATTGTTGCTCCTGCTTCTGCTAGAGGGGGCCACGCGGTAGTATTCTTATCTATGCGCTTTACCGCTTGTTGTTTGGTGACCTGCCAAGAACCTTTGATTTGGTTTGTTCTTTATGTCCTGTGACGAAGGCCGCTGTAGGGCTTTCAGCTAACCTGGCACTTAGTGTCAACGGTAAAAAAGGGGGCGNAAAAACTTAGAGTCTGTGTGCGCAACCAGCGGCGCCCTTTGGGGCTCGATGGGCACCATTAAAGCTGACGCCATTAAGTGTCCGGCAGCTAGTTGGCGTTCTCGAAGGGATCGTAGGGCACAGGGCGGGGACGCACGCCAGGTATCCTGTTGGGCAAAACGTTGACAGCGCTAGTGCCGGCAACGTCAGAAGCGGAGCGCAGCTGGCTACCCATTGACTGCTGGTTTTGCGACGGAGTAGAGTTGTCGTTGCCACCACCGCCGAGCAAACCAAAACGCCAAACCACCAAAACAGCAAAGACGATAAGTAGCACCACCAACAGGATGCGCTTTGTGGTTTCGCTCATCATGTTCATTATGAGCGGTAGCTGGATACCCCAAGCCCCTTTTCGCTCTTATGCGTACGCCCGAGGTGTTAACTGATTAGTAGGTAATTGATGCTAATTGATGCTATCGTTGTCGATCGGTTAGCGGTAACCATCGAGCAGCGCAAACAACGTGTAAAAACAAATAGCGCCCTGTGTGTAGATGTAAACTGCGCCCTAGGTTCCTTGAGAGGGTTGAGCGCAGCTGTCCGATCAAGGATACAACAAGGAAGGGGTGCGTCCGATTCAGCCGAGCGGTCAACCTGCTCCGCGACTTGAAGCGCGCTTGTTTGGTCGCAAGCTGCGCTTCCTAAGGCGCCCGCCAACACCAGAGCAGCCAAGCCAGCAACCTACGCGCGACTCGGCGGGAGAACTGCACCGGCAGGAAGGGGCGTCGCCCATAAACCAAGCTGGCAACGATCCTCTTTAGTCGCCAGAGATCGACCCCCAAGCAAGTGGTATAAGCCGCTACCTGGTGCGCAGCCCGTTTATCTCAGAAAACGAGCAAGATCGGAGGCGTACGCCGCCCTGGCTACCCAGCGGCAACTTCGATATGACAGAGCCATTACAGCGGCAACAAGATTTCGATCTTCAGGATACCGGCAGCGAGATCGACCTTGACCTGTTCGTACTGCGTTCGTTTTTAAATACGATGGTGAATTATGTAGGCTTCGCTGTTGCAGCAACCATTCTATATGCCTCTGTGTTTGTTGGTATGGCTCAACAACGCAGCCACCTATTCGCTGTTTTACGACGACCTTGGCCTTATACAATGCTTCGAGCTGTTCGCGCCCGAAGAGCGCGTCGGAATCCAAGCGAAGCGCCCCAAGTTTGCCGACGAACTAGAGCCATTGGTGCAAGATAAGTTGGTGCGCTCAGTATTGTTCTTGGACCAGCAAAACAAGCCTTTCGGCGCTACCGCACGAACTGTTAAACTGTTCGGTGATAATCTCTTCGGTGTAACGATGCAAAGCGCTTTTACCTTCGCTAAGTTTTTGCCCCCGACGGAGATCCGCACCCAAGGGCTCATGCAACTAGCGAAGAAAAAACAAAACGAAACGCCTTGAGATAACACGTGGGCGCATTAGTATACAAGCGATCCAAAGCTCTACTCACGTGCTCGCCAATGCCTTGCGAAGGCGANCCGCATTCGTCTTACAACAACGAAGCGACGGAACCACTTTCGGTTTTTTCGGTCTTGATTACCCAATCGATCATCGGGCTATCCCGCATATCCCCCTCATGCGACACGATAAAGATCTGCGGGTAGGACTCACGAATCTTGCCTAGCGATGCCAAGATTGCTTCGCGATGTCCGGCGTCTTGGGCGGAAAAGACCTCGTCAAGCACGAGAAAGCCGACGCGTGCGTTGTTGCCGACAAGACTTGTTAGAGCCAAGCGCAGCGCAATAGCGACACGCGCCTTTTCGCCACCGGAACACAGGTTGATCGGTCGTACATGGCCGTCTGTAAACTCGACGACTATTTCTCCAGCCTCGCTGATCGTGATGCGAGAAATGGTTTCGCCGCTGATATGATAAATGGCCTCGGAAGCAGCNTACTCTAGGGCCGGATAGATGCTGCCGACGACTGCCTTGCGAAAGTTGTTCAGCGACTCTTCGAGTTGTGTGGTGATAGCTAGAGCGCCTTCTAATTTTTGCAACGCTTTGCGGTTTCGTTGATAGGTTTGCAGGTCGCGCGCTAATACGTATTCCTCGGTTTTTAGTTGGTTGATCTCTTGAGTCATCTTCTCAATCCGGTCAGTAAGTTGTTGATGCTCTTTCAGCAGCCGTTCGACATCAAGCTGAGCTGCGCGCAAGCGCTCTTGTAGCAAGCGCTCCTTTTCCTCAAGACTTTCTGCTGTGGCGCCGGGCGCGTTGAGCGATTTACGTAGTGTGGATGCCTTTTCTTCAAGGCGCTCTATTTGCCTTTCTAGGTTTGATTTGCGCTCCCGCAGTTTAGCTGAACGGGTCACCATTTGCTCTAGTTGCTGGAGGCGCTCACGCTGCGCCGCGAGCTCTTGCTGTGTATTACCGTTGCCGCTTGCGCCCAGCTTAGCAAGCTCTTCCTCTAATGCCGATAGCTCCGAATGGATCTCCTGCAGTTGCCCGCGCAAGACGTTAGGATCATCGAGGCTTGTAACCCGGGCCAGCACCGTTTTTTTGCTTTTTCGGCCGTTAGTTTGTGCAGCTCCATCCCCCTTGCCCTTTGCAGAAATGGGGTTTTCACAAACGGGGCAAACATCGATGCTTTGCTCGTCAAGCAAATGGCGCAAGCGCTCGGCAAGGACAGCTATTTCGCTTTGCAGTTGCTCTTCAAGTCGCTCAGCAACGCGCCGGGCAGCTGTTTTCTTGCGCTCGATGGTTGCTTTCAGATAAGCGCGCTGCTCGACGCGGGCTTGGAGTTCAGCAACCTCTTGGCGCAACTGCATAAGTTCACTGACGTTAATATCGACTGCGTGATTATCTTCTTCGGCGCGCACACGCTTCAGTTGTTCGCGGACATCGGCGAGTTCCTGCTCGGTCATTTCCAGTGTACGGGCGCGTTGCCGCAGCAGGGAAAGCTCAGCGTTAACAGCAGCGACATCATTGCGCAGAATTCGCTCTTGCTCGCGCGCCTTTCGCCCCTCTTCAACTACCGTATCGCGCCTCACTACATACTCGCTAAGTTCTTGCTCTTTGGTCCGACGTTGCTTGAGTAAATCGTCAAGCCGGCGCTCAACCTCTACATGATCGATGCTACTGGGGCTATTTTGCGTCAGAGCCTCTAGTTGGACCTGCGCTTCACGGCGCGCCTTGCTAGCCTCGGCGCGGGCACGATCGATGATGTCAACCCCGAATAACCGCAAAATCGCCTTATGGCGCTCATTTTTGGAGGCATCTACGAGCAAAGAGAGCTGGTTTTGCGGCGCGTAAAACGCATTTCTGAAGCCGTTACCGTCCACTCCCAGTAAGTAGATTAAGCGTGTGGTAACAGCCCGCGCGCCGGTGACTTCTTGGCCGCCCGGCAGCTCAATAAGCCTGGCTTCGCCCTGCGTAGAGCGGGAGATGATCAGCTGCCTTTCGTCGTCATCGGTAAGGCGCAAGACGACCTTTCCTGGCCTGTCTTGTCCGGAACCGGCGAGGCGCTCCTGAGAGCCGCGCGCCAAAGCAGGACCGAACAGCGCATAGGCAACAGCATCCCCTACCAAGGTTGTTTTGCCGGATCCTGATTCCCCCCATAGCAGAAACGTGCCAGAGCTGGGCAAGCTGAGGTAAAGCTCGTTATACGACAAAAAGTTTTGAAGTTCGATTTGTTCGATTCTCCAACTCATGCGTCATACGGGCTTCGTTCCGATGGGGCCTTGGTAAGAGATAAGGAATGATAAGGAATGGATAGGGAATGTGTTGACGTTGAAGATAAAGAATTTCGGTAATGTTGATGTTCATACGTAGTATGTGGACTATATGAGACTGGACCATAAGTTATCGTTTACACTTGTATAGTATTGCCTGCGCCGCAAGCCAGATCCACACATTATTTCAGTGCCCGGGGAGAGACTCGAACTCTCACGCCCCTGCGGGCAAGGGATTTTAAGTCCCCCGCGTCTACCAATTCCGCCACCCGGGCTCTCAATGTCATTATAGCAATCAGTGCCTGTTCTTCTCAGCGCGCTCTACCGCCACCGCCCTACCCCCTTTAGTTCGGCTCGTTGGGGCAGCTTGGTTTCGCGGGGGCTACAGGGGCCCCTGACAACACAAGGCCACTGACTACAGGGAGCCATGGGGGCTGTGAGGCGAGAAAAGGTTTCTGAAGGTTGCGACAAACCCTCCAAATCAGCGGCCAGAGCCGCCAGGGGGGGCTGGGAGGCGAGAAAAGGTTTCTGAAGGGGTAGGGGTTTCTGAAGGGGTGGGTCTTTTGTTATTTTGTCGATAGTTTCTGGGGCAGCATGCTGCTACGACCGTGCTTAGCTATACTGAGGGCAAGGATGAAGGGAGGTTCTTAGCCTGTGTTTTTTGGGCGACTGAAAGAACGTGCGAAGTTGATCCAAGCGGTTCTCCAAGAACCTAGACGCAGCAGTGCACAACAAAGGGAGGGCCATGCAGCCGTACCGGAGATGCACCCCGCCGCATTTGTCGAAGACTCGTTGATGGCTGTTGAGCGTGATTTATGGGATGGATTGAGCGACGAATTGATAGACAGTATTGTGGAAGATTATAAGAAAAACATGTCAGAAAACCTTTTCGCCCCGGGTAAAGCCCAGGTTGCGTTCGGCCTGTTTGCGACCGGAGAGCTGAACCTGAACTACGGCCGCATTGTCCAATTCTACCAAGAGCAAGGCGCTATTGACGCGGAGAGAAGCCGATTAGATAACTCGATTATCAATTGGGGATGTAGAATCTGTCAAAAAATTATAGACGACAATCGCTTATCAGTTTTGATGAGAGATTTAAGCAACACGGCCGTATTCAACCATATGGCTGAAGCTCTCGGCACGGTCATGGATATTTATGATGCTAATTTTGCGCAAAGCTTTGGCGACTTTAGCACGGGGCCCGCGTATGTTGTCTTTTTGGAGGGCTCGCGTTATATGAGGGAAGTTTTACACATAAACAGCTCGGCACACCATGAGAGCATAACATTTAGTGGGTGTTGTTTTTACCTACCTCCGGAATGGCAGAATATGGATTTTGAGACCCCGCTAAAACTTAGCCATCTTGATCCCGTTGTCGTGCAAAGCTTGGTACATAGCGCCATTCCTCGTTGCGATGAGTGCCTTGTGCCGTTGGCTGATCTTGTCGAGCTGATGGCGGTCATGACAGCTAAAGCAGTTCAACAGCTTGATCTAGAAGGAAAAGCCCTCCGACATTGGCTCAATGACTACATCGACAGTAAGCGTGCGGAATGTCGCGAGGTGCTAAAAACCTACGGTCCGCAACTACACACGGAACAGCGCTCGAAACTTCGCTGCAATCTCACTCTTAGCGACAAAAATCCACAAATCAGTATCAGCGACATACCCAAACACTTACAGGGGCTTTTTGTAAACTTAAGCGTTAGTTTTCCAGACCGCCCTCTGTTTGCAGAGCAAGCCTATACCAAACTGGGATTAAAAGCGGGGTTGACTATTAATCGTGGCAAACGAGCCTATGCCGCGCGCTGCCCCGTATCTCTTAAAACGCCGAAAAAGACTTACAATCTACTCCAAAAACAAATGGGCCCGAAGCTACCCTATTACAGTTCGAGTAGCCTTACGATTTTCCCCCATGACTGGAAGTTATCTGTGCGTGTAATACCGCAGATGATCTATGATTTAGAAACTTTGACGACAAGCCGTTCATACAAAGACATTGATTACGCATGTTTAATTGAAAACAAACAATTTGGCGCAGAATTGGTTAAAAAGGTGCGACAAAGATTTAGCGATCGCCTCCACAAGATCCGCCACAATTTGCTCAGCGATCCGGGTATCCACCAAGAAATCAAAAGCTTTTTGATGCGTCCGGAAAAGGATCCGGAAACAGGCGAAGAAAGGCCTCTGATCGATTATTATGTTCCTACAATCCTGCATGGTCCGCAGGGCGCCAAGGCTATCTTTCTGCAGTTGGAGAAGTACTACTGCGGTGAAAATCTTCCTCCCTTGCTGCGGGCACACCGCCCTGATCGCGAACCCTACATTACCCTGTTGCACCCACGATATGCGTTAGCAGTGATACAAATGCCAAAACGAGAGCCGCGCCTTACGATATATGGACGCCGCAAAAGTGCCCTCGGAGCAAACACATACCAATTGCTCCGCAGCCTTGGCCTACTCCACATACCAGTGGAGACGTTCGAAGCAAAACAAGAAACCTCCACCTGGCAAAAGCAGATCAAGGAAGCCTGGCAGAAGTTTTGGCGCATGGGCAAGCCATTACAAGAGGCTAAGGTGTGGCTAGGGCGAGCGCACAACGAATGAGATGTCGCGGTAGCAGCTTAAAAGGGCTGCTTCTTGATAGAGTCCGCCTAGTTACTTCATGTCCCTGAGCAATCGATGATGTCGCTGATCGGTCAACGGTGTCTTTAAAAGAGTCGTAATATACTTGAGCGACCAAAGTTATGTTTGGAAAGATACATGATAAGAGATATGAGTACATGGTAACAGATATGGCAGCAGATATGGCAATGGATATGGTAAGAAATATGGCAAGAGATATGGTAAGAGATACGGTAACAGATATGATAGCCGGCAACACTGTAAGCGTGGGCGTAAAGCGTCAAAAACCCAAAAGCATCAACACCACGGGAAGTGATGAACAACTTTGTGCCCGCCGCCTCGACAAAAACACCATAGTTCTCGCCGATGAACTGGCAAAAACTAAAGAGTTGGGTCGCAAGCTTTCAAGAGAGCAGCAGCTGGTTTGCGCCAGTTGTGGGTCGCCGCTTGTTTTTCGTTGTGGCGATGTTTTGCGCCCTCATTTTGCGCATCTACCCGGCGAAGAGCGCTGGCGCCATGAGCCGGAGTCCCCAGAGCACATTGCTGGCAAAGAAGCCCTCAAACTTTGGCTGCAACAGCTATTGTCAACAGAAAGTGTTGCAAACATTGATTGTGAGCGTAAGCTCCCCTCTGCTCAGCGTATCGCCGATGTCTTTCTTACGATGCAAAGCGGTTATCAGCTAGCGCTAGAGTATCAAAGGGCAGCACTTGCCCCACGAGAGTTGCTTAGACGGACAACAGCATATCGTCAAAGCGGAGTCGATGTATTGTGGGTATGGGGGGAAAATTTTTTGCGTATTTTAGACAATCACAATTGTCGTATCCCGGCTACGATTGTTGCTGCAGCTTGTTATGCTGATCAGCCGGTAGCATTTTTAGATCCAACGCCACCCGCGACTGTTTGGTTGGCTTATTTGCCACCATCCTTGTTCCACCGTCGCAACAATATACAGCTGCGAGCACATAAAGCAGCCTTGCAAATGGGCACATTGGCCAATCTTGGTCTTGATTTGCCCGTCGGGCGCAGTTCGCTGTTTTTCTTGACTGCTGAGCGTTCGAATGCCGCGACAGGCCATCAAAGATCCTAGCCAGCCCCGATAACACTCGGAGCTGGCTAGGAGGTTATACCGCTTCTTGTGCGAACCCCGACTGGTTAATATCAGTCGTCGCTCTTTATAGATTACCTATCTTTGTTACAACGCCTTGCTGTGCTTTCCGGGTTGTCAGCTTGAACCTTCTCGGCTGCTGGCTCTGCCGGCTTCTCGGCGGCCTCACCATCCAATACTGCAGCGATCGGGATGCGATGAGCCCGCTGCGCTTCTGGCCTGGGAACGCGCACTGTCAATACGCCGTTGCGCAGTTCCGCCGTCACGCCACAAGGGTCAATACCGCCGGCGATGCGCAGCGACCGCTGGAAGCGGCCAAAATGCCGCTCGCGATAGATCACGCCGTCCTCCTCACCAGAGCGCTCCATCCGGCGCTCGCCCTGGATCGTAAGGACGTCGCCATCGACGTTAACCTCGATATCGCGCTCGGTGAGACCGGGGACATCGACCTCTACTACATAGCTATCGCTATCCTCGCGGAGATCGAGGCTTGGCGAATGGAAATAGGTGTTGTTGCTCCCGCGCCGCAGCACAGGCCAATCGAAGGCCCGGAAAGCGTCATCGATCTCACGAATAATGTCTGGCAACATTGCCATATTGATCACCTCCTCGCCAATATACTAGCACAAACAAACACAAATCTAAGTCTTTCACACTTAGATTTGGGTCGAATAGCCCCTGGCGCCCTTTGTTTCTTGCACGCAGTTCGTCTTAGCGCAATTGTCTGCAACAGCCCGGGAAGGCTTGGCTATCGTCGGCTTAGGTGTGCGGGACAGCCCCATCTTCACTTCCCTGTCAAGCAGCCCTAAAACTTCGTCGCTGACTGCCGATTCAGATATCGCCCGTGAGGGGCACAGCTCAAGTACAACCAGACCAACAAGTCCTACTATCCATTTGCTGCTTGGCCTGCTCATTATGGACGGTGAGCTAGGCGGGCGGCTCTTTGCAAAACAGAAAGGCGAACAAAAGACGGGAGGGGAAACCGAGCAATGCATCATCAAGGGGGGCACATTGATAATGCCTTACGGATGTTGGGTGCGCGGCTATCCGCTCTACTGCCACACGGTGACTCTCTAGAGGCGCCAGATAGCGCTAGCAGCCGTAGCGCACCTGCTGAGCGCTACCGCGCACTGTTGGCAGCAGAGCAATCTGTGCGCAGTGATTCCGGAGACTTTTTGCCGTGGTTTCAGGCCAGCAATAGCTTCAATCGGCAAGCACCGCACCTTGTCCAAACAGCAGATATTCTGTTGCGGTTAGCGCTAGCTGAGCAGGCCGAGCGCGCAAGCGCCGAACGCCTGTTTGCTGCTCGTAAGGGGCACGCTCTCAGGTTTTTCCGCTATAATTACTGCGGTTGCGTGCCGTTTTCTTGGCGCCCACCGGGCGCGCTTCTTTCTTTGGAAGGATTTATCGCTTGTGAGCTTGGGCCGGCGGCGGTACGCTTTCATGGCGGTGTCACATCGGACTTGTGCACGCCGCTAGAGGTGGGGGTGGTGTGCGCCAACGGTGTGTCGTGGGTAAGCCCGAGATCTGTGCTGACGCCCGACATCGAATGGGCAGAAGAGCTTTCTATAGCGCTCCTGACAAAGGCCCCGTTGATGCGCCGCGAGCTTTGCCCCCGCTGCGGCGCGTGCTACTGCTAACTAAGAGCTCGGCACCTAGAGGCTCAGTACCAAGATAACTGGGATAACACCAACCATTACAGCCGCGATTAGCTGCTCGCGCATAGTGGGTGGTGTTGTAGTTGGCACTCGTAAGGCTTTCGGGAGCGAGTGCCAACGCTTTTTCTTGCTCTGGAATGGCCAAAATAGTGGCACGCCCGATGGGTTGAGGCTATCCGCAAAGATGTGCGAAAGATATCCGAATAGGAAAGACAGCGTAACCCAGTCGTATTGCGGCCCGAGGAAGATGTTGACCGTGCTTCCTACAAGCAGCGTCGCGCAAGTTGCACACAAAAGGGAATGGGTGCCGCCGCGATGCCCTAAAACACCTCGCAACAGTAAACCAAGCGGACGGAAAAACAGCAAGGAAAATAGCGAAACGAGAAAGCCTGAAAAGCTTCGGCGCCGTTTGGGGAGTCCAGCTGCCGCGGGCCAGCGCGGCGTTCGGCTCGTCAAGGTCAGGGGCCAAGCCGGCGAGGGAGCCCAAGAGCAGCGCCGCTGGCACCGTGATTGCGGGATGCGGTAGCGGGGGGCCCCCAAGCATATCGTGTACTGGACCGACCAAAACTGCCGCCGAGGCAGCGCCGAAAGCCATATGTGTGCGGTATGTCACCCTTCAGCCTCCTTGCCGAGTGTGTATTTTCCTTCCTTGTGTCAGTATATTAGCATGCTGCGCNNTTTTTTGTAAACACCCCTCCCAATTGATCTATGTGTGTTGGTTTGACAGGAACTCCTTTACGGTGATCCATGTCTGTTGACCCTGACCGATCTATATGACTCTGAACCACATAACTCTGCGCAATCTATATTGTTTTTACAACCAGTACGTCGCTCTGCGCCTTGGCGATGTCGTCTTGTCAACCATGTTGTGTGCAATGGAATGGGGGTATTTAGGTCAACGGTGTGTCTAAGACCCCAAAGGAAGCAGCTCACCAGATGGTATTTGCATAATGCAATTAGGGTATTGTAGGTTCTGGTGGTGTGTAATTTGCTTAAATCACAATCAATTGAAAGCTTCACACAGACAAAGATTGCGCATGGCATGGCAGTGTTGCACTATCAATGGTCAAGATGCGCGAAGCTCACCCTCTTAGTTGCCGCGCTTTTGGTCGTAATGATCACACAGCAGCCGGATGCTAATGCTGCCAACAAAAAGCCGCCGCCCTGGATGGTAAAAAGGGCTGCGACAGTCAACTCGCTGTTGATGATGAGATATAGCCCCGTGCTTTCCGACAGTTTGGTTGCCAAGCCGGCCAATGGCGGCACTGATCAAGGCTCGGGTTTAGTGGAGCTCGCTCGTTTATATTTTGTTGAGCCACGTGCGCAGGCTTGTTCCAACCCGAAAATTGTGCAGGCGGTTACGAAAGCGTTGGCGCGCGAGCTTCCTAAAAACGTTGTTTCCGATCTACGTAATAATCCTGGTGGGCTCACCTGTAGGTCGCTAATCGCTGCTTACAAACAATGGACAAATAATTTGTTCGCGCAAAGCAACATTGATCCCAGCGATCAGCAAGGGTTTTATCGTTACAGTAAAGAAGCCCGCGATTTTCTCTATCCGTTTGTGCGTGGCGCTATTTATTCGCCGCGCGTCAAAATCAAGTATCTCGGGACAAAAATCTTGGTCAGGGGCTCGTATGCTGTTAATTACACCTCCAGCGATAAAAACGTCGTTACTAGACATCGGGTGCGCGTTCTGCTGCAGCTAAACAACAAGCTTAGGTTGACCGACTTCATTATCGACTACAAAATCGTTGTTTTGAAGCAGGTCGGGCTTTGATTTGTCGTCGTTGTCGCACTTTTGGTTGATGAATAAAACGTTTGGCTGGAAAAATGGCGTAAAGATGACTTAAAGCCTACACATATCTTAGACAGCTCCCGTTGGGCCAAAACCCCAACGCACTTTAGCCGGAAGAGTGTTCATTAGGATTGTTGATTAGGATACTTAAGACATTCGGGTGTTGGGCCTCTTTTTGCGCGCGAACGGACGAAGACCAACCGATGCCTTGCTCACACCCTCAACAAGAATGTGACTTAAGACATCTACGATGTTTTTGTCGTATTTCTTCCGTCGTTCTTCCGTCAATGTTAAAGGTCGCGTCAAAGAACCGGTCCACGGATTCGTTTCGGTAGGGGGGACCAAAATCTACGCGTACAAGGGCGGTCTTGGTTTTTTCGGCGGCCTTCTTCAGTTGTCGCGCGGCTTCATCATCGATGAAATACCAATCGCCGTCGCTTACTACGATCATGACACCTGGCTTGCGGGCGCTCTTCGCAATGCCCAGCTCTTCTTGCAAGAGCAGGATCGCCTCCTGACCAGCCTCGGTTGCGTAACCGCCTTGGGGGACAGGAATGTCGCGCATCTTAGGGGCGCGCTTCGGCACTAGGATTCTAGCGTCATTGCCGAAAGCTGTGGCGGCAAATTCGGCATTCAGTTGCTTAGATAGGTTTTGCATGAGCCAAAGTATGAGCCCCGAATCTTTAAGTTTATGGTCCATGGATCCGGAGACGTCCAGCGCGACACCAAATCGCGTTACAGGCCGTGCGTACTGCTTGATGTAACGGGCGAAAGGCTCGGCTGTCGGTTCTTGCCCGGTTTGCACCTGCGCCTGCCAACGCATCATTTCGGTGGCGCGCAGTTTGCCGGGGGGTGTCTCGAAGCCGCGTAGACGGCGTGAAGACTCTAACGGCGGTAGCTTGCGCGACACCCGGCGCACCAGTTGCGCTAACGTTTGGCGGTCTTCTGTGCTAGGCGGTATATATTTGCAGGGGTGCGGCTTTGTGTTATAGCCTAGAATCTTGTTGGGGTCGAGTTTACGATAGGCCGTTTTAACGCTCTGCGAATAGCCGCCACCGTCTTGGTTAGACCCTCTGGCATCATTAGGATTTATTGGGGCTCCGTCTTTACGTTCGTAGTTTTTGCGCTCTTCTTCTCGACTCTGGAGGGTTTCTTGCGCTTCGGCCAAATCGGGATCTTTGCCAAGGGCGTCTTGCGCCTCTTCCCTGCCCTGTTGAGCAGCCTGGTTGAGCATCTCTTTAGCTTTTTGCCGGGCCTCCTGGAGGCGCTTCCTCGCCTCCTCGGCCTCTTTCTGGCTTATGCCGTCTTCCCTTGTCTCGTTGCTGGACCGCGACTGCTCATCCTCGGCAGTTTGTCCCTGCTGGTTCCCCTTATCCTCCTGTTGATCGCCTTCTTTGCCGCTCGCCTTTTCACTGCCTTTTTCGCCGCTTTCTTCGCCCTCTCCGTCTCCCTGTTTTTCGGCGCTTTGTTCTGCTTGATTTGGCGCTCCGTCGTTGCCCTGTTGTGATTGTTCGCTGTCTTTGTCGTCCCCTTGGCCATCCTGGCCCTGGGCCCGTTCTTGTCCTTCGCCCGGTGTCTCATCCGCGTCGGCAGCGCCACTCTCGGATTTATTTTGGTCTTGGCTATCAGATTGACTATCGCCGTTGGCGCTTTTCTGCCCGTCGCCCTGTTGATCGGCTTGCTCGTTACCATGACCATCAGCGCCACCCTGGCCGGGCTGTTGCCCTCCCGCCTGTGCGCCAGCTTCATCCTCAGATTGATCGCCGCTCTGCGCCTGACCCGCCTTGCCACCGGCCTGCTGCCCAGCCTGCCCAGAACTTTCGCCGCTACTCTGCTGTTCCCCAACTTGTCCGCTCGCTTGTCCTCCCGCCTGCCCTTCAGCCTGTCCTCCAGATTGTCCTTCAGGTTGTCCTCCAGGTTGAGGATTTGTAGATGAACCGCCCATCTGTTGTGCGAGGTCTTGCAGTAGTTTCATTAGCTCATCGACTGAGCTTAGGTGTCTTTCGACCTCGTCGATAATTTTCTTGACGCCCACTACCTCCATAAGATCGACGGCGCGTGCGACCATCTCTTTGTGTTGAAGATCCCCTACTTGCGCCGCCTTGCAAGCAACTTTATTGGCTTCTATAAAGTGCCGCTTATCTAAAAGACCAGTGCGGCTAAACTCTTGTATAGCCTGCTCTAACTCTTCCTTGGTGAGGATATTCGCTTGATCGCGCGCACCAAAGATGTACACAAAGCTGCTAAGGATTGTAACGCGGACTGCCGAAGGCATGACGCGAGCGTCTTGGCTTTGTAGCATAGCAGCGATTTTTTCGTGCATGCTATCGACAAAAGATGAGTAAAGCATCGTGCGCACAGCACGCAAAAAGTGGCGGTTGACCGCGCGATCTTTGGAGGCATGCCACTCATTGCGCCCTTCCTCTAGGGACATGACACACATAGTTCCCAGCTGCTTCAACACGTTATATAGTCGCTGATCGTTAGAGAGGCTGTAGCCGCGGCTCTTAATTTCTTCTACAATCATGTTGCCGAGAACTTCGTCGATTTTGTGAATTGCTGCCCCTAGGTCTTTGTTGGGGTCAACGTTCGGCGCGTGTTTTTCCAGTAACGAGCGGTTAAAGTTTTGGCTGTGTATCGTGTGCCCTAGTTCGTGCAGGAAAATGCCGTGCAAACAGGCAGCAAAATCTCTTTTTTCAATCTTTAGATCGCCATAGCTGTTCTTGAGCATTGAGAATATGAAGTCTGAATTGAGAATAATTTCGCCAGTCAAATTGACGCTCATACAGTTTTGGGCTTGCTCTCTAACTACTTCTGGGGGTGTTCCGCGCGGCAAAAGCGTGGCCATCGCTGCCGCTACCTTATCGGTGCCAGCAATGTAGACAGGAAAAGGCTCGAATTGATCACTTACTTGCTTCGAGGCGATCAAGTTCCCTAGCGCCGTATAGAATTGTGAGTTAGAGAACTCCTTTTCGTTCATCGCGTGAACCATACCCAGCAACCTAGGCTTATACTTATTACGCCGGAAAAGCAGGCTAAACACGTGCCGCGCTCGATCGGTGTTAGTTGACAGTAGTTGACGCGCGACATTGAGTAGGCGAAAACGCGTTTTTTCTGCCCCTAGATACACTAACCACAGTATATCTCGTTGCTTATAGGCGCGCAAGGCTGGGCGGTCTCCTGTTGGTAGCGCCTAGCTGATTACGTAATTAGTCGGGTCGAAAGAAAGTGGAGACTTGGGTTGAATGGCAGGGGAGTTAGCTGTATTTCGTTTCTGTTGTGCCGAAGCCAACAGTCTACTTCTGAACGTTTGTCTACCAATTTCCACTGCAAGCATTGAGGCTCCTTCGCGCGCCGCTGAAAGAAATGGGTATTACTGACCCAGTATAGCTGTGCTGCTGCTAGAACACAAGGCAAGACATTTAGCACAGAATCGTTATCATGAGGCTATTTTCGGTTATCAGCTTTTTGGCGGCACACCGCGCTAACGTTCTAACCCAGGGCTGGTTATGGTGTTCAAGCGATGATAACCTAGAGCGGATGGCGCGGAGCAAAGTGCTACAATAGGATTGCAGGCAACACCATCCTCATACCGGAGGCACAACGCAAATGGAAAAGTACACTATGCCAGCAGAGAATTATCGGTTTGGTATCGTGGGGCGCAAAGAGCAAAGCGCGAATGAGGAGGATTTTTTGGAGGGCGCTATTGTCGTACCACACAATGAGATTCATCAATATCTCGATGAGGAGCCGCGGCTAGTTAGTGTCATTGACACGTTTTCACTTTATGCCGACGGGCTTTTTCATGTTAATGTTGTGGTAGAGACGATCGGCCCTCAGCCTGGGGAGTGCTTGCCAGCAAAGGTGTGGTTTGACACGTTGGGAAGAGCAGAGGCGCTCGCAACAAGACTACACAGAGATGGGGCCGACCAAGACACAATTTTAGCCGCGGTGCGAAAGCTTGCCGCCGAGATCGTGGCCGAGTGGCACGATCAGCAAGAGCCCAACTAGCAGCAACATCCGAGATCCTAAGCGATCTATGTTACCTTTGCAACAGGTGGGTCGCGGCTGCGGCTTAATGATGCCAGTTTGTGGTCCGAATTACGAGAGGTTATGCAGATTACTCAAGTTCACGGGAGATACCACAAGCTACCACGAACCGCCCCACCCCTCAATACGGGCAAGGTACAGGAACGCAAACAGCTTTAAACCATCCGCCCTTTAAGGGGTTATGACTGCGCCGACCCTTGGGAGGCGCACATACTATAGTAGTAATAGCTTGCTATGCCTGCTAAAAACAGCAATTGCAGTAGCAGCGGAAATCCTCACCCAGCACGAAACCCAATACGCCTCACCATGAAACTGCGGCCGTCGCGGCGGCAGGCCCGATTGTTTGAGGCGGCCTGGAGATCGCTCTGCGCCTTTCAAGAGGCGGTGCGCTTATATCGCGATATGGTTATCGCGTGGTATGATGTTGAGCGGCACGGCGATCAGATGGTTATGCGCTTCAGGC
>Ga0065724_100334_pt1 | contig 26866 bp, 20 predicted proteins | sample TheenrcSG05JP960_FD_59111 | JGI IMG/M metagenome (GOLD analysis project Ga0065724, IMG submission 59111) | Thermophilic enriched microbial communities from mini bioreactor at UC Davis - Sample SG0.5JP960 | ecosystem: Engineered > Solid waste > Grass > Composting > Bioreactor | place: USA... | reverse complement strand
CCCAAACCTTGGGGAGACGGGGGAGTCGGGCCGAATACGGCAGACGGCCGACACATGACGTATGACGCATGACGCGTAACCATCCCCCTCTCCCAAAGTTGGGGAGAGGGGGTTACGGGGGTGAGGGCCACCCCACCTCACCCCCACACGAGTCCCGGCTCCAGCGTCCCGTCGGGGCGGAACGTCGCCACGCCGAGGCGCGGGGGCTCGCGGCCGTCGGGATCGCGCGTCACGGCATCGATGAGGAGGGGCAGCACCTGGGCCGTGTTGTCGATAACGTCGAGCGTGGCCATTTCCTCGGGCGTGACCCAGGCCAGGTCACCCTCATTGCTGGTGGGGAGCACCGGCTCGGCGAGCGTGCCGGTGAAATAGAGGAGGATCGTCAGCGTTGCGCCGGGACGGGATTGGAGGAGCACCCGCCGCAGGGTCAGGCCGGCGATCTGCTTCGGCGCGATTCCCGTCTCCTCCCGGACCTCCCGGAGCGCGGCGGCGCGCAGATCGGCAAGCTCCTCCGGCTCGACGCGCCCGCCGAGCCCGGTCCAGCGGCCGGGCGCGAAGCGCTTGCTCGCAGCGCGCCGGAGCAGCAAGTAGCGCCCGCCGTGCGCGAGCAGCACCATCGAGTAGACTTCAAGCGCAGGTGGCCGCGCGCGGTCCGCGGCGTCGTTCCCGGTTACCATGCTCGCGCCCCCTCACCGTCCATCGCTAGCTCCAGGCCCGCGTTGTTGACAAGCGTACAATATGTACGTACACTCGGGCTACGCAGCGGCGGCCCCGTCCCGGCCCTGGCCGGGTACCTCCAAGGTGGTGAGCACATGGCAGCACCGGCAGATCGGCAGCAGGCGTTCGAGACCCCGTTCCCGTTTCGGTCGACACCGCCGACCGTCCGGCTCATTGCGCAGGAGTCGGCGCACGACCCGTTCGCCCTCACCGTCGCCGCCGCCTGGACCTGCTACGGCGCGCGCCCGGCACGGGTGGAGAACGTGCTCAAGCTGATGGACTCGTCGCTGGATGAGCCGGGCGACGAAGTGCGCCCGGCACGGCGCGAGCGTGCCCAGCGGCTCTACCCGGACCTCTTCGCGGCCGGCCACCACACCACCTTCCAGCACGCGAACTTCGTCTTCGTGCTCGACGGCGTCTCCCGGCTCGCGATCTGGTCTTTCTTCCACAGCCACCCGCACTACAACTCCGAACAGGTCTCGCAGCGCTACCGCGAGGTCAGCGGCAAGACGATGGTGANGCCCGACCTGCCCGAGCCGCTGCTGGAGATCTACACGGCCGCCANCGAGCGGGCGCTGGAGGGCTACCGGCGGCTGGTCGACCTCCTGACACCCGACCTCACCGCCCGCTACGCCCGCGTCTTCCCCGCGCGCGCCAAGGCGCGGGACCCGGAGACGCAGGAACGGGTCCGCCGCGACGTGCAGCGCAAGGCGCAGGAGGTGGCCCGCTACGTGCTGCCGCTGGCGACCCCGGCGCATCTCTACCACACCGTCAACGGGCTGACGCTGCTGCGCTACTACGTCCTGGCCAACCAGCTCGACGTGCCGGGTGAGGTCCGCTACATCGTCAACCGCATGGTCGAGGAGGTCTTGAAGGTCGATCCCAACTTCCTCGGTGCCCCCGGCCACCCGCTCGACCTGCGCCTGATCGCGACCGAGGACACCCCGGAGTACCAGGCGCTGGCCAACCTGCGGGCGAATCTCGACCAGACCGGCAACGAGGAGTTCTTCCGCGAGTTCGACGCCGAGCTGGGCGACTACCACTCCAAGCTGGTCGCCTACAACCCGAACGCCGAACACTTGCTCGCCAGCGCCGTCCGCACCGTGCTCGGCCGCAGCCGCGACGAGCTCTCCGACGCCGAGGCGATCGCGCTCGTGCTCGACCCGGCGCGCAACCACTACCACGGCCACTCCCTCTTCCTGGCAATGCACTCCAAGCTGATGCAGACGATGAACCACGTCGCCTTCACGTTCCAGAAGCGCATCAGCGGCGCGGAAGAGGCGCAGAACCAGCGGCACCGCGGCACGCTCTCCTCCAGCCCGGTCCTCTCCGCCCACCTGCGTCAAGAGCCGGACGTGATCGTGCCGTACGACGTGGCGCGGGTGCCGGAGGCGCTGGAGGAGTACCACGCCACGGTGCGCGCCCTCTGGGACGCCAAGAACCGGCTGCTCGACGCCGGCGTCCCGGTCGAGCAGGTGCTCTACCTGCTGCCCAACAGCCACCACGTCCGCTTCTACGAGACGGGCACGCTGCTCACCTACTTCTGGAAGTGGGTCAAGCGGCTCTGCTACGACGCGCAGCGGGAGATCTTCGAGACGGCCCGGCAGGAGACGGAGCAGGTCAAGCAGGTGCTCCCCGAGATCGGCCGCTACGTCGCCCGGCCGCCCTGCATGTTGCGCCACGAGGCAGGGACGCGCCCCTTCTGCCCCGAGGGCGAGCGCTACTGCGGCATCCCGGTCTGGCGCAACTACGACTTCGCCCGCATCGCCGAGCGCCGGGTGCTGTAGGCGTCCCGCGTGTTCCGTGATGCGTGTTGCGTGTCATCCTGATGAGGTACAAGAGGTGTAATCGACCGGGGTCGGGCGCTTTCCCGCTCGACCCCGGTTTCATGTTTCGGCGCGCCAGATAACCCTTCCGAGCCGCCGTGGGTCATCGAATGCTTGACGCCGATTCCTTTATGTCATCCTGAGCGAAGCGAAGGATCTCGCGTCGGAACCATCACCCAGTGGGAAGATCCTTTGTGGAGACGATGCTGTCAGGGATACAGCGGGACCAAAACGGTGTTGATCACCGGCGCGTGGTGCGCCGGGCTCGTCGCGGCGACCTCGTCATCCGCGCTGCCGGCCGGAGGTGCGGTCGAGGTAGTCGATCACCCGTTGGTAGTCGGCGGTGTCGATCATCCCGCTCTCGTGGTAGTACGTGATCATCATGCGCAGCCCAAGGATGGGCATGACCCGATAACCGTGCTCATGCAGCCGGGCGACGCCGCCCTGCTCCCGGTCAATCAGGACGATCGCGTCGCGGACGATTAAGCCGGCCTTCTCCAGCGTCCGGGCGGTGGTGAGGATGCTGGTGCCGCCGGTCATCAGGTCGTCGATCACCAGGACCGTCTGCCCCGGCACGACCCTCCCCTCGATCTCCGGGTGCGAGCCGTCGGGGCGCACGTAGAGCAGCGGCGTATCGCTGACCAGCGCGTAGGCGGTAGCGAGGTGCAGCCCACCCATCGGCACGCCGGCCACAGCGGCGAACGCGGCGAGACGGGGTTTGCGCCGGACCTGATCGGCCTGGATCTCCTGATGGATCAGCCGCGCGATCTGGCGCAGGACCGCTGGGTCGCTGATCAGCACGCGCGGGTTGATGTAGATCGGCGACCGGCCGGCGGTCGGCCCGAGGTCGAAGTCGCCAAACTGCACACCACCAAGGGCAAAGAGCGCCTGGGCCAGGTCGAGCTTCGATTCGGACCCGAAGAACACGCTGTCGTCGTCCTCCCGACGTGCGGCACGGCCGATCTGCACGATAACGGGGAGACGATACCATAATCTCACACTGCTTGCGTACTGTTTCCGACCCTCCACACACGAGCCCCGCCGGGAATGATGCCTGCCCGGCACGCGCAGCCGCGCTCCTCACCACCGGAACCACCAACACCGTCGTGACTGCCGTCCCCAGGCGGTGCGGATCGCTCCCCACACCCCGAGCAGGAACCTGCGCCGGGCGCTATGATGAGCGCTGGCACACATGGGTCTGACCACGACGGCAACGGAGGGGGGAAATGGACTACCGGGAGGCGATCGCCTACATCATCGAGCGCTCCGGCTACGACCGGGGCTTCGTCGCCAACCCCTTCGACGCCGAGACGGTCGGCCTGCAACGCACCGCCTGGTTACTGGAAGCGCTCGGCCACCCCGAGCGGGGCTTCACCGTCGTGCACATCGCCGGCACCAAGGGGAAGGGCTCAACCGGTGCCTGTGTCGCCGCCATCCTCCGCGCCGCGGGACGACGCGTCGGCTTCTACTCCTCACCCCACCTTCACACCTTTCGCGAGCGCATCCAGATCGACGGCATGCCGATCGCACCGGAGGATTTCGCCGCCCTGACCGCCGAAATCGCCGCGGTCAACCGCCGTCTGGCAGAGGCGCGGCCCGACTGGGGTGAGGCCACCGCCTTCGAGGTCTCCACCGCGCTCGCCTTCCTGGCCTTCGCCCGGGCAGGCGTGGAGGTCGGCGTGGTCGAGGTCGGGCTCGGCGGGCGGCTCGACGCCACCAACGTCGTCACCCCGGCCGTCGCCGTCATCACCCCGATCAGCTACGACCACACCGCCATCCTCGGCAACACCCTCAGCGCAATCGCGGCCGAGAAGGGGGGCATCATCAAACCAGGCCGCCCGGTCGTCATCGGCCCGCAACCGGCCGAGGCGCTGGCCACCCTGGAGCGGATCGCGGCCGAGCGCGGTAGCCCGGTCTACCGGGCCGGACGCGACTGGCACGCGACCGGCACCGATGCCGCCTTCAACCTGACCGGCCCGTGGGGAACCCTCCGCGACCTGCGCCTCGCGCTGCGCGGGCGACACCAGGTGGAGAACGCCGCCACGGCCGTCGCCGCCTGCTGGCTGCTGCGCGAGCAGGGCCTCGACATACCGGAGGTGGCCATCCGCGCCGGGCTGGCGGCGGTCAACTGGCCCGGCCGCCTGGAAGTCGTGCGAGAGCAGCCCCTGGTCGTTGTCGACGGCGCGCACAACGTCGATGCCGCCGCCCGCCTGGCCGAGGCGCTGGTCGACACCTTCGGCCCCCGCCGCCGCACGTTCGTCCTCGGCATCGCCCGGGACAAAGACATCTCGGCGATGCTGAAAATCCTCGCCCCGCTGGCGGACCGGATCATCGCCACCGCCTCCCACCACCCCCGAGCCGCCGACCCGGCGCAGGTCGCAGCCGCCGCCCGAGCAGCCGGCGGCACCGGGACCACCGTCGAGGAAGCCCCCGACATCGCCACCGGCCTACGCCACGCGCTGGACGCGGCCGCACCGGACGACCTGATCTGCGTCACCGGCTCCCTCTACGCCGTCTCCGAGGCCCGCGAAGCCCTCGGCCTCGCCCAGGCCGACGACTTCGAGCGCGAGCTATTGTTCCGGTGAGGAGACGAGTACCGCGAATCTCCAGACCGCTGGTGTGAAGAACCCCGCACGTGGCGCGTGCCCGGGGTAATGAAGTTTGATGAATTACCGTGCTACACCGGAGCCGCCCGGTGGTTGTCATCCTGAGCGGAGCCGGCCGGCGGACGGGGATCCTCGTACGCGCAACCGATGTTCGCCAAACTCCACAATCCCGTGGCAACGACGGCCTATCAGCTCGGCGCGTTGCAGCGGTCCCTGCGAATGAGGCCGGGCCAGGGCACCTGCGCTCTCGTCATCCCACCCAACCGTTGACGAGGCGGCACGGACTGGCCTATCCTCTGCAGCAGCGTGCGGTCATGACCGTCGATCGAGGAGGAAAGACCGTTGGAGAGTCCTGAACGCGCCTATGGCCGGGCCGCCGTCGCCTTGGTCGTCCTGTTGATGCTGAACTTCGTAGCGCTGTTCGGCCTCATGGCTCTCGGCCTCTCGCAGGGCTTCAAGATCACCTGGTAACGCGCCCCGCACTTTCCCCACAGGTGAGTACAGAACATACCCCGCCCGCCCGGTTGATTCGGGCGGGCATTGCGTGTTTCCAAGCCACTACATACCCAACGCCTTTAACCTGACGACTGTTACTTCGAACTCGAGCAAGTCCTTGCACTTCTTGCGTTTATAGACAAGTCCGTTTAACATCCAAGATGCGCCGAAGGCAGAGACATGCCTTAGATAGAGATATCCTGCCCCGATAGTTCCTCACGACGCGTGCAAACGACGAGTTGACGTGGCACGGTCCTATAGGGTTACAGCTCGGGACTTGGCGGCAGTGGGCGAAGGAGCGCACGTATGACTGAACTGGTCTTGCTCGGTGCTGGTGCATCGGCCGAAGCAGGTGTACCAACGTCCGTTGACATGACCAAGAGAATCCTTCGCCGCTTCTCAGACGAGTTTGCCCTGGAGCGGCATCGCCACATCATCGCTTTCGCTATCGGTGGGCTACTGTTCCAAAAGGGAGTGGAGGGCAGGGATCCCTTCGATGGGGTTGATGTCGAGGCGCTCTTCAACGCCGTCCAACTACTAGCGGATCGCCACGAACTTGGTGTCTCTCCCTTCGTCGGTTCGTGGCACGCGATGGTGGACGAGTTAGACAAGCGCCTTCCACCAGCCTACGCGGGAAGGTTGGATCGCCTAAGTCAACAGATATACGAGGGGGTTGTGTCGGAGATCGCGAGCGCCTTCCCGAAGCAGTCGTCATTCCAGGGACAGGAGATCGACAAGCGTCTCGATCAGACCATCAAGGTGACAGTAGACGCCCTGTTGAGGGGAAAGCGCACAAACATCCCTTCACACCAGAGCGTGAGTCGCGCCATCGGCGAGTACATGTCCCGGATGATGCAGGACTGGCTTAACAACATCCAGAGACGGCGTCCTCGGAGTGACTCGCGTTTCATTCGCGAGTTTCAGAAGGCGGTGGAAGAACAACGGGCGCAGCCTGGACAGGGAGCCATATTCCGCCAGACGACGGAACTCATGATCCGCATACTCAAAGATCTCGTCTGGATTGACACGCCGAAAGATGTGGCGTATCTCGCTCCTCTTCTGAACTTGTTAAGAATGCAGGGGCGCCTCGTAATTGCTACCCTGAACTACGACAATGCTATCGAGCTGTTAGCCGAGGGCCATGACGTACAGTGCCAAACCGGTATTGACGAGTGGTCCCGCACGGGGAGCTTCACCCTATCGGGCGATGGGCTATTCCTGCTGAAAATCCACGGCTCTATTGACTGGGAGAGCATCGATGGGGCACCAAGCCCCGACCGCCCCTTACCGCATCGGATCATCCGCCGCGTCTCGCCTGAGCGGCTCAATGGAGTCCCTTACAGACCGGCTGTTATCTTCGGCCAGCGCAACAAGCTGACCGCAGAGGGACCGTTCCTTGACCTCCTTCGCGCCTTCAAGGGAGAGCTTGCACGGTCCACGACAGTGACGGCCATCGGCTATTCGTTTCGGGATGCGCACATCAACGAGTACCTGCTGCAATGGCTCAATGCCGACCCCTGTCATCGTTTGCGAATCATCGCGCGGAACTTCGACTCCAACCATGCTCCATTTGCGATGACCCTCCGCCGGTACGCACGAGACCGGCTGGAGATAATCTCGGCGAAGGCAAGTGAGGGGTTAGCCCGCGTCTGGGGGAGCGACTGAGTCGACGTTGGATCTGTGAGCACCTGAGACGAAAGACATGTCCTGCGGCAGCGCATAAAGGGAAAGAGAGTTGCACGCCCCGCTGCACTTGGCGGACTGCCTGCCCGCGCTCCATTCGCGTTGCAACCAGCCCGAGCGATTGGCCCCTTACTAGTACCACAACCACACCTACGCAGCTGCTCCTCCCTTATTCCTCGAAGAGGTGCATACGTTCGCGGGACTTGGCGCTCACGATCCATTGCGCATCCGGTCAACAGACCCTACACTGGTCGTGTAGAATGAACCGGTGGCGGTGGTTTCTCGCGGGAGGTAGTGCGTAGGTGAGTCAGCAGACGGTCGCGACACGGCAGGAATCAGGAACCGAGGGGTTCCTCGACCGATTCTTTCATCTTAAGGAGTTCGGGACGACCGTCCCGACGGAGGTCATGGCGGGCCTGACCACGTTCATGGTCATGGCCTATATCCTTTTCGTCAACCCCGATCATCCTGGGCAATCCCGATCTTCCCGATCAGTTCCCGATCCGTGCCACCGCGACCGCGACGGCGCTGGTGGCGGGCGTGATGACGATCATCATGGGCCTGGCGACGAACCGCGCCTACGCCATCGCGCCGGGGATGGGGCTCAACGCCATTGTTGCCTTCCAACTCGTCGGCTCGATGGGGCTGACCATGCCCCAAGCGATGGGCGTGATCGTGGCCGAGGGCCTCGTCATCACGGCGCTGGTGCTGCTCGGCATCCGGCAGGCCGTGTTCAACGCCATCCCGACCGAGTTGAAGAAGGCCATCTCGGTCGGTATCGGGCTCTTCATCCTGTTCATTGGGCTGGTCAACGGCGGGATCGTCGTCGCCGACCCGGCGACACTGGTGGCGCTGGGTGACCTGCGCGGGGTGCCGGTCTTCGTCACGGCCTTCGGTCTGGCCCTCACCATTGCGCTCATGGCGCGCAACGTCAGGGGTGCGATCCTGTGGGGCATCCTCGGCAGCACCGTGGTGGCGATCATCGCCAAGGCGGTCACCGGGACCGACGCGTTCGCGCCCGGCGTGGCCGAAATGCCGAGCCAGTGGATTGCGTCGCCCGACTTCGGCACGATCGGTCAGTTCTCCTTCGGCTTCATCGCCGAACTGGGCGTGCTCACCGCCATCCTGGTGGTGTTCGCCCTCATGCTCTCCGACTTCTTCGACACCATGGGCACCCTGATCGGGGTTGGCAGCCAGGCGGGCTACCTGAACGAGAAGGGTGAGTTGCCCCAGGCGCAGCGGGCGCTGGTCGTCGACTCGCTCGCGGCGGTCGCGGGCGGCGCGGCGGGGACCTCCTCCGCCACGACCTACATCGAGTCGGCGGCCGGGGTCGGCGTCGGCGGGCGCACGGGGTTGGTGGCGGTCGTCACCGGCATCCTCTTCCTGCTGGCCATGCCGCTGGCGCCGCTGGTCGAGGTGGTTCCGAGCCAGGCGACGGCGCCGGCACTGATCATCGTCGGCTGGATGATGATGTCGGTGCTGAGCGAGCGCGAGACGCGCACGCATGAGGGCCGGACGATCGTGGCCCGGGCCATCGACTTCGCGAACCTCGAAGAGGGCCTGCCGGTCGTCGCCACGATGGTGATGATGCCGCTGACCTACAACATCACCAACGGCATCGGCGCCGGCTTCATCACCTGGACGCTGATCAAGATCTTCAAGGGGAAGTTCCGCGAGGTGCACCCGGCGATGTACATCGCCAGCATCGCCTTCCTCGTGTACTTCCTCCGCAGCTACCTCGGCGTCGAGGTCTAGCCGGACGCGGAGGCGCCACGAGCACACGACGGGCGGCGGGGAACACGTCCCCGCCGCCCGGTTGTTTCCAAGACCAGTACGCCGCGACGAGGTACCCGCTGCACCGCGCGGACCGCAGGAAGGACGGCAGCCGACCATGGACCACACCGACCACGTCAACCTGCTCCACGGCGGCGTGCCCGCGGGGCCAGGCGTCTGGGCCGACCTTGGCTCCGGCACCGGCGCCTTCACCCTGGCGCTGGCCGACCTGCTCGGCCCCGGCGCGACGATCTACTCCGTCGACCGCGACGCCGAAGCGCTCCGCCGCCAGGAGCGCGCGATGCAGGCCCGCTTCCCGGACACGACCCTGCACCTCCTGGTCGCCGACTTCACCCGCCCGCTCCCGCTGCCGCCGCTCGACGGCATCGTCATGGCCAACTCGCTCCACTTCGTGCAGGACAAGGAGCCGGTACTTCACCTGATCCACGGCTACCTCCGGCCCGGCGGGCGCCTGCTCCTGGTCGAGTACGACACCGACCACGGCAACCGCTGGGTTCCCTATCCCCTCAGCTACGGCACCTGGGAAACCCTCGCCGCTCGTGCCGGCTTCACCGGCACCCGCCTCCTCGCCACCCACCCCAGCCGCTACTTCCACCGCATCTACTCCGCCGCCAGCGAGCGGGGGGAGGACCACGCCCGTCCCTCGTAGGGGCGGATTTGGAATCGACCCGTCCTGCCCGGGCCGCGCGGACGCCTGGGCCGTGACATGGCCGAAACGGGTGTTGGGAGGGTTTTCGCGCGGTGGCGCGTGCACGGTTCAGCGGTGGAAGGGTTTTCGCGCGGTGACATGTGCCCGGGTTGAGCGGTGGAAGGATCCGCGCGCCGTGGCCCGTGCCCGGGGCTCAAGCCGCCGGGCTGCATAGGGGTAAGCCCACTGAAGGAGCTGCGATGGCCATGCCCCGGCTGACCCGATCCGGCAGCCCGCGGGACGCCCAATCCCGAGCCCCTTCAGTGGGCTTTTCCTTGTCAGCCCGGCGGCTTGAGCCCCGGGCACGTGCCACGACGCGGCGACCTGCCCGCCACCCATCCCGGCGACGGTCGGCAGCCGCCCGAGCCGGCGGAGGCGGGCGGGAGACGGCGCGGCTGGTATGCAGGATTAATTCGTCAAACTCCATCAGCCGGCTTTCCTTGTCAGCCNGGGGGTTATGGACTTTGACAAAATAATCCGGCATTCCCTCGCCACCGTTCCCAGCCGGCTTTAGCCGGCTTTCGCTGTGAGCCCGGCGGCTTGAGCCCGGGCACGGGCCGAGCGCGTACATCCATAGAATTCGTCAAACGCCATTACCCCCGGGCACCAACCACCTCGCAGGAATCGTCCCCCCACCCCACCCCACGCACCGATCTGCAATCACGCTTGCACCACACCACCTTCTTCGCTATGATCGTTGCAGCATCAGACCGGATACACGGCGGGGTGCGCGGCCCTGCCCGCGCGGACACGCCGAGTCCCGCGCGGGGAAGCGCGGAAGGAAGAGGGGGCTACGGGACCGATGAGTACCCAACGGCAGATGCGCCTCATGTCGCCCACCGGGCATCTCGGCTTCACGCCGATCGAGCGCGGCAGCTTCGAGATCGGCCTCAGGCACGAGCCGGACGCCATCGTGGCCGACTCCGGGAGCTGCGACATCGGCCCCTACCCGCTCGGCTCGGACCAGCCCCACAGCCCGCGCGAGTGGCAAATGCACGACATCGAGCTGATCGTCCGCGGCGCCCGCGAGCTGGGGATCCCGGCCATCATCGGCTCGGCCTCCGACACCGGTACCGACCGGGGTGTGGACGACTACGTGGCGATGGTACGGGAGGTGGTCGAGCGGGAGCGGCTCGGCCCGGTGCGCGTCGCCGCGATCTACTCCGAGATCGACCGCGAGTTGCTGCGCGGGCTGATCCGCGACGGGGTCGAGATCGCCGGGCTGAACGGCCGGCCACCTCTCGACGAGGCGACGCTGGACCGCACCGACCGGATCGTGGGCGTGATGGGCGCCGAGCCGATCATCGACGCGCTGGATGCCGGGGCGGAGATCATCATCACCGGCCGGGCGTCGGACAGCGCGATCTTCGCGGCGCCGGCCCTGCGCGCGGGCTACCCGAAGGCGCTCGCTTACTGCCTGGGCAAACTGCTGGAGTGCGCTTCCTTCTGCGCCGAGCCCTACATGGGCAAGGAGACCGTCATCGGCACGATCACCGATGAGGAACTGATACTGGAGCCGATGCACCCGGGCCAGCGCTGCACCCCCGCGTCGGTCGCCGGGCACGCCATGTACGAGCGGATCGACCCGTTCACCGAGACGGTCTCGGCCGGGTCGCTCGACCTGCGCGGCATCCGCTATGAGGCGATCGACGAGCGGCGGACGCGCGTCACCGGCCCGCGGTTCATCGACGCCCCGCGTCCGACGATCAAGCTGGAGGGGGCGGGCAAGGTCGGCGAACGGGCGCTGGCGATCATGGGCATCCGCGACCCGATCACCCTCTCCTATCTCGACGAGGTCATCGCCTTCGCGCGCCGAAAGGTCGAGGAGCGCTTCGGCCCGCCCGGCCAGCCCGGCGGCTATGAGCTCTTCTATCATGTCTTCGGTCGCAACGGCGTGATGGGCTACCTGGAACCGACGCCGGAAGTCGTCGGGCACGAGGTGGGTGTCGTCGTGGAAGCCGTGGCCCCGACCCGGGTGATGGCCGACGAGATCGCGGCGCTGGGCTCGCGCAACATGTTCTACGCCCGGCTGCCGGTAGTGAAAGGCACCGCGGGCGGGGCGTCCTTCTTCTCCGACGAGGTGCTGGCGGCCCGGCCCGGCTACCAGTGGACGGTCGCCCACGTGCTGCCGGTCGACGACCCGCGTGAACTCTTCCGCACGCGACTGCTGACGGTGGGAGGGTAGGAAATCCGATGGCAGGAGAGACCGGCACCACGATGAAGCTGCGGGACATGGCGACGACCATCCGGAGCAAGAACGCCGGGGTCGACCACGTGACCTTCGACATCATCTTCCGGGAGCCGCGCTACTACGAGGCGGCCAAGCGGAGCGATGCGCTCACCCCGCAGCGCATCGCCGAACTCTACCGCATCCCGGTCGAAGACGTGGTCAGCTTCGTGGCCTTCGACCCAGCGCAGGCGATCAAGTTCACCATCCGGCGGCGACGTCCGGCCGGCAGCCCCGGCGAGCCCGATACCTTCGGCTCGCAGATGTACCCGCCGCTCTTCGGCATTGAGATCGCGGTGGACGACGCCGATTGATTCACGGCCACAGCGTGGCCACCACAACGGCAACCCCCAACAACCGACAAGCGGGAGGGAGCGCGCTCCCTCCCGCTTGTCGTATCGGACAATGCCGCGCCCGCACTACTCCGCGACGACCGGGATCGTCTGGTACGCACTCGTGCACGGCAGGCCGTGGGCGATCTCCAGGACGCGGTCCGCCGGCCGGAAGATGGTGCAGGAGATCGTCTCCGAGGCGCGCTCCGGGGTGCGGTGGACGCAGATCGAGCCGACCGGGCCGTCGTGCCGCGCCATGAGAGCCCGCGCAAAGGCGGGGTCGACCTGCCCGGCGGCCTCGGCCAGCGCGGTCTGGACGGCCGCGTAGCGGCGGCGGGAGTGGTCGGCGGCGTCGGGCCAGGCCTCGATATAGGCGTCCGCCAGCGCAGGGGAGACGAAGTGGTTGGTGGCCACCACGGCAGCCCCTGCCCGGCGCACGATGGCGCGCGTGTGGTAGCCGCACTCGACGGTGGCGAGCGTGCCGTGGGCATCGGCCAGCACGAGGTTGCCCGTGCCCTGCATCGGGACCGAGGCGAGGTACGCCAGCGCCGAGTCGACCGTCTCGTGTTCCTCCAGCACGTGGAGCATCAGGCTGTAGCGCGGCAGCCCAGGCCCCAGGTCGCGCGAGGGGACGTGCGTATCAGCGATCGCCAGCCCGGCCGCGTTCATGCCGGAGCTGTACACGCCGGGCGCGCCGGCGCTCGTCACCGCGCACCAGGGGATGCCCCGCTCAGGCCGGACGCGCAGCACAATCTGTAGCGGCAGGTGGTCGAGCCGGTAGTCGCGGTTCTTGACCAGGAGCGGGGTGCCGTCCTGGGTTACGGTGCCACTGGCCGCCCAGGTCGTGCAGCCCTCCTCCGGGCCGGGGTGCCCGGCGCGTGCGAGATCGTGCAGGTAGGAGGCCGTCGCCGCGGCGAAGAGGAGATCGGGGTCGAGATCCATGCCCTCGGCCATCCCGGCGATCTGCTCCAGCGTGGCCGGAGAGTGGCGCTCCAGCGCGGCGCGCAGGTCGGCCAGGCGCGCGCGGCGCGCTTCCGCCGGGAGCGGCACTTCAGCCTGATGGCGCTCGGCGGCGGCGCGGATCATCGGCGCGAGCGACTGGACAGCCTGCCCGTGCTGGCGGCCGATCTCCCGGTGGCTCCCGGCGACGTCGACGACACGGATGGCGGCGCTCGCCGCGGCAGGCTCGCTCATCGGTTCCCTCCCATGGACGCATCGGACGCGAAGAGGTGGCAGGCGACGCCGTGGCCGTTCCGCTCCACCCAGCCGTCGGCACCTCGGTCTCGCAGATACGCCCGATCTTGTAGGGACACCGGGTATGGAAGCGGCAGCCGGACGGCGGGTTGGTCGGGTCCGGCAAGTCGCCGCGGAGGACGATCCGCTCGCGCGGCCGGCGCTCCAGGCGCGGGATGGCCGAGAGGAGTGCGCGGGTGTAGGGGTGCTGCGGATTCGCGTAAAGCTCATCGGTGGGCGCCTGCTCGACGATCTTGCCGAGATACATCACCGCCACGCGGTCGCTGACGTGACGGACGACCGCCAGGTTGTGAGCCACGAAGAGGTACGAGAGCCCGTACTCCTCCTGCAGCTCCTCCAAGAGGTTCAGGATCTGGGCCTGAATCGACACGTCGAGCGAGGACACCGGCTCGTCGGCGACGATGAAGCGCGGGCGGACGGCGAGGCTGCGGGCAATGCCGATGCGCTGCCGCTGGCCGCCGCTGAACTGGTGCGGGTAGGCGTCGAGGTGGCGCTCGTTCAACCCCACCCGCCGCAGCAGCGCCACGCTCTCGGCTTCCTGGGCGTAGTAGTCGCGCACACCCCGGCGCGCGAGCGGCACGGCCAGAATCTGGCGCACCGTCTTGCGCGGGTTGAGCGAGGCGTACGGGTTCTGGAAGACGATCTGCGCCTCCTGGCGGAAACGGGCCAGCCGCTCGCCGCGGGCGTCGTCGATGCGCTCGCCGTCGAAGTAGATCTCGCCGCTGGTCGGCTCGTGCAGGCGCAGGAGGAGCCGACCCAGCGTCGTCTTGCCGCAGCCGCTCTCGCCGACCAGGCCGAGCGTCTCTCCCCGATGCACCGCCAGATCGACTCCGGCGACGGCCTGGAGGACCGTCTCCTTCTCACGAGCAATGAGGCGAGCGACGATGCCGGGGCGGAACACGAAGTGCTTGGTTACGCCGCGCGCCTCGACCAGCGGGCGGTCGTGCATCGCCGTCATGCTTCTCCCTCCCGCCGGCCGGCATCGAGGAGCAGGCAGCGCGCGTGGTGGCCGGAGCCGACTTCGACCCAGGGCGGCGCCTGTGCGGTGCAGGCCGGGATCGCCCGGTGGCAGCGCGGCGCGAACGGGCAGGCGTTGTCCGGCAGCGCGGCGAGGTCCGGCACCTCACCCGGGATCGGCTCCAGCGGGGCACGCTCGCCTTCGAGCCGGGGAATCGAGCGCAGCAGCCCCTCGGTGTAGGGATGCCGCGGCCGGAACAGGACCTCCTCGGTGGCACCGCTCTCGACGATGCGGCCGGCATACATGACCGCAATCCGGTCGCAGAACTCAGCCGCCACGGCGAGGTCGTGGGTGACCAGAATGATGCTCGTGCCGTGGTCGCGGTTGATCTGGCGCATCAGGTCGAGGATCTGCGCCTGGATGGTGACGTCGAGCGCGGTGGTCGGCTCGTCGGCCAGCAGGATGCGCGGTCGGCACGAGAGCGCGATGGCGATCAGGGCGCGCTGCTGCATCCCGCCGCTGAACTGATGGGGATAGTCGCGGTAACGCAGCTCCGGCGCCGGGATGCCGACCTCCTGCATGACCCGCACGACCGCCTCACGCTCTGCGCGCAGTCGCCCGCGGTCGAACAGGTCGTGCGGCCAGCGGCGCTTGCGGTCGGGATCGAGCCGACCGTGGATGCGCAGCGCCTCGCGGATCTGCTCCCCGACGGGGAACACCGGGTTCAGCGTCGTCATCGGGTCCTGGAAGACCATGGCGATGTCGCTGCCGCGCAGCGCGCGCATGGCGCCCATCGGGAGATCGAGCAGGTTCTGACCACGGTAGCGGATCGTGCCCCGGGCAATGCGCCCCTGGCGCGGGATGAGCCGGAGGATCGACAGCAGGGTCATGCTCTTGCCGCTGCCGGACTCTCCGACGATGCCGAGGATCTCGCCCTCGTAGAGACGGAGATTCACGCCGTCCACCGCGCGCACCGTGCCGCGCCGGGTCGCGAACTGGACCGCGAGGTCGTCGATTTCCAGGAGCGGTGTGCCGCGGTTCTCCGCCTGCCGGGTCGTCTGCATCAGGAATCTGCCTGCCTCCCCGTGGCCCTACTGGGCCTTCAGCCGTGGGTCGAGGATATCGCGCAGCCCCTCGCCCAAAAGGTTGATGCTCAGGACCAGGATCAAGATGGCCAGGCCCGGGAACGTGGCGACCCACCAGGCATCGAGCATGTAGTCGCGCCCCTCGGCCACCATCGAGCCCCAGGCCGGGGTCGGCGGCTGGATGCCGAGCCCGAGGAAGGAGAGGGACGCCTCGGCGATGATGAACGTGCCCATGCGCAGCGTGCCGACGACGATGACCGGGTTCATCACGTTCGGCAGCGCCTCGCGCAGGAGGATCGCCCANCCNGGCTGGCCGAGGGCGCGGGCGGCCTCGACGTACTCCTTCGTCTTCTCCGCCAGCATCTCCCCGCGCACCAGGCGGAAGAACTCGACCCAGGACTTGAAGGTCAGCGCGAGGATGATGATCCAGAAGCCGGGGCCGAGGATCGTCATCACGCCGATGGCGAAGATGAGCATNGGGAAGGCGAGCAGGAAGTCGGCAATCCGGCTGACCACCGCGTCCAGCGGGCCGCGGTAGTACGCCGCAACCGCGCCGAGCAGCACCCCAACCACCGCCGAGAAGAAGGTGGTGAGCACGCCGATCGCGATCGAAACCCGCGCGCCGTAGATGATCCGGCTGAGAAGGTCGCGCCCGACCGGATCGCCGCCCAGGATGTACCCATCGCCGCCGAACCCGGCCGGTGGTGCCAGCCGCTGGGAGAGCTGGCTCTCGTCGATGCCGTGCGGCGCGATGGCGGGCGCGAAGATCGCGGCCAGGATGTAGATCAGGACGATCACGCCACCGAGCAGCGCCGTCGGGTGGTGGAACAGCTCAACGGCAACGCCGGCCAGGCCACGCCCGGCGAGACGCAGGCGAACCCGAGTCCTGCCACGCAGGGCTGCGAATCGCCCCGGCGGCTTCGCGTACGTCGTCTCGGTGATCGTCGGCTGCACCTTGCTGATCGGTCCACTCCCTCCCCGGACTAGAGCGCGATCTTCGGGTTCAGGTAGGTGTAGGCGATATCGACGGCCAGGTTGGCGAGCGCGAAGGTGCAGGCATAGATGATGACGACCCCCTGCACCAGCGGGTAGTCCCGGGCGAAGATGGCGTCCACCACCAGACGGCCGATGCCCGGCCAGGAGAACACGGTCTCGACGATCATGTTGCCGCCGAGCAGCGTGCCGACCTCCAGGCCGAGGATGGTCACGGTCGGGATCAAGGCGTTACGCAGTGCGTGCTTCCCGACGACCACCAGCTCATGCAGCCCCTTGGCCCGCGCGAGGCGCACGTAGTCCTGGCTGAGCGCCTCCAGCATGCTGGAGCGAACGACCCGCGCCAGGAGCGCGGCCATCACCGCGCCGAGTGTGACCGAGGGGAGGACCAGGTGCTTGAGGCTATCGACGAGGGCTTGCCCGTTGCGCGTCAGGATGCTGTCGAGCACGTAGAGGCCGGTGACGTGGTCCGGCTCCAGACCGATCGTCGCCCGGCCGCCGACCGGGAGCCACTTCAGACGCACGGCGAAGAGCATGATGAGCACGATCCCGAGCCAGAACCCGGGCATCGAGATGCCGACGAAGGCCCCGGCCATGCTCAGGCGGTCGACCGGCGAGTTGCGCCAGTAGGCGGAGAGGGTCCCGATCGGGAGCGCCACCGCCAGCGCGAAGAGGAGCGCGCCGAGGGCCAGCTCGATCGTCGCCGGGAAGCGGTCCATGATCAGGCCGGTGACCGGCTTGCGCTGCACGATCGACGTGCCGAGATCCCCCTGCAGGACGCCGGAGAGATATGAACCGAGCTGGACATGGAGCGGCTGATCGAGCCGGTACTGGGCCTTGAGCAGGTCGATCTGCTCCTGGGAGACGTTGCCCTCCTGGCCCATGATGAGGTCGACCGGATCCCCCGGCAGGTAGCGCATAAAGAAGAACACGAACACGGCGATGGCCAGCATCAACACGCCGGTCGCGATGAGTCGCTCCACGATTCGCGCCGCGCGCAACGCGTTCCGTCCTCTCCGCTACGGTGTCATCGCCGTGTTCCCAGGCGTGCGGGCGTCGCACGGCGCCTCGCCCGTCGCGCGCCCTCCCACCACAGGATGGACGGGCGGGGCGCCCGCACTCCCATCCTTCTGAAACTCTACCCCGGTAGGAGCGGGGCCTGTCCCCCGCCCTTACCGGAGGATCGACGCGGCCGGGCATGCCGGCCAAAGGCGTGCCCTAGCTCGCCAGCCACGTATCGGCGAGCAGTTCGCGGCCGTCCGGACCGGGCTCCCAGTTCTGCAGCGCCGCGGACCCGGCCTCGACCTCGTTGGGCACCCAGAGGAAGACCCAGGGCGCATCCTCATACAGAATCTGCTGCACCCGCTTGTAGATCTCGGCCGCCTCGTCCTTGCTGGCCACGGCACCCTGCTCGAGCAACTCGTCCAGCTCCGGATTGCTGTACTGCGAGTAGTTGCCGCGGCCGCCGGTCATCAGCGTCGGGTTGATCAGGTCAACCGGGTGCCGGAAGGAGTTACCCCACGAGCCGAGCAGCATCTGCCGCTCACCCTTGAGCGTCGCCTCCTGCAGCACCGGCCACTCCCAGATGCGGACGCTGGCGTCCAGCCCGAGCTGGCGGTACTGCTGCACGATGATCTCGGCCACCGCCCGGTCCGGCTCCTGGGCGTCGAGCACGAACTGGAAGCTCGTCCCGACCCCAGCCTCTTCGAGCAACTGCTTGGCCTTGTCCGGGTCGTAGGGGTAGGGCTGCAGCGAGGTATCGTAGAACTGGCTGAAGGGCGGCACGGCGCCGGTCATGCGCACGGCCTCGCCGCCGAGCACCTGGTCGATGATCGACTGGACATCCAGCCCGTAATTCATCGCCTGACGCACCAGCTTGTTGTCGAACGGCGGCCGCGTCACATTCATGGCAAGCCAGGTGGTCCGCGTGCCGTCGTACGACTTCACCACGATGTTCGGGTCGGTGCGGAGCGACCGGGCACTGTCCACATTCAGGTTCTGGACGATGTGGACATCGCCGGCCTTGAGCGAGGCAAGGCGCGACGACAACTCCGGAATCACCCGGAAGACCACGCCGTCCGCCTTGGCCGGGCCGACCGGCGGCATGTCCGGCGAGCCGCCGTAGTAGTCGTCGTAGCGCTCCAGCACGATCCGGTCGCTGACATCGCCTTCGACGAACTTGAACGGCCCGGCGCCGATCGGCTTGGCCGCCAACCCCGCACCGCCGACCTCCTCGACGTACGCCTTCGGCACGATCTGGTTGTGGACCAGACCCGCCAGCAGGATCGCCTCAGGCACCGGGCTCTGCAACACGATGCGCACGGTCTGGTCGTCCGGCGCCGTAATCTCGGCAATCGGCGGGAGTAGGCTCTGACGCGGCGAGGTTTCGCCGTCCATCATGCCGTCCATCGCCACGCGCTCCAGGGAGAAGCGCACGTCCTCCGCCGTGAGCGGGTCGCCGTTGTGGAACGTCACGCCGGAGCGGATCTTGAACTCCCACGTGGTGTCATCGATCTGCTCCCAGGACTCGGCGATCTCCGGAACGATCTCGCCGTCCTGCCGGCGCGTCACCAGGCCGTCGAACATGGCGCGGAGGACCGTCTCCGTCACCCGGTCCCGGTGGTTCGCCGGGTCGAGCGACTGGAGCGGCGCGGTGATCGCGACGGTGATGACCCCGCCACCCTCGCCGGCCGGCTCGGGCGTCTCCTCGGCCGCCGGGGTGCCGCCGCTCGCCTGGGTCGGCGTCGACTCAGCCGACCCCTGCTGCCCACCGCCGCTCGAAGGCGTAGGCGTCGAGTCCCCACCGCCGCAGGCCGCCAGCAGCGCGGACAACGAGAGCCCGGCCGCGGAACCCGCGGCGAGACGAAGCAGGGCCCGGCGGCTCATGTCCGTCCGGTACAGGCGATCCACGTTTCCGGTCACATCGGGGTTCTCGTTATCGGCCATCCACCATCTCCTCTCCTCCGGCGGCCGTGCCCGGCTCACCCGTTCTGCTCCGCTCCGTCCACCATCCCTTGCTCTCGGTAGAGGCGATCGACCTCGCGCAGCACGGCCAGAGCGCGCTCCGGCTCCCGGACCGCGATCTCAGCCAGCAAGAGGTTGACGACCGCTATGAGGCCAACCGGCGACAGGCTGTGACCCACCCCGCGCGTGGCGGCGACCAGCACGTGGTCGGCGATGCGCGCCGGGGGCGACACGCTGCTGTCGGTCAGGGCCATCGTCGGCACCCCGCGCTCGGCCGCGCCGGCCAGGGCCGCCACGGTGTCCCGCAGGTAGCGCCAGACGCTGACGCCGATCACCAGGTCGGTGGGTCGCAGGTTGGCGAGAGTGATGGTCAAACTGGAGCCGCCCTCGGTCAGCACGGTGGTGCGGATGCCCAGGCTGTTCAACCCGTGCCCCAGGAACACGGCCACCGCCGCCGAAAAGCCCATGCCGACGACGATCACGTGGTCCGCGCGGCAGATCGCCTCCACCGCCGCGTCGACCGCCTCCGGCTGGGTCTGGTTCAGCGTCTGGTTCAGGTTCTCAATGTCGTTGGTGAAGACCTTGACCGGCAGTTGCTGCCGGTCCATCGGCTGCTGCCGCTGCTGCTCGATGCGCTGGACGAAGGTCAGGCGCTCCGGGATGCGGCCGCGGATCACCTCCTGCAACTCCGCGTAGCCGCTGAACCCGAGGGACTGCGCCAGGCGGACCACCGTGGCTGCATCGACATCCACCGCCTTACCCAGCTCGGCGGCGGACGCGAAAGCCGTGAACGCCTCATTGTCGGCGATGAATCGCGCCACCTGCCGCTGTTTCGGACTGAGTTGGTCGTAGCGCTCGGCGATCCGCCGCTGTAGCTCCGAAGGTACCATCGTTCCTCCGCCACGCACGTGGCGCTCACGGATATGCAGCCAGGTTTCAGCCTGCCCTCAATCTAGCACAGACCCCGCCCTCGTGCAATACATGTCGCAGAAACAGCCCAATCCGCCACGAGCGTTGCAGCACGCGGCAACACGCCGCGCACAAACAGCCGCGGGCGCTCTCAGAGCGCCCGCGATCCGAGTGAGGATGTCAGGGGTGATCTGGATCGATTGGTTCTAGAAAGGAGCAAGAGGAGCGGTCGACCGAAGCCAGCGCTGAGCTACGCGACGACCCACGCCTCGGAGAGCAGTCCAGACTCCTTGAGCACCAACGTCGCCAGGCGGCTCGCGTAGTAGAGTTGCGCTGTTTCCCCGTCCACGACTCCCCATACTTGGAGTTAGCGGCAAGACGCCGCACTCAATCCTCACGCAGCATCGCTTCGCTAAGGCCTTCAGACTAGAGTGACCTGAGACTGGGCGGAGCAACATCCCAGAACAGTTGGGCACACGGGCAGCGACCAATCTTTGGATACCGGTACCTGCTGGCTTGAAACCGTGGCTTGATCAATTCGACCCAGCCTTCGAAGACCTCACGCTCACCGGAGAATTTCTCGTCACCCTCAGCATCCCTAATCGTTGATAGACGCCGCAAGATGAACGCGATCGCATCTGCGAGCTGAATCAAAGGCGCGTGAAGGGAATCAGCAAACACAGCGGTGTCGATAATCGCCGAGAGCGCTTCCTCATTCGCTTTGTCATAGTAGCTGTCACTCCAAGACGGCGGGTCAACGATCAACTCAGCAAGTCTTCTCTCATAACCACCATCCCGATCCAGAATGAGCAGCGTCTTCCCCTTGTTGTGAGACTCTTTTCTGTACTCCTTGTTGATAGCCAGCGTTACATGAAACGCCTGGGTCACCCATCTGTCCTGGAGGTCCGCAAGCATCGAGCAACCGCTGGTGGCTCGTGCCTCGAAAGCTGGCTTGTATGTGGCACTGAAGACGACCCGATGCCGCCTTTCCTTCAGCCACGTTAGAACCTTATAGATCGCCTCGGCCCGCTTAGTGTAGTGCACACCCCGCCACTCCTTCTCTCCTCGATAGACATCCTTCATGTGGAACTCAGGGATGGGCCGCCCAGCCAACGGTTCCATGTCCTTGAGCATCTCGAGCCATTCTCGTCTCGCCGAATGGACGCGGTACGCGTCAATGATGACACCTGCCATCACACTAACTCCATCTTCCTCTTTGCCGCTCTCATCGATATAAGCAAATTTCATCTCTCTAGACCCTTCGTCCGAAAGGATTTCCCCTTACCACTGGGTCGCCGCACATCTATCGACAAGGAGATGCGATACTTCCTATGGCCAAGAGGCGAGCTGGTTTGACATCAAACTCAGCGGTCAGCGATGCGACTGCCCCGATGCTCCTCCAGTACCTTGTCCTTAGAGAAGCCTTGGAAAAGAGTGGCGATCTGAGCGGGCGGGCTCTAGGCAGCGCTCCTCGTCCTCGGCACGATTGGGTCGAACTCAAGAAGAAGTCAAGAGCATGTCTATGAGCCTCACGTATCGGCTCGATGAAGCGCACTTGCGTCATCTAGCGCAGACGTGTTGGGCGTACCGTCATCATCATCATTCACCCTTCCTGTAAACATCGATCAGGCGAATAGAACCACATATGCCTATCAGTTAGTATTTTCTTTAGCTCGAAGATACCAATGATTGTCCGTGACCATGATAACACATGCGCAGTTGTCGGGCTTGACTGAGGATGCGAGCCAAGAGCTCAAGCAGCGACCAATCCCCCAACCACCACCGCGGAATCACCGCCCACCGTTTGCACCCCCGGCGTCGCACGTGCGATAACGGCGCGTGGGTCCGGTCCAGAGGGGTGGCCGGGGCTGGTGGTGATGCCGGGAGATCGAGCGGAGGAGCGCGCTGTGGCAGAACTGAGCCGTCTTGTGGTGGGGATTGATCTGGAGCCTGCCTATGTCGAGCGCATCCGCGAGGCGTATCCGGACCTGGAGGTGGTCGTCTGCACCGAGCCGGCGGAACTCCCGGCGGCGCTGGCAGGGGCACAGGGGCTGGTGACGTGGCGGGTTCCGCCGGAGGCGCTGGCCGCGGCGACGGCGCTGCGCTGGGTGCACTTCGCGGGCGCCGGGGTGGATGGCGTGCTGTCGCCTGCGTTGGTCGAGCGGAACCTGGTGCTGACCAACAACAGCGGGGTCGCCGCGCCGAACATCGCCGAGCACCTGCTGGCGATGATGCTGGCGTTCGCCCGGGGGCTGCCGGAGTTGATGCGCTATCAGGTGCGGCACGAGTGGCACCACCCGTCGCGGCGGTTCGAACTGGCCGGGCAGACGCTCGGGGTGGTTGGCCTCGGCGACATCGGCGCGGAGCTGGCGTGGCGCGCGGCTGCGCTGGGGATGCGGGTCATCGGGCTGCGCCGCCGGCCGGGGGAGCCGCCGCGGGGCGTCGAGCGGGTCTACCCGCCGGAGGCGCTGCACGAGCTGCTGGGCGAGGCGGATCACGTCGCCATCTGCCTGCCGCTGACGCCGCGCACGCGCCACCTGTTCGGCCCGGCCGAGTTCCGCGCCATGCGCCGGGATGCGTACCTCTATAACATCGGCCGCGGCGCGATCGTCGACCAGGAGGCGCTGATCGCCGCGCTGGAGGCGGGTGAGATCGCCGGGGCCGGGCTGGATGTGACCGACCCGGAGCCGCTGCCGCCCGATTCGCCCCTGTGGGATATGCCGAACGTGCTCATCACGAACCACACCTCGGGCGGCACGCCGCGCTACTGGGAGCGCGGTATCGAGGTCGTGCTGGACAACATCGGCCGGTTCCGGCGGGACGAGCCGCTGCGCAACGTGGTGGACCAGCGGGAAGGGTACTGACACGCGGCGCGGCCGGGTCAGGTACGATCGGGTCGGCTCGGAAAGAGTGGCGACCGGGCGGCGACGACCCGCGGCGTTGCCGCCCAGCGCGGATGGACTGCTGCGGGAAGCGGGAAGGGGTACAACGGTGACGGATAAGAAGCGGCCGCTGGCGGTGGAGGACGTGCTGGATATCGCGGTCATCAGTGACGCCGAGATCTCGCCCGACGGGACGACGGTGGCCTACGTCGTCAAGCGCGCCGACCGCGAGCGCAACACGTACACCTCGGCGATCTACCTCGCGCCGGTGGACGGGACCGGGGCGGACGCGTCGCCGCAGCAGTTCACCGCGGGACAGCACCAGGACACCTCACCGCGCTGGTCGCCGGACGGGCGGCAGCTCGCCTTCGTCTCGGACCGCAGCGGCACGCCTCAGCTCTACGTCATGAACGTCGCCGGGGGCGAGGCGCGCCAGGTGACCACGCTGGCGCGCGGCGTGAGCAACCCACAGTGGTCGCCCGACGGTACCAAGATCGCCTTCCTCTCGACCGAGGGCAACGGCGTGGACGATGAGACACGCAACCGGCCGGGCGGGTTCATCCGGCACATCGAGCGGCAGCAGTACCGCTTCGACGTCCTGGGGTACATCGACGACCGCTTCAGCCACATCTGGGTGGTCGACCTGGCGGACGGGACGCCGCGGCGGCTGACCTGGGGCGATCACAGCGTCCAGACGTTCGCCTGGTCGCCCGACGGCCGGTTCATCGCCTTCAGCGCCAACCGGGAGGACGAGGGGAACGCGCTGTTCCGCTCCCAGCTCTACGTCATTCCGGTGGCGCAGGCGGGGAACGCCCCCGACGCGGCCGACGACGGCGCACGCTGCGTCAGCGAGGGCTCCGAGATCGCGCTGTGGCCGGCCTGGTCGCCAGACGGGCAGTCGATCGCCTTCGTCGGGCGGCGACCGGGCGCGCGGGCCGGGGCCAACAATGAGATCTACCTGGCCTCGCCCGAGGGAGGCGAACTGCGCTGCCTCACCGAAGGGTTCGACCGCAGCCCGGGCACCGGCTCGTTCAGCGACGTCTGGAACCCGCTCGAACACACGCTGCTGCACTGGACACCGGACGGCCGCGCCGTCTCCTTCACCGCCTCCGACCGCGGGCGGGTCGGCCTGTACCGCGTGACGACCGACGGCGAGGTGACGCTGGTGGTCGGGGGCGACCGCTCCATCGGGCTGGTGTCGCAGTCGCGCGACGGCTCACGGGTGGCCTTCGTCGCCGCCACCTTCACCAACCCCTGCGACGTCTACGCCTGCAACGCCGACGGCGCGGACGAGCGCCGGCTGACGCAGGTGAACGCCCACGTGCTGGACGCGGTGGCGCTCCAGGAGCCGGAGCTCTTCACCTTCGAGAGCTTCGACGGTGGCTTCACGGTGGACGCCTGGCTGATTCGGCCGATCGACTTCGACCCGGCGCAGCGCTACCCGCTGGTGCAGATCATCCACGGCGGGCCGCACTCGATCTTCGGCCACACGTTCTTCTTCGACATGCAGCTCTGGGCCAGCCAGGGCTGGAACGTGCTCTTCATTAACCCGCGCGCAAGCCAGGGCTACGGCGAGGCCTTCGCCACCGCCAACATCGGCGACTGGGGCGGCGGTGACTGGTGGGAGCAGGAGAAGGCGCTCGACCTGGCGATCGAACGCGGCGGGGTCGACCCGGAGCGGCTGGCGGTGACCGGCCTGAGCTACGGCGGCTTCATGACCAACTGGATCATCGGCCAGACCGACCGCTACCGGGTGGCCGTGAGCGAGAACGGCATCTCCAACCTGGTCTCCTTCTTCACCACCTCCGACATCGGGTGGTACTGGCTGGAGAAGGAGATGGAGCGCACCGTCTGGGACAACCTCGGGTGGTACATGGAGCGCTCGCCGATCTCCTACGTGACGAAGATGAAGACGCCGCTGTTGCTCTTGCAGGCGGAGACCGACTACCGCTGCCCGATCGAGCAGGGCGAGCAGCTCTACACGGCGCTGCGGGCGCGTGGGGTGCCGTGCAAGATGGTGCGCTTCCCCGGCGAGAGCCACGCGCAGCTCGCCACGGGCCGGCCGGAGACACGGCTGGTGCGGCGCGAGGAGACGCTGCGCTGGTTCCAGCGCTACCTCTGAGCTGAAGCCGAGCCGGGGCGCGGCCTCCGCCGCGCCCCGGCCGGGCTGTGCCCATCACAAGGAGACGTTCGCATCGGTGTCATCCTGAGCGAAGCGAAGGATCTCGCGAGGACGCGGTCCTCCACCCTGAGATCCTTCGACTTTGCCATCCGCCGCAGAGCGGCGGACGGCTTCGCTCAGGATGACATGGCCACCGGACTCTTGGACTATAGATCGAGCACGCAGCGGAGGGTGACGCCGTCCGGGCGCTCCTCGACGCGTAGCCCGGCGTAGGTGGCGGCCTTGACCTCCGTTCCCACCTGGTGGCGGTCGAAGTCGACCGGCTCGCCAGTCAGCGTACCGCGCGCTCGCCAGGTGTCACCGTCGCGCTCCAGCGCGTCGAGCTTGAAGCTATGGAAGAAGTGGCCGGAGATGTCGCGCGCGGCAATCACCGCGTTGAGGAGTGAGACGAAGAGCGCTCCGAGGTCCCAACCCTCCGCCTCGACCGGTGTCTGGGCCACGGGGCGCACCGAATCGGTGCGCGCCATGAGTTCGAGCATGCCCTGCACCCCGGCCTCCAGCGCCTCGGCGACGTCCGCGCCGGACGCCTCCAGCCCCACGTCCGCCTCGTGCTCCAGGTAGCGATACGGCATGCGCTCTCTCCTCTCCCGGCACCGGCCGTCGACAACCACCCTGATTCTGCCGCATCGCACAGGGCGCGTGACGCCGCATTGGGCGTGCGGGGGTCTTGTCCAGTCCGCCCTCACCCCCTAACCCCCTCTCCCAACTTTGGGAGAGGGGGAATGTCACGCCTCATGCGTCACCCGACATGCTCCCCTCTCCCAAAGTTGGGAGAGGGGTCGGGGGTGAGGGCCGCCCCACCCTCCTGATTCACGGCGCCATTTCTGCTCATGTTATGACGAGCATGAACCACGGGCTGACGCGTGACGCATGACTCGTGACGCCTCGGAGCGACAGGCGATGCAGCAACCGCTCACCCTCGCGCTCACCGGCGATGTGATGCTCGGGCGCATGGTCGATCTGGCCATCACCAGCTATGGCCCCGCGTACCCCTGGGGCGACGACGTGCGCGCGGCGCTCAGGCAGGCCGACCTGCGGCTGATCAATCTGGAATGCGCCATCACCAGCGAGCAGGAACGCTGGCACGATGGAGCCTACAAAAGCGTTCTACTTCCGCGCCGACCCGGTGGCGATCGACACGCTGCGCGCCGCCGGGATCGACTTCGCCGCGCTGGCGACAACCACATCGGCGATTTCGGTGCCGCCGGGCTGCTGGAGACGGTGCACCTGCTCGACGCCGCGGGTATTGCACACGCGGGCGCGGGTGCGGA
>Ga0065724_100823_pt1 | contig 28050 bp, 27 predicted proteins | sample TheenrcSG05JP960_FD_59111 | JGI IMG/M metagenome (GOLD analysis project Ga0065724, IMG submission 59111) | Thermophilic enriched microbial communities from mini bioreactor at UC Davis - Sample SG0.5JP960 | ecosystem: Engineered > Solid waste > Grass > Composting > Bioreactor | place: USA... | reverse complement strand
CGCGGCCACGCACGCCGCCGCGCTCACGCCCCGGAGATCACCCCGCGCGGGTTGTTGCGCTCCCCGGCAGTGAAGGGGTTCTCCCACGACACGCCGACACGCGCGAAGCGGTTCGGGTCGAACGGCGTGAGGTCGAACGCGCTGATTCCCTGGACGATCAACTGCGCCAGGGCCTTCCCCGTCGCCACGGCCCAGGAGAACCCGCCGCCGTTGAAGCCCGCGGCCACATACAGCCCCTTCGTGTCTCCATAGGGGCCGATGAGCGGCAGGCCATCCGCGGTGAAGCCCATGATCCCGGCCCAGGCGCGCACCACGCGCAGCGGGCCGAGCCGCGGGAAGAGGGACGTCAGGCATCCGGCGATGCCCCCGAGCACCGGCGGCGTCGTCTGCTCGGCGTAGAGGCCCAGCCCCTCGTTCTCGTCCAGCCGGCGGAAGCCGCCACAGAGGATCTGCCCCGTCGGAGTCTGGCGCCCGTACTCCTTGTCGAAGTTGGTACCGAACGGGTACGGCAGAACCGGCGGCACCGGCTGCGTCACCAGGATCTGCCCTCGCGCCGGAACCAGCGCTCCCTGCGGCAGGTCGGGCAGAAGCTGGGGCGTCCAGGCGTTGGCGGCCACGACCACGGTCCCGGCCGCGATCGTCCCGGCGGACGTCTCCACCCCTGCGACCGCACCGTCGCTCGTCAGGATGCGCGTGACCGGCGTGTGCGTCACGAAGCGCGCCCCGTAGTGGCGCGCGCCACGGGCCAGCGCGTGGACGAGCTGGAACGGCCAGAGATGCCCGTGCCCGCGCGCGAGCTTCGCGCCGAGGATCTGATCCGAAACCACCGGCACCAGGTCCCGCACCTCCTGGGGGTCCAGCAGTTCCACGTCGATCCCGTGCTCCTGCTGCCGCCGCACACTCTCCTCGAGGTGCGCGTACTGCTGCTCGGTGGTGGCGATGTCGAGCGTGCCAGGCAGGCGCAGCGAGAAGTCGTCGTCCAGCTCTCGCGCCAGATCCTCCTGCAGCATCCGCAGGTTCTCGCGGGTCAGGGCGTAAACGGCGCGGCCCGCTGCCGAGTGCAGCGACGACCCGGCACCGGTCAACCCGCCGTTACGGCCTGAGGCGCCGGAGCAAATGCCGCGCTTGTCGAGCACCACGACTTGCTTCCCGCGCATGGCGAGCTGGTACGCGACCGAGCAGCCGGCAACTCCAGCCCCGATGACTACGACTTCTGCCTCCTTGGGAATCGCCCCTCTCTCCTCCCCATCCACGGTCGCATCCCTCTCCTTCACCAGATCAGGCACACCACCCCCGGGCGCGCCGCACCCAGTCACTTCATGATCGCATATTCGGGAATCGCCGCGCTGTGCCCACGGCGCATGTCGCGCCGCTGATCGTACCGCGACATGGCCAGATCCGCAGGCACGTGAGATGCCGCCGCGCATCGTGCGGCATCTGACGCGCGGGCAGCGTAATGATGATCCAGTGACCGAAACGCTGTCAGGCGAGATACGTCTTCCCACAGGGCTGGGATCGCTCGGCCCCGCCCGCTCACCCCACCAGCGCCTGGACCGCCTGAGGCACGAGGCTCACCAGGAGCACCACGGCGACGATGGCGGCCAGGAAGAGGACCGTAATCAGCAGGAAGTGCAGCAGTGCCGAGCGGCTGGCCCGCTGCTGGGCACGCCGCGCCTGCGGCGAGACCGGCGCCCGGTTNATGAAGGGGGAGGGACGGCCCGGCATGTTGCCGGTGTAGCGCTGCATCAGCGCGTCGGAGACTGCGCGCTGGCGGATGGCGGCGTCGTACTCGCGGCGCACCTCCGGCTTGCCGAGCACGGCATAAGCGGCGTTGAGGAGTTTCGCCCGCTCTTCCGCCTTCTTCCGCTCCGGCTCCGTATGTGCCCGATCGGGGTGCGCCGACCGCATCAGAGTGCGATAGGCACGGGTGATCTCGGCCCGCGTCGCCGTGTACGGGACGTTGAGCACCTGATAGTAGTTGATCTCCGGGTCGAACCGCACCCGAGGTCCGGCCATGGCTGCGCGGTCTCCTCACAGCGTGCACCCCACCACCGGAGCACTGTTGTCAGATTGTATCGCGGACACCGTTCCCACGCTCCCTGGCGTGGCACCCGTTCTGCAGGGACGAGGGTGCCGGCTGCGCCGGCTCACGACGCCGTCCACCCGGCCCACCCTCAGATCGGAGATGACATCATGCGTGAGCGGTTCCGCCACCCTCAGGGCGATGGAACCGATCTCGTCATCCAGGAAATCCCGGGAACGCAGGGCTCGATCTGGGTATTGGTCAGGGACTCGCCGGGATCCACGGGGCGCGAGACGGTCATGCTCTGCCAGGCCGCTACGGCCGACGAGGTCGTCACGGAGTGCGTACGGCTCCTCCGCGCCCAGCACGGCGGGCGCCCGGAGACCTGGCACGCCGTCGTGGCCGAGTCGCTGGAGCCGTCCTTCTGACCCGAGTCCGCCACAGCGACCCGCGGGCATGCCGCCACTATCGGCTGGNGGTATGGGGACGACGGAGGGTTGCTCATGCGCGCCCGGTTGCCCTGGACGATACGGCTCGCCGACTTCTGGTGGCGGCTCACCGGCCGCCCGGCGCCCTGGACCTGGTGGGAGCGCCGCCGCGCGGTCCGCACCGCGGAGGAGATCCTCCGCGTAGCTGACGCACGCCCGGCCGGCCCCTTCGCCGCGGGGACGGACGACGAGCGATAAACCAGTGTCCACCCCGCCGGCTGCTACAATAGGAGCCAGGCCGGGAGGCGAGACGACGATGCGGAACCGACCCAAGCCGCGCATCCATACCCTGGCGCACCCTCGCCTGGTGCTCGTGCCCAGCGCCGGTCTGGTTGTTGCCACCGTGCTCCTGGCCGCGGGGATCGCCGCTCTCCTGGACCTGGCCCCAATCGTCCCCTTGACCCTCACCCTCATCGTAGCCGTCGGCAGCGTCACCATCGCCCGCGGGGCAGGCTGGTCCGACACGCTTCCGCCGCTCGACCGGGAAACACGCCGGCACAGCCGACCTGTCGAGTGGCAGGCGCTCCTCGACATCGAGCGTGCGCAGACTGCACCCGAGCGGCGTCTCCGCCTGGCGCGGGAGTTCCGCCGCATCGCCGCCGAGGCCCTGGCTGCCCCCGCCACCGACCGCCGCCGCTGGCCACACCCAGNGCCTATAGCCTCGCCGCCCTCGCCCGGCAGGCGAAGCTGCTTCATGCNAGCGCTACCGACCGCTCGGTGGGCTTCCTCCCTGAGACGCTGCCGGACGACCGGCTCTCGGCCGAGGTGCTCGCCGAGGCGATCCACACCCTCACCGGCTACCTCGCGCTCCTGGCCGCCGTGCGCCGCGCGCCGGGTTGGGACCTGGAGGTCCAGCGCGTCGTGGTGCGCGAGCGCACCCGCCTGGAAGTCGCCTTGGAGCGCGTCAACAGTGTCCTGATGGATGTCTAGTGCGTGGTCCGTGTTGCGTGATGGGTAGTCAGGACTCGGTGCACGCGATGCGGGGTACGCGACGGGGCCTTGATCGGGCAATACCCGTATCGGCTGACCGCGTGAGCCTCTGCCATCCCACGCCGGGCCGTGCCCCCTGGACGAGGGAGTGGTTGTCATCCTTCGCTCCGCCGGGTGCGGCTGACCGCCGCACCCGGCGGAGCGAAGGATCTCACGTCAGATCCACCGTTCAGTGGAGAGATCCTTCGCTGCGCCGCCCGCCGCCCAGCGGCGGCCGGCTCCGCTCAGGATGACATAGGAGCGTCATGGGTCTGTCTCGAGGTCGAGAGGTCACCTGCCTACCACGACAGGTCCCACCCAATACGCAGTACGCACTACGCATCACGCATCACTCACCACGCACCACCCTCACATCGCCCGGCGGTAGAGGCGGAACGCCTGGGTCGCGAAGAGCACGCAGACAATGGTGAAGGCGGTCAGCAGCAGGCCGTAGCTCGCCACCGCGCCCCAGTCCGCGCCCTCCATCGCGTTGCGCGCACCCTGCACCGCCCAGTTGACCGGGTTGGCCCGGGCGATGGCGCGGATCCAGCCCGGCATCAGCGCCGTGGCGATGAAGGCGGACGACAGGAAGACGAGCGGGGTGGCGAAGAAGTTCACTATCGCGATCAGCGTTTCCTCGCGCCGAGTGATGAGGGCCAGCCCGTTCGACACGGCCGAGATCCCGGCCGCCAGCAGGGCCGACACCCCGAGCACCGAGACGGCGCCAAGGATGCCGCCCGGCACCCGCGCGCCCATCACCAGCCCGACAACCAGGATGATGGCCGCCTGCACCGCCACCGTCAGCGCGGTGTGGAGCACGCGCGAGGCGATCAACGCCGCGCGGCTCACCGGGGTGACCAGCATCCGGTCCATCACGCCGTCGGTCAGGTCCTGGAGCGTTCCCATCCCGCCCCAGGCCGCGCTGAACAGGGCCAGCATGACGACGACTCCGGGCGTCAGGAACTGGATGTATGAGCCGCTCCCGAAGCCCGGCAGCTCGACGATCCGCCGGAAGAGTTGCCCGTAGAGCACGAGCCAGATCAGCGGCGATACCAGCGACATGAAGACCCAGATCGGGATGCGCACCGTCGCCAGCGTGTGCCGCTTCAACAGGTACAGCGTGTCCATCACGAAGCCCATCAGCGCCGCTCCTCCCCCTGCCCAACCAGCTCCGGGGCTAGGGTGTCCGAGATCATCCGGTGACCGGTATGGAAGAGATACACGTCGTCCAGCGACGGCCGGTGCAGGGCCACCGACTGGACGGTGATCCCGGCACGCTCCAGCACGGTGACCAACTGCGGGATGGCCGTCGCCCCGTGCAGCACGCGGGCAACCACCTCCCGGCCGTTGGGCACGACGTCGAGCACGCCGTCGAGCGGCGCCAGGACCGCGGCCGCCTCCGCAGGCCGCTGCTCCACTTCGAGCGTCACGCGGTCGCCGCGGATCGCGGCCTTCAGTTCCGCCGGGGTCCCCTCGGCGACCACCCGCCCGCGGTCGACGATCGCCAGCCGGTCGCACAAGCGGTCGGCTTCGTCCAGGTAGTGGGTGGTCAGGAGCACGGCCAGGCGGCGCTCATGCTTCAGCCGGAGCAGGTCTTCCCAGAGCGCCGCGCGCGTCTCGGGGTCGAGCCCGGTAGTCGGCTCATCGAGGAAGAGCACCTCCGGTTCATGTACCAGGCCGAGCGCGATGTCGAGCCGGCGCTTCATCCCGCCGGAGTAGGTTTGGACCATCCGGTCGGCCGCGTCGGTCAGTCCCACCCACTCAAGAACGCGGTCGACCCGCTGGCGGATCTCACTGCGCGGGACGCGGTGTAGTTGAGCCTGGAGCGTGAGGTTCTCCCGTCCGGTGGCGTGCTTGTCGACGCCCGAGGCCTGCGCCACATACCCGAGCGCCCGGCGGACCCCCGCCGGGTCACGTCGGATGTCATGCCCGGCGACGCTGCCGGTGCCGCCGTCCGGCTTGGTCAGGGTGGCCAGCATGCGCACCGTCGTCGACTTGCCCGCCCCGTTCGGGCCGAGCAGACCGAAGATCTCCCCCGGCGCCACCCGAAACGAAACATCCTCGACCGCGCGGACGCCTTTGGGATAGGTCTTGCTCAGGTGCTCCGCCACGATTGCGTCCACGGTTCCGTCCCTTCATCTTCCGGCCCTGCCGCGGATCACCACCACGCGGTCGGCTCGCGCGCCACGGTCCGCCCGCCCGGAAAAGACGAATTCTACCACAGGCCGCCGATCCGCCGCCCAGGGTAGCGCTATTTTGTTCTGTTGTCAAGGTATTAATTCAGATTTCTTCGAAATACCCGGCTGCGCGGGCCGCGGGCGGTGGCCACCGGATTGCAGAGGGGCCGCAGCGGCCTATGTCGAGACTGGAAGGGGTGCGCACATGAGCCCGTCTCTCGTCCACCGGTTGGCCACCCTGGCGCCGATCCCGCTGCGGATCATCCTCGGGATCATCATGGTGGCCCACGGGCACCAGAAGGTGTTCGAGCAACCGAAGGATCAGCTCCCCGGAGCGTTGGAGTCGATGGGCGTCCCCGCGCCGGAGCGGGTTGCCCGCCTCGTCAGCGGCCTGGAGTTCTTCGGCGGGCTTGCCCTCCTCGCCGGGATCTTCACGCGCCCGATCGCCCTCCTCTTCGCCGGGCAGTTCCTCTTCATCGTCTTCCGGATGAAGTGGACCAAGGGGCTTGTGCCAGGTTACGAGTACGACCTCGCACTCCTGGGCGGGTTCCTCAGCCTGGCACTGTTGGGCGGCGGCTCCGGCTCCCTCGACGAACTGCTCTTCGAGCAGCGTCAGGAACGGAAGGCGACGCGGGGCTGGCGGCTGACCATCGCCCGCAAGGCGCAATAAGGCGGCCCACTCAGCTCCGCCGCGCGAGGAAGTCGAGCACGATGTCGTTGAACCACTCCGGGCGGTCGGCCTGCGGGAAGTGCCCGGTGTTCGGGAGGATGCACAGCTCGGCGTCGGGGAGCAGTCCATAGAGCTCGACGGGGATCGCCACCGGGAAGTACCGGTCCCGGTCGCCGTGCACGATTAGCGTCGGCACCCGGATCTCCCTGATCTCGTCCGGCTCGGGAAAGTCCTCCTCGTGCGCGTGCTGGCTGAGCGCGATCCAGGCTTCGGCCACCAGGCGCCAGTGCTCGAACCCCATCGCGGTGTGCATCGCGCGGGCCCGCTCGATCGAGGGTGTGACCGACTCGGGCGTCATCGTGCGCCACCAGCGGCGGAGTTCCTCGTCGTAGCGGAGGGTGCCGCCCGCCAGGACAAGGGCCTGCGGCAGGTCCGGCGCCTCGAGTGCCAGGCTGAGCAGCAGCATCGCCCCGGTACTGACCCCAACGAAGGCCGCGCGGTCGATCCCCAGCGCGCCACAAAGCCCGACCACGTCGCGGGCGAACTGCCGGTGGTTCATCGCCGCCAGTCCGCCGGGGTTGCCGGTGCGCCCGTGGCCGCGAAGATCCGGCACAATCAGCCGGTAGCGCGCGCCGAAGGCGTCGATCTGCCGCCGCCACTGCTCGCCGGTCGCCATGAAGGCGTGCAGGAGCACGAGTGGCGGGCCGTCGAGCCGCCCGTGCTCGGCGTAGTACATCCGCAGCCCGTCGAGATCCACGTACGGCATCGCACTGCTCCTTCCCGGCCGCATCCTCGCACCTACCCCGCCGTCGGCATGCCCGGCACGCGCGTTGCGGTGCGGGTAGGGCAAGGAGCAACATGGACATCCGCCGCATCTACGCTACCATCGAGCGCGACCTGGTCGGGCGCCGGACGGAGGCGCAGTTGATCCTCGCCGCCCTCGGGGCAGGGCGCGATGTCCTCCTCGAAGGCCCGCCCGGCACGGCCAAGTCAACCTTGCTACGCGCCATCTGCGCAGCCGCGGGGGTCCCCGTTCTACTTCGTCGAAGGCCACGCGGACCTCACCCCGGCCAAGATCCTGGGCCACCACAGCCCGGTTCGCGTGCTCCAGGAGGGCTACACTCCGGAGGGCTTCATCTACGGCCCGCTGCCGCTCGCCATGCGCGACGGCGGCATCTTCTACATCGAGGAATTCAACCGGGTGCCAGAGGACACGCTCAATACGCTGCTGACCGCCATGGCCGAGCGCGAGCTGAGCATCCCCCGCCTGGGCGTCGTGCGCGCCGCGCCCGGATTCCGCCTCGTCGCAGCCATGAACCCCTTCGACAACATTGGGACGAACCGCCTGTCGGGAGCGGTGGCCGACCGGCTTTGCCGGGTCCATCTCGACTATCAATCGCCCGAGGAGGAGCGGGAAATCGTCGCCCGGCGCACCGGCACGCCCGGCGGCTGGTTGGTGGACGTGGCGGTCGAGGTCGTGCAGCGCACGCGCCGCCACCCCGACCTACGCATGGGCGCGTCGGTCCGCGGCGCGATCGACTTCGTGCTGGTGGCAGGGCAACTCGCCGGGCTTCGCGACGAGCGCATCAGCCCCGCGCNGGACGATGTCGCGTCGCGCCAGCTCCTCGTGGCCGCCGCGCGCACGGCACTCGCGGTCAAGGTCGCGGTGCGCGAATCCTCCCGCCGGAGCGCCGACAGCATTGTGGAGGAGATCGTCCTCGCAGTCCTGGACGGCCGGCCGGAAACACCCAGCTACCCCGAGCCCGGCAGCCCCGGCCGCCGCCCTGCTGACCGCGAGTCACCCACCCACCCGGGAACCGGGCATGGCGGNGGCACCGGCCGCGCCATGAGCCGGCCGCCGGACCAGCTCGCCGCGACGAGCCACGTCGGAGCCACCGGCAGCGGACGCGTCTACCTCGGCGACGAGGCCCTGGACGCCGCAGCCCGGCGCCCCGCCAGCCAGCGGGTCGTCCGCGCCTTCGCCGAACGCCACCCGCACGTCACCCGTGCGCTCCGCCGCGTGCCCGGGGCACGCACCGCGCTCGAAATTTCCCTGGCGGACGGTCCGCCGCTCCCGCGCGAGATCCTGGGCGAGATCCAGCACCTTGCCGGCCACGCCGACCACCGCGCGCTGGTTGACCGCATCGCCCGCGACGTGGTCGTGCGCATGGCCCAGCGCGACCTCGACCAACATCCCGGCCCCGGTCGCCTGACCAGCGTCCCCTACCGGGGCGAGGCAGCCGAGCTGGATCTCGATCGCTCCCTGGAACGCGTCCTCGAGCGGCCGGAGGTGACCGACGAGGACCTGCTCGTCATCGACCGCCGGCCGCGAAAGCGTGCCTACGCGCTGATGCTCGATGTCTCCGGCTCGATGCGAGGCCCCGCCATCTACGAGGCCGCACTGGCGCTGGCCGCCGTTGCCGTTCGGGTCGACCCGGACCCCTTCGCCGTCGTCGCCTTCTGGCGCGACGCGGCGGTGCTCAAGCGCCTGGACGAGCCCGTCGACCTCGACCACCTGATCGACCGCGTGCTCTCCCTCCCCGGGCGCGGGTTGACCAACCTGGCCCTCGGTCTCCGCGTCGGCCTGGACGAGCTGTCCCGCGCCAGCACACAGGAGCGCGTCGGCCTCCTCTTCAGCGACGGCCTCCGCACCGCCGGCCCGCCACCGGACGCCTACGCCGCCGCTTTTCCGACCCTCCACGTGATCGCAACCGGCCGCTCCGAGGAATCCGCCACCGCCTGCCGCGAACTGGCCGCGCTCGGCGACGGCCGCTGTTCCGCCATCACCGGCCTCGCCAGCATCCCCGCCGCCATTAGCGCGTGCCTGTATGGGTAGGGGTGGGCGTGATCGAGACGACGTAGCCGGTACAGAGCCGCGGCATGGGATTGGATGGAGGCGCAAGGGCCTGCGGCGGTGGCGCGTGCCCGGGGGTGAACCCCCGGGCTGACAAGGAAAGCCGGCTAAAGCCGGCTGGGGGAGCTGGGCTTACACCCAGGTATTAGGTTCCCTCCATCCGGTCAGGCCCGGGGCTAAAGCCGCCGGGCTGAATAGTGGGTAAGCCCACTGAAGGGGCTACGATGACCACACCCGGGCAGATCCGATCCAGCACCCCGCCGGACACCGCGTCTCCAGCCCCTTCAGTGGGCTTCGCCTTCTCAGCCCGGTGGCTTGAGCCCCGGGCACGGGCCACGGCGTAGGAACCGTCCCACCATCCATCCCCGGACACGGGCCGAGTACCGTGGGGCTCCCCACCACCCCGGTATCCCTTGCTGTCATTCCCAGCCCGCTAAAGCGGGCTTTCGTTGTCAGCCCGGCGGCTTCAGCCCCGGGCCCTGACCACCGCCGAGACTCCTCATACAACCACACCGGGCACCTACCACGGCGTCGCACCCTCCCACTACCCACCCCACACCCAGCTAGCGTGGAGCGGTCAACCCCATCGCACCCGGCCCTTCCGGTTCTCGGGGCAACTTGCTACCATTATGTATACCCACATCCCTGCACGCATCGTCCACGTGGCATCATGTCGAGTGGATGAAGGGGACGCGGATCGTGGCGAATCAGGACAGGTCGGCCGCGGCACCGGCACCGGCTGCGCCGCCGGGACCGGACGGCAGGCGGCTCATCGCGCCGACCGACCTGGCGCAGTTCATCCGGCTGGACCAGTGCCGGCGCTACCTGCGGCTGCGGCTGCATGAGCGCGTGGCCGGGTCCCGCTTCCTCCGCGACTACGACGTTGTCCCCCAGTCGCTCCCGCCGCTGCTGACCCGTTCCGGCCGCGCCTTCGAGCAGCGTGTGGAGGCGGCGATCGAGGCGACTACCCGCACGGTCCGCTTCGCGGCGCCGGATGGGGCTAGCGACCGTGAGCCGGACAACGCCGCCGTGCTCGACATCATCCGTGATCTGTCGCCGGGCGAGGCTGTGGTGCTGTTCCAGCCCCGACTGGCGGCGACCATCGGCGACTGGCACCTGCGCGGCGACGTCGACATCCTGCGGCTGGCTCGCGACGACGACGGCGCCCTCACCGCGCTGATCGCCGACATCAAGAGTTCCACCGCCGCGCGGCTGGAGCACCGGCTGCAGGTGGCCTGCTACGGGGAGATGCTGGGGGCGATCCTGGACGAGGCCGGCATCGCCTGTGCTCGTTGCGACCTTGCCGTCCTCTACCGTGGCTCGCCCCACACCGAACGGGAGCTGCGGGCAGAAGAAGCCGAAGAGCGCGCCCGCCAGCGCGAAGCAGCCCGGAGCATCTTCGGCATCGACGACGCCTTTCTCGACATCATCCCCGATCCGGACAGCTTCCGCGAGGCGGTGCACGACCTGGTAACCGGGCCGGAGTCGTTGGCCCGGCGGGTCGCCGAAGCCGACTTCGCGGACCTCCCCTTCCACCTGACCTACCGCTGCGACGGCTGCCTCTACAACGAGTTCTGCATGAAGTGGAGCGCCGAGCAGGACGACCTCTCGCTGCTGCCCCACCTCACGCCGTTCGACAAGACAGCCCTGCGCCGGGCCGGCATCAACCGCGTGCGCGACCTGGCGCTGCTCAAACAGCCGGCGAACGGCGCCAACGGCGACCTCATCCCGGCTGCGGGGCGGGAGGAGTTGATCCGCCAGCTCGGCACCACCTGGCCGGTCGGCCCACGGCTGGACGAGCTGGTCCACCGGGCGCGTCGCTATCGTCACTGGAAGGGCGAGCACATGCCGGCGCCCTCGGTCATCCCGAGTAAGGGCTACGGCTCGCTGCCCTACCGCGACGCCCAGCACAACCCGAACCTCGTCTGCGTCTACATCGACGCCCAACACGACTACCTGCACGACCGCATCTACCTGCTCGGCGCGCGGGTCGTGGCACATGAGCGCGGCGTCCCGGTGCGGACGAAGAACATCGTCCACATCAGCGACGGACCGCCCGACAGCCCGGCCAAGGAGGAAGCGGTCTTCCTCCGCTGGATCCGCGACACCGTGCGCGCCATCGTCGCCCTCGCCGCGCCGGACGAGAGGGGCGAGCGCGAGGCGCCAATCCACCTGATCTTCTACGACCGGCACGAGCAGCGGCTGCTCCTCGAGGGCCTGGCGCGTCACTTCGAGGCGATCCTCGGAGCGACCCCGCTCTACGACTTCGTGACGCAGCTCGCCGCCTTCGACTCGCCCCTGGTCACCTTCCTGGACCAGGAGATCCGCGAGCTGAAGAACTACCCGATGGTGTGCCAGTCGCTCCACGCCGTCGCCGCCTACCTGAAGTTCGACTGGAACACGCCCGAGCCGTACCGCGAGATCTTCCGCGCCCGGCTCTTCGACTTCTGGGGCAAGCTGGAGCGCGACGACGCCGACCCCGAGGGGCCGAACCGCTGGTACTTCCGGCGCGCTCGCTTCGGCAGCCACATCCCGCTGGAGTACGCCTACGCCGCCTGGGGTGAGCTGCCCGAGCCGCCGGAGAAGGGCCATGACGACTACGCGCCCTATCGCCGGGCCACGCGGGATCTCCTGCTCGGCTTCCAGGCCAGGCGCCTGGAGGCGATAGAGCACATCGCCGCCGACTTCCCCGGCAACAGGCAGACGACCAAGACCAGCTTCCGCCTCCCCGACCTTGCGACGTTCGAGGAGAAAGCCCGCACCCTGGGCCAGGCGATGGAGGAGTTCGTCATCATCGAGCGGCACGTCCAGCTCGGGGCCTGGAAGGGTGCGCGGCTCGCCCCGCCCGAGCGCCGGGTGCTGGCCGGCGAGACGCTGCTGGTGCGCTACCGCGCCGATGACCAGTCGCCGGAGGTCCGCCGTGCGATGCGCGAGGCCGGGCACCGGGCGCGCCTGCGGGCAGAGTACGAGCAGGCGTACCGCGCCCGACACCCGGACGCCAAACGGGTGAGCCTGCCTCGGGAACAGCGCGAGGCGAGCGACTGGTGGGGGTTGATCGTCGGGCAGACGGTCCGGTTGCGCTGCGAGATGGAGGGCGTTGACGGCGACCTGGATGAGGTCCTGGCGCTCTCAACCCTGAAACCCGGAGACTCGGTCATCATCTGCCCGCGCTGGGATGTGGACTCCCGGCTGCCGGAGACGGAGCAGACGCCGTTCACCCCGACGCCGAAGCAGATGCTCTACCAGTTGCGCGGCTGGATTCGGCGGATCACGGTCGAGCGGGACGACGAGGGCCGCGCCGTGGATGCCGTCGTCGAGGTCGAGATCGCCGGGTCACGCGGCGGGTCATGGTCGAACGGCTTCGTCTTCTCCTCATTCCTCGCCCAGCCACTGCGGGACGACGAGGTGTACACCCTCGACCCCGATCCGAACGACTGGAACGGGTACTACGCCCTCAAGGTCTCCGAGGGACTGGCGCGCGGTGAACCGAACACGCTCTACGAGCGGCTGGTGGACCTCGACGGCGCGACAGTGGATTGGCCGGAGGCCGCGGCCGAGGGCCAGCGCCGCTTCCTGGCCGGGCTCGATGCCTTCCACAGAGCGGAACACCTCCACGGCTTCGAGGAAAGCAAGCGCTCCTACATCGGCGAACACGGCGCCGACCCGGTCCTGCTGGTGCAGGGTCCACCGGGCACCGGCAAGAGCTACACTACTGGGTTTGCCGTGCTCGCCCGGATCCAGGGAGCGCTCGCGGCCGGGCGCGAGTGCCGTGTGCTCGTCTCCTGCAAGACGCACGCGGCGACCAAGGTCGCGCTGCAGCAGATCGCCGAGGCGCAGCGACGCCTGGACCGTCTGGCCGGTCGCGACCGGCATCTCTTCATGCAGTACTTCGACCCGCGCCTGCTCGAGGTGCCGCTCTTCCAGATCCGGCTCCGTGAAGATGTCCCTGGGGCGATCCGTCTTGACGCNGAGAGAGGGAGTTGGGACCGACTGGCGGGCGAGCGCTGGTGCGTTGCGGCCGCGACACCCGGAGCAGTCTACCGTTTGGTGAGCAAGCGGTGGGGCAGCCAGAGCCTCTTCGGCCACGACCTCTTCACCTGCCTGGTGCTCGACGAGGCCTCGCAGATGAGCCTGCCCGAGGCGGCTATGGCCGCGCTGCCGCTCACGCCCGACGGCCAGCTCATCGTCGTCGGCGACCACCGTCAACTCCCGCCGATCGTGCATCACGCCTGGGACACCGAGCCGCGCCGCACCTTCCAGGAGTTCCGCACCTACCAGTCGCTCTTCCTGGCGCTGCGTGAGCTCAATCCGCCGATGATCAAGTTCAGCCAGAGCTTCCGGCTCCACGCCGACATGGCCGCGTTCCTCCGTCGCGAGGTCTACGAGCAGGACGGCATCCCCTACTTCTCGGAGAAGCGTGACCTGCTGGAGCCGCACCCGCACCCGGACCCGTTCGTCGCCGCGGTCCTGTCGCCCGAGCACCCGATGGTCGTGGTCGTCCACGACGAGGACAGCAGTCAGGTGCGCAACCCGTTCGAGCAGGCGCTGATTACGCCGATTCTCCAAGCGCTCGCCGACCCGGCGGTGTACAACCTCGACCCGGAGCGTGGGCTGGGCGTCGTCGTGCCGCACCGCGCCCAGCGGGCGGCGCTCCAGGACGCACTCCCGAGGCTGAGCCGCATCGACCCCAACACCGGCGCGATTGCTCTCAGCGCCATCGACACCGTGGAGCGCTTCCAGGGCGGAGAGCGCACGGCCATCGTCGTCTCCGCCACCGAGAGTGACCGCGACTACCTCCTGTCCGCCGGGGAGTTTCTGCTGGACCCACGCCGCCTCACCGTGGCGCTCAGCCGGGCACAGCGGAAGATCATCCTCGTGGCGTCCCGCTCCGTCTTCGACCTCTTCAGCGCCGACGAGACGATCTTCGCTAACGCGCTCCTCTGGAAGCACCTCCTCCGCCGCACCTGCACCGTGCCACTCTGGTCCGGCGAGCGCGCCGGCCACCGCGTCGAGGTATGGGGCAACGCCCCCCAAGCGCGCTGACAGGAAGTGCGGCAGCCTCACCCCCGGCACAGGCCGGGCGGAGGGCACCGTGTCATCTGAGGGTGAGCACAATGCAACCCAGCCGGCTCTAACGGGCTTTTTTCGGCACGGAGATTATGGAGTTTGACAACTTACATGGGTGTACGCGCTCGGCGTGTGCCCGGGGCTAGGGCCGCCGGGCACGAACCGAGCGGCGGGGTCCATCATGCCGACGCGCGAACCCTGTGTCACCCCAGCCGGCTTGAGCCGGCTTTCCTTGTCAGCCCGGGGCTTGAGCCCCGGGCACGGGCCGAGCGCCGGAACCTGACGCCGGGATGTGAGACCTGTCTGATCCCAGCCGGCTGACGCCCCCGGGCGGGCCTTGGGAGCGATACAGTCAGCGCCTGGGTTATTGCTGCAGGATCGCTCGGCACTCGTCGGCGAGGACGCCGGTGATGATGGTGATGCGATCCTGGTAGCCGAGCCACTCCACCAGCCGGTCGACCGAGTAGGTCGGCCAGCGGGTTTGTGCCGGGTCGTCCGGCACCGCACCGATGACCACCGTGCTGATCCCGCTGACCAGGATCGACCCGCAGCACATCGGGCACGGCTGGAAGGTCGCGTAGAGGGTGCAGCCCGACAGGTCGAGCGTGCCAAGGGCGATGCCGGCATTGCGCACGGCGATGGTTTCGGCGTGCGCGGTGGGATCGCTCGTGGTGGTCGCTTCATTACGCCCGGTGGCGATCACCTGCCCATCGCGGACGACGACCGCGCCGTAGGCGCCGTTGCCGTCCGCCTTCGCCTTGGCCGCTTCTTCCAAAGCCAGGCGCATATAGCGCTCGTGCGTGTCACTCATGGGGTTGACATCCTGACGATCACGCGTGGCGACGCAGGCGCACACCAACGCACCGACGCGCCTGGCGCGTTCGGTGCGATCGTGTGCGTTGGGGAGTCGACCGGGCCGTGCCTGCGGGCACACCCCGGTCGAGACACGTTGTACCTATCGCCCCCCGGCGCGGGCGTGGGCTTCGAAGTAGTCGAGGAGCGCCTTCCGGGCTTCGATGCTCAGCGAGAAGATCTCGGGCCAGACGTCCTCTGGGATGGAGGTCTTGCTGAGCTCCTCCTCGAGGGCGCGGTCCACGTCCTGGGCTTCCCGCTCGGTCTCGACGAAGAAGCCGATGTCGACGCCGAGCTCGTTGCCGAGCCGGGATAGCAGCGTGAACGACGGGACGCTGCGGCCCTTCTCGAGTCTGGACAGGTACGACACTGATATACCGGTGCGCTCAGCAAGGTCGGAAAGTGACAGCCCTTGTTGCTGGCGTAGCCGGCGAATGGCCGGGCCGATGCGTTGCCGCACTTCCGTCGACGTTGGTCTGCGCTCGCTGCGTTCGTTTTCCACGGTTTCGGTCCTCCCTGCAGTTCTCGTTCAGGCATGCGTTGTGCCGAGCCCGTCGCAGCCTCATGGTCGTGGCTACCTCGTTCGAGGCGACCCAAGGCGTGGGACGATGCCGTACACCACGCTTCGGCGAGGTTGCCGGGCGACTGCCTCCACCCGCCGACTCCGGTGGTGTCGCCACACGCTGCTAGCCGGGGCGCGGCGGACGCTGCCTCGATCGGAGCAGCCGCACGCGTCCTCCCTCCTCGCCGTACTGCGGCGTTGTGTGGCGCCGGAACTGGGGCCTTGGTGCTGCGCCGGCGCCCGCTACGAGGCTCCGCACCAGCCGGCGCGATGGCCGTATCGGATGTCCATCGAGCCGATCGGGGCGGCTCCTCGTTCGTTCCGCGACCCCCCCAATACTGGCCTGCCGGCCCGCACCGCCTGCGCGTCCGTCGCGCCCGGTGCACCGGCGAAAGACTTCCGGGCGGATCGCGTGACGAGGATGATGGTGCCGCGGTGCCCTGTGGGAGCCCAGCGTTGCCCGGGGCCCACTGGCGCTCGCCGGGGAACGTGGCGGCGACGGGTCGCGGCCACGCACCGGGCGCATCCGCGGCGCCCAACGGGCATGGACCACAAGGCCGGGTCCGTGGGCACCCTGTGGGAACCTCGTCGTTCCCGGCCCCGCAGGCCACCGTTCGATCAAATGGGTCGTCCAGGGGGCACCCGTATGCACCCCACCCCACAAACAACCCAGAAAGACGATAGCATCTGTTTGCCCGTTTGTCTACTCGACCCAGCCTGACAAACGTTCCATGCAGTCGTGCCCGCCGGACCCAGTTACGCGAATTGGACAAGACGCGCGTACCGCGCAGTACCCGTCCATCTCCCCTGCCCGTCTCCGCACATAGCACGAGAGACCCGCCCCGGCGCGGATTTCCGCCGGTTGAAGCTGTCCCGACGGCGCGTGCCGGACCTCGCGCGACGCTGCGCAGCGTCGCAGGTCGGTGTGCGGTACGCAGTGCGCATCCGCCCCCAAATGGGCTATGCATGTCAAACATGTCAGCTACGATAGGGACTCGACGGCTCGCGGCTGGCGACGGTAGGATTCTGGCGGATCGTTCGCGCACTGCGCATTGCTTGCTCGGGAGGGGAAGAAAGTTATGCGCGAGCCAGTGTGGCCCCGACTGGTGCTGGGCCTGCTGGTGCTCGCCGTGGCGCTCTCAAATCTCTCGTTACTCACGTCACCCACGTCGACCTTCCTCCTGCCCGTGATCGCCGCGGGGCCGGTCACGCCGGAGAGCTCAACGCCCGCGCCCCCCGGGCGCCCGATCGCAACGCCCGTGCCCGCTACCCCGACGACGACCCCACGGCCGACGCCAACGCCCACACCGGCACCGACGGCAACACCGACGCCGGCGCCCACACCGACACCGACGCCGGAGCCGCAGGGGCAGGTCGTCCCCGTCCCGATCCTGATGTACCACTACGTCCGCCCCGACCCGGGGCCGGGTGACCCGATCGGCCGCGATCTCTCGGTCAGTCCGGAGCGTTTCGCCGAGCAGATGGCCTGGCTGGCGCAGGAGGGCTACACCCCGATCACGCTCGGGGAACTGGCCGATGTCCGGGCGCGGCGCCGCGCCCTGCCGCCCAAGCCCATCGTGCTTACGTTCGATGACGGCTACCGGGACTTCTACACCACCGCGTTCCCGGTGCTCCGTCAGTACGGGTTCAAGGCCACGCTCTTCGTCATCACCGGCGTGGTGGGTCAGGAGCCCTACGTCACCTGGGACATGATCGCGGAAATAGATCGATCGGGGCTTGTCGAGATCGGCTCGCATACGGTATCGCACAACCAGCTCCCGTCGCTCGGTGAGGCGCAGGTGCGGGCCGAAGCGGTGGACAGCAAGCAGGTGCTCGAGGCCCACCTGGGTCACCCGGTGCGCGCCTTCTGCTACCCGGTCGGCCGCGTTGACGCGCGGAGCGTGGCTGCGGTACGGGACGCCGGCTACGAGATCGCGGTGACCACCCAAGGCGGCCGTGCGACGGCCGAGCAGGACTCGCTACTCCTCCCTCGGGTTCGTATCCACGGGGGAGCCAGCATGGAGCAGTTCATGGAACTGCTGTCGTGAGGCGTAGGGACGGTATACTCTGGAGGCCCGTCACGGACTAGACCGGGGCGCGGCATCGACGACACGCTACACGGCTGGAGATGCTGGGTGGGTAAGCCGCGCGTCTGGCTCGGGTGCGCCGTGAGCCTCATCTTCTTGGTGATCGCCTTCCACGGTCAGGATCTGGGCCAAATCGGGGCGTCGCTGGCGCGCGCCAACTACTGGCTGCTGCTGCCGGCCGTCCTCCTCTACTTCGCCGGGTTGTGGGTGCGAACGATCCGCTGGTCGTCCCTGCTGCGGGCGGTGCACCGCTGCGCCCCGCGCGACCTCTTCCCGGTGGTGACCGTCGGCTTTATGGCGAACAACGTGTTGCCGCTCCGCGCCGGCGAGCTGGTGCGGGCGTATATGCTCGCGAACCGCCGTGGCGTGCGGGCGTCGTCGGTGCTGGCGACTATCGCGGTCGAGAAGGTCTTCGACGGGCTGACGATGCTGAGCTTCATGCTGGTCGCCTCGCTGTCGGTGGCGCTGACGGCGCAGGTGCGTCATGTCGCGGTGGTTGCCGGGCTGCTCTTCGGCGGGCTGCTGGTCGGGCTCATCGTGCTGACGGCCGAGTGGCCGCGCCGGTGGTTGCTGGATCGGGGGCTGGGCCGGCTCCCGGCGCGGGTCGCCGAGCCGGTCGGGCAGGCGGCGCACACCTTCCTCGACGGGCTGGCGATTCTGCGGCGTCGGGAAGACCTGATCGCGGTGGCCGTCGCGTCGCTCGGTGCTTGGCTGCTGGAAGCCTCCATGTACTGGGTGATCGCCGAGGGCTTCGGGCTGGGGCTCGGTCCGGGAACGGTGCTCCTGGTCACCGCCGTGGCGAACCTGGCGACCCTGATCCCGGCTTCCCCGGGCTACATCGGGCCCTTCGAGGCCGGTATCCTTCTGGCGCTGGCCGGGGCGGTCGGTATCGAGCGAGGGACTGCCCTCTCGTACGCCATCGCCGTCCACGCTGCGCTCTACTTCCCGGTGACGCTTGTCGGCCTCTACCACTGGTGGCGCGAGAGCCTCTCCTGGCGCGCCGTGCGAGGTCTGTCGGCCGAAGAGGTGGGGGACTGAAGTGGACGTCCTGCGCGCGATCGTCCTGGGCGCCGTCCAGGGGCTGACCGAGTTCCTGCCGATCAGCAGTTCGGCCCACCTGATCATCGTCCCCTGGCTGTTCGGCTGGGAGGAGTCGGGCCTGACGTTCGACGTCGCCCTGCACCTCGGGACGCTGGTTGCCGTGCTGGTGTATTTCTGGCGGGAGATCGCTCAGATTGCCGTGGCCGTGCCGCGCGGGCTGATCGAGCGCCGTCCGTTGGCCGACCCGATGGCGCGGCTGGGCTGGATCATCCTCCTCGGCTCGATCCCGGCTGCTATTGCCGGGTTCATCGCGGCCGACGCGATCGACTCCTTCTTCCACGGTGGCGACGGGGGAAACACCGCGATCGTCCTCGTCGCGCTCCTCATGATCGCGCTGGCCGTGCTCCTTGCGCTGGCCGAGCGGATTGCCAAGCACGAGCGGTCGTTCGAGTGCGTCACCGGGCGCGACGGGCTGGTGGTCGGCCTGGCCCAGGCGCTGGCGCTGCTGCCGGGGGTGTCGCGCTCGGGCAGCACCATCACCGCGGCGCTCTTCCGCGGGCTACAGCGGGACGCGGCGGCGCGCTTCTCGTTCCTGCTGGGTATACCGGCCATCGTCGGCGCGGGCGTGTTCGAGACACGCTCGCTCCTGGAGACCGGGCTGGCCCCGGGGGAGGAACAGGTCTTCCTCGCCGGGATGGCCACCGCGGCCATCGTCGGCTACCTGGCCATTGCGTTCCTGCTGCGCTACCTGCGGACACGCTCGACGATGATCTTCGTCGTCTACCGGCTCGGGTTGGGCGTGCTGCTCCTCGCCCTGGTTGCGACCGGGGTGCGCTAGGCACCCCGGTCGGTGGGATGCTCGATCAGGCGATTGGGGCGGCCAGTTCCGACTCGCGGTCCGGCTGGAGCAAGACCACCCGGCCGTCCGCCTGCATCGCCCCCAGTACCAGGACCTCCGACGGGAAGCCCGCCACGCGGCGTGGCGGGAAGTTGACCACGCAGACCACCTGGCGCCCGATCAGCTCCTCCGGCTGGTAGTACGGCTTCAACCCGGCCGACGAGCGGCGGATGCCGAGCGGACCGAAGTCGATGGTCAGCTTGTAGGACGGCTTGCGGGCCTCCGGGAACTCCTCGACCTCGATGATCCGGCCGACCCGCATGTCGATCTTCTCGAAGTCCTCGATAGTTGCCACGCGATGCTCCTCCCCTTCCGTGGATCGCCGGAACGGGGCCGGCTCCCCCTCATGCCCCCGATCGTGTCCCATTGGCGGCCTCTCGGATGGCGCCCTCCCCGGCTATGCGCCGTACGGATAGTCCATCTGCGCCTTGATACGGGACTTGACCTCCGGGCCCGCGATGCGTTCCACCAGATAGAGCCCCAGGTCGATGGAGCTGGAGACGCCCCGGCCGGTGACGAGGTCCCCTTCGTCCACCACGCGCTCATCCACGACCTGGGGCGTGTAGGCGCGCAGTTCGTCGTAGGCGGATGGGTGGCTGGTCGCCCGGCGTCCGGCGAGCAGTCCCGCCGCCCCCAGCAGCAACGACCCGGTGCAGACCGAGGCCAGGCAGCGGCTGTCGCGGGCGGTCGCCAGCCAGGCCAGGAACCCTGGGTCCTGGACCAGCGTGCGGGTGCCGAAGCCACCCGGCACGTAGACCAGATCGTACCCCGCCAGCGGCTCACCGACGCGGGTGGGGGTGAACTGCAACCCGGCGCCGTCCCGCACCTCCGCGGTGTAGGCGCAGATATCCCAGGAGACTTCGGGCATGAACCCCATCGTCTTGAGGCGCGTGAGCGGGTCGTAGGCGCCGATGAAGTCGAGGGCTGTCATCCCGTCGTAAATCACGAAGGCAATCTTCATCGTTCCTCCTCGATGCGGATCACGGCGTTTCGCCCGGCGACCTATTGTCGTGCCGCGCACCGGCGTTGTCATCCCGTCGTGCTCCGCCGCGCATCGGGAGCATCGGAGGCGCCGGCCTCATCAAGTTTGACGACATGACCAAGTGGCGTGGTGCACGCAAGGGACTCCTGCCGGCGCTTCTGTTCGGGCCCGCTATCCGTTTGTGGCCCGAAGAGGGCCTATGATACGATTCGCCGGGATGGGTGGCAGTCCGTTTCCGACAACGAGCAGGGCGACGCGGCGAGGGTGACACGCCTCTTCTTTGCGCTGATCCTCATTATCACGGCGTTTGTGCAGATCACGGTGTTCCCGATTGTCAATGTGCTCGGGATCGGTCCGAACCTCATCCTCGTCCTCGTGCTCGTCTGGAGCGGGCTGCGGGGCACGCCCGAGGGGCTCCTCTGGGTCTTCCCGCTCGGGCTGCTGCTCGATGTCCTGACGCTCGACCCGCTCGGGTCCAACGGGCTGGCACTGGTGCCGGTCGCCTTGATCGGGGGGCTCGCGCGGCGACGGCTCTTCCACAGCGGCGTGATCATCCCGCTGGTGGCGGTGGTCGCGGCCACGCTGGCCCACCACATCGTGACGCTGCTGGTATCGCTCCTTGCCGGGACGAGCTACCCGCTCCTGGCGAGCGTGCGACTGGGCATCCTGACGGCGCTGCTCAACGTGTTGGTGGTGCCACCGATGTACCTGTTCGTGCTGCTGATGGAGCGCATGGGGGTGGGGCGTGCGGCGCGGGCATAAGCGGATGGAGCTGGTCCGCCCGGCGGATCGGAGACGGCGGCACGCCGACAACCGGCCGGACGACGCCGTGTTCCTCACGCGGCGCGCCTTCTTGCTCAAGGGGCTGTTCCTCAGTGGCTTCGGCGCCCTGGTGGCCAAGCTGTTCAAGATGCAGGTGATCGACGCCGCCGAATACGAACTGGTGGCCGCCGGCAACCAATTCCGCGACGAGCCGATCCGCGCCCCGCGCGGGTTGATCGTCGATCGGAACGGCAACATCCTGGCCGAAAACCGCATCAGCTGGACGGTCTCGATCGTCCCTGCCCCTCTTCCCCGACGAGCCCGAGGAGGCTGACGCCATCGCCCAGCAGCTCATCCGGCTGCTCGACCTGCGCGACCTGCTCGTCGTCCGTCGATCGGCGCTGCCCGAGGGGTCCGAAGAGTATGTGCTCCGCGAACTGGCGGCGCTGGTCGGGATCGAGCCGGCCCGCCTCCTGGGGACTGTGCTGCGCAGCGGGAGCGACGACGATCTGTACGTCATCCGCGAGGATCTCGCGCCGGACGAGGCGGCACGGCTCCGCGAGGAGGTCAAGCGGTTCCCGGGCGTGCACGTCATGGATCGCGTCCGCTACACCCTGGAGGCCAACCCGGGTGCGCCGCGGCCGGTCCTGCTCAAGAAGGACGTGGACCGGGAAGTGGCCCTCGCCATCGAAGGCAACCGACTGTATCTGAAGGGCGTGGAGGTCAGCGACGAGACGCTGGTGCGTCAGTACCCCGCCGGGCCGGAGTTCTCCCACATCCTCGGCTATGTCGGCCCGATCACCAAAGAGGAGTACGAGGCGGCAGGCGGGCCGGACGGGAACTACCTCTTCGACGACTGGGTCGGCCGGGGTGGCATCGAGGAGCACATGGAAGACGTGCTGCGCGGGCAGCACGGGCTGCGCTGGGTGCAGGTCGACGCCCATGGAGTGAAGGTCAACGAGCTCGAGTCCCTGCGCCAGGAGCCCCAGCCCGGCAAGACCGTCGTCCTGACGATCGACCGCGACTTTCAGTTGAAGGCGACGGAGGCGCTGCGCGAGGGGATCGCCAGGGCCCACGAGGCTGCCATGAAGGATGGGCGGGAGCCGGTCGGCAACGGCGTGGTCATCGCGCTCGATCCCCGCACCGGCGCGATCCTGGCGCTGGTGAGCTGGCCGACGTTCGACAACCAGCTCTTCGTCGACGGCATCTCCCAGGAGCAGTACGACGCCTATCTCAACGACCCGTTCAAGCCGCTGACCAACTTCGCCATCAGCGGTGAGTTCCCGCCCGGCTCCACCATCAAGCCGCTCCTGGCCTGCCTGGGGCTCCAGGCCGGTGTCGTCGGGCCGAACGACTACGTCTACTGCGCCGGGCAGATCCGGGTGCCGGTAGTGGGGGGACGAAAACGGCGGCCAGTACTACTACTGCTGGGTGCGGAGCGGCCACGGCGCGGTGGCGATGGAGGAAGCCATCGCCGTCTCGTGCGACGTCTACTTCTACAACGTGGGCGCGCCGAACCAGCAGGCGGAGGGGGCCGACCTCCCACTGCACTACTACAATCCCGGCGACCCGCAGCCCCACTTCTTCCACGGCCTCGGGATCGATCGCATCTATGAGGGGCTGACCAAGGAGTTCCGCCTGGGAGCGCCGACCGGGATCGAGCTGGCTGCCGAGTCCTCGGGCGTCGTGCCGAATCCCAAGTGGTTGTTCCAATCCCCTTTGCGCGAATACTGGTCCGTCGGCGATACTATTAACGTCTCCATCGGCCAGGGGCACTTGTCGTGCACGCCGCTGCAGTTGACATGCGGAATCGCGGCAATTGCCAACGGGGGAACCTACTACCGGCCGCGGCTGGTTGAGGCACTGGCCGATGGAGCGGGTAACATTATCCGGCGCTTACGAGCCGGAGGTCGTGCACCGGCTGAACGTGGCGCCCGAGCACATTGAGACGGTGCGGCGCGGGATGCGGCGCACCATAACGGACCGCATCGGTACGGCCTACGGGCAAGTTTCCCCGGACGGGCGACGACATTCCGATTCGCCCGGGAAGACCGGGACGGCCGAGTATGGCGTCGCTGTCGACGGGAGGTACCGGCAGTCGCATGCCTGGTTTACCGCCTTTGCCCCGTACGATGATCCTGAGATCGTGGTGACCGTACTCATTCCGGCGGGCGGGGAAGGGGCGGTCGTGTCGACCCCGGTGGCGGACGCGGTCCTCGCCGCCTACTTCGGGAAGACGCCGTAGGCGGTATGAGACGCGCGCCCAGGGCGCGCGGGGCGCCGGCCGGACCCGGCGTCCAGTTCGGTGTTAGGAAGGAGCGGGGTCCGATGGCGGAGCCGCACCGCAGCGAGTCGGGACAGGTCCGGGTGCGCGGCACCCAGGACGGCCTCGTCATTCAGTTGCCACCCGAAGTGCCGCTGCCGGTCCTGCTCAGCCAGGTGCGCAGCCACATCGACAGCGGGGGCGACTTCTTCCGGCAGGCGGAGATCGTGCTGGACTACGGCACCCGGGTCCCCAACGTGGAAGAGATCGTCGCGCTGCGGGCGCTGCTGGCCGAGCGCGGAATCACCCTGCGCACCGTCACCGCCAGCGTGCCCGCGCACCGGGAGTTGCTCCACACTTGGGGCTATCACCCGCTGCGCCTCGTCAGCCGCGACGAGGGGGGTGACCGCGATGCCCCGGCAGCCGCGGAGGGGGAGCGGGTCGCACTCTACGTGCGCCGAACCCTGCGCTCAGGAGCGTCAGTGCAGAGTGACGGCGACGTGGTGATCCTGGGCGATGTCAACGCCGGCGCCGAGGTCTATGCCGCCGGGGACGTCGTCGTCTGGGGGGCAATCCGCGGGACGGTCCACGCCGGGATCGATGGCGATCCTGGTGCCATCATCTGCGCCCTCCGATTGATGCCGACGCAGTTGCGCATCGGTCGCATCTTTGCTCGCCCTCCCGACGAGCAGGGCGCACGGGCCGAGGGGCCGATGCTCGCTCGGATCCAGGACGGTGAGATCGTCGTCGAGTCGTGGCGGGCGGACCGGTTGAGCCGCTGAGGCGGGGGTACCGGGCGCAGGCAGCCGCGCCCGGCGTACCGGGACCGGACCGCCTGATACAAGGTGGGGACTATGGGAGAGGAACAGCAGCAGACCACCCTCGGACGCGTCATCACATTCACGTCGGGGAAGGGCGGGGTCGGCAAGACCACCACGACGGCCAACGTCGGTGCCGCGCTGGCGGCCCTCGGCAAGTCGGTCGTCCTGATCGACGCCGACATCGGCCTGCGCAACCTCGACATCGTGCTTGGCCTGGAGAACCGGATCGTCTACGATCTGGTCGACGTCGTTGAGGGCAACTGCCGGTTACGGCAGGCGATGATCCGCGATAAGCGGCTCAACAGCCTGCACCTGATCCCGGCAGCACAGACGCGTGAGAAGGAAGCGGTCTCGCCGCAGCAGATGAAGGCGCTGTGCGATGAGCTGCGGCGGCAATTCGACTTCATCCTGATCGACTCCCCGGCCGGGATCGAGCAGGGCTTCCGCAACTCGATCGCGGGCGCGGACGAGGTCGTGGTGGTGACGAACCCGGAGGTGTCGTCGGTACGCGACGCCGATCGGATCATCGGCCTGGTGGAAGCGGCGGAATTGCCGACGCCGCGGCTCATCGTCAACCGCCTGAACCTGATGCTGGTGCGGCGGGGCGACATGATGAGCGTCGAGGATGTCACCGACATCCTCTCGATTCCCCTCCTGGGGATCGTGCCGGACGACGAGACGATCGTGACCTCCACCAACCGGGGCGAGCCGGCCGCGCTCGATCCCCGCTCGCGTGCTGGGCAGGCATTTCGCAACATCGCCGCGCGGCTGACTGGGCAGGATGTGCCGCTGATGGTGATGGAAGAGCCGGACGGCGCCTTCCGCCGCTTCCTCCGAGCGATCGGCTTAGGCGGCGGGAACCAGGGTGGCGTCGCGGTTCGGGGAGGAGGGGGCTGATGGGCCTGTTCGACACGTTGTTTGGCCGCCGCCAGGCATCGCGACCGTCCCAACCCGCGAGCGCCAGTGTGGCCAAGCAGCGGCTTGTCGAGGTCCTGATCCAGGACCACGTCAAGTTGACGCCGGCCGCGATGGAGGCCATCCGCCAGGACATCGTCAAGATCCTCTCGCGCCACCTCGACATCGACGCCGACGCCCTGCAGATCCACATCACCCGGGGTGAGCGCGGCGAGAGCTTGACGGCGAACGTGCCGGTGCGCCGCTCCGGGGTGCCACAGCGAAGGTAGGTGGTCATGATCCCGGAGGCGCTCGGGCAACCGGCCCTCCACCACGTCGGCATCGTCGTGCACGACCTGGAGGCGGCAGTCGCACGCTACCGAACACTCGGCTTCGGTGAGCCCGAGGTGTTCGACGTTCCCGATCAAGGCGTGCGGGTCGCCTCCTTCCACGCCGGGCCGGGCCACATCGAATTGCTCACGCCGACCGTCCCCGACACCGGCGTGGCACGCTTCCTGGCGGCGCGCGGCGAAGGGATGCACCACGTGGCCTTCGGCGTGCGCGATCTGCGCGGGACGCTGCGCCGGCTGGCTGAGGCCGGGATCGAGCTCATCGACGCCGAGCCCCGGCGGGGCATCCACGACTGGCGCATCGCCTTCCTCCACCCCCGCTCCTGCGGCGGCGTGCTGGTGGAGTTGGTGGAGGTGGAGTAAGACGTCACGCGTCACGCGTCACGCGTCACGCGTCACGCGTCAGGCGTCATACGTCATGCGTGGTGCGTGTTCCGTGATGCATTGCCTTTGCTCCGCAACCGCTGATCGCGCCACCGAATACGCAGCACGCAGTCGGGACCAGTGATGACGCATGACGCGTGACGCATGACGCACAGAGGAGCATCCGATGGCCGAGAAGGGGCGCCGGGAGGTCGTGACCGACTCCGGCATCGTCATCCAACCGGTCTACCGCGCGACGGAACGCCCACCTGAGCCGGATCCGGGCGAGTACCCGTTCACGCGCGGCATCTACCCGACGATGTACCGGGGACGCCGCTGGACGATGCGCCAGTACGCCGGCTTCTCCTCGGCCGAGGAGACCAACCGCCGCTTCCGGCTCCTCCTGGAACGCGGGCAGACCGGGCTGAGCGTCGCCTTCGACCTGCCGACGCAGCTCGGCTACGACTCCGACCACCCGGCGGCGCGGGCCGAGGTCGGTCGCGTCGGGGTCGCCATCAGCACGCTCGACGACATGCGGCGGCTGTTCGACGGGATCGACCTGTCCTCAGTCACCACCTCCATGACGATCAACGCCCCCGCCTCGCTCTTGCTGCTCCTGTACCAGATCGTCGCCGAGGAGCAGGGGGTGGACCCGGCGAAGCTGGGCGGCACGATCCAGAACGACATCCTCAAGGAGTACGCCGCCCGTGGGACGTACATCTTCCCGCCCCGGCCATCGATGCGCCTGGTCACCGACACCTTCGCCTACTGCCGTGAGCACCTGCCCAACTGGAACACGATCAGCATCAGCGGCTACCACATCCGCGAGGCGGGTGCGACGGCGGTGCAGGAGATCGCCTTCACCCTGGCCAACGGCATCGCCTACGTCCAGGCGGCGCTTGACGCNGGNCTGGACCTGGACGACTTCGCGCCGCGCCTCAGCTTCTTCTTCGCGGCCCACAGCACCTTCTTCGAGGAGATCGCCAAGTTCCGCGCCGCCCGGCGCATGTGGGCGAAAATCATGCGCGAGCGCTTCGGTGCCAAGAACCCCCGCTCCTGGATGCTCCGCTTCCACACCCAGACCGGCGGCTGCACCCTCACCGCCCAGCAGCCGCTCAACAACGTGGTGCGCGTCGCCTTTCAGGCCCTGGCCGCCGTGCTCGGCGGCACACAGAGCCTCCACACCAACGGCTTCGACGAGGCCCTCGCCCTCCCGACCGAGGAGGCGGCCACCCTCGCCCTGCGCACCCAGCAGATCATCAGCGAGGAGACGGGCGTCGCCGACACCGCCGATCCCTTGGGCGGCAGCTACTTCGTCGAGACCCTGACCGACGAGCTGGAGCAGCGCGCCTGGGCCTTGATCGACGAGGTCGAAGAGCGGGGCGGCGCGGTCGCGGCCATCGAGTCCGGCTTCATCCAGGACCAGATCGCCGACAGCGCCTACCAGTGGGAGCTGGCCGTCGCATCCGGCGAGCGCACCGTCGTCGGAGTGAACAAGTACCGTGTCGAGGAAGACATCTCGGTGCCGATCATGCGCATCGACGAGGAGTCGGTGCAGCGGCAGATCAAGCGCGTCATCGCCTACCGCGAGCGCCAGGACCGAGCGCGCGTCGCCGCCGCGCTCGACGAGGTGGAAGCCGCAGCGCGCGGCACCGACAACCTCCTCCCCCCGATGAAGGCCGCCCTCCTCGCCGGCGCCACCGTCGGCGAAATCTGCGGCCGCCTCCGCGAAGTCTGGGGCGAGTACCGGCCGACGTAGAAGAATTCAGGACGGCATGTGCCCGGGGGTGATGGAATTCGACGAATTTCACGGATGTACGCGGTCGGCACGTGCCAGGGGGTAATGGAGTTTGACGAATTAATTTGGGTGTAGGTGGTCGGCACGTGCCCGGGGCTAAAGCCGCCGGGCTGACAAGGAAAGCCGGCT
>Ga0065724_102046_pt1 | contig 28533 bp, 28 predicted proteins | sample TheenrcSG05JP960_FD_59111 | JGI IMG/M metagenome (GOLD analysis project Ga0065724, IMG submission 59111) | Thermophilic enriched microbial communities from mini bioreactor at UC Davis - Sample SG0.5JP960 | ecosystem: Engineered > Solid waste > Grass > Composting > Bioreactor | place: USA... | reverse complement strand
GGATTGGCCCGGAGCACGATCGATCCAAACTCTTCAGGCGAGGTAAGCTGCCCTTTGACGAGGACGTTCGCCGTAATTTGCTGGGTGAGCGGGTTCGGCTGAGCACCGATGCGGCCGGCGGCGACCTGTGCGTTCTGGGCGCGGATGGCGGCAATGATGTCGCCGGCCGTCAGGTTAAGGCCTAGCATCTTGTCCGGATCCATCCAGACGCGCATTGACCGCTGCGTGGCGAAAAGCGTGGCGCTGCCGACGCCTTCGATACGCCGGATTTCGCCGATCACGTTGCGGTTCAGGTAGTCGCCGAGGGCAACGGCATCGTAAGAGCCATCGGGCGAACGAAGCGCGATCACCAGTAGGAAGCCCGCGCCAGCCTGTTCGATGCGCATCCCCTGGTCGACGACGGCTTGGGGCAGGCGCGGCTCGACCCGCCGGACGCGGTTCTGCACCTCGACCTGTGCTTCACCGATGGGCGTGCCGGGCGCAAACGTGGCCGTGATATTGATGCGCCCCGAGGAGTCCGAGGTGGACTCGAAGTAGATCAGCCCAGGAACGCCGTTGAGCTCTTCTTCGATCGGCCGCGTAACGCTGAGGTACATGTCCTCAGGTGACGCGCCAGGGTAGTTGGCAGTGATCGAAATCTGGGGCGGGGCCACCTTCGGGTACTGCGAAACTGGCAGGAGCGGAATGGCGATGATGCCCGCCAGCATGATGAAGATGGCCACGACCCAAGCGAAGATGGGCCGATCAATGAAGAAACTCGGCATCGGAAGTACTGCCTTGCTATTCGACTATTGAGGGCTGCCCTGCCCAGGATCAGCCCTGTTGGCGGTGCGCGTCGGCTGGTTTGGGTCCTGCTTCCACGCCTGAGCGTTGACGACGGCACCCGGGCGAATCTTCTGGAAACCCTCGACCACGACACGCTCGCCCTCAGCCAGCCCCTCCTCGATGACCCATCTGTTGCCAGTGACACGACCAGTGCGGACGGTCCGCAGCTCAACGGTGCCATCCGACTTCACGACGTAGACCTGTGACCGGCCGGAGGGATCGCGCTGCACGGCCTGCTGCGGGATGGCGATGACATCGCGCTGGATGCCCTGCTCCAGGAGCACGCGGACATACATGCCGGGCAGCAGATCCCCTTCCGGATTCGGGAATTGGCCACGCATGATGACCTGACCCGTGGTGGTATCTACGGTCACCTCGGAGAATAGCAGCCGGCCGGGGTACGGGTACTCGCTGCCATCGTCGAAGCGAAGTTGCACCTTCACCTCGTCCTCGCTGATGCTTGCAACAGTACCTTCCTTGACCGCACGGCGCAGAGCCCGAAGCTCATTCACCGACTGCGTGAAGTCCGCGTAGACCGGGTCGAGCTGCTGAATGGTGGCCAGCTTGTCGGCGCTGCTCACCAATGCGCCCTCGGTGATGAGCGCACGTCCGATACGGCCCGAGATCGGTGCGCGAACCTCAGTGTACTGGAGGTTGAGCTGGGCCGCTTTCAGGTTGGCTTCCGCCGCAGCAACATCCGCATCGGCCTGGGCGAGCGCCGCCACAGCTTCCTCAAGCTGCTGCGAGCTCGAAATGTTACGCTCACGCAATTCCCTTTGGCGGTCCGCCTGCTGGCGGGCACGCAGCTGCGCGGCCTTGGCGCGGCTCAGTGTGGCCTTGGCGCTGTCGACCTGCACTTTGAAGGGCTCCGGATCGATCCGGTAGAGCACGTCGCCCTCGTTCACGAGGCTGCCCTGCGTGAAGACCCGCTCGATCACGATGCCGGAGACCCGGGGACGCACCTCCGCGATCCGCATCGGCGCGATGCGGCCGGGAAGCTCATTCATGATCGGAAGGTCTTCCTTCTGGGTGGTGATGATGCTCACGGTGACCGGAGGCGGCGTGGCCTTAGGGTCAGCGGCCAGTGCCTGGGCCGACACGGCAAGAAGGCCGACCGCGGCCACTCCATACCTGAACCATTTGAGGACGGTCATCGGTGAGAATTCCTGATATGCAGCGAAACGAAGGGTCGACGCGAAAAGCGCCGCTACCTCATGCGATCAGCCAGCCTTGCGCGCCACCCCAAGCAGTTTTCACCTGCTACTCGCTCGCACGAGTGCGATGGGATTTTTAAACAGACGCCCGCGCTCGTGATCCGGGCCCAGAGTAGATGCCGAAACCCTCGCGAAGCTTCAAGCCCTCGTATGTGCGTGTGAGATATGCCCGCAAGGCACACCGGGGGAGCGTAGACATTCCATAAATTCGGCAATTTGTTGGCGCTCCGCGTTCGGGGCCGGTGACCGCTGCGATTGGTCGTACCTTGCTGCCGCTATGCCTATTCATTGGGCAAGTTTGCCAAGCGGATCTAAGGAACTTCACCCGCAACTTGAACACAGCCTAAGTTGCTTGTGGGCCTCTAAAATCGCACCCTTGGGAACAGGCACACAAAAGCACGCCCAAGCCGAAGTTTGCTATGTGCCTGATTGGCCACGAAGGAGAACAATTGGCGGGGCCGTCAGCATGCGCTGGCCGTAGTAGGTGATCGAGACGACGTGCCCGCCGACGATCGTCAAAAGAGAGTCCGTGATGTGGGCAGTCAGCATGATGTGGCTCTGCACCTCGTAGAACTTCTTGGCCATGATCGTCGGCAGAGGGTTCTCCTGGCACTTCAACGAGGTGCTGATGGAGGCGGCCAGCAAGGCTACTGAAGCCATCCGAGCCTCCGAGCAGAAGCTAGTGGATGAGTTCCGCAAGTTGGGCAAGACGGTCGTCGAGGTGGATCGGGAAGCATTTATTGCAGCAGCGAAGCCCCTTCATAACGACCCAGAGGCCGGAGCTGGCTGGACGAAAGAGCAGTACGAAGCGTTCCTAGCGCTGAAGTAGCGAGCAGAGAACATGGCTGGGGCGGGCGGCAGCGATGTCGCCTGCCCTGAAGTTATTGCACTCAGCTGGCAGGGAGGACGTCTCGTGCAGCAACAGGAAGGGCACCCGGAGGAGCATCTAATCCACGTTGAGGACGAAGAAATCCAGATTGAACACTACCCGGACGACTGGTTCGCCTTCGGCCTCTTCTGGGTGCTCGCCTTCATTGTCTTCCTGCAGTTCTTTACGCGCTACGTCCTGAACGACAGCCTCGCCTGGACCGAGGAAATCGCGCGGTACCTGCTGATGGTGCTGACATTCCTCGGCTCGGCCATCGTGGTCCGCAAAGGCGCTCACATCGCAGTAGAGGTCTTCTTTCATTTCCTCCCGCCGCGCGGCGCGCGGATTCTTCTGGCGGTCGTGGAAGTGATCCAGGCCGCCTTCATCGGGCTGCTCTTCTACTTCTCCCTCACGGTCACCCAGCGCATGCATCTCCAACGGATGACAGTCATCGATCTGCCGATGAGCCTCGTCTACGGGCCAATCGCTTTCGGCTGCCTCCTGATGTTGCTGCGCGCTTTGCAGCGCCTCTGGCGCAATGCCAGGGATGGCTGGCAGACAGCTTACGCCTCCATAGGCAGCACCTCCAACATCGACTAAGGGGAGCGACGCGTTATGGGGCTGCTGCTGATCTCCTTCCTTGTTCTGCTCATGCTCGGCGTGCCGATCTTCATTGCGCTCGCCGGATCATCTCTCCTCTATACGCACTTTCTTACGAGAGTCCCCGACTTCGTGGTGCTGCATCGGATGGCGGGTGGCGTCGACAGCTTCCCGCTGCTGGCTGTCCCGTTCTTCATCCTCGCCGGCAATCTGATGAACTCGGCCGGCATCACAAATCGCATTTTCGACTTCGCAATCGCAGCCGTAGGATGGCTGCGCGGCGGGCTTGGCCACGTCAACGTTGTCGCCTCGGTGATCTTCGCTGGCATGTCGGGTACGGCCGTGGCCGACGCCGGCGGGCTCGGAACGATCGAAATCAAAGCCATGCGCGACCATGGCTACAAGACCGACTTTTCCGTCGGCATTACCGCGGCCTCGTCGACCATCGGGCCCATTATTCCGCCATCACTGCCGATCGGTTATTTTCGGTGTTATGGCGAATGTTTCGATCGGGCAGCTCTTTGCCGCGGGGATCGTTCCCGGTCTGCTCGTGGCGCTTGCATTGATGATTTACACGAGCTGGTATGCGCGCCGCTACGGCATCGGGCGCGATCAAGCCTTCAAGCTGAAAACCCTCGGCCGCACCTTCGTATCAGCGGTGCCAGCGATGATGACGCCCGTCATCATCATCGGCGGAATGAGCTTCGGCATCTTTACGCCGACCGAGGCCGCGATTGCTGCGTGCGCATGGGCTCTGTTGCTCGGCACGGTCCTTTACCGGTCACTTTCGTGGAAGCACTTCTACAAGATCTCGATGGAAACCATCGAGACGACGGCGGCGGTGCTGATCATCGTCGGCGCCGCTTCGCTGTTCGGCTGGGTGCTGACCATCACGCAGGTGACACAGGCCGTCACCGACCTGTTGCTGTCCATCTCGCGTGATCCGCTAGTCCTCCTCTTGCTGATTAATGTGCTTCTGCTGGTGGTCGGCTGCTTCATGGAGACGATCGCGGCCATCTCCATTCTCGTGCCGGTGCTCATGCCGGTGGTGAATGCGGTCGGCATCGATCCCGTTCAGTTCGGGGTCGTGATGGTGCTCAACCTGATGATCGGCCTGCTAACGCCTCCGGTCGGCATGGTGCTGTTCATCCTGAGCCGTGTGGCCAACATCTCGTTCGACCGCACGGTGCGCGCCGTTGTGCCGTTCCTGGTGCCTTTGTTGCTCGTGTTGCTCCTAGTCTCGATATTCCCTGCGATCACGCTGACCATCCCGAGTTGGATCTATCGTTGATCCGTTAGGAGCCTGCACAGGGTCCAGGAAAACGTTACCGGTGCGGGAGGGAAGATACCCTCCGCTCGGGTCTTGGGCCGCGGGCCTCGCAGTTTTCCATGGGCAAGGCCGTCGTCGACCAGCCGTCCTTGATGATGGTCACGACGTAACGCCGGCATCCTGGCGCCGCGCCCTTCACGAAATGCACCTTGAAGAGCGCGAGGTCAGGCCTGCGCTGCCGGGGCCAGACGTACTGGCCACCATTCGGTGTTTTGGCCAGCGCGGTCTTAATGGCGATCTCGGCGTTGCGATAATCCGCGGGCGTCAGCCGCTCCAGCAGAACGCGCGACAGGCCGGGATGCAGGCCGACAGCGGCGGCGCGCATCTGATAGGGATCGGACGGGTCAGGTTCGGGTGGAGGCAACGGCTCGACGGGCCTCTCACTCACTTTTCTGGCCTGCCCCTCCTCTTCTTCCGTCTTTTCACTTTCCGGAACCGAATTGATGCTTGTTATCGGCTCCGCCGCCTTCTCGAGCCCCTCGTTCTCTTGGGCCGATGGGTCCTCGGTTGTGGCGCCTTCATCAGTCGCCGGCTGATCGGGGGCCACGGCTGCCAATTCAACGCTCTGCTCCGTCTGTTCCGTCTGCGGAGTAGTCTCGACGGCAGCAGTATCCGCAGGGGGTTCGGCCGCTTCAACCTGCGGCTCAGGCTGCGAGAGCGGCTCCTCGAGCAAACTAGTGAGCAAGAACGCCATCTGATCAGGTAACTGGTGCCAATCCACCCTGTCGCGAAAAGCCACCCAGCCGGCGCCAAGCGCCAGCAGCAAAAGGAGCAGCTTCAGCAATCTGGCTTTGCGGCTGGGACGATAGGGAGGCGGACACACTCTCTCCCCGGGTGTCAGCTGCCAGCGGAAAAGATCCGAGTCCTCGTAATTGTAATAGTCGGGCTGTTCAGCAGACTGCCGAGCAGTAGCTCTCATTGTTGCCCCCGACGCAAAACTTGCCGGTGCCTAGGCCTTTCACTCCCCGATGATGTGTAGACACCACCAATTACCGGCAAAATGAGGGCCAAGCGTTGACGAGATGTGGTCCCGAATGGGCCAACGGTCAACCCGTCTCTACACGGAGCAAGTGTTCGGTTATCCGGCCTTTGGCCTGGTTGGCGCCCGTTTCATGAACCAGTTCGGCACACCGAGAACAGCTTCCTGGCCGGTCACGGTAAATCCAAGCTTTTCGTAAAAGGAAACGTTTTCCGGTGTGTCCGTCTCCAAATAGCCGATAGCCGAAAGCTCATCCAGTCGCTCGCAACACTTCAGCATCAAATGCTGCCCAATGCCCTTTCGCCGGTAGGTGGGTAACACAGCGAGCGGACCGATGTGCCAATGGGGCTCCGTCGGATCGTTCCGTCTCCACGCGGCTAGCCACCGAGCGATTCGCAAAATAACTACCGGCGGAAAACTGCTGGCAATTGAACGGGCAAACTGGATCGCATCCTTGAGCGGCGGTCGGCAACGCCCCGGCTCCGTCATGCCGAGTACACCGGCAAGCTCGCCTCCGACATACGCGCCAAGCACCACGCCATTCGCGTGCACGTAGGCGACCGCGGGGCCAAGGAACCGCAATAGACGCCCCTCCCGGAGAGCCGGCTCGAGACCAAAAACTTGCACATGCAGGGAATTGTCGCGCATACCCTGCGCCAGAACATCTGCCGCGGCGGGCAAGTCGCTTGCAACTAACGCTCTGATTTCCGCGCCCGCGTCTTTTCTACATTCCGGCATCGTGGACCGACTTCGCGAGATATGGTGCAAATCCAAGACCGCACCACCTCTGGTAACATCAAACCGAACTGCCCCCGTGGGTTACCGAAGGGGGTGAATCCATTCTCGGAATGACTCGACAAACCCCTGATTTTGAACCAGCCTCAGGGCGATCAGATCACGGCAAGCCAAAGTGCTTTAAGCCGCGACGTTGGGAGAAGGAGGAAACATGAAGCCCAAGATTCAGCTCACTCGCCGGAAGCTCTTGAAGGGCGCGGCTGGCGCGGCAGCACTCGCCGGAATAGGGATGCCTGCCATTTCGAAAGCCCAGAGCGACGTCATCCGCATCGGCCACCTCACGCCCGTGACCGGCTTCCTTGGCCCGCTCGGCGAATTCGCCCAGATGGGCATCCAACTCGCTGCCGAAGAAATCAACGCCGCCGGCGGCGTGCTCGGCCGCAAGATCGAGCTGGTGATGGAAGACTCGGTCAACCCGCAGACCGGCTCTGCCAAGGCTGAACGCCTGATCGAGCGCGACAAGGTCGCGATGATTATCGGCGAAATCTCGTCTGCCACGGCTTTGGCCATCGGTCAGATCGCCAATCGTACGAAGACCGTCTTCATCAACACGGGCGCCAACTCGGACGCTCTGCGCGGCGAAAACTGCAATCCGTTCATGTTCCACATCGAGGCCGCCAACTCGATGATGGTTCGCGCCGTCGGGCAGTACCTCAAGTCCGAGAACATGATTCAGGGCAAGAAGTGGTATTCGCTCACAGCCGACTACGCTTTCGGCCATGACCTGTTCCGGGTGGCGAAGCAGTTCGTCAGCGAGAATGGCGGCGAATTCGTGGGCGAGGAGCTGGTGCCGACCGACGCCACCGACTTTAGCCCGTACCTCCTGAAGATCCGCCAGGCCCGGCCGGATGTTGTGGCCTCCAATTTGGCTGGTAATCAAATCACCAATTTCATCAAGCAATATGCCGAATACGGGCTGGATTTCCCCATCTGCGGTTTCGGCTTTGACACGGCCGTGGCCTGGGGCGCCGGCGAAGGCAATTTCTCCGGCATCTGGCCGCTCATCTGGCACCACCTGGTCGACACGCCGGCATCGAAGAAATTCGTCGAGGGCTTCAAGGCGAAGTTCGGCAAGCTGCCCGAGAACCAGGCCTGGGGCGATTACAACGCCCTGAAAATCGTTGCCCAGTCGTTCGAGGAGCTGAAATCAACGGACCCGCAGAAGCTCGCCGAGCATTTGCGCAAGGGCGCAAAGTTCGACGTCCTGAAATCCCGTGAGGGCTATTTCCGCGCCTACGACAATCAGATGGTGCAGGAAATGTACGCAGTCCGCGCCAAGGATCCGTCGAAGATGGCCGACAAGTGGGACATCTACGACCCGCTCGGCACCGTTCCTGGGTCTGGGGAGGATCTCGAAATCCTTGCTCCGCCGAAAGATGGCACCTGCAAGATGAGCGCCTGATCGCTCGAACTATTGGCCGGGGCGCCATAGCGCCCTGGCACCACTCGAACTGATCAGTGCGCGCCCTCCCACAGCACTTTTTTGCGCTCGGCTACAGCACGAATGATTGGCGGCTGGTAGAAACGTGGCGATTATCTTTCTTCTCGAGCAGGTACTGAACGGGCTTCTCGTTGCCGCCTATTACCTGCTTATTGCATTGGGCTTGTCCCTCATTTTCTCGCTCGGCGGCATCGTGAACCTTGCCCATGGCGGTTTCTACGCGATCGGGGCCTATCTCGCCGTCACGCTCGCGCCGCATATCGGATTTGGCGGAGCTTTTGTCGCTTCTCCGGTCTTGGTCGCGATCATCGGTATTATCNTTGAGCGATTGTTCTTCCGCCGCTTCTATCGCCAGGATCCAATTCTCAGCCTGCTGCTCACGTTTGGGCTGGCGATGATTATCGAGCAGTCGCTTCGCATGATTTACGGCGCCGCGCCAATTCCATTTTTCCATTCCGACTTTCCTGCGTGGGCAGGTCTTTCTCGGCGATTTCCTCTATCCGCGTTACCGCCTCATCATATTCGGCGTCGCCCTTGCTGCAGTCTTGGCAACCTGGTTCATCGTCTACAGAACGACGTTTGGGCGGGTCGTGCGGGCAGGCGTGCAGAACCCCGATATGGTCGGCGCGCTCGGCATTCCGCTGCAGCCCTACATGACAGCAATCGCGGCGCTTGGTTTTGGGCTGGCTGGCCTTGCCGGCGTGATGCTTGCCCCCATCACAGGCGTCCATCCGGCAATGGGCGCGGAAATGCTCGTCGCCGCATTCGTCGTTGTTGTTATTGGCGGCCTCGGCTCGTTTTGGGGCGTTATCCTCGCGGCGTTGCTTGTCGGCGTGGTGAAGGGCGTGACGATCTATTTCTACCCGCCAGCCGGTGAGGCCTCCATGTACCTCCTTATGGCCCTGGTTCTCCTGCTACGGCCGCGCGGTCTCCTTGGCGAACGCATCCAGAGATTTGAGTAGCCTATGATCCGCAATTCTCTCTTCCGCGATCGCTGGCCTCCTATTATTGCCGCGGCTGCTCTCGCGATTCTGCCGTTCGCGCTGGATGCCGTCGGTCTGCCTTTGCGGTCATCCATCGACGTGGTGGTATTCGCGATCGCTTGTATGGGCCTCAATGTGCTCGTTGGGCACACAGGACTTGTCTCATTCGGCCACGGCGCCTGGTTCGGCCTCGCAGCCTACGCGGCCGCTTTGAGCCAGAGACATTGGTTTCCCGGAGACGTCATTCTTCCGGGCCTTTTTGCAATTGCCTTCGTGACTATGTCGGCGACGCTGCTCGGTGCTCTCATTCTCCGGCGGCGTGGCGTTTATTTCTCGCTGCTCACACTGGCGCTGACCGCCCTGCTCTTCGCAATTGCCTACCGTTGGACCGAGTTCACGGGCGGCGAAAGCGGCTTTGGTGGCGTGACCCGCGCAACGGTGCTCGGGCTCGATCTCGAAAACGACCGCATCTACTACTGGGTCGTCGCGGCGATCGGACTGGGCGTGACCTATGCGCTCTGGCGCTTCCACCGATCACCGGCTGGCACAGTCCTCGTTGCAATTCGTGAGAATGAAGAGCGCGCCCGTTTCATCGGCTATCCGACGAACCGCTACAAGCTTTTGGGCTTCGTCATTTCTGCTGCCGTCGTTGCCGTTGCTGGCGTGCTGTCCGTTTTCAACCACCGCTTCGCTTCCGCTGAGCCATTAGCCGTCGCCTTCTCCGGCGAGCTGATCGCCATGGTAGTGATCGGCGGCATGCGCAGCTTTCTGGGGCCGGCACTCGGCGCGCTATTCTTCATTCTATTTCGCGAGTTCCTTTCGATCTGGACGCCGCACTGGTTGCTCTTCTTCGGCATCCTGTTTGTCTTCTTCGTCATGTTCTCGCCGACTGGCCTCGTCGGCGTTGCCGGACGGCTTATCGCCCCGTTCCGCAAGCGGATTGTCGAGGAAGCCGCCATGGCAAGGCGAACGCTTTCCGACGAACCGCTGCCAGCGTTCCTGCTCCCTCAAGAGCACCACGACGGCGCGATCCTCGAAGTGCGCGGCATTGCCAAGAGTTTCGGCGGCATTCGCGCCGTGCAGGGCGTCAGTTTTGATGTGCGCGATCGGTCCTTGCACGCTCTCATCGGCCCGAACGGCGCTGGCAAGACGACGGCTTTCAATCTGATCTCCGGAAAGTTCCCGCCCGATGAGGGGAGCATTCTGCTCCGTGGTCAGTCGATCGCCGGACTTGCTCCGGAAGCCATTACCGCCGCCGGAATTGGTCGATCTTTCCAGATCACCAATCTTTTCCCAGGTCTGACTGTCGAGGAAAACCTGCGTCTCGCCGTTCAGGCCCGTCATCCACGGCGCATGGATCCCTGGACGACGGCGCGCTCCATTTCGGAAATCGAAGACGAAACGAAAGCGATTATTCGTTATCTCGGCGTCGCNGGCATCGAGCTGGCAGAAGCTGGCGCTCTCTCCTATGGTGGACAGCGTTTTGCTCGATATGGGGCTAGCGCTGGCCACAAAACCGCGCCTTCTCCTTCTTGACGAACCGTTAGCCGGCCTTTCCGCTGCGGAGCGTCAGCGCATTGGCGATATTATCAAGCGCATCTCGGCCGATGTGCCAGTGCTCCTCGTCGAGCACGACATCGATCGCGTTTTCCAGATTGCTGATGCCGTCACGGTGATGAACGAGGGCAAGGTGCTCGTCGACGGCACCGTAGAAGATGCGCGCACCAGCCCCGAAGTTCAGCAGGTTTATATCGGCTCCGGCGCAGCGAGTGTCGCAGCAAAGCCAAGACAAAGCGCTGCCCAGCCCGAGGCGCTGCTGTCAATCGAGAACGTCAATACCTTCTACCGCAAGAGCCACATCCTTGCGGACGTCTCGTTCGACGTTCATCAGAACGAGATCGTCGCGCTTCTTGGCCGCAATGGCGCCGGCAAGTCGACGCTGCTCAAGACCCTCATAGGCATTGCTCCGCCGGCGTCCGGTTCAATTCGTCTTGCCGGGCAGGAAATTGCGGGCTTGTCCTCGGCCCAAATCGCGCAGCGCGGCATCGGTTATGTTCCGCAGGGGCGCGGACTCTTCGCCGGTATGACGGTGGCGCAGAATTTGGAGCTCGGGCGTCTCTACCGCCAAAAAGGCGACGGCATGAAATGGGATCTTGAGCGGATTTTCGAGTATTTCCCGCGAATTCGCGAACGCCTCGACACGCCGGCTGATCTTCTTTCCGGCGGCGAGCAGCAGATGGTGGCCGTTGCCCGCGCGCTTTCCGGCAATGTGAAAGTGCTGCTGCTGGACGAGCCTTTCGAGGGATTGGCGCCGGCCATTGTCGAGCAGCTGTTCGAGAGCTTCGACCGTCTCCGGCGCGAGGTGTCGATCATCATCGTCGACCACAACCTTGACCTCGCACTCGCCCTCTCCGACCGCACCATCGCCCTTGAACGCGGCCGCGTAATTCATACGGGTCCATCCAAGGATCTTCGCGACGACCTAGACCTGCGGCGGAAGGTGTTGTGGTTGTGAGGGTTCCGATATCGGTGGGTGAGTGGGTATAAACTGGCGGACGGGGAGGGATTCGAACCCCCGAGACCCTTGCGAGCCTGCCGGTTTTCAAGACCGGTGCCTTCAACCACTCGGCCACCCGTCCGCTATGGAAGGAAGCGAGGCAAGTAGCACAGCTGGCTGCCTCTTGTAAGCCGCATTTAGCAGAAGTTCGAGCCTGAGCAAGACCCTCCGACGGAAGGTCACGCGGCGCTGCGCGGTCTGAGCCACCGGGCAAAGGCAGCGACCGTGCCTGCTCCAATCAGGCCAACGGCAAGCCAGAAGGCTTCCGGCTCGTAGACGCGGATGTTGAGAACGTGGTCCCGCGAGCAGAGCGACGCAATGGCCTGGCAGAGCCCGGATGTGTCGAAGAGGCAGATTCCAGCCTCGCGTGGCGTTAACACCTCGGCTTCCAGCACAACGCTGAACACGAGCGCCCACCAGATCAGCGCGATGACAAGTGTCACCGCGCCGATCCCCAGCAGGATGGTGGGGGCACGCCGGAAGAGGTTTTGGGTGATCCGCGGCATCGGACGAACGCTAGAGCTCCGCCCCGAGACCCAACAGCTCCAGTGCGCGATGGCGCAGTTCTGCGAGCTTCGGGTCGGCGCGATGACGGGGATATGGCAGATCCACGTCGATGATCTCGACGATCGTCGCGGGGCGCGGGCTCATCACGACGACGCGCTCGGCCATCAGCAGAGCCTCCTCGACGTCATGCGTCACCATCAGGCTCGTGAAGCCCGCATTGCGCCATAACGAGACGATCTCGCTTTGCATCGTCAAGCGCGTGAGATGGTCGAGCTTGCCCAGCGGCTCGTCGAGGATCAGCAACCGCGGATCATTCACCAGCGCTCGGGCCAACGCGGCGCGCTGCGCCATGCCACCCGAAAGCTGGTGCGGATAGGCGGACGCGAACTCCTGGAGCCCAACCAGTCGCAGCGCTGCACCGATCCGATCCCGTCGCGTCTTGAGGAGGCCTCGTGCCTCCAGTCCCAGCGCTACATTCCGCTCTACAGTCCGCCAGGGATAGAGCGTGGGATCCTGGAAGACCACGACCCGTGACGGGTCGGGCCCCGTGATCGGCTCTCCGTCCGCGAGGATTTCCCCGGCGCGGGGCTGGTCGAGCCCGGCAATGAGCCGCAAGAGCGTCGACTTCCCGCAACCCGACGGCCCGAGGATGGCGACGAAGCTTCCAGCCTCGACCTCCAGGTTCACATCCTTGAGGACGGGCAGCGTCCCGCCCTCCAGGCTAAAGGCATGTGAAACTCCCGAGATCGAAATCGCCATGCCGGACACAGCGGACGGCTCGATGCGAGTTGCGTGCGCTACCATCTGAGCAGTCCCTTCTGCCAGGCTAGCAAGTGGTCACGAACCTTGAACAGCAGAGCGACGAGGCTGGCGCAGACCAAAGCCAGCACGAAAAGCGCAGCGTACATGTTGGCGTAGGCGCCCCAACCCTGCGCCCATTGCAGGTACCAGCCGAGGCCAGCCTTGACGCCCATCATCTCGGCAACGACCAGCACGGCGAAGGACGCCGCGAGCCCCATGAACAGCCCGACAAACACGTGCGGCATGGCTGCTGGGATCGCGACCTTCAACACCAGAAACGACTTGCTCGCACCCAGCGTGCGGGCAATGTCGTAGTACGCGCTGCTCACGGACGATATGCCCGACCAGGTCAGGATCGTGACCGGGATGCCCGCAGCAAGAGCAATCAGGAAGACGCTAGCACTGGAGCTGGTCGGAAACACGAAGAAGGCAAATGGAAGCCAGGCCGTGGCCGGCAGCGGGCCGATGACGCGCAGGATCGGATGGCCCCAATACGAGACCCGGGGCGACCAACCGAGCGCCACGCCCAAAACGAACCCGACGCTTGCGCCAATGACCACGCCCTTCGCCAGCAACAACGCCGAGTAGGCGATGCACTCGAGCAGCTTGTCGCCTTCCTCAAGGTAGACCTCGAGAATCGCCTGCGGNGGCATGAAGAANGGAGTCGGCAACAGCTCAAGCTTCGCTGTCACGAGCTCCCAGACAGTGGCCAGCACAGCGAGGGCCGTGAACCACGGCTCCCAGTGCCGCAGGCGGGCGCCAAAGGCCCCGAGATGCTCATTGAGCACGGCAGACACGGCGAGCACGACGGCAATCGCGACCGCGATGCCTACAAGCTCATTCGTCCGTGGCCAGTCCTGAGCCTGTGGCCAGTAGGCCGTTATGGCGGCAAGAGCCGCCCAAGCCGCGGGTGGGATGATCGCCGCCCAGCGGATGCTTGGCCGGCTGGCGCGTGTCCGGGCGAGAGCCCCAAAGGGGGCCTCACCCGATGCGGAGTCGTTGATCGCGACTGTCATCTTACCCTCAGCTGAACACGTCGCCGTAAATGCGCTCGGCAAATTGGACGGGATCGGTGGAGCGCTTCAGCACCTGCACCGACTTCAGCTCTTCCGCATACAGCGCAAGCTCACGCTTCAGCGCATCACCCAGCGGATGATGGTGATGCGTATGGCTCTTGAGCATGGCGACCAAGTCCTCGACGCTGCTCTTCGGCCTATAGGTGTCGTAGTAGACCTGTGCCGTCGTGAGGGGATCGTTGGCGGCCAGCGTCGACGCCTCCAGGAGGCCGGTCACCAGCGCCTTCACGGCCGCCTTGTCCTCCCGGAACCAGCTCCCGCGCACAGCAATCACGCAGCAGGTGCGGTTCGCGAACTCGCCGGTAAGATTGTTCGCGATCTCGACGAGATCGTCGTTTTTGAGAAAGCGCCAGGCGTCGGGGTCCCAATGCGCCAGTGCCTGCGCCTCTCCCTTCTCCACGGCGAGCGCGAGGAGGTCAGCGGGGAAGACGCGCCAGTCAACCTCCGTGTTCGGATCGATCCCCGCGCGCTGCAGCAGAACCGAGAAAAAGCTCTTGCCGGGGCTCGCAAGATCGCTGACGGCAATCGTCTTGCCCTTGAGATCCTCGAGTTTGGTGGCACCGGCAGATTTTGAGCCCAGCAGACGAATGCAGCCGCCATGCGTACCGGCCACCACCTTCACGTCAAAGCCTTGCTCCAGCGGCTTCAGCCAGCGCAGCGCCATGCCGACACCGGCATCAGCCTTGCCGGTAGCGATCGCCTCGAGAAGTTGCTCCGTGGACCCGGCGAAATTGACTGTTTCGCCGGCGAGGCCGTGCTTCGCCAAAATGCCTTTGTCGATGGCGTAGCCCACGGGTGCCGAGCAGACAGCGCCCGCGTTCCAGGCAATCCTGACGGGCTTCGCAGCAGTTTGAGCACGGGCCAACCCGAGTCCACCCGCAATGAGCGGAGCGGCAGCAAGCGTTCCCGCGGCTCCGGCGAGCAGCTGACGGCGCGAAAGCGTGGAAAACGAAGTGGTCATGGCAAGCTCCTGTCTGTCGGAAGCTGTGACGGTCAGAGGGCGGGGACGGCCGCAAAGGCCGCAGTCGGCGCGTCTTCGCCCGGCACAGTAACGAAGCCGCCGGGGTTTTCGGTGATGACAAGCGTCTCGAAGTACTCGATCTCGGGATCAGCGCCGTAGCGGGTGCGAATGCCATCGAGCCACGGGCCAGAATAGAAGCGGCGAGCGGACTCGATGTCGGTCCATTGATAGACGCCGCCCGCGAGACCGTGCTCACCCCAGATGAACTGCTTGCGGATCAGCCCGGGCACGGGGCCGAAGTCAGGCGCGATCCGCTTGTAGTGGGCAAGGCACTCGGCGCGCCCAATGTGAGGCGGTAGCGGGTAACGAACTATCGCAGTGATCATAGGCAGCTCCCGCTGTGAAATGGACATTCCCGCATGGGTGTCGGCGGTAGCTGCATTCAATAGAATGTTTTTTTCCAAATCGCTAGATACGCACCAAAAAAAGAAAAATAATTCCGTGTTTGGATTAAGAAATCAGATCATGGTTGCGACGTCAGCTCTCGCGCCGCCCATTTCCATTTCTCGCTTTGAAGCGTCCTGGGAAAACAAATCGCACACTTTGGCTCGCCGACGGTGGCGCGCGAAAGCAAAAGCCGCACCGGGGCCGGTGCGGCTGAGCCGACGAAGAGCGAGGGGAACAGCGGATCAAGCTCTCAGCTCTTCAAGACACCGGACATTTTCGCGTTATGCGTCGCGATGGCATCCATCAGCGGCGGTGACAGGCAATCGTAAGGCTCCAGGCCGAGCTCTTTCAGACGAGCGCGGATCGCCGGCATCTGCGCCGGATCAGTCCCCGACTCGATCACAGAAGATACGAATGCTGCGAACTCAGGTGGCGCCCACCCCTCCTCTTTCGAAAGCTCGGGATGGATGAAATCGAAGCCGTAGAATGGATGGTTCTGGTTCTCGATGCGGCCGTACATATGGACGCCGCAATCGCGGCAAGCATACCGCTGAATGACAGCGTTGGGATCGACCACGCGCAGCTTGTCGCCATTTGCCACGACGCTGAGCTTGTCCCGCGGGACGACAGCGACCATCGAAAAGAGCGCTCCTTCAGGCTTCCAACACTTCGTGCAGCCGCAAACGTGATTGTGCGCGCACTGGGAGCTTACCTGCACCTGCACGGGGTTGGTGGCGCACTTGCAGGTGAGGGTACCGCCGGAAAAGTTCTCGACTTGGACGCTCCGGATTCCGCCATCAACCGACGGGTGAATTGATATGGCGCTGGTCACGGTCAATCCTCCCTGATTTTGTAGGTTGTGGGATTTGCCCGGGCTCAAGCCGGGCAAAAAAACAGCATATCACATTGTGCGTGCTCAGCGCCGCGAATCTCAATCACAGCGTGCATTTTGCGCTTCACGGTTCGTTGAACCGGCGACCGTCTGACTGGCGGATGAGGATTGGTTGGCGGTCTATTACGACAGCAGCTCCGCCCCGCTCCTTTTGAGCCGCGCGATGATAATTGGGCTGATGCCCGGCACACGAGCGACATCATCCCAGCTTCGAAATGGCCGACGATGAACAAGGGCCTGAATTCGCGCGGGCCCCACCGACGTCAGGGCCGCGAGCTCGTGCTCGGCAGCCGTGTTGAGATCAATGAGCGGGCGCCGATCGCTGATGGGCGCATNGGAGTGGTGATTCAACTGGTTGGGAGATGTCATGGCTTGTTCGCCCCTAGCAATCCAAGACACCCGCCAAACGTGCTGGTAACCAAATCGGTTCCTTTGCCAAGGCGCTCCTTCACAACACCCGTTTGTCGCACGTAATCACAAAATTTCAGATAAGCAGGCCAGCTTTCGTCCGTGGAATATTAGGTGCGCGTTTGGGCAGTTGCTGGCGAGCGTTTCATGAACCCGCAGCATTCCGCGGGAAAGCGCGAGCAAAACGAGTCGCATTTGTCGAAGCAGGCAATTCAAGAAGAAAGGGGGGCACATTCAATCCCCGCCCTCTCTTGCGCACACGCCGAAACTCGCCCGGGCTACATCGCCCTCTTGGCGAACATGTCCGCCGTAATGCTGTCGTACCAGGCGATGCTTTCGGCGAGATTCTGCTTCCGCACCTCATCCCCCTCACCCGGCTGCGAGATGAAGGCGCCGGACGCCACCAGCTTGCCGTCCTGCGGCGTATAATTGGCCCCGATCTTGACCGAGTTATCCGGGCCGACCATCGACCAGCATGTATTCCGGAAGCGCGGAGGGAATTTTTCACGACCCGCGAGATCCGCCAGAATATCTGCGACAACGACCTTGGCCTGACTATTCGCCGAAAAGGCCGATTTCGGCATATCGACGGCAATCGACGCGTCGCCAATGACATAGATGTTCTCGACCTTCGCGGAGCGGAAGCTCTCAGGCTTAATCGGGCACCAATCTCCCTCAGCACACCCCGCTTTAATCGCAATTTCGCCGGCGCGTTGCGGCGGAATGAGATTGACGACGTCGCCCTTCCATTTCTGGCCATCCCTCGTTTCGACCTCCCGCGTCTTTGGGTCGACACGCACGATGGCGAAGCTGTCGATTTCGTTCGACAGGTTCATTTCGACAATGTCCGCATAATACCGCTCGATCGCCTCCATGATCACCGCCTGCTTCGAGAAGGCCTTCTTGGGATCGAGGACAATGAGCTTCGATCGCGGCTTCCGGGTCTTCAGGAAGTGCGCGATCATGCAGACCCGCTCGTAGGGCCCCGGCGGACAACGGAAGGGATTGTCTGGCGGCAGAATGAGGACGGTTCCGCCTTCGGGCATGGCTTCGAGCTGGCTCTTGAGAAGCCGCTTCTGCTCGCCATCGGTATTGTAGGCGTGGGGCATCATTACTGCCGCTTCCCGAGAGTAGCCCTCGACAGCGTCATACTTCATGTCAATGCCGGGCGAGAGGACCAACCGGTCATACGCAAATGTGCCGCCACTCTGTGTTTTCACGGTTCTGGCAACCGGATCGACATTCGTGGCGTAGTCACGAACAAACTGGACGCCGACTTGCTCAAGGCCGGAATAGTCGTGGTTCAGGGATTCGAAGCTGCGAAATCCGCCGAGGTAGAGATTTGAAAAGAAGGACGAGCTATAAATCGGATTTGCTTCGATTAGCGTGACCTCGAGTTTCGGCTCTTCTCGCTTCAAATAGTGAGCGACCGTCGCGCCACCCGCGCCACCTCCGACGATGACGACCTTCGCGGCACCCTGGGCGATGGCGAACGTCCCGAAAGTCGATGAGGCAAGGCTTGTAATACCGACCCCACCTGCGAGCTTGGTGAATTCACGACGATCGATGCCCGTCATGCCTGCCGCTCCCTCGCTTCCTCGACCTGAACCGCTTCACCGGATGTCGCCATTCGTCGACGCAGTTCATGAAAATAAAAACAAGCTCCCGCCCGGCGAAAGCTCATCGCGGGTTACAATTGTGTGAAAATGAGGAATGGATTCGGCCAAAGGGAGCCGGATGTCGGCAACGAAGTGTGCGAAGATACTCGCCTTGCGCCTTCGAGAAATTACTAAGCTCGACGGTTCAGTACGTCGCCCGCCCGCCTGTCACGTCGAACACGAAGCCCGTCGTAAAGCTGCAGTCCGGGCTGGCAATGAACGCGCACATCGCGGCGATCTCTTCGATCTTGGCAAGACGCCCCATGGGAATCTTCGCGCGCATCCGCTCGATGTGATCGGGCGTCATCTCGCGCATCAGGTCGGTTTCGGTCAGGGCCGGCGCAATGCAATTGACGGTCACACCGACATCGCACAGCTCTTTCGCGAGGGCTTTGGAAAACCCGATCACGCCGGCCTTTGCCGCCGAATAGGCCGCGATGTACGGCACGCCCTCCTTGCCCGCGATCGAGGCGACGTTGACAATGCGCCCATATTTGCGCTCGCGCATGTGGTTGGCCGCGACCCGGCAGCAATAGAATACCGAGGTCATATCGATCGCGACGACGCGATCCCAGTCTTCGAGGGAATACTCCCAGGTCGGCGCGACGGGACCGTTGATGCCGGCGTTGTTGACGAAGATCTCGACCTTTCCGAACCGCGCCACGGCATCGGCGAACCCGCGCTCGATGGCCTGATAGTCGGTAACATCGACGACCTCGGCTGCAGCCGGCCTGAATGAGGCTTGATTGAGGGGGCTCAGATCGCGATCCCAAAACAATCACTTTCGCACCTTCAGCCGTCAGACGCTCCGCGATACCGCGGCCGATGCCCCGCGCTGCCCCCGTTACGATTGCGACCTGTCCGGCCAAAGTCTCGCGCATTCTCTGCTGCCCTTTATTTTCGAAGCTGTTTGCGTCACCAGCTCAACGCGAAGCGTCAGCCNGCCGTTCGACCGCGCGATCTTTGGCACAGGCCGGTTTCACGTCAAGGTGAGCCCGCGTCAAAGGCGAGGCTGAAACTTGCGCTGAGCGCCACCGCCAGCTCCCGCAATCATCTCCGGTCACCTCAGAACCGCGCGCTCTCGATGTCCAACTGCGCGTCTGCGGATTGGGTGCCCCTCGATCTCAGGATCTGGCGTTGCCAATCGATCCTAGATCGTGCAGGATCTATGGATCGCCGGCAGAGCCCGGCCAGAGCTGCCCTTCGACATCCAAACGAGGCAGCCAAATGACTGGGGAGAAAACGTCTTGGCGGACACAGCTCGCATTTCGCGGCGCGTTCTGGCCGATCAGGTCCACGAAATCCTGACCGAACGCATCCTGGATCAGGTGTATCGGCCGGGCGAACGGCTCAACATTGATGCCATTGCGCGCGAGCTTGGGGTCAGCTCCTCCCCTGTCCGAGAAGCTCTCACGCGTCTGACAGCCGAAGGGCTGGTCACGTCGTCCTCTTTCATCGGTTTTGCTGTCGCGCCGATGCCGGACGACGCGTGGTTCGATGAGTTGTATGACTATCGCGAGCTCGTTGAGACGTGGGCTGCACGTATCGTTGCATCGAAGCGGCCAGCGACCGTGCTGGCGGATCTCGAAGCTGCCGTCAGCGCGCTTGAACAGGGCACTTACGGCGCGTCATTTCGCAATTATCGCAGTGCGCATGATGCCGACGAGGCGTTTCACCGGACGCTGATCGAAGCGTCAGGCAATCGTGTCGTCGCCAAGACGTTCCGTGAGCTCAACCCGCATCTCCACCACGCACGTCTTTACCTGAGCCGGCCGCAGAACTCCGGTCTCGTTGCCGCCGAGCACCGGGCCATTCTCGACGCCATCAAGAGCGGCGCCCCCGACTGCCGCGGCCGAAGCCATGCAAACCCACCTCAGACTTTCGCGCACCCGCCTCATCGGTCAGCCGTACACCCATCACCGACAATCCACCTGAAGGGAGGTCCCCAAAATGAGGGTATGTTCATTCAAGTCTTTAGCTTTGGCCGCAGCGATTTCGGTAGCCGCGGTTTCAGCGAGCGCCGCGCAAACCCTGCGTTTTGGCCATGCCAACAATGCATCCGAAATCGCGCACGACCTGTTCCAGGAGTATGCGGACAGCATCGCCAAGAAGACGAACGGCGAGGTGACGATCCGCGTCTTCCCCGCAGAGCAGCTCGGCAAGGAGATCGACCTGATCAAACAGGTCAAGGAGGGCGCCCTTGACATCTCCGCTCCCTCGATGCCGGCGGCATCGTCGCTCGTCCCCGCCCTCGAAATGGCGAGCGCCCCGTTCCTTTGGAACGACTGGACCGAAGCCGAGGCGATCATCCGCAGCGAGGCATTCGATCCGGTTTTCGACGAGCTCCGTGACAAACACAACATCGTGCCGCTCACGCGCATCTGGTATTGGGGCTGGCGCAATTTGACAACGGCCAACCGCGAAGTGCGCAAACCCGAGGATCTGGCCGGCCTCAAAATCCGCGTCCCGGAAAGCCCGGTTTGGGTGGAAATGATCCGTGCGTTCGGCGCGGCCCCGACGCCAATTCCGTTCGGCGAAGTCTACACGGCCCTGCAGCAGAAAACCGTCGATGGGCAGGAAAATCCCATTCCCACCATTTACGGCCGCAAATTCTATGAAGTGCAGGGCTACCTGTCTCTGACCCGCCACATGCTGCAGAACAACATGATGCTCATCAACAAGGATAGCCTCGCGAAACTGAAGCCGGAGCATCAGATCCTCATGTTCCAGGAGGCGGAGCGGTTCTCGGCTATGAACACCTATCTGCAGCAAAAGCGCGAGAACTCGATGCTCGACGACATCCGCAAATCCGGCAAGACGAAGATCATCGAGGATGTCGACCGCGCCGCATTTGCCGAAAAGGCCAAAGCTGCGCTGCCGAACCTGGAGGCGCGTTGGGGGAAGGAGAATCTGGCGCGTCTGCTCGCAGCAATCGAGCAATCCCGCAAGCGTTAAGTCCGCAATATCATGCGTGTACTGATACGTCGTCTTGACGATGTTGTGGCCCGCGGCGAGGCGCTGTTCCTCGCCGCGGCGCTCGGCATATTGTCCGTCCTCGTCGTTGCGGCTGTTATTTTCCGATACGTGCTGGCCGACCCGCTCACATGGTCGGAGGAGCTCATCATACTCTTCTTCGGCTGGACCGTGATGATCGGCATGGCCTACGCGTTTCACCAGCGCAGCCATATTCTCATCGACGTCATTCTGCTGTTCGCGCCGCGCTGGTTGCGGATTTTCTTCGGTGTCTTGTCAACAGTTGCGACGTTGGCCGTTCTCGCAACGCTTTTCTGGTTCGGCTGGCGCTACACGGTCCGCGAATTTCCGAACCTCACCCCCATGCTCGGCGTCTCCGCCGCCTGGGCCGTTCTGCCTCTTGCAGTTGGCTGTGCGCTCGCGATCCTTCATGTCCTTCGCCGGCTTATCGATGACGGCCCGCAATCCGCATTGTGGGGAGACGTGATACCGAAAGAGTGATGGAATGATCGTAACGCTCCTCGTCGCCTTCGCGGCACTTCTGGTTATCGGAACACCTATCGCAATCGCGATGGCCGGCTCCGCCATGCTGGTCATCTGGCTCGATGGCGTTCCGCTGACTGTCGTGGCGCAACGGATCGTATCAGGCGTTCAATCTTTCCCGCTGCTCGCAATTCCACTTTTCACGCTCGCCGGCTCGCTGATGAACGAGTCCGGCATTTCGGAGCGGCTGTTCGGCTTCACGCGCGCCCTCGTCGGGCATATTCGGGGCGGGCTGGCCCATACCGCCGTGGTCGGCAACGTCTTTCTATCCGGAATTTCCGGCTCGTCCGTCGCCGACACGGCAGCGACGACGCGCGTTTTCGTTCCACAACTCCAGTCTGCCGGCTATCCGAAGGCGTTCGGCGGCGCCATTGCCGCCACGTCCGGCACACTCGGCCCGATCATCCCGCCATCCATCCTGATGGTCGTCTATGCGTGGCAGGCGAACATCTCGCTAGGGGCCCTCTTCGTCGCCGGAATCATACCGGGCCTGGTGATGGCCGCATGCATGATGACGGCGATCGCCATTCTCGCGCGCATCCGCGGCTTCAAGCCGGATGGTGAATTCTCGCTCGAGAACATCTGGGTCCAATTCAAGCGCGCGTTCTGGGCTCTGATGATGCCGGTGTTCATTCTCGTCGGCTTTCGGATGGGATTGTTCACCGCGACGGAGATCGCCGGTGTTGCGGCAGCTTATGCTTTGATCGTGGGCGTTTTCATCTACCGCTCACTCTCCATCGCACAGATCCCGAAAATCCTCGTCCAAACCGCGCGCGAAACGGCCGTCATTCTCTTTATCGTCGCCGCGGCCGCGCCGTTCAGCTGGATCCTCGGCATCGAGCAGGCACCACAGAAGATCGTTGAGGCCGTATCGGCTATTTCGACGACCCCCTGGGTGGTGCTGCTGATCCTCAACGTCGCGCTGCTGCTCGCCGGAATGGTCATGGAAACGCTTGCGATCATGATCATTCTGGTGCCGATCCTCCTGCCATTGCTGACCAGCCTCGAAATCGACCTCGTGCATTTCGGGATCATTCTGCTCGTCAATCTCACGTTCGGGCAGCTCACACCGCCCGTCGGCGTGCTTCTGTTTGTCGTGATGGCCATGACTGGGCTGAGGCTCACTCAATTGATTAAGGAGCTGTGGCCGTTCCTGATCGCGCTTCTCATCGCATTGTTGGTCATCACCTACGTTCCAGCGCTCAGCCTCTGGCTGCCGCATATCGCCGGGTTCTGATCAGCTGCGTTGCCCAAGGATGCTCTGAAATGACCAAGATCAGCGAAGTCGAGGTCGTCGAGTTCAAATTCACTGTCCCCAATCTGGGGCTTTCCGCCGAGTCGGCGCGGGCGGTCTACAACATCGGCTACAAACCGGGCGGCAGCCTCGAGCTGACGAAATACGCCGTCGTCATCCGCAGCGACGACGGCGCCGAGGGCCAGTATGTGACGCACTGGGGCGGCACGCGCGCGTCCATGGCCCAGACACTGGCGCTCGCGCCCAATCTCCTCGGTCGCAATCCCGATCACCGGGAGGAAATCTGGAACGACATGAAACGGGAGCTGCGTCAGCACGATGGCATGGGCATCGGCCCGATCGACATCGCGTTATGGGATCTGGCGGGTAAGCGTTTCGGCGCCTCCGTCTCGCAGCTTCTCGGCGGCTTCCGTACGCGCCTCAAGACCTATGCCTCGACCTATCACGGCGACCGCAATGGCGGCCTCGACTCACCGGAAGCCTTCGCGGACTTCGCGGAACGCTGCTACGAAATGGGCTACCGCGCCTTCAAGATCCACGGCTGGCACGACGGCGATCCTCGCGAAGAGGCTCGCAACGTGCTGCATGTCGCCAAAGCCGTCGGCGATCGCATGACCCTGATGCTCGACCCGGCCAACGAGCTGCGCACGTTCGCGGATGCGCTTTACGTCGGCCGCGCGTGCGATGAGGCCGGTTATTTCTGGTACGAGGACCCGCTGCGCGACTGCGGAGTCTCAGCGTTCGCACACAAGAAGCTGCGCGAGATGCTGAAAACCCCCATTCTGCAAACCGAGTATCTGCGCGGCTTCGAGACCAAGGCCGATTTCCTCATTGCCGGCGGCACGGACATGCTGCGCTCCGACCCCGAGTACGACCTCGGCATCACCGGCGCGATGAAAATCGCCCATCTCGCCGAAGCCTTCGGCATCGACGTCGAGATCCACGCCTGCGGCCCGGCGCACCGCCATTGCATGGCGGCGACGCGCAACACGAACTTCTACGAGCTGGCTCTCGTCGGCCCCGATGCGCCGAATGCGGTGCCGCCGGTCTACACATGCGGCTACTCCGACCAGCTCGATGCGGTCGGTCCGGACGGCTGCGTTCCCGTCCCGACCGGCCCCGGCCTCGGCGTCAGCTACGACTGGGATTTCATCCGCAAGAACCAGACGTTTGCGCAGACATTCAAGGCGTGACGCCGCCCGCGGCGGCAGCACGAGAGCCATACCGGTTGCCGCTTGCTCGTCTTTGCTTCGCTACGGTTGCGGAGCTTCGGCAATCCCGGCATGCTGGCTAGCAAACACGTGCATCACGTCCCACCGGAGAAAACGCCATGGCCGAGAACGGCACCCAATCGCCAACGATGCCGAAGAGCCTCGAAGGGCACACCATTCCTCAGGAGCGGCTCGACGTTATTCTCCCGTTCGTCAATGCACTGTCTGAGACGGCTGTGAGGATCGGCGACACGCTACCGCTCGAGGCCGATCCCGCCGACTTCATTCGCGTCCTCGAAAGCGAGGGGGAGTAAGCGCCATGGATCTCAAGACTTTGTCCGCTGTCGAGCTCGCCGAGGCCATCCGAACCCGGAAGGTGTCGAGCGTGGAGGTCGTGCAGGACGCGCTCAATCGGCTGAAGGCGGTGCACGAAACCTGCAACGCTGTCATCTCCACCGACACGGAAGAAGCCCTCGCCGCAGCCAAGGAAACCGATGCAGCAATCGCCAGCGGCGCCGAGGTCGGCGCGCTCGCCGGAGTGCCACTTGCCCACAAGGACATGTTCGACCGCGCGGGCAAGATTCCGAGCTGGGGTGCCCGCATCCGCCGCGAAAAGCCGTGCAACGAGGACAACCCGCTGCTCGCGCGTCTAAAGGCAGCGGGCAGCATCCAGATCGCGGCGCTGCACATGACCGAGTTCGCGTTCGGGCCGACGGGGCACAACTACGTCATCGGCCACGCACGCAATCCGTGGGACCCGTCGCGTATTCCCGGCGGCTCATCCAGCGGATCGGCCATTTGCGTGGCCGCTGGCGTGGTGCCGGCCGCGCTCGGCTCCGACACCGCGGGCTCGCTGCGCCTGCCGGCCGCCGCGTGCAACGTCACCTCGCTCAAGCCGACCTGGAGCCGAGTTTCGCGCGCGGGCGCCATGCCGCTTTCGCCCTCGCTTGATTGCGTCGGCCCCATCGCGCGCGACGTGCGCGATCTGGCGCTGATCATGAGCCTCATCGCCGGCCATGATCCGCGCGACGGCTCGAGCTCGCGCCGTCCCGTGCCCGATTACCTCGGCCTCATCGACCAGCCGGTGGACGGCATACGCATCGGCGTCGACGAGCGGCTCATCGGCGAGGCGCACCCGGAGGTGCAGCAGCGGCTCGAAGGCGCGATGAAAATTCTGGAGCGCGCGGGCGCGAAGCGCGTTTCCGTCCGCTTCCAGGACTGGAGGGCGCTCGACCATATGGGGCAGATCCTGCAGCTGTGTGAGGTCGCCTCCGAGCACCGGACCATACTTGCGCAAGCGCGGCGCCGACTATGGCCCGCAGGTCCGCGCGCGCATGGAGTTCGGGCATTTCATTCCGGGCTCGGATTACGTGACCGCCCTGCGCGCCCGCGGCACCATTCTCTCGCGCGTGCTGACGGAGACCTTCGGCAATTGCGACATGGTCATTCTGCCGACGTTCGCCGATCCGCTGCCCACCATCGACGAGCTGGACGTTGGCGGCGGACCGCAACTGATGAACGCCATCGGCCGCGTGATCCTCTACACGCGCCCCGCGAACTATCTTGGGCTACCGGCGCTCACCCTGCCCTATCCGCGGGAGAGCTATTTGCCGAATGGGTTCCAGATCGTCGGGCGGCCGTTCGATGAGGCCCGGATGCTGGCGGTCGGACGGGCGTATCAGAAGGAGGTGCCGGGGGAGGTGGCATAATTGCGCCACCATCCCAAAGATTTATACTAGCTCCGGCCTAAACCATTTCAGATCCATAGTTGCTATAGCGTAGCGAAATTCTGACTGCAGTTCTTTCTTGTTACCAAATCGCGCGAATAGATCCGACAAGAATTTCAGGACCTCCTCAAGGTCTATTTGCTCCGGCTTCAATAGCCTTATTGCCTGAAGGTAACGTCTCGCAGCGCCAAGATCGTCTATCTCGATGACATCGTCTCCCAGCAAAGCATCAACTTCTGATTTCACGGTTATCGGAGCCGGTACACCCGGCGGCGCTCGACCTGACCGAACCCGCTCTATCTGCTTCCTGACTCTTGTCTCGTAAGGACTACCCGAATTCCGGATCACATCTATCACTTGTTCGAGGCTCAAATGAGCCTCTTTCGCAAAAAAGTATATTGGAAGCCAGAGCGGCTGCATATGAGCCTGGGCTTCGATGTAGACTTTCGGATCGTACTCACAACGCTGATCTAGAAATGCCTTTCTGATGTCCCTTTCAGAGATTGAACGAGCCACTGTAGGGTGAATTGTTGTCCCGCCGCGAGCTATAGATACAACGTCACCTATCACTCGAAGCGTCGGCTCCCCTTCTATTTCTTCGAAATTCCCTTGGGTAATAAACTTAATCTTATCTAACAACGACTCATCCACAACAAAGCTGCCCCGCTCTCCATGCACCTCTCCTGTTGCCAAATTCATAACTGCTACATTGCCGCTGCCGGCTTCGATAACTTTTTTCATCAATTCTAGCGCGCGCAATTCAGCATTATTATCACGCTCCCGCAATAAACGTGAAAGTTCGGGGGCCTGTATTTGGCGAGTTTCACCAGGATACCTGTAATAAATCGCACCTGAGCAGAGCTGACCGCTATCAACTTCGCAAATGACTGGCTTATTTTTCGAAGGATAAACGTAAATAACACCAATAGTACGCCCAGCTACTGTAAATTGGCTCTTTTCAAGCTCCAGGGCCTGGTTGAATGTTCGGGTTATATATTCATTTGCTCTCCTGAGGTCGAATTTCTCCATCCGGTCCGGCGCTATGCCCACTACCTCGAAAGAGCCATCTTTCACGCCGAACAGCAAATATCCTCCCGAGTTGTTTGCCATTCCTGCAAGGGTCCTGCAGTACTTTTCGCGATGCCCCCAATCGAAAGACTGCTTTCCCTCGACAGTACTTGTCTCAGATACATTCAATCTAGGCGGTTCTTCATATCTAAGAGGAAACAACTCTTTCAATATCGTGGGATGAGTCGGCCCTCGAACGGTTTCCGAAGGCTCACTGTTGCGGGCCATGTTCCAATCGCGTAGAAAAGATTCAAGTTCCTCAGGACTCGCCAGTTCGATGTCCTTGTATCTTGGGTGACCGGCCTCAATTTCGCTAATTCTAGCTTGGTTGATTGATCTGTCCGGCCTCGTGAAATAGGCGACAATCTGTTGCTTCGTGAAACCGCCCGTTACGAGCATCCTTTTAATAAGCGCTACTTCCCAAGGCTCTAGTTGCTGCCCCTTTTTCATTTCTGCGTTTCCAGAAAAGCACGAGCATTCGGTAGAGGGGAGATTAACTCCCCACCCGAATTTCATATGTGGTGCAAGAAATTGGCGTCTTATTCCTCACCCTTCCGGCACCTCAAACCTCGCCTCCGGATCAAGGAACCGGTTCAGCACATTCTGCAGCAACTTCGAGATGTTGTTCTCGAAATTGTTCACCGGCAGGCAGCCGCAGAAGGTGATCGAGCCGGTCGAGAACACCGCGCCGCCCCCCGGCGTCTCGAAGAAGGTCATNTCNGCGTGGATGAGCTGCTGAGGCGGCTCGCCNGGNATCGTCGTNAGGTGGGTGAGCTGCTCCTCGGGCACCAGCACCCAGGGCGCNTCGGGCGGGTGGTTCTCGGAGCGCGCGATGACGATGGCGTGGCGCGGCGTGCCAAGGCGCTTGTCGGTGCGGTCGAGCTCGAAGCCCGCGGCGCCGTGGCCTGAGAGGCCGAAGTCGCCGATNTTTTCGTCCGTNATGCCTTCCAGAATCCACGAAACGCGCAGATCGCGGGCCTCGGGCAGCACGCGGTAGTAGGAGCCGACGAAGTTGCCCTGCGCGGTGAAGCCGACGCCGCAAAGCTCCTGCGGCGGACGACCATTGCGACGCCAGAGACCGCCGTACTCACCGTCGAGCTGGTTGTAGTACTCGCCGACCTCGGCCGCCCAGGCACGGATGCCGCCCTCGGCGCGGCGGATTTCGATGAGACCCGGCTTCTCCTTCGACAGCGCGATCTTCCAGTAGAAGCCGTTGCCGCCGAGATAGCAGAAGCGCCCGCCGTTATCGCGGTAGGCTTCGAGCGCATCCAGCATCTCGCGCGTGTGATACTCCGGGTGCGAGCCGGTCATCACCACGCGGTAGGGCTTCAGAAGCTCGTAGCCCTCGTGGTGTAGCTCCCAATCGGTGATGATGTCGTAGCTGTAGCCCTTGGCCTCGAGCCACGCGATGAGG
>Ga0065724_102709_pt1 | contig 28997 bp, 23 predicted proteins | sample TheenrcSG05JP960_FD_59111 | JGI IMG/M metagenome (GOLD analysis project Ga0065724, IMG submission 59111) | Thermophilic enriched microbial communities from mini bioreactor at UC Davis - Sample SG0.5JP960 | ecosystem: Engineered > Solid waste > Grass > Composting > Bioreactor | place: USA... | reverse complement strand
CCTGATCTGCGATTCTCTTTTCCAAGGCGGTGATCTTGCCTTGCGCCTCAGCGAGCTGTTGTTGATAAGTGATTATTTGCTGATTCTGAGTTGCTAATTGTTGGTTCTGCTCCTCGATTGTTCTTTCGAGGACGGTGATTGTTCTCTGTGCCTTTGATAGCTCGGTTGTTCTCTGTTCTAGTGTGGCGGTAAGATCTGCCATTCGTTGCTGAAATGCTGACCGCTCTTGTCTAAGCTCCTTGATGACCGGGTTTAGTTTTCTAAGATAGGCCGATGCGGCGTGCGTGAGGGGAGCACTCGTCGGGCGACGTTCCATCGCCTCAAGGTAGATTCGCTCCCATGTAAGGACAGCGGTTGAAAGGCTAGATCTTGCTCGTATAGTGTCGCATACAACTTTCACCTCAACGGGATCAATTTTCTCCAGTTCGACAATTACTTTTTCGNCGAGTTGTTGTATTCCNNTCGCGTGACAGCAAACCCGAAGTTACCGAGTTGCAGCTCCTCCATGGTTCTTGGAGTTACCAGACCGCCGAATCCGTGGTGATCTGCAACGATGACGGCACATCCACAAGCCAGCGCCTCGAGCGCACATCGGCCAGCTGCAAAAATGACGTCGTATTGAGGAAGAACTTCTTCCGGCTTTGATAACGGTGTCCGGGCACTTTGGCCATAAAGATCGACTTTTAAGATTCCGAACCGCTGGCAGGCAGACACGATTTCCAAGAAATTGCGATCGTACGGGCCGATGTAATTGCTGAATACAGCAGCAGTTTTCGGCGTTCCGATCGTCCGATCACGTGGGCTGAATTTTTCAGTGTCAACAAAATTTGGGATAACCTCAATCATGTCCGCGTGAACGCCGGAATCTAGAAGGCGTTTACGCGTTAACTTGCTCACTGCAACGTATTTCCGAATGGTTGGAAAGAGTAAAGGAGCTTCTTCCCAGGGCAGCCATCCGTGACAGACATTAACCGCAGGAGTTTCAGGAAAGTGCAGAAGTGCGGATGCGAGCTCTAGGTGGTGGTGCCCATGGATGACATCAGGTGTATCAGTGATGTTGGATAGTTCGTCAACAACGGGTATGCCTGCTGATCTTAGCAGATCAGCGACCTGTCCCAACACCGTACTAAAGGCGATCGGCTGGTGACCACGCTTGCGAAGGGCAACCGCCAAGTCGAACACGAACAATTCAGAACCAGCCCGTTCTGCAAGCGTATTGTTTGTGAAAAGGATGCGCAGGGGGCGGCGCAAGCTCATGATAGTCTCTTGCCCTCAGAGTTCGCCACTAGCAATTGCTTGCAGGTACTCTCCGTAAACCGATGTACCCAATGCTCCTGCCAGCTCCCTCAACTCCTCACGTCCGATGAAGCCCATGCGGAATGCGATCTCCTCGGGGCAGGCGATGCGGAGGCCTTGCCGCTTTTCGAGGGCTCGAACGAAATCGGCGGCGTCGCACAGCGAGTCCGGGGTGCCGGTATCGAGCCAGGCATAGCCACGCCCCAGCTTCTCGACGCGAAGCGATCCCATTTCGAGATAGGCCCGGTTCACATCCGTGATCTCGAGCTCGCCACGGTTCGAAGGCTTCAGTTGGGCTGCGATGTCCGTCACCTGATGATCATAGATCGCCCGACCGTCGCCGTCAAACTCGACCACGCCATAGCGTTCAGGATCGTTGACCGCATAGGCAAAAACTGTGGCGCCGATTTCACGACTTACGGCGCGCCTCATCAGATCGCTCAGCCCGTGTCCGAAATAGATATTGTCCCCGAGAATCAGCGCGGATCGACCATTGCCAACGAACTCGCGGCCGATGATGTAGGCTTGGGCCAGTCCCTCCGGGCGTGGCTGCTCGGCATAGCTCAGCCGAATCCCCCACTGGGCGCCGCTNCCCAGAAGGCGGCGGAAGAGGGGGAGATCCTCAGGTGTGGAGATGAGCAGGACGTCGCGGATGCCCGCCAGCATCAGCGTCGTCAGCGGATAATAGATCATCGGCTTGTCGTAAACGGGCAGCAGCTGCTTCGAAACAACAAGCGTCGATGGATAAAGCCGTGTTCCTTTGCCGCCCGCAAGGATGATGCCCTTCAAGTCTTCCCCCGTCCTTCACCTGGCTAGGCTTCGCATCGTTGTCTTGCATCAGACCCCGCACACAGCTGCGCGATGCATCGCTCTGCGCCATCCGCCCAGTGCGGAAGCCTCAGGCCGAACACGGTCGCGAGCTTGCTGCAGTCGAGCCGCGAGTTCGCCGGCCGGCGCGCGGGCGTCGGGTACTCCGACGTGGTAATGGCGCGGACCGGTACCGATCGCCGTCCATACTGCGCGGCCGTCCGGATGATGAATTCGGCGAACCCGTGCCAGCTCGTGGCTCCCTCCCCGGCGGCGTGGTAGAGGCCCCAAGGCTTGTCACCTTTATCGCCGCGCACGAGCTGACGCGCGATGGCGAGAATCGCGGATGCGAGGTCCGGCGCGTAGGTCGGGTTGCCGTATTGGTCGGCAACAACGCTAAGCTCGGAACGTTCGCCGGCGAGGCGAAGCATCGTCTTGACGAAGTTGTGTCCATACGGGCTGTGCAACCAAGACGTCCGCAGGATGACATGCTGCGGATTGACAGCCGCGACACGCGTTTCGCCTGCCAACTTCGAGCGGCCGTAGACCGTCTGCGGGTTGGGCGGATCGATCTCCGAAAAGGCGTCATCCTTGCCGCCGTCGAACACGTAGTCTGTCGAGATATGGATCAGGGGAAGCTTGCGCTGGGCTGTAATCTCTGCCACGGCCTCCGCTCCGTCGCGATTGGATGGCGTTCGCCATGTCGGGCTCGCCCTCGGCACGATCGACGGCGGTGTAGGCAGCCGCATTGATCACGAGTGCAGGAGCGTTTGCATCAATGGCGCGGGCGAGGGAGTCTCGGTCGAGGAGGTCCAGTGCCGGCCGGCCGAGCGCCAGAAGCTCGACGCCTTCCTTGCGCCCAGCTACCGCCACAAGCGAGCGCGCAAGTTGGCCTTCGCCTCCAATTACGAGGATTTTCATCGGCTCACGCATCCGGCTCCGGCTAGCCAGTCGCAGACGCCTGGATCAACCCAAGCCGCTCGCCCCGGTAAACGCGCTGACGTAGCGGCTGCCACCAGTCACGATTTTCAAGGTACCAGCGCACGGTCTTGGCGAGACCGCTCTCAAAGCTCTCTTCAGCTCGCCAGCCAAGTTCCCGCTCGAGTTTCGAGGCGTCGATCGCGTAGCGTTGGTCGTGGCCGGGGCGGTCAGGCACAAATGCGATGAGGCGGCGGCGGCTTGTGGCTGCTGGAACGAGCTCGTCGAGCGTATCGCAAATGCGTTCAACAACCTCCAGGTTTGTGCGCTCATTGCGGCCACCGATATTATACCTTTCGCCCGGCCGCCCCTTCTCGAGGATGAGCTGCAGCGCCTTGACATGGTCTTCGACGTAGAGCCAATCGCGGACGTTCGCGCCTGTGCCATAGACCGGCAGCGGTTTTTCCTCGAGCCCGTTCAGGATCATTAAAGGAATGAGCTTCTCGGGGAACTGATAGGGGCCGTAATTGTTGGAGCAGTTTGTAATGATGACGGGCAAGCCATAGGTGCGGAACCAGGCATTGGCCAAATGATCGGCCGCCGCTTTGCTCGCTGAATAAGGAGATGATGGTTGATACGGCGTTGTCTCGGAGAACAGGCCGTCCGGTCCGAGAGACCCGTAAACCTCGTCCGTTGAAACGTGAACGAAGCGAAAGGCGTTTTTTCTGAGAGGCGGGAGGGACATCCAATAGCTTCGCGCGGCCTCAAGGAGAACGTGCGTACCCAGGACATTTGTGCGCACGAAAGCATCGGAGCCGTTGATAGAACGGTCGACATGGCTCTCGGCAGCCAAATGGAGCACCGCGTCCGGGCCGCTTTCATACAGAAGCTCGCGCATGGCCGCGGCGTCGCAGATATCCGCCTTGACGAAGGTGTATCGCGGGTGCCGAGCGACCGCATCCAGCGACGCGAGGTTCGCCGCATAGGTCAGCTTATCGACGTTAATGATTCGAATATTCGGCTGCTTCAAAAGGTGCCGACATGCAGTCGAGCCTATGAATCCCGCACCGCCGGTAACGATTATCTTCATCGCCCCCCGAAGGACAATCAGCAACAAGTTGCGATCAAACGAAATCAGCAGTCAAGTCGTCGTGCAGTGCCCCCTTTTTGCGCCGTCGGCGTACCTCAACCCTGTGCAGATGCTGCACCTGTGCCCCCAGTTCGGGGCTCGATGTCTTCGCCCTAGTCAACGCGCTCCGACAGATTGTCGAAGCCGCAAGCCTCCGACTTGCGTCCGCAGGCGCGTTTGTGTTTCGTCTCTCCACTGTGAGCAGAATGCGATCTCATGACCTGGCGCGTCCATGAACAAACCCTCCTAGACATACTCTGATAGAGCGCTGGCTTGCAACGGGGATCGAGGGATGGTAGCTATGCACCGTTCCGTGAACGTCCATAGCTATAAGGGGTAACCAAAGACCATAGTACCCGCTAATGACGATGAGCGAAGCTCCTGGATCGGCAGGACAATTCCGAGAGCGAGGGGACGAGCTTTGGCGAAACGAGGAAAGGGTACAGGCTAAGGCGGGAAAAACTCTAGGCTGAGCCCCGCGTTTGTTCATCGAGCTGGGCTAACCAAACAGAACTGCATCAATAGTTTTTTCTTTGTTTGCGAGCCGTTCTGCAAGCGAAGGCCCCGCTCATTGCCGATAAGGTTCTCCTAATCTCAGATGATTATCATCTATCGGACGGCATTACCGCGGCCGCGCACCGGATCCGGCCTGTCGAGGTGACCCGGCTGACCGTCAAGTGCCGCTGGTCGCCGACAGCACTCTCTTTACTGTGCAGAGCCGGCGTGCCACCCAGGCTGGGTCTTGCGCGTCGGCTACGATCTCGCGCCGTCAGGTGTTCCTGATGCTGATCTGATCGTGTCAGCAGGCGCCGAGACGCTTGCCGCCAACGCCGCTGTGGCACGTCTTCTTGGTGTTCCCAACATCTTTTACGGCTCGCTGCGCTGGTATCCTGCCGAGAGATTCACGCTCGTGCTGACGTCCTACACTGGAAAAGCCGCGCGGCCCCGCCACGTCATGGTCATGAAGCCTTCCAGTCCAATGCCGGCTACCATGCCCAATGCCGGTGAGCAAACTCTGGTTCATCCGCCCGCCGTTGCAGGTTTGCTCATCGGAGGACCTACGCGCGGGTTCGAGTATGGCGCAAAAGACTGGGAGGCCCTCCGCTCCTTTCTCGATGAAGCCTACAGGCGCCATGGTACGCGCTGGGCCGTCAGCAACTCGCGCCGCACCCCTGGCTGCGTAAGCGAAGCACTGCGCGCAAAGGCGCGAGTTGCGGATGGTGCGATTGTCGATTTCATCGATGTCCGTGAGGTGGGCAACGGCACCCTCGCGCGTGTGTTCAATCAGGCGCAGGTCATTCTCTGTACGGATGATTCCAGCACGATGATCTCTGAAAGCATCGCCGCGCGGCGCCCGGTGGTCGGACTGCGACCGGCAAAATGCGCGTTCAGGCCGGAGGAGGCTGGTTACCGCCAATACCTCTCAAGTCACGGCTGGTACAAGTCGGTTGAAATTGCAGAGCTTACGCCGGCGTACCTTCTTCAGATGATAGCTACGATACGTCCGCCCAGCGACGATCCGCTGAACCACCTCGCTACGGTCTTGCGCGAGCGGCTGCCAGAATTGTTTGCTATGTAACCATTCCACTTCCGGCTCGGATCCGAACCGCGGCGGCACGCTGCTGCTGAAATCAGGCTGATTACAGGGCTGAGCCGTCGGTTACGATCTCACTCCACAACTGACCAAGCGATGATGGTCTGAGACAAAGCGCATATTTCCCCGAGCCCACGCGGACATATCCGACTCTGCGACGGCTGGTTCGGCCGCAAGCTGCGCTCCGAGCCCATCGCTCAGCGCCAGCCGCACCCGGCCGCAACCTGGAGCGGCGGCGCTAAGATGATGTTCCTCCGCACGCGCGGAGATCGCCCCTCGCTCAAATTCGCGCCGCGCTAGTGGCACGTGGTTCCTTTGCACGCGCGGAGATCGACTCCCCCGTATCCAATGCATGGTCTACGGTCGCCTCGGTTCCTCCGCACGCGCGGAGATCGCCTCCTGTCCGCCAGCTAAAGCAGGCGGCTTTTCCCGGTTCCTCCGCGCGCGCGGAGATCGACTCCTCATCAACGACATCGCCGCCGACGTGCTGCGGGTTCCTCCGCACGCGGAGATCGACCCGTCATTTGGAGGCGAGAAACCGCTACGGGTCCGGTTCCTCCGCACGCGCGGAGATCGACCCGCCGCGCCTGCAGATAACGCGGCCATCACCAAGGTTCCTCCGCTCGCGCGGAGATCAACCTTTGCACTTCTCGAATGCAGCTTTGAGGCGGTCACTTCTTCCGCCCGCGCGGAGATCGTCCCATCTTTCCGACGATGAGGAGGCTTTCCCCCAGGTTCCTCCGCCCGCGCGGAGATCAACTCGGCTTGAGTACGCTCGATAATCCCGACAGCCAGTTTCCTCCTCACCCGCGGAGGTCGTTGACCCATTAGTCGCTTCCTCCGCACTTGCGGCAAAGTCCTTATGCGGTTCCAGGTCAGCGACTGAGTTATTGTTCCAAATGGATTTCAGTGCTAGTCGAGTGTTGGTGTTCTATTGCGCCAATATCATTTCTTGAAGCTACTCCTTCGCGCAACTTCTCTACGATCTTGGCCCAATCGTTCATCATCTTCACGCGATAATCCCAATAGAGCGCGCGGTTGTAAGCGCGCCTAGTCTCATTCTCGTCGATATGGGCGAGCTGGAACTCGATCACGTCCTTGTCGTACTTGCGCTCGTTGAGGATGGTCGATGCGCTCGACCGGAAGCCGTGTCCGCAGTGCTTGCCCTTGTAGCCGAGCGACCAGAGGGCCTTGTTGATGCAGTTCTCCGACATCATCTCCTTGAAGCCTCTGCTCTTCGGAGACGGGAACACGTAGCCCTCCGTCAAGCCGGTGATGCGCCTTACGTCACGTAAGATGACCCTGGCGGCGTGAGACAATGGTATGTCATGCGGCCGACGCAACTTCGTGTGTTCCGCAGGGATGGTCCAGACCGACTCTTCGTAGTCCACCTGATCCCAGGTCATCTTGCGCAGCTCGATCGGTCGCGGCCATGTGAGCGCCAAGAAGTTGAGGGCGAGGCGAACGATCGGGCTGCGGTACGTGTCGATCTTACGTAGCAGCTCCCCGAACCCCATCTCGCTGACAATGGCGGGATGGCTCGTCACTTTCGGAGCGGAGATGACCCGTTGAAGAACGTGAGTCGGGTCGCCGTTCGCCCGCTTGGTTATGGTGGCGAGGCGGAACACTGCGCTCATCGCCTGTCGAGCCCGCCGCGCGGTCTCAAGCTTCCCCGTCGCCTCGATGTCGGTCAGCAAGTCAAGCACGTCGGCCGCCGTGATCTCGGCTATCGGTCGCTTGCCGATCTTGGGCAGAACATACGCCTTTAGAACCCATGTCTTCTGATCTAGTGTGTTCTTGGCGCGACCCCGCTTCTCAAGCGAGTTCATGTACTCTTTGGCGACCACAGAGAACGTCGTCTCTGCGGAGACCTTTGACGCCCTGACCTTCTCCTGCTTCTCCTGCGAAGGGTCGATGCCTTGTGCCAGCAGCTTGCGGGCCTCCATCTTCCTCTCGCGAGCTTCCTGTAAGCTGATCTCGGGATAGGTCCCGATCGCTAGGGTCCGTTGCTTCCCGAGGAAGCGGTAAGCCATCCGCCAGAGCTTCGACCCGTTGGGCTGCACCTGTAGGTACAAGCCCTCGCCGTCGCTGATCTTGATGACTTTGCCGGTCGGCTTGATGTTGCGAACCTTGAGATCGGTCAGTGCCATCTCACTTCCCCCCGTATCAACGCCCCGAACGATACCAACAATGATACCAACAAATTGCTGCGCTTGAGGGCGACGTGCTGAGACGCCCTGAGACAGCGTTTCGGGCATTTTCTAGGAATTTCAGGGAGTTGCGAGACTGTCTGAGACGCTGAGAAACAGCTAGAGACAGACAGATGGCTCCGCGGGTAGGATTCGAACCTACGACCAACCGGTTAACAGCCGGTTGCTCTACCGCTGAGCTACCGCGGATCAACCATCTTCAGACCCGGCCGCTCATAGCAGAAAGAAAGCGGTTGGGCTAGTCCCCTCAGTGCATAAGTCGGTCGCAGATGAGGGGGCGGGCTGGATACCGGCTTTCCGGTCTGACCGGCCATCGGGACACCTCGACCGCTAGCCCCTGGGTCGGTTAGCAAATGGGATGACAGGTCCGTGACAGTTCCGCTAGGAGTGCTCACCGGCGTCATGTGAGGAGGCGGGGGCGCAGCTAAGCATGGATGCATTCGTTTTCTTTGCGGTTTTGGCCGCTGCGGCCTTCCATGCGGGATGGAATGCGCTCCTCAAGGTCAAGCTCGAACCGCTGACGACCGTCAGTCTGATCTCGGCGGCATGCGGCGTTGTCGTGCTGCCGGTTGCCTTCTTTGTTGACCTGCCTGAGCTCGGAGCCTGGCCCTACCTCGGCATGTCGCTGGCCCTGCATCTCGTCTACTACATCGCGCTTGCGGAGGCGTATCGCTTCGGTGATCTCTCGCAGGTCTACCCCATTGCGCGCGGGTCTGCACCGCTGATGACCGCTCTGGGCGCGTCGTTCTGGCTCGGTGAGCCGCTTGGGCTCACGGGGTGGCTCGGGGTCATCCTGCTCGGCACGGGGATCATCGCGCTTTCGTTGCGCCCGCGCGGTTCAAAGCTCCAAGCGTTCCAAGGGCGCTCTGTCGCCTTCGCCTTGCTGACGGCGCTTTCGATCGCTGCCTACACCATCGTCGACGGCACCGGGGCGCGGATCGGACCGTCGCCTGCGCCCTACATCATCTGGCTCTTTCTCCTGGACGGCGTGATGATGCTGATCTTCGGCATGATCCGTATGCCATCGGCCATGATCGAGGGCGCCAAGAGCTCCTGGAAGCTGGTGTTGGCCGGGGGCGCCCTGTCGACGGCAGCTTACGCCATTGCCATCTGGGCCATGACCGTGGCGCCGATTGCCCTTGTTGCGGCGCTGCGCGAGACGAGCGTCCTCTTCGCCTCGCTGATCGGAATCGTCTTCCTCCGCGAGCCCGTCTATGCGCTGCGGATCATCGCCGGCTGCATCGTGGTGATCGGGATCGTTCTGCTACGACTGCGCTGATCCAATCCCAGCAGGGGCCTGCGGCTGAGCCGGCATGGCTGCCGTCTCTGAAGCCGGCGTCTTGGCCGAGCTCCCTTCACGCTGCTTTTCGCGCAGCCGACTCTCCCGCAACTCGCCCGCAGCCTCCAGGATCGGATAAGCCACCGCCGTCAGGTGCGAGTTGATCCGTTTCAGGTCGCGGATGATGTCGAGGTGGATGGCGCTCGTCTCGATCGATTCCGGGCGCCCCTCCTTCAGTCGAGCGAAGTGACGCTCGGCGGCCTCGAACTCCTTGATCCTGATGGTGGTCTTCTCCTTCAACAGCCGCCGCGCCAGCGTCACATCCCGCGTGGCGAACACGTTGAGCGCCAGCCGCATGTTGTCGACCACCCGACCGTGGAACCGCTTCAGCTCCTCCAAGCCCTCGGGCGAGAAGGAGTAGTGCTTCTTGATCTTCTTATTTGCGAGCTCCATCAGGTTCTTGTCGATGATGTCGCCAATGTGCTCGAGATTCGTCGTGAACGTCAGGATCTCGTAGTAGCGGCGTGATTCCTCGTCATCGAGCTCGTTCTTCGAGGCGCGGATCAAGTAAAGCTTGATGGCCTCGTGCAACGCGTCGACATCGTCGTCCGCCTTCTCGAGCTCCTTCACGATCTTGAGGTCATTCCCCTCGATCGCGGTCAGCGACTTGCGCAGCATATCGAGCACGATGTCGCCCACGCGGAGCGTCTCCCGCATCGCGCAGCCAAGCGCCTCCGACGGCGTGTCGAGCACGGTCGGCTCAAGATGCTGCGGTACAGCCCGGTCAGGTGCATCTGCTGGCGGCGGCAACATCCAGGTCACGAAGCGCGCCAGCCAAGTCAGCAGCGGCAGGAAGACAAGCGCGACGATGAGGTTGAAGCTGGTGTGGAAGTTCAGAACCATCCGGCCAGGGTCGGAGCTGATGTAGGCGAGGGCCGGCTCAGCCCAGCCCAGGAACGGAATGAACGCGATCCCCACCGCTCCCCGCGCGATCAGGTTCCCGAAGGGCACCCGGCGTGCTGCAACGGGCGACCCCGTTAAGGCGGTCAAAGGTGCGATTGCGCCGCCGAGGTTTGCGCCAAGGACCAGTGCGAGCGCCAACTCGGGACCAATGGCGCCGCCGGCAGCAAGCGACAGGATGAAAAGGACGACAGCCAAGCTCGAATGGGCAAGCCACGTCAAAATCGCGGCAACGAGCACGGCGATGACTGGCTCGCTGCCCAGGGCGGAGAGGAGAACCGCAACGGTCGGGCTCTCGCGCATGGCCCCGGAAACGGTGCCAAGTTCGATCAGGGCGAGAAGCATCAGCCCGACGCCAATGGAAATGCGGCCCAGATTCTTGAGACGGTCATCTTCTGCGGCACTGAAGAGCACGACTCCACCGATCGCCGCCACGGTCCAAAGCCATTTGATGTCGAAGGCGAAAATCTGGGCGACGAGCGTCGTGCCGACATCAGCGCCGAGCATAATTGCGAGCGCAACGGGCAGGGTGACCAGCCCGCGGCCGGCAAAGGATGCGAGCAACAGGGCGGTTGCGGTCGAGCTCTGCAGGATGCCAGCCACGCCGACACCGGCGCCAAAAGCCGTAAGCCGACTTTTTGATGCTCGGCTCAGCACGTTGCGCAGCGGTGCACCAAAGGCGCGCGTAAGCCCCGTGCGGACCATGCGCACGCCCCAGAGCAGGAGCGCAACACCGCCAAGCAACGTGAGGAGCAGCTCGCTTCCACCCATTCTCTTCTTTTTCTCCTTTGTTCTTTAAGAGTGAAAAACGTAAAACTTTTTCAGGATCGTTCCAGCGCAATGACGAAGCAACACAGCATAACTTGTCTAATTGCCAAAGCCTAGCTCACGATCCGGAATTGTTGCCGTCCGTCAGCCAACCGTTGCGAATTGCCAGCTGACGAGCCGTTTCGAAAAATTTGGCGACGGACCCGAGGTTACGGCGTTCCGAAAGGCAGATGGCATACTCTGCAACCGCTACATCCGCTCCCAGGATCCGAAGTGCGACAAGGCGCGGGTCTCGACCCACTTCGCTGGCGAACGCGAGACCAACCCCGAAGCCTGCGGCAACCGCTTCTGCGACAGCTTCCCTCGTGCCGACGTCAAAAACTTGACCTGTCTGAACACCGGCAGCTTTGAGGCGCGACTCGGCAACTTCGCGCGTGATCGAACCGCGTTCCCGTACCACAAGATCGCGCCCCGCGAGGTCCGTCAGCTGTACCCGCTTGCGCTGGGCCAGCGGATCCTTCCGGTTGACAAGCAAGACCAACCGATCCTGCCGGATCATCGTCGAAAACAGCCGTGGGTCGTTGGTCGGCTTTGCCATCACCCCGACATCGGCCTCGCTCGATAGCACGCGCGCAATGACAGCAGCCGAGTTATCAATATGCAGCGAAAAGCCGAGCGACGCCGTCGATTTCTTCAGTTCGGCGAGGATCGGCAGCACGTGGACGGCGCTATCCGCGGCAATTCTCAAATGTGCCCGGCTAGGCGCACGATTGTTGCTCAGCAGCCGGCTGACTTCATCCATGGCCTCGGCCAGCTTTCGCGTCGCCGCAAAGAGCTGCTCGCCTGCAGGCGTCAGCCGCACGCCCCGCCCGCCACGCTCGAACAGCGCAACGCCCGCGGCTTGCTCCAACGATCGCACCTGCGCCGAAAGCGTCGGCTGGCTCACGCCGGCAAGCCGGGAAGCAACTGAGAAACTCCCCGCGGTGGCAACACGATGGAAAGCCAGCACGTGCGTGAGGTTCATGAGTATAGATATGATCTATAACTGCAATCGAAGGCGTATATTTGTTCAATATATAGGACCGCGCTAGGCTTACCGCAAACACTAAGCTCAAGCGACTGGAGGTCCTGAAGACATGGTCGGTTCACCCGCGGTTTCCGAGACCGGCGATCCGCTCCTCCTTACCCCCGGCCCACTCACCACGTCGAAGTCGGTGAAGGAGGTCATGGTTCACGACTGGGGATCGCGAGACTCGACATTCCTCAGGATTAACAAGGAGGTCCTCGAGACGCTTCCGAAGATCGTGAACGCCGAGGGCACCCACGTTACCGTTCCGATGCAGGGTTCCGGCACTTTCGCCGTTGAGGCCATGCTGACGACGTTTGTTCCGCCGAACGGGAAGATCCTCATCCTCATCAACGGCGCATACGGCCATCGCGCGAAGCGCATCTGCGACATCGCCAAGAGGGCGGTTGTTGTTCATGAGACGCCCGAGGATACGCCGCCGAACCTCGAAGAGGTTGATCGCATCCTCGCAAACGACAAGTCGATCACGCACGTTTTTGTTGTTCACTGCGAGACCACCAGCGGCATTCGCAACCCGGTCGCCGAAGTTGGAGCCATCGTTCAGCGGCACGGCCGCCGGCTGCTCATCGACGCAATGAGCGCTTTCGGTGCTCTGCCCCTCGACGCCAAGCACGTTCAGTTCGATGCCGTCGCGGCCTCGTCGAACAAGTGCATCGAAGGCGTGCCGGGGCTTGGGTTCGTCGTTGCGCGCGAGGCGGCTCTGGCCGAATGCAAGGGCAATGCAACGACCCTGGTGCTCGATCTCTATGACCAGTGGCAGAATTTCGTGAAAACGGGGCAATACCGTTTCACGCCGCCGATTCACGTCATCGTTTCTTTCCACCAGGCATTGAAGGAATTCCTGGAAGAGGGCGGTCAGCCCGGGCGCGGCAAGCGCTATGAGGAAAACTGCAGGATTCTGATCGACGGCATGCGGGAGCTGGGCTTTGAACCTCTGCTGCCTGAAAGCCTGCAGGCGCCGATCATTGTCACCTTCCACATGCCGAAAGATCCGAAATTCGTCTTCCAGAAATTCTATGATGCGCTGAAAGAGCGGGGTTATGTGATCTATCCGGGCAAGCTCACGGTTGCGGACAGCTTCCGTATTGGCTGCATCGGGCGGCTCAATGCCGATCACATGCGGGGTGCATTGGCAGCGATTGCCGACGTTCTTCGCGAAATGGGAGTTTCGAACTTGAAAACGGCGGCTTGAGGAGCTGAAAGTCATGAACGCCAATCGCGCTGCCAATCAGGTGACCTGCAACGGCCGGGCTTACAATTTTCCGAAAGCGCCGACGGTGGTCATTTGCCTTGATGGCTCCGAGCCGGGTTATATCGAGGAGACCATCAAGGTCGGCCGGGCGCCCACGTTCGATCGCTTCATGCGGAATGGCGCGAACCTGATCGCCGAAAGCGTTATTCCGAGTTTCACGAACCCGAACAATCTTTCCATCATCACCGGCCGTCCTCCGGCCGTGCATGGCATTGCGGGCAACTATTTCTGGGATTCCGCTGCCAAGACCGAAGTGATGATGAACGACCCGAAGTTCCTGCGGGCACCAACGATCCTCAAGGCGTTCCACGACGCAGGAGCAAAGGTCGCCATGGTGACGGCGAAAGACAAGCTCCGTCTGCTTTTGTCGGACGGGCTTGATTATTCGACCGGCCGGGCCATCGCGTTTTCCTCCGAGCGCGCCGATAAGGCGACGAAGGAAGCGAACGGAATCGATAACGTTCTCGAATTCGTCGGCAAGCCGTTGCCGGAAGTTTATTCGGCCGATCTTTCGGAATTCGTCTTCGCGGCTGGCGTCAAGCTGATGGAGACGTTCAGCCCCGATGTCATGTACCTGTCAACAACCGACTACATTCAGCATAAGGTCGGGCCGGGCACAAAAATCGCCAACGACTTCTACGCCATGATTGACGGCTACCTCGACCAGCTCGACAAGCTGGGCGCGGTGATCGTCGCGACGGCGGATCATGGCATGAATGACAAGCATCTGCCGGATGGTTCGCCGGATGTCATTTATCTTGAAAAGCTCTTCGATGCGTGGCTCGGGAAGGATGCCGCGCGGGTGATTTTGCCGATCACTGATCCCTACGTGAAACATCACGGTGCGCTGGGATCATTCGCGACCGTTCACGTGCCAGAGGGCTCCGACATCGCGGACTTGCTCAACCGTCTGCGCGGCATCGAAGGCGTAGAGCTGGCGCTCACCAAGGCGGAAGCGTGCGAGCGCTTTGAGTTGCCGCCCGATCGCATTGGCGACATCGTCGTGCTTTCGACAAAAAACAAGGTTCTCGGCACCGCTCCTGAGAAACACGACCTCTCCAGCCTGGACGAGCCGCTTCGTTCTCACGGCGGTCTTTCGGAGCAGCGAGTGCCGATGATTTCAAATCGCAAGGTCGAACTTCCGGCTGGCCGCCGGCTGCGGAATTTCGATGCGTTCGATGTCGCACTAAACCACGTTGTTTGAAACAATCTCTAGGGAAATTGGCTGCGCGTTGAAATAGGCGGCGCTGATTGAGAGGCCAGAATGCAAGAGCAGGTCACAAAGCCGAAGCTGCCGATTGCGGCGCACGAGAAAATGCGTATCGCTGGCAAGCTGGTAGACGCGGACGAGCGGATCGAGGTTTACAACCCTTACACCGGTGAAGTCGTGGGCACCGTCCCCGCCGCGCGGCCGGAGCAGGTGGCCGAGGCATTTCGCGTCGGTTACGAATACAAGCCGAAACTGACGCGCTACGAGCGCCAGAAAATTCTGACGCGGACGGCGGAAATCCTTGCGTCACGCAGGGAGGAGATCGCCCGTCTCATTACCGCGGAGTCGGGGCTTTGCCTTAAGGACTCTCTTTATGAAGTTGGCCGCGCCTATGACGTTTATTTGCTCGCTGGCCAACTCGCCATTCGCGACGACAGCGAAATTTATTCCTGCGATATCACTCCGCACGGCAAGGCTCGGCGCATTTACACGATGCGCACGCCAGTGCTCGGCTGCATCTCGGCGATCACACCGTTCAATCACCCATTGAACATGATCAGCCACAAGATTGCGCCGGCGATCGCCACCAACAACCGCGTGGTTGCCAAGCCGACGGAGCTGACGCCGCTGACTGCGCTGGTCCTCGCAGACATCCTCTATGAGGCCGGGTTGCCGCCGGAAATGCTGTCGATCGTTACAGGTAATCCGCGGACCATGGGTGACGCGATGATTACCGACCCGCGGGCCGACATCGTGACATTCACGGGTAGCGTGAAGGTTGGCAAATACATCGCGGAAAAGGCGGGCTATAAGCGCATCATTCTCGAGCTGGGCGGCAACGATCCGCTGATCGTGATGGAGGATGCCGATTTGGACAAGGCGGCAGAGCTCGCTGTCCAGGGCGCCACGAAAAACTCGGGTCAGCGCTGCACCGCTGTGAAGCGCATTCTCGTCGTAGAATCCGTTGCCGACCAGTTCGCTGAGCTCGTGCTGGAAAAGGCGAAGAAGCTCAAGTGCGGCGACCCGATGGATCCTGAGACCGACGTCGGCACGGTGATCCACGAAGGGGCCGCCAAGCTGTTCGAGGCCCGCGTCAATGCTGCCGTCGAAGCTGGCGCAAAGCTGTTGCTGGGCAACGACCGCAAGGGTGCGCTCTACCCTGCCACAGTTGTGGACCATGTTCCGTACGACTGCGAGTTGGTGAAAGAGGAAACCTTCGGGCCGGTCATCCCCACTCATCCGGTGCCCGAATGACATCTCGGAGGTCATTCGGATCTCGAACTCTACCGCTTACGGCCTGTCGTCGGGTGTTTGCACGAACAGGCTCGACTACATTACCCGCTTCATCAACGAGTTGAACGTGGGTACAGTAAATATCTGGGAGGTGCCGGGTTATCGAATTGAAATGTCTCCGTTCGGAGGCATCAAGGATTCCGGCCTTGGTTACAAGGAGGGCGTCTGGGAGGCGATGAAGAGCTATACCAACGTCAAGACCTATTCATTGCCCTGGCCGCAGGGCTAAGCGTTTCGGCAGCGGGAAAACCTGTCGGGGTGGGGCAACGTGAGAGGCGACTCGCGGTAGCGGGCGCCTCTCACCGCGTGTTTAGCGAAAACATATTCACATTGCAGGAATATTGACCAAAGCGCCTAATGATTCCGCTAGCCAAAAGCAAATTATTGCGATTTTCTAATGCAGCCTGCTTCTTAGTTCTGGCCGCGGATGCAATTTGTGAATTCTAGCATGAGTTCTGAGCAGATCTCGCTTCAACTCGGCGCGTTCGGTCACTGTCATCGAGAATTCATAACATTTGAACATGTCTGTCCACGGTCGGAGGCTTTGGGCAGGCTTGGTCGAGTCTAGGGTGAATCAATTGGAGGGAGATAGCCTAGTATGTTTAGTCGCATTCTTGGCGTAGGCGTCGCTGCCTGCGCGGCCCTGTTGGCGGCGGGAGTACCAGCTCAGGCACAGCGCACGCAGCTCACGATCTACACTGCTATCGAGAACGACCAGCTTGCACCTTTCAAAGCGGCCATTGAAAAAGCCGTGCCGGAAGTTGAGGTCGTCTGGGTCCGCGACTCCACCGGCGTTATCACCGCCCGCTTCCTGGCTGAAAAAGATAATCCGCGGGCAGACATGATCCTCGGCCTCGGCGCCACCTCGCTGCTGATGTTCGAGAAACTCGGATTGTTGGAGCCCTACAAGCCCAAAGGCGCGGATGAGCTGAAGCCGGTCTTCCGTGACAGAACCGAGCCGTATACGTGGACCGGTATGGACGGTTACATCGGCATCATCTGCTTCAACACGGCTGAGGCCGCCAAGGAAAACATTCCCGTTCCCACTTCGTGGAAGGATCTCACCAAGCCGGAGTACAAGGGCAAGGTCGTGATGCCTCACCCGGCGTCATCCGGCACGGGATATCTGACTGTGGGCGCCTGGCTGCAAATCTGGGGCGAGGAAGAGGGCTGGAAGTTCATGGATGCCCTCCACGAAAATATTGCTGTTTACACGCATTCGGGAAGCGCTCCCTGCGTGCAAGCCGCGAAGGGTGAGCGCCTCGCTGGAATCGCCCTCGATATGCGTGGCGCATCCGAAAAAACGAAGGGGGCTCCGCTCGAGGTCGTTGTTCCCTCTGAAGGTGTCGGCTGGGAAATGGAGGCAGCCGGCATTGTGAAGGGCACGAAGCACCTCGAGCTGGCCAAGAAGGTTGCCGACTGGGTTGCCTCGAAAGAGGCGAATGAGCTCTACGGCAAGACCTATGCTGTGGTCGCATATCCGGGCGCTGGCAAGTATCCGCCGAACTATCCGGAGAAGGCCGAAGAAGCCATGATCGACAATGACTTCGTTTGGATGGCCGAGAACCGCGAGCGGATTCTCAAGGAGTGGNGCAAGCGCTACGAGAGCAAGGCTGCTCCAAAGAACTGAGTTCAAAGTTACCGGGCGGCCGGGTGAAAATGGCCGCCCATTTATTTTGGGAAGGAAGCAGGGGTTGTTAGATGCTGAAAACTCTTGAACGGAGCACATCCGATCTGGCCGGGGATACGCGATCACGCCCTGTGCATCTCAGCATCCGCAATCTGACTAAACGATACGGTACCTTTACGGCCCTCAAGTCCGTTTCGCTCGATGTCTATGCGGGTGAGCTGATCTGCTTCCTGGGGCCCTCGGGTTGTGGCAAGACAACTCTGCTGCGTGCCGTGGCCGGCCTCGACATGCAGGACGAAGGCCGCATTGAAATGGGCGGTAAAGACGTTTCCCATTTGCCGCCGTCGGCCCGCGATTTCGGCATCGTTTTCCAATCCTACGCGCTTTTTCCGAATTTGACGGTTGCCGCCAACGTTGGTTATGGCCTCGTCAATCGGCGTATGCCGCGCGCCAAAATCAGGGAGCGCGTGGACGAGCTGCTGGCGCTGGTGGGGCTCCCCGACCAAGGCTCGAAATACCCCGGGCAGCTGTCTGGTGGTCAGCAGCAGCGCGTCGCCTTGGCCCGCGCGCTGGCAACCTCACCGTCGCTCCTTTTGCTCGACGAGCCGCTTTCCGCGCTCGATGCGCGTGTTCGTGTGCGCCTTCGTGATGAAATTAAATCACTGCAGCGCCGTCTTGGTGTGACGACCATTCTGGTCACGCACGATCAGGAAGAGGCGCTCGCCATGGCAGACCGCATCGTGGTCATGAACCACGGTGTCATCGAGCAGGTCGGCACACCGGAGGAAGTTTATAGCCGGCCAGCCACCCCGTTCGTTGCGGACTTCATTGGCACGATGAATTTCATCGAAGCCGAAATAGCCGGACCGGAGCACGTGCGCATCGGCAATCTCGCTTTCCGCTGCGCAAACGTCGGGGGCCGCCCAAGCGGCACGCGTGTGAAGCTTGGATTGCGGCCGGAGGAGATTCGCGTCCGTGGCGTCGAGTCTGAAACTGAGAACAAGTTGACGGTGCGTGTCGCGATGCTCGATTATCTGGGCGCCTTCTGCCGCGCGACCCTGGAAATTGACAACGCGCCTGAGCTCTCCCTTGCGGCCGATTTCTCGGCCAATGCCGTGCGTGATCTGAAGATCACCGAGGGACAGCCGCTGACAATCGTGCTTCCGCCTGAATGCTTGCGCGTATTTCCGCAGGGGGAGGTTGTATGACAACGGCCGCTGTTGCAGCCGCCGCACCCGCGCGTCAGCTATCGCGCGAAGACTGGGTGATGCGGATCGGCATCTCCCTCCTCTGCCTCTTCCTGATCGTTACAATCGCGATGCCCTTGGCGCTGCTGCTCATCAAGAGCTTCCAGCGTGACGGCGAATTCGTGGGCCTCGCNAATTATGTTACCTATTTCTCCACACCGACGCTCGTCGCCTCGGTTTGGAACAGCCTGTTTATTGCGATCACTGCGACGGTCATTACGGTNCCGCTGGCCTTCGCCTACGCCTACGCGCTGACGCGGACTTGTTTGCCGTTCAAAGGCGTGTTCATGGCCATAGCGATGTTGCCGATTTTCGCGCCGTCGCTGCTGCCGGCCATTTCGTTCATTTACATCTTCGGAAATCAGGGTTTCTTGAAGGAACTTCTATTGGGTGCTTCGGTCTACGGGCCGATCGGCATCCTGATGGCGATGGTGTTCTACTGCTTCCCATTCGCTGTCCTGATCCTGGTTACGGCGCTTTCGATGGCTGACGGCCGGCTTTATGAGGCGGCTGCGGCTCTCGGTACCTCCAACTGGCGTGTTTTCTGGACCGTTACGGTGCCGGGCGTGAAGTATGGCCTTGTGAGCGCCTGCTTCCTCGTGTTCACGCTGGCAATAACGGACTTCGGTATCGCGAAGGTCATCGGCGGCCAGTTCAACGTGCTGGCGACGGACGCCTATAAGCAGGTCGTCGGCCAGCAGGATTTCGAAATGGGCGCTGTCGTTGGCTTCGTTCTGCTGGTTCCGGCCGTCCTGGCCTTCATCGTGGACCGAATGATTCAGAAAAAGCAGGTGGCACTGCTTTCTGCCCGCGCGGTCCCGCTGGAGCCGAAGCCGTCTCGTGGCAGGGACATTTCGTACTTTGTCTACTGCTGCGTGATCGGCGGGTTGATCGTCGCCATTATCGGAGTGGCGGTTTGGGCCTCCTTCGTCACCTACTGGCCCTACAACCTTTCGCTCAGCCTGCGGAACTACAACTTTAGCGAATTCGATCAGTCGGGTTGGGACACCTACTTCAACTCGGTGAAAATGGCGGCGTTGGCTGCCGCTCTTGGGACGACGATCGTTTTCGTCGGAGCCTACCTCGTCGAAAAGGGGCAGGGTTTCGTTTTCGGCCGCAGCCTGGCTCACATGCTGGCCATGCTGCCGATGGCCGTGCCGGGGCTGGTGCTTGGCCTTGCCTATGTCTTCTTCTTCAATGCGCCGTGGAACCCGCTCAACGTGCTTTACGGCACGCTATTGGTGCTAGCAGTCAATACGATCGCCCACTTCTATACGGCGGCGCATATCACTGCGGTGACGGCTCTGAAGCAGATCGACAATGAGTTCGAATCTGTCTCAGCCTCGCTCAAAGTGCCGTTCTGGCGCACGTTCCGGCGCGTGACGGTACCCATCTGCATGCCGGCGATCCTGAACATCGCCGTCTACATGTTCGTCAACGCGATGACGACCGTGTCGGCCGTGATCTTCCTCTACGGTCCGTACACGAAGCTTGCCTCGGTTTCGATCGTGCACATGGACGAGGCCGGTTTCACGGCGGGTGCGGCCGGCATGGCGACGCTCATTGTGCTGACGGCCATCGGCGTAAAGTTGTTGCACTTCGCGCTCGACTGGCTCGTCTTTGGCAAGCTCCAGGCATGGCGCAAGCGGTGAGGTGACCGATGTCTTCTGCGGCCGCGCGGGTTGGTGCTGTTGCGCAATCCGAAAGCGATACGAATCTGACAAGCCGCCGCGCGGAGTGGCAGGCAAGAACACTCGATGATCGCACGCGAAAACTGCTGGCTCAGGACGAGCGCTATTTCCTGCGCCAGTCGGTTTCAACACCGTGCCTCAACGCCATTGCAAAGGCCGAGGGCATTTGGATCGAGGATGTCACCGGCCGGCGTTACATGGATTTCCACGGCAACAACGTCCATCACATCGGTTATGGCCACCCGCGCCTGAAGCGGGCTATCGCCGAGCAGATGGAGAAGCTGCCGTTCGCGCCGCGTCGCTATGCTTGCGAGGAGGCCGTCGCGCTTGCCGAAAAGCTCGCTCAGATCACGCCCGGCAATTTGTCGAAAGTGCTCTTTACGACAGGGGGCTCCGACGCAAACGAGGTGGCCATCAAGCTTGCGCGCACAGCGACGGGCCGTTTCAAGACGCTCTCGTTCTGGGACAGCTTCCATGGCGCAGGCTTCGGCGCCGCTGCGCTGTCCGGCGAAGCGTTGTTCCGGTCCGGCCCCGCGGCTCCCTTGGTAGCCGGAGCGTCGCACGTCGCGCCATTTGCGTGTTATCGCTGCCCGTATGGCTATCCCATTGATGAAAGTGGCAGGCCGCGGCTGGAACTCTGCCAGACGACCTGCGCGCGAATGGTCGATTACGTGCTTTCGCGCGAGGGTGACGTGGCAGCGGTCATCGCCGAACCGACACGCGTGGTGCCGTATGTTCCGCCGCCGGGCTTCTGGAAAATTGTGCGCGAAGCGTGCAGTCGGCACGGCGCGCTTCTGATTTTCGACGAAATCCCGGCGGGTCTCGGCAAGACCGGACGCATGTTCGCCTGCGAGCACGATGACGTGGTCCCTGACATTCTCGTGCTCGGAAAATCACTGGGCGGTGGTATCTTGCCGATCGCGGCGGCGGTTGCGCGGCCGGAGCTCGATGTCGGCGGCGACTGGGCCTTCGGGCATTACACGCACGAAAAAAACCCAGTTACATGCCGTGCGGCACTCACCACCATCGAGATTATCGAGGACGAAAATCTCGTCGAGAATGCGCGCCGCGTCGGTGAGATTGCGCTGGAGCGCATGGAGGACATGAAGCGCCGCCTGCCGGCCGTGGGCGACGTGCGCGGACGCGGCCTGCTGCTCGGCATTGAGGTCGTCAAGAGCCGCGAGACGAAGGAGCCGGACAACGATCTCGCGGAAGCGGTGATGTACGCGGCGCTCGACCGTGGGCTGTCGTTCAAGACGACCATGGGCAACGTTCTCACGCTCACGCCGCCGCTGATCACCACGGAAGAGCAGATGCTCAAGGCGCTCGACATCCTCGAAGAGTCTATTCGCGAGGCCGGGCGCCACGTGTCATGAAAAAAGTGCAATACGGAATGGCGGCGCCCTTACAAGCCTCTTTTCTGGTCTCCGGCTGCGGCGTTATCAATGCACGACAAGGCGCAAGATCTCGGAATAACGGGAGGAATGAATGCCGGGCAATCTGACCTTTGAGCAATTGAAACAGGCCGTCGCGTCCGGCGAAATCGATACCGTGATCGTCGCCTTCACTGATATGCAAGGGCGGCTTATCGGCAAGCGGTTCCACGCAGAATTCTTCGTGAACGGCGGGTACGAGGAGACTCACGGCTGCGATTATCTGCTGGCGGACGATATCGATATGGAGCCGGTGCCCGGCTATGCCGCGGCCAGCTGGCAGAAGGGGTACGGCGACTTCATCATGAAGCCGGACCTGTCGACGCTGCGGCGCATTCCGTGGCTAGAAGGTACGGCGCTCGTGCTCTGCGACGTGCTCGATCATCACCATCACGACTTGCCCCACTCGCCCCGCCAGATCCTCAAGCGCCAGGTTGCCCGGCTCGCCGAGCGGAATATGCGCGCGTTCTTCGCGTCTGAGCTTGAGTTCTATCTGTTCGACGAAAGCTACGAGGCGGCGTACCAAAAGCGCTATCACGATCTTAAGACAGCCGGGTACTACATCGAGGATTATCACATCCTGCAGACCACCAAGGAGGAAGGCGTTATGCGCGCCATCCGCAAAGGCCTGCAGGGCGCCGGAATCCCGGTCGAAAATTCAAAAGGCGAATGGGGACCGGGCCAGGAAGAGATCAACATCCGCTACGCCGACGCGCTGGAGATGGCGGACCAGCACGTTATCCTCAAGAACGGCATCAAGGAAATTGCGCATCTGCACGGCAAGGCCGTGACCTTCATGGCCAAGTGGCGGTACGACCTCGCCGGATCGTCCGCGCACGTGCATGCCTCCCTCTGGGACGCCGCCGGAACGACGCCTCTTTTTTTCGACAGGGAAGGCGAGTTCGGCATGTCGAAGCTGATGCGGTCGTTCGTGGCCGGACAGCTCAAATATGCGCGAGATATCACGTATTTCCTTGCGCCCTACATCAACTCCTACAAGCGCTTCCAGGCCGGTACCTTCGCGCCTACGAAGACGGTTTGGAGCCGGGACAACCGCACCGCAGGCTTCCGGCTGTGCGGCGAGGGCACGAAGGCGATCCGCATCGAGTGCCGCATCGGCGGCGCGGACCTCAATCCATATCTCGCGTTTGCAGCGCTGATAGCTGCCGGTCTTGCTGGCATTGACGAGAAGCTCGAGCTCGAACCGCCGTTCTCTGGTGATGCCTACGTAGGCGAAGGAATTCCCGAGATTCCGAAGACATTGCGCGAGGCAATCGAGTGCCTCGACAAGTCGGAGTTCCTGCGTCAGGCGCTCGGGAACGAGGTCGTGGACCACTACGTGCACACCGGCCGCTGGGAGCAGCTGGAATACGACCGCAGGGTGACCGATTGGGAGCTTATGCGCGGCTTCGAGCGGTACTGAGGACATTTCCTCTCCCCAGAAACGGGGAGAGGAATGTGATCTGGAAGAACAGCTTTTGGAGAGTCATGCTCCCCTCAGCGGGGGCAGTTACTCACCCCCTGGCCTTGTCGAGGCTCCAAGCGCCGCCGCCTGCTGCCGCGAGATAGAGGAAGACGAATGAGTAGAGCGCCGCGAGCTCGCCGCCATTGAGCAACGGGAAGAAGCCTTTCGGCGCATGGGCATAGAAATACGCGACAGCGCACATGCCGGAAAGGATGAAGGCAACGGGTCTCGTGAACAGGCCGATGACGAGAAGCACGCCGCCGATGAGCTCAAGCAGGCCCGCAAAACCGCTCATCGTAAACGGCGAGGCGTTGTTCATGGGACCCACGGGGAAATTCAGGTACTTCGTCGTGCCATGCTGAAGCAGCAAAAGGCCCGACATGAACCGGAGCACGCTGAGAAGTTGAGGTTGATAGGGAGCAAGGAATTTCATTGGCACCTCATTTTCAGTTCTGCTTGTGCTCTCACCGTCCGGTTAGGAATGGTTCCGAGCTGATTCGACGAAAGTCGAATCCCGTTGGACGCACTAGGCAGATTTCCCGCCCTTGAGAAAATCACAAAGCCGCGAGTACTTGGCCTGATCTGCTGATTGGAAAAGAGAAATGTCCGAGGTCATTTGCATCTCCCCCATCGACGGCCGCGAGGTAGCGCGCCGGCCGACTGCAACTGCCGCAGAAATCGAGCGGGCGCTTGAGGCCGCCCATGCTGCGAGGCGGGAGTGGGTTCGCGTGCCGATCAAGGAACGCGCGGCGCTGATGCTCCGCTTCCTGGAGGCCATGCGCGCCATGAATGCGGACGTGACACGCGAGCTTGCGCTGCAGATGGGGCGTCCAGTTCGTTATGGCGGCGAGATCAATTCTTTTTCCGAACGCGTCACCTACATGGCCAGCATCGCCGAAGAGGCGCTGGCGCCCATCGTTCCGGAACCGAAAGCCGGCTTCAAACGCTACATCCGCCGCGATCCCCTGGGCCTCGTGCTCGTCATCGCGCCGTGGAATTACCCCTATCTGACTGCCGTCAACACAGTGGTGCCGGGATTGATTGCGGGTAATGCCGTGCTGCTGAAGGCGGCTTCGCAAACCATTCTCACCGGTGAACGATTCCAGCAGGCCTTCGATCAGGTCGGCCTGCCCAAAGGTTTGTTCCAGAATCTGGTTCTGAGTCACGAGGATGCGGCGCGTCTCCTCAGCTCCGGCGCTGTCGATCACGTGACCTTCACGGGCAGCGTCGCGGGCGGCCGTGCTATCGAACGCGCGGCGGCAGGAACGTTCACGTCGATTGCGCTGGAGCTCGGCGGCAAGGATCCGGCCTACGTGCGGGCCGACGCGAAGCTGGATCACGCAATCGAAAACCTTGTCGACGGCGCGTTCTTCAATTCCGGGCAAAGCTGCTGCGGGGTCGAGCGCATCTATGTTCACGAGAGCGTCTACGATCGGTTCGTGGAGGGCTTCGTTGAGCTGACGAAACAGTACGTGCTGGACGATCCGCTGGATGAACGGACCACGCTAGGCCCTATGGCCGCGACGCGCTTTGCCGACGTCGTTCGTGGTCAGATCACCGGGGCCGTTGCGAAGGGGGCTAGGGCACATATCGATCCGGCAGCCTTCCCCCGCAACAAGGAAGGCACACCATGGCTCGCGCCCCAGGTGCTGACCAACGTCGATCATGCGATGCAGGTGATGGTGGAAGAGAGCTTCGGCCCGGTCGTCGGCATCATGAAGGTGTCGAGCGACGAGGAGGCGATCCGGCTCATGAACGACTCGCCCTACGGGCTGACCGCATCCATCTGGACGACGGACCTCGCCGCCGCGGAAGCCATCGGCGCGCAGATCGAAACCGGCACCGTTTATATGAACCGGTGTGACTACCTCGATCCTGCGCTCGCCTGGACAGGCGTCAAGGACACCGGCCGCGGCGCCAGCCTATCGCGCATCGGCTACGAAATGCTGACGCGGCCGAAGAGCTTCCATTTGAGAGAGGTGTGAAGTTCCTGAGCCGAGGAGCAAGGCTCTGAGCCAGCGACTTCACGACATAGCAACCAACAAAACGCGGGCCCGACCTCATGAAACTGACAGGTAACTGGAATTACCCGACATCCGTACGCTTTGGCGCTGGCCGCATTGCCGAGCTGGCTGATGCCGTAAAGTCAGCTGGCATTACGCGGCCGCTGTTCGTCACCGACCCGACTCTGGCGAAACTGCCCATTGTGGCTCGCGCCCTTGAGGTGCTCGAGGCCGGCGGGGTGCCTGCGAAGGTGTTTACGGACGTGAAACCGAATCCGGTCGCGTCCAACGTGGAGGCGGGCGTCGCCGCGCTCAAGGCTGGGAACCATGACGGCGTGATTGCATTCGGCGGCGGCTCCGCGCTCGATGCCGGCAAGGTCATTGCCTTCATGGCAGGGCAAACCCGTCCCATGTGGGATTTCGAGGATATCGGCGATTGGTGGACCCGCGCTGACCCGAAGGGCATTCTGCCCATCGTTGCTGTTCCGACGACAGCTGGCACAGGCTCCGAGGTTGGCCGCGCCGGCGTGATCACCGACGAGACGACGCACACGAAGAAGGTGATCTTCCATCCGCTGATGATGCCCAAGGTCACCATCTGCGATCCGGAGCTGACGGTGGGCATGCCGAAGTCGATCACCGTTGGCACGGGCATGGACGCGCTCGCCCACTGCCTCGAGGCCTACTGCGGTCCGTTTTACCATCCGATGGCCGACGGTATCGCGATCGAAGGTATTCGGCTGGTGAAGGAGAACCTGGTGCGTGCGGCGACGAACGGCCAGGATCTTGAGGCTCGTGCGCACATGATGTCCGCGGCGGCAATGGGCGCGACGGCTTTCCAGAAAGCGCTGGGTGCCATTCACTCGCTCTCGCACCCTGTGGGCTCGCTCTACGATACGCACCACGGCATGACGAACGCCGTGTTCATGCCCTACGTGCTGGTGTTCAACCGCCCGGCCATCGAGGAAAAGATCGTGCGACTGGCGGCCTATCTCGGTCTGAAGCCAGAGTTTAGCGCTTTCCTTGATTGGGTGCTCAAGCTGCGCGAGGAAACGGGCGTGCCGCATACCCTGGCCGAGCTCGGCGTCGACGACTCCAAGTTCGACGTTATGTGTAAGATGGCGCCGAAGGATCCGACGGCAGGAGGCAACCCCGTGCCGCTCGATGAAGCAGTGTGCCGCAAGCTTTACGAAAACGCCCTCGAAGGGCGGCTTTGAGAATGGAATGGGGCTGATGGGAGCATCAGCCCCTATCTGCAACTAGACCGTCTCCGGCATGTCGCCAGCCAGCGCGACGTCGAACATCAGGCCGGAGAATTCCCGCCCACCGGGCGTGGCGAGGAACATCGCCAAAGCGGCGACTTTGGGTTCCGCTCCGCTGCAAATGCCGGTGTCGACGGCTGGCGCTACGGCATTGATGCGAATGGCCTGATCCGCCCATTTCTGCGCTTCCGAGCGTGTCATGCCGGCAAGCATGGTGCGGGCGAGCGAAAGAATCGTCGCTTCCTTGGGCGTTTGCGGCGCCTTGCTGACGAGGATGTTGAGGATCAGGCCTTCCGACCACGTCAGCCGCATGCGATTGGCGGCAATACGGGAGATCAGCTGCGCCGTCTGAATTTTCCAGGCCAGAGCTTCTTCCGCCGGGCGGCTCTCGCCAGAGGTGAGCGCCTCAAGGTCGAGGTGGAGGAGGTTGATGACGGAGTCGAGACCGTTGAAGGCTTTGGCAGCGGTCTGCGCAAACTTCGTTGTGGCTTCTGTATCGGCAAGCGGGTCGGAGTAAACCTGCAGCTCGGCGGCTGACTGGGCCAGCATCTCGAGCACCGCGTCGATCTCGACACCAGTCTCGCGCGTGTGCAGGACGATCCGGCATCCATTTTCGGCAAAGGCGCGCGCCACGTCCACGCCTGCCTGAAGACTCATGTTGGTGATAAGAATTCGCTTATCGGCCAACTCAGGATAGGGGCCAACGCCTACGCCACTCTCAAGAACGCTCGTCAACATAGAGCCTACCTCCTCGCGCTACCGGACCTCTCCCCCGCCCGTGCAGCGCTACTCCACGCCGATTCGACTAACGACTCCTAAATGCCGCTCGGATTCGGGTGTGGCCGGGACCGAAGGGCGGCACAATTAGGGCGGTTCACAACTACGGCGCGTTACTCACACAACGCCTAGCTTAAGCATGAACGCAGAACGCTGGAAATCCGACAACGGCGAATGATCGCCGTCGGGAGGGATTGCGCTTCGGCTGCGTGTGGGATCTGGAGCTTGGCTCTTCGGTATCAGAACGACGGCGGCGTGCACGCGCTGACGACCTCGCACGGAACCGGGCCGATGCAGCGGAAGCGGTGGGGGCGGCGGCTTTCAAAGTAGTAGGCATCACCGGGCCCCAGGATGCGGCGCTCGGAGTCGACTGTAACCTCCAGCCGCCCACTGATGATGATGCCCCCTTCCTCACCATCATGCACGAGAGGCACGCGACCCGTGTCNGNCCCCGGTTCATAGCGTTCTTTCAAGATTTGCAACGCCCGCCCGACGAGATTTTCTCCCACTTGGCGATAAGAGATCCCGCCCTTGCCGATCTCGGTCAGCTCTTCCGCNGCGTAGAAAATCTTGCGCGGCTTGTCCGGCTCGATGGCGAAGAACTCGGCAAGCCCGATGGGAACGCCATCGAGGATGCGCTTCAGGGCACCGATGGAAGGNTTCACCTTGTTGGCCTCGATGAGCGAGATGGTCGAGTTCGGGACGCCNGACCGTTTCGCCAGCTCGCGCTGAGAAAGATTGTAGCGCTCGCGGACGTAGCGCAGCCGACCACCCACATCTACCGTCATAGNAGCTGCTCCGTGTTTCGGGTGTTCAATATCCCGAAAACTGTTGCCAGCACGTGCAGCAAAATCAAGCATTTGAAATCTGAGAGAAAAGGACTTGATGGGGTATGCCGATCAGGCCTCTACTCCTATGCAGGCGGGCGTCTACAAATTTGTTCCAAGGATTACCGCCCCGTGAGTCTGACCGCCGCCCTGTGCAACACGATTGGAGGATGCGATGGCGCCGCTCGATATGAAACCCAACGAGCTCGAGTCCTACTGGCTGCCCTTTACGCCGAACCGCTCGTTCAAGAAGAGGCCGCGCCTCTTCTCCGGCGCCAAGGACATGTACTTCTTCACGCCGGACGGCCGTAAGGTGATCGACGCATCTTCCGGCCTGTTCTGCGTNAATGCGGGTCATGGGCGCGAGCCGATCGTCAAGGCTATNCAGGAGGCAGCNGCCCGNCTCGACTATGCGCCGCCGTTCCAGTACGGCCATCCGCAGGTATTNGAGCTNTCATCCCGACTCGCTCTGATGGCGCCGGGCGATCTCGAGTACACGCTGTTTGCGAACTCGGGCTCCGAGGCTGTCGACACGGCGCTGAAAGTGGCGCTAGCCTATCACCGCGCCCGTGGCGAGGGCAGCCGCACCCGGTTCATCGGCCGTGAGCGCGGCTATCACGGCGTCGGCTTTGGCGGCATCTCCGTCGGTGGCATGGTCGCCAACCGCAAGATGTTCGGCAACATGCTGACCGGCGTTGATCATCTTCCGACGACCTACAACCGAGCCAAGCAGGCCTTCTCCATCGGTGAACCGGATTGGGGCGCCGAAACGGCGGATGAGCTGGAGCGGCTGATCGGCTTGCATGACGCTTCGACCATCGCGGCGGTCATCGTAGAGCCGGTGGCGGGATCGACGGGC
>Ga0065724_100100_pt1 | contig 29063 bp, 18 predicted proteins | sample TheenrcSG05JP960_FD_59111 | JGI IMG/M metagenome (GOLD analysis project Ga0065724, IMG submission 59111) | Thermophilic enriched microbial communities from mini bioreactor at UC Davis - Sample SG0.5JP960 | ecosystem: Engineered > Solid waste > Grass > Composting > Bioreactor | place: USA... | reverse complement strand
AGCGCGTGTCGCCCTCCGGCCCGAAGAAAAACGCCCGCATGTTGTTGTCCACGCCGTGCACATCCCAGCCCTGATGGGAAAAGTACGTGGCTACTTCGGAGCCGATGAGCCCTGAGGAGCCGGTCACCAGCATTCTGCGCATAGCTTTCATGACCAATAAGTTAATGAGCAACTTAACTGCTGTATGTGTCTGTCAAAAAGACGGCACGCATAACGATAGAGGACCATATCCAGATCGTTAAGCTCTGCCAGCTTCCTGTAAATCGCGGGAGGAACTTCTTCAAGTCGTGGACGCGAGCGTGTTTGCTTTACCTGAACGTTTTCTGGAGAAATTTTCCAGCCAAACGTATGAGCAAAAAGTTGAAGTGATTCCTCGAATCTTTCCTGTAACCCAAAGCAGGCAAACTGAGTCTTCAGATTGTAACAAGCACGTCGCAAAGCCCATTGTCTCCAAACCGGATGCGCGATGCAGCGCTGCAGTTTGTGCCAGGGAATTCCGGCCAGCATCATAGTCATTTCATTTTGAAATCGTGGCTGCCGATAAAAGGTTAACAAATCCATCGACATGGCATATTCATATCTATCATGTCTGCAAAACCGAGGATCACATTGTCTTATAAAGTAGTAATGCGATATAGCGCGATCTACTGGATGGCGCAAAAAAGTTAGATAAATGACTGGCCGATATGTAAACCAGTGAATTCCATAAGCCACATGGCCATATGCAAAACGATGGAAAGATTTCAATCTTTTCTTAAAACCTTTAACTCGAACTTCTGCAAGAATTTCTCTTGCTTCAAAATTCTGATACACAACACGATGCAAAAAGAATGTTCCCGCCGTTTTATGTACATGCACAAAGAAATATAAGGGATCTCCCTCACGCTTAAATATTGAAGACTTTTTTCCTGTTAAAACTGCGCCTACCATCCCAGTATTCCCAGCAACTTTTGAACCATTCGTACAGGCAATGCCTGGCTCCTGCCCTGCGTGGCGCGGAGCCAGGCATGCACCGCCTTTTCAAAAGGGGTGCGCGGATCGCGAAGCCGACCGTTGGCCGATAGTCCCTGTCGGGCAGCCAGGGCCGCCCAGTCGCAATCCCAGATGTTCAGCTTCCGGAAACGTTCCGGACCATGTTCCATCAGGAGCTTCAGCACCGCTTCGTCCCAGTAGTAATGAGAAGCTTTCGGGATCGCGCGCATGTCAATGCCGAGCGCTTCGTAGCCGGCCAGCCATTCGGGACGCACCGGTCCCGCCCGTCGGATGGCGACTTCCATGTGGTGATACTGGCGAAAGATGGTCACCGGCCGCTTTTTCGGATCGTTGAGCCGTTCCCAGACCTGATACCAGCGCTGCTTGCTGCGCATGCGATTCCAGTCGGCGTACTGGTAATGCAGCACTTTGATCTCATCGAAGTACAGCGCCGGAGCATCTTTCGGAACCGGTACGCGAGGGCTGTGAATGGGCCGTCCCTGATGCGGCGAGCCGTCGTCCACAAACCCGAACGGCTTGTAATCGGCATCCACCCAGGCGCAGGTAACGTCCGGGCCGATATTGGCCCACCGGAAGTAGAGCACGGTACCGGGTGGTGCCGCCAGCATCTGCTGCCACTCAGGACTTTCCATCCAAGTGGCCGAAAGCATCTCGTCGGCGTCCAGCGCAATCAGGATGCGTTTGTCCGAAACCGGCAACCGCCGCGCTGTATCGATCAGCAGCCGCTGGCGGGCGCCCTCATCGTAGGCCTCATGGGGATTGTCCACAAGCACCACCTTCTCAAATCGCCGGGCGATCTCCCGCGAGCCGTCGGTCGATTGCTGGTCGGCGATCACGATGTAATCGGCCCAGGTGGACGCACATTGCAGAAAGCGCTCCAGGATCCACGCCTCGTTACGCACCGGCGTCATACAGATCAGCGTCGCCTGTTTTTCCGCCGGCTGCCGCATGGACGCCCCGTTCACGTTTTTATCTGCAGCGTCGTTGACGCTTTCGGTCTTCACAACAATCGTACTACAAACAACAGGGGACGTAGCGAGCAGGTTGGATCGCCGGTTTCTATTCTACCGGGCAATTCACAACCGCACGGGCAGGCCTTCGTGCTGCAGCAGACGCGCCAGCCCTTCACGCAGCGTCACTTCGGGCAGCATGCCGGTCAATTGCTGCAGGCGGGTCGTGTCGGCCTGCTGGTGCAGTTTATCCACCGGACGCACCCGCTCAGGATCGATCCGGATTTCGATCGGCTGTCCCATCAGTTCGCTCAGCGTCTCGATAATCTCCTGCGCCGAGAATTCCTGCCCCGTTCCCACATTGACCACCTCGTAGCCCTCGGTTACGCGCTCACCCAGCGCCACCAGCAGCCGCGCCACGTCCTCGACGTAAATGTAGTCGCGTTTCGTGTGGATGTTACCCAGCGCGACCACCGGTCCCTGCTGGAGCGATGCGATGATGTGAGGGATCAGATGCGGGTTCGTTTCATAGGGGCCGTAGGTGTTAAAGAGCCGGGCCGCCACGCAGGCCATTTTTGTCGTACGCGCAAACTGCGCGGCCACCTGTTCGGTGAGCAGCTTGCTGAGACCGTACACATCGACCGGTGCCGGCGCGAGCGTTTCGGGTATCAAACCTTCCACGCTCGGATAGATCGCCCCGCTGGAGGCGACGACGGCCGTACGCACACCGACCCGGGCTGCCGCTTCTAACACGTTGTAGGTGCCTTCGACGTTCACCCGCAGCGTCTCCTGAGGATGTGCGTTGCAGTATGGAATAAAGTGGAGGGCGGCCAGATGAAAGACGATCTCCGGCCGCGTTTCTTCCATGACCGCCTGTAGTGTAGCCGTATCCAGGATGTCAGCTTTGTAGAAGTCGATCCGATCGGAGAAGGCCAGCAGATGATCTACGGAGCCGGCCGTCAGGTTGTCGTAGACGGCTACCTGATACCCCTGCTCCAGACACCGTGCCACCACCCATCGTCCGATAAAGCCGGCACCTCCGGTTACCAGAACCCGCCGAATTGTCATGAAACTGCCTGTCGATGATTTTCAGGACTCGCAGTTATAGTTTACAGGATCGGCGTGCGCAGGGCGCACGCGATTTTTCGGCAGCGCATAGGTCGTTCTGGCGCATGCGACATGCGCCTTTTCACGCATCCCGGCACCCGCTCGTAGTCAGGCACGAAGCGAAGCACCATCTCGCGAAACACCACTCCGCTTCGCTCCGTGGCTTACTACAAACACCTTCCCGTTCGTAGTCAGGCACGGAGCGTAAGCGGAGTGCCGTCTCCAGAAAAAAACGCCACGGCGGCTGATGCCGCCGTGGCGCACTACGAACGCGCTTGCGCTGTCGTAAAGTGCCGCCTCTCTATCGCACGCGCACCATTCGACCCACGTGGGTGTAGGTTTCCGAAAGGGTGTGGACGGTCACGCGGTAGAGATAGGTGCCGGAAGGTTCGCGTCCCAAGTCCAGCCGGATACGCTTCTGATAGCCGGCCGCCATCGTCTGACTGAGCTGCTGCACGCGCCGTCCCAGCAGGTCGAACACCTCCACCTGCACCTCGCCGGGCTCCGGCAAATCCAGCACCAGGTAGGTTTCTTCACGGAATGGATTCGGATAGTTCGGGTGTAGCCAAATGGCTTCGGGCAATACCACAGCGGCCGGCTGCCAGACCACCCGCAGCGCCGTCACCTGTGCGTCGTCGAGTTGCAAGGCCTGGCCGGGCGTCAGCACGTGCGTACGACCGGCCGACTCGCCCTGCATTTCCTGCACGGTCATCGTTCCATCGCCCGGCGCATCGGCCAGCACCAGCCGCAGCGGGAAGAGTTCCGGCGGCGCCTGGATCTGCAACAGCGCTTCGCCCTCTCCGGCCAGTCGGCTGTCGCCGTCAAACCGCACGTCGAATGCGTTGCCCGGCGGCAGCGGCGGCAGCAGGTAGGCCAGCAGCTCCGTAGTCTCAAGGGCCTCGGTGGTCAGGTACAGCGTGCGGGTGCCACCCCGGGCGTTTTCGACCTGCAGCACAGCCGCATCGGCGGCAGCCGCAAGCGTCGGAGCAGCGGAAGCGGGCGTCCGCTTGGCCGGCACGTCGCATCCAGGCTGAATCATACCGGCAGCCGCCGCCTGCACCCAGTAGCCCTTCCCCGGCGCCAGCGCCGTCGCATTCTGGTAGCCGAGCGCTACACCGCCGTACTCATAGACCGTCGTCACCAGACCATCCGGATCTTCCGTGGCATCCAGCGGCAGGTTGATCGTGCAGGAAGGCACGGCCAGCAGGTTCCATCCGGCCTCCAGCCAGTAGGTCGGATTGTCGATCGGATAGCCCTGCACGTTCTGCGACACCGTCTGCGTCGAACTCAGCCAGTAGCCCCGTCCGGGTACCAGGTGCGTGGCCGGTTCGTAGGTGCCTGCGAACGTGAAGAGCGCGCCGGCTTCGGCCGTCGGAAAGACGCTGCCCAGCGCCCCGTCGGCCACGTCCAGCGGCAATCCGACCAGGTTCCAGCCGGTCTCCAGATCGACGGTCGCGCTGGTGAACGAGGCGGCCGTGGGCGCCACGTAGCGGATCAGCAACGTGGTCGGTGAGCCACTATCAGCCACATACCGGTGCTGCGTCTTCATGTTGACGTCCACCTGGCTGCCCCCGCCGGTGTCCTGTAGCCGGAAGCTTCCGGGCGGCAGCGTCAGCGGATTCCAGGAGATGACGACGGGCCAGCCGCCGGTGGTGGGCTGGAACTCCAGCGTCCACTGCACCTCGGTGCCCTCCGTCACCGGAGCCCGCACGTCCTTATAGTAGGCCTCGCCACCGTTGAGCAGACGGGCCTCGAAGGCACCGGGCGGTGGCATCGGCGGGGCTTTCTGGTCATGGGCTATGTCGTAGCCACTGGTTGCGCCCGAGGCCGTGCCAAACGAGAGCAGCCGGGTCTGTTCGGTGGCGTCCGTGACGGTCAGCGAAGCCACGAAGTTGTCGGCCGAGGGCAGTTCGACGAACGTGGCCGTGATGTTCATGTCGGCGTTCACCGTCACGCTGACCGGGTTGTCGCTTCCGCTCAGATCACCGCTCCAGTTGCTGAAGACCCAGCCGGATGCCGGTACGGCCGTCAGTTCCACCACGGTGCCGGCTTCATAGGAGGCCTGATCCGGATTTTTCGTGACGGACCCGTTTCCGACCGTGGTGATCGTCAGCGTATAGGTGGGCGTGCTGAGGCCTTCGCCGCTCAGCGACACGGCCTGCGCTTTGTTTTCCACGCCATCGTGATAGGTGATATCCAGCGCGGCCGTCACAGGGCCGATCGTGGCCGGCGTGTAAGTAACCGTAGCGGTACAGCTGACACCCACCGCCAGCGTCGCCGCACAGTCCGTACTGAGCGTAAACTCGGCCGCCTGCGGCCCGGAAATGCTCAACTGCAGTGAGGTAATGTCCAGGTCTCCCTGGTTCTCCAGCGTCACAGTCTGGGATGTCGGGGTCCCCACCACCTGCTGCCCGAAGTCTATGCTACCGGGCGAAACGGCCAGAATACCCCGGGGTACCTGCGTGCCGGGGAGGATTTCGATAGCCGAAATGATTGCATTCTCGACAACAGGTGTAAATACGAGGGTAAGGGCGCCATCCGACACACTGATGTCATCAAACGTCTTGATCAGCGCGATACCCGGACCACCTGTTTCTGCAAAAACATCAAAGTTTGTCAACACCCCCTGACCGTTTTCAACATCCACATTGAACACCCGAGAACCAGCCCCACCGGACTCTTTGACGCCAAACCAGAGTTCGGCGAAATGGAGCTGTACATCGTAGATCCCTGCATCTATGGGTATTTCATAGGTCAAAGGCGCCCCATTACTCTGGCGTTGATACTGGTATATGATATCATTTTCCGTTCCTCCAATATCCAGACTCAAATTTCTATACTTGGTACCGTCAGAAAAGTATGTATCCTTCGCCCATGTTACGCCACCGGTAGTTACTTCCGGTCCCCCGGCGTTAATCCGCACCAGTGCTTCTGTCGATGGTGGTGGCGGAGGTGGGGGCGGCGGTTCGGCATCCGGATTATAAACCAGCACCACGACATTGGAGGTGGGCCCGGTCATCCCGTCGGCGTCCTCCACCACGGCCACGGCATAGTGAATACCGCCGGCCGGATCCGATTTGGTCAGGGTTACGGGAATGTCGGCCGTTCCCGATACGTCCAGCGTAGCCGTGAAGTCCTGCACCTGCAGCGCACTATTGGCATCGTAGGGCTCCACGTTGTAGCCCCCACCGGCCGGCTCGAACAGAGCGGCTTCCACGACCAGCAGCTTCACGGTAGCCCCGACGGGACCGTGTACGCGGAACGTCTGGGTAGCCACGCTGACGGTATCGGGTGTTGCGATCCCCACCACCTCCAGCGCAGGTCTGGGGGGCGCAGCGCTGCGCACCCAGGCTCGTGCGCCTCCCAGACTACCGTTCGGATGACGAAACAGCGGCACGCTATGCGTCAGGCCGTTGCTGAACGTGACATCGATCCAGCTCCCCACAAGCTCCAGCCCTGAGACACTGCCCGACTCTCCGGGTCCTGGCGCCGAAGTCCCTTTGATGCTGTTGGGATCGACATCAATGGAAAACTCGAAGACCTCACCGGGATCGAAATTGTTGAATTGAATCTCAAGCGTTTCGTATCCGTCATCGCCATCTATGCCGTTGTGCGGATCCAGCAGCGCAAAGCCCGCCAGTCCCGTCGCGACATCTCCTGAATTCGGCGTAAAGCCCTTGGCCGTATGATCGCCGGCCGTACCGTCCGGATCAAAAATCATATCGGGCAATAGCGAACTGGCCAGCCGAAACCGCACGGCCACAATCTGCTCCCCGCCGCTGGACGTGTTCGTAATCTTGAACGAATTGTTATTCCAGGTACTTGCATTGATCCCCCCATTCGCCGTCACCTCGACCACGGCCTGGCTGGTCTGCAGAATTTCCTGCACGCGCAGATAATCCCAGGTCGCCTCAAACGGGGTCGCCGATCCGCCCTGACGGGCCAGCAGGCCCACGGCCAGCCCCGACGGAATGCCCGGGGCCGCCTCGTAAGTGCCCTGCACCACGGCCAGCAGATCGCCGGTAAGCGTCAGGGGCGTACCCACGTCCTGCACCACGCCATCGTCCAGCGCATAGCGCGGTTGAACGGTGCCGGCCTGCGGATTGACCTCCAGGAAAAACTTCACATGGGTACTACTCAGCGCCCCCGCTACCGGGACAAACTGGCGGGTGGCCACATCACCCACTTCGTGAACGACCTCAATGCCCTCGCCCCCGCTTTCTATCGCCAGACCGATGTAGATGAAGTCCTGCTGCGTGCCTGTCCCGATAAAGATGCCCGGGGACTGTCCGACCTGCGGCGCCCCGCTGAAAAACGGGCTGTTGATCTGTCCTTCCACCACAAACGGCGCCGTGCTGCTGCTGACGGCCACGCCAAACTGAAAGGCATGCGTTTGCGTGTTCGCCGCGCCTTCGGCATCGCCGGGCGGTACCGCCACGATCGTAAACAACCCGGCCGTTCCCCCGACGATCAGATTGTCCGGGTCATACAGCGTCTGATAGTCGTCCATGCCGTTCGTCATCAACCCGGTCATGCCCACGCCGAAGAAGCCCGTACCCGGATCGTTGTTGAAGAAGTTGTAGAAGACGGGCGGTGACAGGTTCAATCCATTTGCGGCATCGATGGCGAACGGATCGGCCGTATCGGGCAGCGTGTCGTTGTCATCGTCCGGGTCGTTCAGATCCGACACCAGGTCGCCATCGGCGTCGGCGGGCTTACTGGCCCCCGAGCAGGGATCGGTCCCGTTGTCGATCTCGTCAGCATTGCTGTAACCGTCGCCGTCCTCATCCAGGGCGGGATCGTAAGCGCCGGAACAGGTCAGAAAGTCGTTCGGCTCGAAGACGGTGATCGTGTTGGACTGATAGTTCGCGACCCATATCGTGCCCGGAAATGGTGCGGTGTCACCCAGGGCCGTCACGTCCAGCGGAATGGAACCGAACCCGGTGGCCAGTACCTCCTTAGCCAGCACCTGCTTCCCATCCGCGCTGAGGACGATCCGATACAGGTTGCCATCAAAGGAGACGACCAGCAGATTCCCCTGCAGGGCCCCGCCAAAGTTGGAGGCGGTATACTCGGTAATGCCATTGGTCGATGACGAGAAGGTGGTCAGGGCACCATCTGCTTCGCCGGGTTGCCGATAATCACACTCGGCGGCATAGGCCAGCGAATCCGGCACGGGTGGCCAGTCGACGGGCAATCGGGGATCGCCCGGTGCATACCAGACCGAGTCTTTGAAGAGCCCGGCGCCCAGCGGATTACCACGGATCGGGTTGGGGTGACCGGCATAGTAGCGCTCGCCCGGCTGCACGTAGTTGGGATCGCCGGGCTCCAGCTCGCGAATGAAGTGCAGGTTGTCTTTGTTGTTGACCTTGGGGTCCCCGCCGGGCCCCGGTCCGGTCGATCCCGGCTCGCCGGGCAGGTAGTTGTTCGTACACAGACCTACCGTCGTTTCCGCCGGATAGTCGGCCTCGCCATCCGGGTGGCCGCCCCAGCCTCCGTTCGGACCATTATCGACGGCGTACATACGCCCCAGACTCGTGATCACCAGATCATAGGGATTCCTGAACCCGGAGGCGTAGACCTGAACCGGTCCGTTCGGGTCCCATTTGGCCTGGTTCAGTCCGTCGTTCCCGCCAAAGGGATCGTTGATGTCGATCCCGTCGTAGCCGGGAGCGTTCGGATCGTCAATCCCGTTGGCGTTCGGGCGCGTAGGGTCGTCCAGTGTGGGTAGATCGTAGACGTACTTGTCGTTGCCACTGCCCTGCACGGGCATGGCCTCCAGCGCATTCAGATCTACAGAAAGAATGGCGGCCGAAAGGGCATACTCCGTCGTGAAGGCAAAATTGTTGGAAGGGGCCCCGGCATTCGTATGGCCGCCGACGGCAATGTAGAGCGTATTCGTCACCGGGTCGTAGGCCATGCCGTTGGGTGCGTGGTTCTCCTCGCTACGCGGCAGCCCCCGTACCAGATCGACCTTGTCCCAGTAGCCTGCCGGATCATCCCGGCCGGTCCCCACCCAGGTGAGCCGCGACAGCATGCCGGAGTTGGTATCCAGATTCCAGTCGCTTCCTCCTCCGCCGGCGCCGATGCGTGGATCGCTGGACGTGACGTACAGCACCGGATTGTCGGCCGTACCCGTCACCAGAATGCCGGTTACCTGACGGTTAGAGACCGATACGAGCGTCCCATCGTCGTTATGATTGGGGATGTTTTTGATCAGCGTGATCGTTTCCTGATTGACGACCTGATAGGTGGCCGGACCCGTCCGCTCCACGGTCAGCACCAGGATCAATCCGTTCTGCTGCGCCACATAAAGGCGACCGTCCGGTCCGAATTGCAACGAGGTGGGATTCTGGAGCGAGACACCCTGCAAATCCCCCGCACTGAAGCTGATGGTCTGGCCGTATACCTGCGCCCCTGCCAGAGTCAGACTTCCGAAAAGAAGAACAACAAACAGTCGCGCCCGGACGAACTGTTTCTTCATGATATTGACCGCGCTTTCGTTATGGTAGGTAGATCCATTCAGTAGTTAGCGATTGCACGGCCTCAGATCAGCAGTTTCCGGATGTAGACAATAGGGACTTCTGGATGAGAAGAGCGTGCGCATCGGCGCATCGTGATAGAAAAGATGAGCCTTCAGGTATTTTGGAAAAGTCGCCCCTACCGCTCGAAGATTACGAAAACTGCTCAGGAATGCGCTTTCTGCTGCATGATACGATTCCAGGGAAATCATAGTGCATGTGAGAAAGCACGGGCGCACACGGCGGTGCACCCCCTGCCAGATCCTTGACGTTTTCCCTATCCCGTAGGCGCGGACCCCTGTGTCCGCCCGATCATACCCGCCGGATCACGTCCGCCACACGGGGTGTCGTACCCTCATGCACCGGTAAATCAGCGATTACATATAAAGTGGCCACCAAAGGAAATAATTTCGAAACGACGTTCCGCTTTCGCTCCGCGCCAGACTACAAGCACGAACCCGTAGTAAGTGAAGATGTCAGCCGAAATGGCGTGCCTCGGAATGGATTTTCGCCGAATGCTCCTATGGCAGAACTGTCACCGTGCGAACGTAGGTACCGTCCCGGGTCTCCAGACGGCACAGGTAGCGCCCGGCGGCCAGCCCTGACGTACGGAGTGGGAACGTGTGCGCCCCCCCTGACAGATGACCGGCGTAGAGGACCCGGACCGATCGCCCCAGCATGTCATACAGGGCCAGATGCACCGATTGCGGCCCCGGCAGAACCACCTGGACTTGCCCCTGATTCTGTACGGGATGTGGAAAGATCGTCAGTAGCGGCGCTTCGGCTGGCTCGCGGGTTTCCGCAGCCACGGTATGCCGCCTAATTTCGAAGGTAAGGCTTAGTGCACTTCCGGCTGTTCCGTTGCCACCGTCTTTTGCATACGGTACGGCCCGGATCATGTATATACCGGACGCATATTCCCAGGGCTGATAATCTCCCCGATCATCCCCGGCCAGTGTATAAGGGGCCTCATTCTCTGTCCGCACCGGCACCTCGTTCACCCAGAACACGACACTGCCTACCGAGCCCTGAACCTCCGCCCGGAGGTTAATGGCTCCCGGTAGATTTTCCTCCTGAAGCACTGTGTCGGGACGCAGCACAAATAAATCTGAATCAGTTGTCGCGTCCACCAGGACCAGCGCCGTCACGGCAAGCTGTTCACCGCCCGACTCCTGTCCCCGGCCTCGCAGTGGCACGGCGTGCAGCACCGCGCCCGTGGCATCCATCAACTCCAGCGTTCCTTCATAGGTTGTAGCGGCATCCGGGGTAAACTGCAGCGTCAACCCGACCTCCTGCCCTCCCGCCAAATCCATTGGCAGTGCCGGTTGCTCGGCTATGGCAAAGACATTGGCTCCTGTCAGGGCCAGCGAGGCCAGCGTGAGCGGACCCGCACCGACATTCCGAAGCGTCAGCGTTCGGCTCACCGTTTCTCCGACTTCAACGGTCCCGAAATCCAGCATTTCGGGCTCGGCTTCCAACGTCCCCACACCACCGCCCGTATCGCTCCGAACCAGCAGCACGGCCCAGTCCTGACCATTCGCAGAGGGAGGAGCGAGCGTCACCGATTGGCCGCCCGTGATCTGATAGGGCGACGTCTGCTGCAGGGCGCCGCCGTTACGGGGGTCGAACCAGTAGACGTCATAGATACCTTCGGGCGGACGCACCGTGCCCTGTCCCGTGGGAAAGTACAGCGCGGCCCGCTTCCAGCCCTGCCCGTCCGGCTGTACCAGCACATACGCATCGGATGGTGCCCCGGCCGATCGTGGCGTCACCGGTTCCATCTCCCAGAACGGCAGGTGCTCTTCAAAGAATTGCCGGGCAAAGCGCGTGTAGTCCCAGAGCCGATCCCGACTTCGATAATCTTCCAGATTCAGGTCATTGTGGGGATAGTTGTAGCCGAAGTACCACTCCACCCCGCCCCCTCCCGCCATCAGGTTGGCCCACAGGATTCCTTTGCGGCATTCGTCCTGGTTCGTGTCCGATCCATCCGGCATGCAGCCGGCTCCCGGATTACCCGATTCATCGATCATCACCACCCAGGGATGCCCGGCCGCCGCGCTGCGGGTTACCCAGGTGCTGGTCAATTGATAGCCGTTGTCCAGCAGCCCGGACTGGATCGAGGCGCCTTCCAGGTTCGCATACCCCAGCAGCGGCTCATACACTTCCTCCCATTTCCCGGGGAAGGTGTGCACGACGATCGGATGATCGTAGGGGTCCAGCGCCCGGATATATTCGGCAAAGGCTTTTTGCTGGGCCATGGTGTTCGTGTTCTCCTCCCCCAGATTCCAGATCAGCGCCGGATGATAGGCAAAACGCGCCACCAGCTCCCGGTAATACAGCTTACGCGTCACGCCCAGCTCACCGCCGTCCAGCAGATCGTCGTTTTCCGTCTCCTGCGTAATCACATGCAAAAGGATGCCCTTTCGCTGCATGTGCTGGAAAACGATGTCCCACTGCGCCAGCTTGGAGACATCGAAGCGATCATGAACGTTTTTGTCAATCCAGGGAAATACATCATTACCGTCCCCTCCCACGTTCATGGTCAGGAAATACTGGGAATTGACGCCTTCCGAGGCCAGATAGTTAATGGCCCCGATAATGCCCTTGCCCAGCCCGTCCTTCCAGGTTGGATCGCCCGGTTTCCAGTCGTTAATGTGCGGCGTGTATTCATGCACGCCGGTAGGAAGCCCTCGACGTCCGTCTTTCGCGTCGGTGTTGTCGAACCCTCCGTAGGCCAGAAAATTCTCCGGCGAGCCGGCTCCGCCTTTCAGGAAGTAGGTGCCGTCGTCGAAGCGGAAGTAGCGTGTGCCCACGTAGCGCAGAACGCCCCGCGCCCGGAAGTCCGGGGGCGACTTATCGGTTTCGCCGATCGTGAAGGATCCCGCCAGTCCGTCCGGTGCGATCGGCGTGCCGGCATTCGGATCCAGCGAAATGGCCACCTGGGTGCCCTGCCGAAACGAGACCCTGAACCGATAGGTCCCGGTCTGGTCGGGCGTAAAGATGGCCCACCAGACGTTACCCGACGTGGCCGACGTATTCGCTGCATCGCCGTCGGCTGCAAAAAAGCCGGGCACGACATGCACCGTCCCGTCCGGCGCCGTGATCTCCACATTGAAGCGATAATCCAGAAACGGATTGGGATCGCCCTGCTCGTCGGCCTGGGGACCGTAGACCTGAATCGTGACGGGATGCCACCGCTTCCGCTCGCCCAAGATCTCGTAACCGTTCTGCGCCCATCCCTCCACAGCGAAGAATCCTCCGACAAGCCCTACCAGCAGGGCGCTCCACCACGCTTGCCGCCACATAAGCATCCGGGTTGTATCCGTTCGACTTTCTTCCCCACGGGACGCTGCAGGCCTCCAAAGCCCGTTCCGACGCTTCAACGCCCCGTTTTCCCCGCTCCGGCCGGATACTTCCGAAAGCAGCGGTTCTTTTCCGCCACCTTCAACCCGCCCAGAGATGCGCAGGAAGGATACAACCCCTTACTGAAAGAGGCTGTTAAAATCGGATGAGTTCCGGACGGAAGGTTGCGCCGGAAATAGCAGGGCTGCACGTCGCCCCTGCTTTACATTTTACCGAACACTTCCAGACCGGGAGAGGCTAAAGGGTGCTGTTCAATTCGCTCGACTTTCTGCTTTTTCTGCCGCTGGTGGTCGGGCTCTACTTCGGCCTGCCCGTCCGCTTTCGCTGGCTTCTGCTGCTGGTCGCCTCCTACGTCTTTTACGCCTGGTGGAAGGTCGAATACCTGCTGCTCATCGTCGCCTCTACGCTGGTCGACTACCTGTGCGGGCTGGCGATGGGCCGGCGTCCCACACGACGCGCCCGCCGTCCCTTCCTGATACTGAGCCTGGTGACCAATCTGGGACTGCTGGCCGCTTTCAAATACCTGGGGTTTTTTGCCGATTCGCTCGAAGCGCTGCTCGGCCTGCTGGGCCATCCCACCGACGTACCCACGCTGGACGTGCTGTTGCCCGTTGGTATCAGCTTCTACACGTTCCAGACGCTCAGCTACTCCATCGATGTGTACCGGGGCAAGCTCGAACCGGAGCGCCACCTCGGCTACTTTGCGCTGTTCGTCAGTTTCTTCCCGCAGCTGGTGGCCGGCCCGATCGAACGCGCCGGCAATCTCCTGCCTCAGCTGCACCATCCCCGTCCCTTGGATTCCCTCCGACTCCGCTCGGGATTTTTCCTGATCCTCTGGGGCTTCTTCAAAAAAGTGGTCATTGCTGATCGCCTGGCACTTTACGTCGATCCTGTTTTCGCCCAACCCCACGCCTATACGGCCGCGCACTACTGGACGGCCCTGTATTTTTTTGTCTTCCAGATTTTCTGCGACTTTTCAGCCTACTCGGACATTGCCATCGGAACGGCCCGGATTTTCGGCATCGATCTGATGGAAAACTTTCGCCGTCCGTTCGCCGCCCGCTCCATCGCAGAATTCTGGCAACGCTGGCATATCAGCCTGACCACCTGGTTCCGGGACTATCTCTACACGCCGCTGCTGCGAAACGGAGGCCGCACCTCCCGGGCACGCTGGTTCGGTAGCATTTTTATCGTGTTCGTGCTGAGCGGTCTCTGGCACGGTGCCGCCTGGACGTTCGTGCTCTGGGGGGCACTGCACGGACTGTATCTGATCGTAGGCCTGCTGACGCGCCCGGTCCGACGGGCCTTCTGGCATGGCCTGGAACAGCGCCTCGGCCGGATCGCACCGGCTCCGGCCCACGCGGCGGGCATTCCCGATCTGTCTCGCCTGCTTCTTCGCCTGCGCGGTGGACTGGCCGTGCTGACCACGTTTCATCTGGTCGTGCTCAGCCTCATCCTGTTCCGTGCCGCCTCCCTTTCCGACGCCGCCTACATGGCCGCGCATCTACTGGATTTTACCGGAAGTCCCGCACTTCCGGGCTTTTCGTTTGCCGACTGGGCGATCGGCCTGGGCTCCATCGGTCTCCTGGAGGCCGTCCAGTGGATCGATGCGCATGTGATCCGGCTGGAAACCTGGATCGAGACGGCGCCACGCCTGGTGCGGTGGGGTCTCTACTACCTGCTCATGGCCATCGTGCTACTGCTTGGCGTCTTTGATCGACGTCCATTTATCTACTTTCAATTTTGAGCCATGCGGCTGTCGCAACTTGTCGGCAAAGCGCTTGCGTTCTTCCTGCCACCGCTGATGGCGGTGGAGCTCACCATTCGCCTGCTTGCGCCCGGACCTTTTGCCGGGGTCCGGCGGCTCATGGACTTTTACGAGCCCGTGCGTACCGGTCCGGCCCCCGTTCATTATCTGTTTATCGGGAGTTCGCGCGTGGCGGCGGCCGTCGACGTGCCCGCGTTTCGCCGGGCGCTCGGCGACACGGTCGCAACGTTGCACATTTACAACCTCGGCCAGGGCTATTCGACGCTGGCGGAACACTACCTGGCCCTGCGTCGCCTTCCCGATTCGCTGCTGCAGGGTACCGTGTTGCTTGTCGGCCTGAAGCATGGCGTGCCGCCCGGCGATCTTTTTACGGACACCTGGCACGGCCTGTGGGCCGATCCACGCTGGCCGCTGCTGCTTTCGCCGATCCTCCGCGTTCAGGATCTACCCGCCTACTGGTGGCGGGCCGACGATGCTCTTCGTGCCAAGCTTACGGTGACGGCCGGGGTTTTTCTGCATAGCATCCGCTACGGACGCTTCATCCGGGGGAAAGTGCGCACGCTGCTCGACCAACTGCCCCGACGGCTGGGGCTGCGTCCACCTGCTTTATCCGGACCTTCCCCGCTGGCCGCACGCGGAGGCATCCGCACCGACAGTGCGGGCATTGCCGAAGTGCGTCGTCAGATCCTCGCGCAGATGCGCGCGTCCGAAGCCCTGCGCCCCGACAGTCTCATCCCGGACTGGGACCGCACCGTCTTTGCCGACCTGGTACGCCTGATGCAGCGCCATGGCGGGCGCGTGGTGGTCTTCAACGTACCGCTCACTTCCTGGCATCGGCTGACCGACCGCTCCACGCCGGAGAAAATGCAAGCCTTCCGCCGGTGGGCCCGGCGGCACGACGTGCTCGTTCTTGACATACCGGCCGACTATCCCGACGACGCCTTTCCCGACCTGGTCCACCTGGCCGACACCTACGCCCCGGATTTTACCCGGAAGCTGGCCGAAGGCTACCTAAAGGCTCACGTGCCGAACTGGTCCAGCAGATAGTCGGCCGTCCGGAGGGCCAGCGCCACCATCGTCAGTGTCGGCTGGACGGCACCGGATCCTCCTACAAAAATGGCTCCGCCTCCCACAAACAGATTCTGCGTGCCGTGTACACGTCCGAAACTGTCCACCACCCCCGCCTCCGGCCGCTCGCTCATGCGACAGGTGCCCATGTGATGGGCTCCGGAGTCGAACCGTTCCGGATCGTCGCCCATCGCCCATCCGTGCATGCTTCGGCCGCAGCGCCTCCACCAGCCGCCGAAACAGCGCCTGTGCATATTCAAACGTGGCATAATCGAACGCATTGGACGCATAATGCACATGCGCCAGCGGATCACCAAAACGATCCTTCTTCTCAGAAAGCGTCACGTATTTGTCTTCTGAAGGGATCGACTCTGCATGAAAATTGATGCCCCGCTTGAACGGAATGTCGCTCATGCGGTGCACGATCTCCTCCGAATCGCGCACGTTCCACAGGTCCTCAGCCCCGAACAGCCACCGCAGATCCACCCGATCGTCCAGCCCGAGATTGATGCCGCCATGGCGGCCCCGCGTTTCCGGATTCAGAAACTGAAAGCTGCGACCCGTAGCCGGCCCGACGCGCCCTGTATACAGCGGCTCGTCGAAGACCATACTGCTGCTCCAGATATGGTGAAACGTCAGGCCGCGCCCCACCCATCCACTGCGGTTGCCGACGCCCTCCGGATACCGCGCATCACGCGACAGCAACAGAAGCCGCGCCGATTCGATGGCACCGGCCGCAATGATGATCACATCGGCCGGGAATTCGTATGGTGTCGCCGCTTCATTTTCCTGCACCAGCAGGGCACGGGCGCGTCCATCCGGGTCCATCAGCACGCGCCGTACCGTTGTATTCGGCCGCACTTCACAACGCCCGGTAGCGACGGCCCGCTGCAGATGGTGCGTCGGCGAATAGCGCACGCCGATCGGACAGACGTGGCACACGCCAAAGTTGGCACATCCCGGCCGACCGTCGTAGGGCAGACGCGTCCGTGCCTGTGGCGTGGTGTGCAGCACGATTCCCTGCGCGGCCAGCCGCTCTTTCAGGATTTTATCGCCATAGCTCAGCGCAAACGGCGGCAGCGGATAGGGCGCCGAACGCGGTGGCGCAAACGGATTGTCTTCCGTGGTTCCCGAAACCCCGATAAAGCGTTCGGCGCGCACATAGTAGGGCTCCAGCTCGTCGTACGTGATCGGCCAGTCCTCTCCGTACCCGAACAGCGTGCGTGTCCGGAAATCTTCCGGAATCATGCGGGGTGTCACGCCCCACCAGTGTGTGGCGCTCCCCCCTACCACCATGCCCCGTTCGCCGTCGATGTCGCGCGTGTACGTGCCGCTCTGCGTCAGTCCCCGGATATCGTCGGGCAGCTTCCAGGCGGGATTGTCATACAGATAGAGAATCTGCTCCTGATACTGCCGGGTGTGCGGATAAGGATAGTCCGGCCCCTTCTCGAAAAGGGTAACCTGCCACCCGCGCTGCACCAGCTGGTAGGCAATGGCGGTGGCTACAATGCCCGAACCGGCAATGGCGGCTGTTTTCATTGTTTCAGCATGTCAGGCATTCGCCGGGGGTTGCTGATACGCTTCCAGTCCGCGGGGCAATCCGGGCGGATGCTCATAGCCCAGCCGGAGCCAGGCGTCGTGGTAAGCGAACAGGGTAAACAGGGGTTCGACAATGTGCCGGTTGAAACGGAGCCAGTCCCGATGCAAGACCAGAGCAACCGCCCGATCCCAGTCGTCCAGATCCGCCTCGAGAACCGGACGCACCAGCACAATGCGCTGCGCGCGCGAACAGGCAACGAAGGGTTGTCCAAGCGCCTGTTGTGCACCTCGGTTCAACTCGTCGGCCAGGCGCTCGTACAGCCTCCGATGGCCGGGCAGGTGCTCGGCCCGCCACCGGAAGAAGTTCTCGTAACGCGACCAGGTAATGGCTTCATCCAGCAGCGCCTCGGTAAAAGCCCGCAGGGTTTGCAATGTGTCCGGCGTAATCGGCCCCGGTGGGGCTGACTCCAGCGAAGGCTCCAATCGCGTGCGGTAAAGCTGCCGCAATGTGTCGCGAGATACCAGCGTCAAGACCGCGGCCCCGCCTACGGCCAGCCCGCCAACGGCCGGCACCAGTACCTTAACGAAGGTGCGCCGCGAAATGCGATGGGTGGGCTCGCTCATTGGCTCATGCCGGTTTGCTTTGCGACAACAGGGCATGATAAACCCGCTCCAGGGTATCGACCAGCGCCTCGCGCGTGTAACGCTGCCAGACCAGGTGCCGGCCGTTTTCGCCAAACCGACGTGCCTGTTCCGGCTGCTCCAGCAACCGGAGCAGTCCTTCGGCGATCGCTTCGGGCGTCTGCGCTACGACAAGACCGGCTTCGTTGCCTTCGATCAATTCCCGCAACCCCACGGCCGGTCCGCCGACGACCGGCTTGCCGTAGCTCCAGGCTTCCAGATACACGGCCGGCAAAATCTCATGCCGCGAGGGCATGCAGAACACATCGCAGGCCGCGTAGGCGTCGGCTTTTTCCTGGTCGTCTACGCGTCCCAGGTAATGGATGCGGGCGTCGGCGCCTTCAAAGATCCGCCGCTCGTCTTCTGAAGCCGGCCCGATAAAGACAAAATGCACCTCCGGTCGTTTCGCCCAGACCAGCGGGGCCGCCTGCACCAGGGCAAGTGCGCCCTTGTAATCGTTCATCCGCCCCACGAACAGCACAACCGGCGCCTCGCCCAGGCCGTGCCGCGCCCGGAAGCCGGCGCCGTCGGCCCGCTCGGGCAACAGGGGCACCACCCCGTACAGATGCACTTTTTCGGGCGGCACACCCAGCCGCTCGACAAGCACCCGGCGATCGGTTTCCAGCAACGCGAGCACGGCGTCGGCCGTCTGCCAGTGCCGGGCGTCGTCGGGTCCGTCGCCGTACTGGCCCGGATGCACGTAGGGCGTCACCACGAACGGACGCCCCAGCTTCCGGGCCACCTCCTGCGCCGTCCAGCCCAGGTAGTTGCCCGCCACGGAATGCACTACGTCGGCCCACGCGACGAACGGTTGCAGCTTCGGCGCGAAAACCCGTCGGAAAAACGGATACCCGAAGCGCCGTAGCGCGTGATAGCGTCGCGCAAGGAGCGGCACGGCCCGCAGCGCGATCGGCAACATGCGCAGCCGATCCCCGAGGTCGGGCGTCAGCACCTGCACGGGCACCCTTTCGTCGTCGTAGGAGTGGCCGTCGGGTAGCAGCAGGCTGTCGCCCAGCACGCGCAGGCGGGCCGGCAGACGCGGCTCGCAGAGTGTGGTGGCCACCACCTGCACTTCGTGTCCCCGCCGGGCCAGTTCGTGCACCACCAGCCGCGTCTGCGTCTCCACGCCTCCGACGAATGGATGATACCGTTGCGCGACAAAGAGAATGCGCATGGCTTCAGCGATCAGCGCGGCGCCGTCGGCGTCTGCGCGACCGGTTCACGCGGGGTCAGGCCCCAGTCGTTGTCCGGCTCATACCCCAGTCGCACGACCAGATCGCCAAATTTCTCTTTGAAGGCGGCCACGTGTTCTTCGGTAAAATGATTGCGCCAGTCGCCCGGCTGGCCCTTCCGATAATGACTCCGCGGATCCTCCTCCCCCTTCCGACGACGCGCCTTCTTCTCAAACCGATGATCCCACACCCGACCCAGCAACAACTCCCCCGACACCGACATCGGCCGACGCAACCACTTCAACCAACGATACCGAAAACTCGCCCGGTTCAACATCTCCCGCACAAACAACCCGATCCGCCGACGCGCCGAATAACTCTCCCCCTCATCCAGCAACCCCAGAAATTCAAAAATCCGCACAAACCCCTCATAAGGACGCGCCGTCAACGCCTCCATCTTCACCTCCAGAATGTTCGGATGCCCGTAAGGCCACGCCCACATATCCTGCAACACCGGCGCAGAGAACTCCATCTCCAGAAACAGGCCGTCTTCTTTCGAAACAGCAGCCAGTCGCTCTCGGTGGGGCTCCAGCTCAGGCAACGGCTCGATAGGATGGCTGTATCGATGGGAAAAGTAGGCCGACACGATCAGATCGCGTGGATCCCGAACCACATGAAACCCCCGAAATGGGATGGTCTGCAGATTTTCAACCAGTTCGGATACTGCGATCGGAAAGCTGGCAAAGACTGCGTTTTGTTGCTGCAGATACGTCGCCAAATCCTCAAATGGTAAACGCTGCTGCGAAGCGGTTATCAACGCCGTGCGCTTCTCTGGCAGATAAGGGCAAAAGACTTCTTCCAGCGTCAATCCTGCGGCCCAGGTTACTTCGCGCAGAATGGATCGAATCCAGGTAGAAGCGCACTTATGATGGCCAAAATAACAGTAAAGCATCGCTTTTCTCGGCTAAACGGTGTGCAGTTCGGCCTCCCAGGAATAGCCCAGTTTTTCCACGAGCCCCGGGAATTTCTCTTTGAAGGCAGCCACGTGTTCTTCGGTAAAATGATTGCGCCAGTCGCCCGGCCGCCCCTTCCGATAATGACTCCGTGGATCCTCCTCCCCCTTCCGACGACGCGCCTTCTTCTCAAACCGATGGTCCCACACCCGACCCAGCAACAACTCCCCCGTCACCGGCATCGGCCGGCGCAACCAGCGCAACCACCGGTACCGAAAACTCACCCGATTCAGCATCTCCCGCACAAACAACCTGATCCGCCGACGCGCCGAATAACTCTCCCCCTCATCCAGCAACCCCAGAAATTCAAAAATCCGCACAAACCCCTCATAAGGACGCGCCGTCAACGCCTCCATCTTCACCTCCAGAATGTTCGGATGACCATAAGGCCATTCGCCAAGATCCCGGAGTTCCTGCGCCGAAAAGTCCATCTCCAGCAACAACCCTTCTTCTTTAGACACTTCCTGCAATCGTTGCCTATGTTTAGCCAGATGTGGGTATCCCGCAGTCGGATGACTATACCGATGGGAAAAGTAGGCCGACACGATCAGATCGCGTGGATCCCGAACCACATGAAACCCCCGAAATGGGATTTCACTCAGTGCTTCTAATTGCTCTCGATAAGCATTTCGTACCAGACAGAAATCAACGCTGGATTGCCTGAGATACGTCCCGAGATCCGCACAGGAAAGCCGTCGCCCTTCCGTTGTAAGCAACGGTCCGTGTGCCATCGGCATCAGCGGGTCCCGCACCCGCTCAGTCCGGAACCCTGCCTGCCAGCAGACCTCGGAAAGAATGTCTCGAATCCAACGCGTGGCGCACTTGTGATGGCCAAAATAACAGTAAAGCATCGCTTTTCTCGGCTAAACGGTGTGCAGTTCGGCCTCCCAGGAATAGCCCAGTTTTTCCACGAGCCCCGGGAATTTCTCTTTGAAGGCAGCCACGTGTTCTTCGGTAAAATGATTGCGCCAGTCGCCCGGCCGCCCCTTCCGATAATGACTCCGTGGATCCTCCTCCCCCTTCCGACGACGCGCCTTCTTCTCAAACCGATGATCCCACACCCGACCCAGCAACATTTCTCCGGTGATCGGGATCGGACGGCGCAGTTGCCGTAGCAGCGGGTGGCGAAAGCTCAGGCGATTCAGCATGCGGCGGACGAAATTGGCCACGCGACGACGGGCCGGATAGTCGTCTTCCCAGTCCATGAGCCCCAGAAACTCGAAGATCTGCAGGAAGCCATCGTAAGGACGGGCAATCAGCTCCTCCATTTTGAGTTCGAGTATGTCCGGGTGCCCGTAAGGCCATTCGCCAAGATCCCGGAGTTCCTGCGCCGAAAAGTCCATCTCCAGCAGCAGGCCTTCCTCTCTGGAGACCGTCTGCAACCGCCGCCGGTGCTCGGCTAAGTGCGGCAACCCCTCGGTCGGATGGCTGTTGCGATGCGAAAAATAGGCCGATACGATGATGTCCCGCGGGTCCCGGATCACGTGAAAGCCCCGAAAGGGCACGTCGGCCAGTCCCTCCACGTGCGCCCGGTCGGCCGTAATGCAGCAGGCAAAATCGACCTGCGCGCGCGTCAGGTACGCTCCCAGTTCTTCCCGCTGGATGTCCCATCGCCGGTAATCGGTCAGCGGACCGTGGGCGTGCGGCGTAAGCGGATCGACCAGCAGCCGCTTCTGCAGGCCGGCCTCCCGGCACACCTGACCGATGATCTCATGGATCCACGTCGAAGCGCACTTGTGATGCCCGAAGTAAACGTACAGCATACGCTTCATCCCACCGCTTCTCTGAAATTCATCCGCGGCGCAAGGGTCCAGTTCTCATCCGGCTCATACCCGAGCCGCACCAGCAATCCCGGATAGCGCTCCTTGAAGAGCGCCACGTGTTCTTCGGTAAAGTGATTGCGCCAGTCGCCCGGCTGGCCTTTTCGGTAATGGCTTGTCGGGTCTTCCTGGCCTTTCGGGCGGCGGGCCAGCCGCGCAAACTGCAGCGCATGCACGATACCCAGCAGCTTCTCGGCGGGAATCCTGTGGCGTGGCCAGCGCCCGAAGCCACCCCAGCGTCGCGTCAGCCGGTTCCACACAAAGCGAGGCGTATCGATGAGCTGCTGCCACCAGGGCCATTCTGCTTCATCCAGCAGCCCCAGGAACGCAAACATACGCAGCACCGACTCGTAAGGCCGCGCCGTTACTTCCTCGAACTTCAACTCCAGCACATGCGGCATCGAGAAATCCCAGGTCATCAAGGGGCGCAGGTAGCGCTCGCTATAGGCAATCTCCAGCGCCAGCCCTTCGTCTTTCGAAACCTGCTGTAACCGCTGTCGATGTTCATACGCCCGGTGCCCGGGATAGCCGAGATCTTTGTTTCGATGAAAGAAATAAGCCGACACGATCATGTCCCGGGGATCGCGAACGACATGCACGCCCCGAAAACCTTCAATCTGCTGCACTTCATGGATTTCAGCATTGGCATAGCTCAAAACCTCATGGCGCGAACGCCGATAGAACGCAGCAAAATCCTGTCCAAGGCGCGTGCTCTTGTAAAAGTAGATATACCGCTTCCCCATCAGGGCACAGGCCCGCTCGGCAATCGTGCTGAGCCACATCGAGGCGCTTTTATGCCGCACAAAAAAGATTGCTCGTTCCATTACCCCCCGTGTCGTTGTGAATTCGTCATTTCATCCAGGGCCCGGCGCAGCACGTCCAGGTCGATGACAAAATCGCGGTCGCGCCAGCTCTCGTTGGCATGCCGCCGGAAATAAAGATTGCCGGTTGCTTTACAGAGAAAATAGTACGACGGCACTACATGAGGTGAAGGAAACCACTCAAGTACCTTTGCGCCTCTGGCGTAAATGAGGTTGGCAAAACCGGCACCATGCGCCCCTACCACCATCTCGGCGTCGTAGAACAGTTCGGCCTGCGCCTCGAAGGAAAGGTCTTCGAGCAGATACGCCCGGAATCCCCATCGCTCCAGCTCGGCCACCACTTCCGGTTCGTTCAACACCCGGCGGGTCCCCCGGGTCCGTCCGGCCCGGGAAATATAAATGCGGTGTCGGGGGCGCCGCGGCCGATCCGGACAGAACGCCCGCCGAAACGCCTCCAGATAGACCGGATCGAGACAGGCTGCATGTCGGCGATTCATGAAGCTCACGAACACGAAGGTGTCGATGCGGTACAGGCGCCGCCGCTTCAACCGGCGCACCACCACATTGGGCGGCCTGAGCCCTCTCAGGATGTACTGTTCGAGCGGTGTGGGCCCATCGCGGAGCAGCAGTTCAATGGCGCCCAGATGGGCCAGGGCCGGATGCCCGAGCGCCCACAGACGCGGCGGGTTGTCGATCAGCGCATGATAAAACTGATTGTGCACGGAGCGCAGGGCTGCTGCCGGTCCCCTGATCCGCTCGATACGCCGTGCCGAAAGTGCGTAATGATCGAGATACTCGGGCCGGGGAATCGTACTGATGCTTTCGGCCAGCACCTGGCCTTGCTCGGTCAAAATGACATTGTTGGCGGGGCAGTAGAGCACGTCGTGCAGAATCGCCGCAAAAACACCCGGCGTTCGATACACCGGCTGGCGATAATGCGCCACGCCCGGCACGAACTCCATATCGACCGCCTCCGGCGTGGGCACCTCCTGCGGCGGGACAATCCAGATTTTTTCTACCCCGGGGAAAAGGGTGTCAAATGGGACAATCTCTACAAGTCGCTTCTTTCGAAAAAAAGAAAGGACCTTTCTTCCCAGTTCACGTATCATACTTCAGATACTATGGGTACCATATATTTTTCTCTCCTAACCAGGAAAATAAGCGCTCATTTTCTTTGCAATACAATTCGTACAGGCGATTTTTACAATCGGCCGAAAGAGTAAAACGATCAGGCTTAAATAGCCGATGATCCAGGGCAATGGCTATTCGCTTGATCCATGTTGACGCTGGAAGATAATATTGCAATGCCAGTCCCCATTTGCTTCGACCATATCGAATATACGCATTCTCAATTTGATCAAGATGTTTGAACTCAAAATCAGAATCTACTCCAATAAATGAACAAGCTTTTTGCAATCCTCTACGCACATCATCTTGCACATATTTCTCAAAAATCAATACCAAAACTTTTTCTTCTCCATAACATTTCAAAAAATTACTTATGTACTTAAAATAAAATCCTTTTTCCAAGATAGCATATTTTTCTCCAAGATATCTATACTTCCCAAACAATACTTCGTCTGGTGGAACGAACGGCGAAATACGATGGGTACGAATCAGGTGATTTATATGGGACTCAGCACGATCTACAGGGTTACGAATCAGAACAATCAAACGTGCATCAGGAAGCAATGCATAGATGCGTTCACTTATTACTGAGCGTAAGCTTACGTCAGGGCAGAGATAATCCGGCGTTTTCTCTCCGATAGCTTTCTTGCCTGCTCCCTGCTCAAATAACGAAGCATACCACTCTACTCCTCTGGCATAATTTTCTGCTCTGTCAAAAAAATGAACCTCTCCGGGGCGCACATAGACCTGAGGATGTTGCGCCAGTTTGGCCGCAAAATAAGAAGTACCACATTTCTGCGCGCCGATAATCAGAAAATTCGGTAGTATGCTCATGCCTCCTGCACCATTTCACTCTGCTGCAGCTGATAAAAATTCCAGAATGCACCCCGACGACTTACCAGCTCCTCATATGTCCCCAGCTCCACGATACGACCGGCTTCGAGGACAACCACAAGGTCGGCGTTTTCGATGGTCGAAAGGCGGTGGGCGATGACGATCACCGTACGTCCGGCCATCAGGCGTTCGAGCGCCTCCTGCACCAGCCGCTCCGAGATACTATCGAGCGCGCTGGTGGCCTCGTCGAGCACCAGGATGTCGGGATCGCGCAGCAGCGCCCGGGCGATGGCGATCCGCTGGCGTTGCCCGCCCGAAAGCCGTGCGCCCCGGTCGCCCACCATCGTCTCGAATCCCTCAGGAAGCTGCTCGATGAACTCCAGCGCATTGGCCTGCGCGGCCGCCCACCGGATACGCTCCTCCGGCACATCCTCCAGCCCGTAGGCGATGTTGGCCTGGATCGTGTCGTGAAACAGAAACGTGTCCTGGCTCACCATGGCCACCCGACGCCGGAGCGTGTCGAGCCGATACCGCCGGAGATCGATGCCGTCGTAGAGGATCTGCCCTTCGTCCGGGTCGTAGAGGCGCACGATCAGGTCGGCCAGCGTGCTCTTGCCGGCACCCGAGGCGCCCACGAAGGCCACGGTCTGCCCTTTCCGGATCGTCAGGTTGATGTCGTGCAGCACGCGCTGGCCGGGCTCGTAGCCAAAGCTGACGTGGCGCAGTTCGATGGCCTCGCGCAGCCCCTCGAACGGGATGGTACCGTCGGGCAGATAGGGTTTGTCGTCGCGTCGGAGGATGGCCGCCACTGCGTCCACCGCCCCGCGTTGCTTGGCCCACATGGCCCGCAGGCCGTTGATATTCTGCACGATGGGCAGCATGCGGAAGAACGCAAACAGAAACGTGATGAGCACGGCGATGCTCATGCGCCCCGGCAGCACAAAGAACTGCACGGCCACGATGATCAGGCCGATCAGCGCGGTCGACGCCACCGCCTGGGAAAGCGGTCCGATGAGCGACTGCTTCCGGCTGAGCCGTACGACTACGTCGGCCGCCTCCCAGCTGACCTGCTTGAAACGCGCCGACTCGAAGGCCTGTGCGCCATGCGTCAGCACCGTGCGGATGCCGGCAATCAATTCCTGTGCCCGGGAGGCAATCCGGCTGTTCGTCACCGTAATGCCGCTTCCTTCCCGCTTCAGGCGCACCACCAGTACACGCACGACCACAAACAGGCTGATGGTCAGCCCGACAGCCACCAGCGCCAGCGGCCAGGAAAGCGCGAAAATGGCCGTGCCATAGACCACCAGCAGGAAACCATTAATCAGAATGGCGCTGGACGTGCCAAAAAGCATGCGCAGCCGCTGGATTTCGGCCGTCAGGACGTTGAGCAGGTCGCCGGCGCGGCGGTGTGCATAGAACCTGAGCGAAACGGCCTGCAACTGGTCGATGATCTGGCAGCGCAGGCGGTGCAGAATGGACTCCTGCAGGCGAATACTGAACTGCTGGGCCGCATAGCCCAGCCCCGCCCGCAGCAGAATGGCCGTCAGGATCAACCCGGAAAACCAGTACAGGCGCGTCATGACCGGGGCATCGACGCGCAGCAGGTGCTGGTCCACCCAGGTCCAGCCCGTGGCAAAACCCTTCGCGTCCGGATTGGTCAGGCTGTCCAGAAACGGCACGAGCAGGCCCAGTCCGACTCCCTCGAAAGCCGCACCCAGGCCGGTCAGGGCGACCGTCAGCACGAACAGCCTCCGGTGCTCCCAGAGCTGGCGCAGCACCAGGCGCGTACCTTCGTCCGTGCGCCAGAACCGACGGCGCAACAGTGTTTTCACCCCCTGTTTCATCCCCACCTCAGAACTCCCGTCGGATCAGCAGGTAAAGCGTCAGCATCTGGGCGATGGTGCGGGTCACCTCGAAAACAGTCCCCCATCCGAACCGCGCGCGTTGACGCATCTCCACCACCAGAATATCCCCTTCCTGGAGGGGCGGGTAAGGACGGGCGCCGCCTCCCACCAGACGTTCCAGGCGCTCATTGTAAATTTCGCGCCGCTCACCGTTTACATCCCGAAACAGACGCACCAGATACTGCTGGCTGACGCCCTGAGGACTGCTCCCCACACCCGGCACCTTTGCCGCCGACAGCAGCGGAATCAGATCCACGCCCCGTTCGACCCGCCAGATGCCGGGCTGCCCGACCGCTCCCCAGATGTACACGATCATCGTGGGCCGGCCCGGCCGGTAAAACTCAAATTCGAACGAACTGCTGCCACCCCCCAGTCCTCCGATCGGCTGAGCATGGGCGATACCAAACAGCCCCCAGCTCAGCAGCAGTAACCGCCATCCTGTTTTATAGCGCATGGGTTTCGTTTTCCTGGTTGACGGAACAACGAACGGGCCTGCCCGCTCCTCCGCACGCATCAGCCGGTGGCCGCTTCCCGGGCATAGTAGCCGTAGCCCTTATGGTATCGACGGCCATAGCCGTAACCATAAGCGTAGCCTTTGCGTTTGTCAGCCCGGTAGCGATTGAAGATTACTCCGGCAATCGACACGTTCACCGACTCCAGCGTCTGGCGCGCGATGTCCAGCGCCTTCGCGTCGGTGCGTCCGGCCGAAATCATCATCAGCGTGGCCTCGCAGAGCTGCGCCAGCAATACTGAGTCGGTCACGGCCAGCACCGGCGGCGAGTCGATCACGATCACGTCAAAGTGCTTGCGCAGAAACTCCAGCAATTGCACCATGCGCTGCGATCCCAGCAACTCGGGCGGTGGTTGATCGACCACGCCGGCCGGGAGGAAGTACAGGTTGGGGGTGTCGGTCGCCCAGCTTTCCGGATCGGGCCGCACTTTGCCCAGCAGCAGTTCGGACAGACCGGGCTGATCGGCCACCCCCAGCACCTCGTGCGCGCGCGGACGCCGCAGGTCGGCGTCGATCAGCAGCGTGCGCTGGCCGCCATGGGCCGTCGCCACCGCCAGGTTGGCCGCTACCACCGTCTTGCCGTCGCCCATCTCCGGGCTGGTCACCAGCCAGGTCACAGCCCGTCCTTTTGCCGGGGTATGCTGCTGCAGGTTCGTGCGAATGAGCCGGAAGTTTTCGGCGATCGGCGACCAGGGATCCAGCAGCGTGATCAACGTGGTGCTGCACGGCCGCTCGTCGACCTCGACCACCTTCCGCCCGCGGAAATGCTTGCGGATGTACGGCTCCATGGCCGGCACTACTCCCAGCAACGTGTAGCCGTGCTCCCGCACCTTCTCCGGATCGTCGAGCTGCGTGTGCATGGCCTGTCGCAGAAACGCCAGCCCGAGCCCCAGCCCCAGGCCGATCAGGATGCCCAGCACGATGTTCTGCGCCCGATTCGGCCGCACCGGGACGGTCGGAACGAACGCACTGCTGACGATCTTGACGTAGCCGAGCTCGGACTGCTCGGCGATCATGATGCGCTGCAGCTCCTGCACGAACGTCGTGTACCACTGCTCGGCCATGGCCCGGCGCCGTTCGAGTTGCTCCAGTTCGATCTGCTGCCGCGGCAGGCGGGCCAGCTGATCTTCGTACTTGGCCAGCTCCTGGTTGAACGCCTCGACCTGACGCTCCAGCTCCTGGATGGCCAGTTGCTTTTCGATGCGACGGGCCCGGAGCTGCTCGACGTAGCTCAGTGGCTCCGAAGCCGGCGCCTGGCTGTCGCGGCCGATCATTTCTTTGACGAGCTGCGCCTGCAACTGCTCGCGCTGCTTTTCGAAGTGATCGATCTGCCGCACGATCTCGACAAGCTGCTGATCGCCCAGCTTCTCTTCGTTGCCGCGCAGCTTCGGATTGAACACGTAGTACTGCTCGGCCTGCACCTTCAGTTCGGCGATCTTCTTCGAGAGCGCGTCGATCTGCGCCTCCAGGGTCGATACCTGCCGGCTTTTGACCAGTTCATCAACCAGGCCTGGCTCCAGCTTCTGCAGCTCCTGTTCGATGAACTGCAGCGCCGACTTTTCCTGCTCCAGCTGGAAGCGGGCGGCATCGCGCTGCGCCTCGAGCTGGGCCACTTCGGCCACCAGACGCTCGCCCTGCGGTCCCAGCCGCACCACCTGGCGCGAACGCGCAAACGCCTCCCACTGCCGCTCCAGCTCCTCCAGTTCCTGGCGCCGCTGTTCGACCTGCTTTTCGACAAACTCGCGGGCGGCCGCCAGGCTTTCCCGGCTGCGCTCCCTGCTGTAGCGCTCGTACTCTTCGGCGTAGCGGTTGGCAATCACGGCCGCCTCTTCGGGCGTGGTGCTCTCGGCCGTGATCACGATCATGTCCT
>Ga0065724_100108_pt1 | contig 29715 bp, 20 predicted proteins | sample TheenrcSG05JP960_FD_59111 | JGI IMG/M metagenome (GOLD analysis project Ga0065724, IMG submission 59111) | Thermophilic enriched microbial communities from mini bioreactor at UC Davis - Sample SG0.5JP960 | ecosystem: Engineered > Solid waste > Grass > Composting > Bioreactor | place: USA... | reverse complement strand
TCGGCGATACGGCACAACGTTTCGACCCAATAAGCACGATCGCCCGCTCCCACGGCGTCCCCCCCCCGCACATAACGATACATGTCCCGCCGTTTTTCGTCCAGTGATTCCGAAAAAAAAACGCCCGCACCGAACGCCGGCCGGCTCAGGCCGAGTTCGGAGGAGCGGCCCAAAAACAGCCTTATTTGATCGTGACCTGTTCGACAACGTTCTGACGGCCCTTGAGTTCGACGGTGCGTCCGGGAATGAGGAGCGAAGGATCGCCGACGATTTGGACGTTCGACGACACCGGATACACAGCCAGCTGCGGCGTCTGCTGCCCGTACGTCGCGTCGTACACGCTGCGCGAAATCGTGATCGTGCTCAGCTGGCCGCGGGAATTCAGCGTCGACGAGACGTAAAGCCCCGTCACCGTGAACGCCTGCTGCGAAGGCTGCGCCGGGCCGACCACTTCGATCAGGATGACGGTATTCTGATAAAGCCGCACTTTTACCGTATCGCCGACGCGGAGATCCGCCAATGTCGCGCGCGCGCCGCCCTTAAATACGAATGTGTTCGGATCGACGTTCAGCGTGACGGTCTCGCCGCCGCGCTGCAACACCAGCTTGTTGTCCGCGATCGGCTGCGCGATCATGCCGCGGATCGTGTCCTGCGAGTCCGGCAGCTGGTTGTCCGTTCGGTCGAGCAGGGCGGCAAGTTCGGCGCGCGAAACGGGTTTGTTCGGCTTGAACGTTTTGTCGTCGTAACCGTTGATCAGTCCGCGTTCGACCGCCACCGCCACATAGCCGCGCAACGCCGGCGGAATGTCCTGCGCGTCCTTAAACGGCAGTTCGACGTTTTGTTTCGCTTCGGCTTCTTGTTCCAGATTCAGAGCCTTGACGAGCAACACCGTCGCCCAGAGTCGATCGGCCGGTTTAAGCGGCTGCACCGCCGTTTCCGTTTCCAGGAACAGGTCGTGCTCGTACGCCACCGCGACGTAACCTGTGGCCCAGGACGGAATTTTCCCCGCGTCCTTGAACGGGATTTTCGCATCTTTTTTGGCTTGGGCCTCTTCCTCGAGCCCCATCAACCGGACGGCGGCCGCAATCGCCTCGATGCGCGTGACCGGCTGATTCGGCTTAAACTTACGGAAACCGCCTTCTTTATAGCCGTCGAACACGCGCCGCGCCGCCAAGCTCAAAATATAGCGGGACGCCCAGTCCGCCTCGTCGAGGTCGGAAAAATTCAAATCCAGATCGCCGAAACGACCGTTGCCGAACTTAACGACGCGCTCCTGCCGATCGTCATCGTCGTCGTTTTCCCGTCCTTTTCCTCCCTTGCCTTCCGACTTCGCCCACGCCGCCGAACTTCCCGCCGCCAGCACGAGCGCCAGACCGGCGGCCGCGAGTCTCCGCAGCCATACGCGTTTCATGGACGATCACCTCTCGACGGATCATGATTTTTCCTCCGTCACATAAATTCGACGGATCGGTCCGGTTTAAGGGGGGGGCGAAGCGGCGGTTTTCAAATTTTGTTGTTTTCCTTTATAATAATTTTTAGCAGCCCTTCAGCGTTCATCCGCAACGGGAGATGACGTATGAAACGTCCCGCCATGAAAAAGAAGCTATGGGTCGTCGGCGTCCTGTCCGTTTTGCCGGTTTTTGGCGATCGGTGCCCTGTTGTTCTACCGCATCGACAGGGAGATGGCGGCCGAGCGCCGCCAACAACAAGCGATTCGTTATATCGGTCAGACCGTTGCGCTGGCGGAGCGAATATATCAGCAAGGGCGTTTGTTCCACGCCCTATCGGAAAGGGATCCGAACGCCCGCAGCGTGCTTGCCGAGGAACAAGTCCGGACGGAACAGGCGATCGTCGAAATCGAGAAGCTTCACCGCATGCTTCCGCTCGCCCCCGAGACGATAAAACGGTGGAATTTTGTTTTTTCTTTAATCCAGGATTTGAAAAATCGCTCTCAAACGATGTCTGTGGATGAAATCGACCGCTTTTGTCTTTTTGGTAGAAAGGCTATCTTTTTTTGCTTGGAAACGAGACGGCCATGACGATCGGCGTCGGAGCCGAACGGTTTTTCGAACGCAGTCGGCAGCTCGGATTCGTGTTGGAAGACGTGCCGGTTCTGTTGGAATATTTCCGCCAGTTCGCATCGGGAATGCCGGTTTCCGCGGAATCAGTGGTTTTATCTCTGGAGACAGCGAAATCTCGCTTTCCTCTGGAAAATCGGACGGCCGCTTTTTATTTTGCCGAGATTGAGCGTTTCGCCGACGCCGTTCGGCGCCCGTCAGAACCCGGCGCGCGCGCCGCTTTGACCGACGCGGCGGCCAAAGCGGTTTTCCGCCTTTCCGCAAACGTGCTTGCGGAATTGGAAAGCGATCTTGCACGAAGCCTGGAACGTCTGGCGGTTTATCGGACCGGCATTGCCGTCGCGACGACCGCGGCGATTGCGTTGGAAATTTGGGTTTTCGGGAAATTTTACCGATCGGTGTCTGCCTCCGTCGCCGCGCTTCAACACGCCGAACGACAGGCTTATTTCGATCCGCTGACCGAATTGCCGAACCGCCAGATGATCAGCCGGATCTGGCAGGAAAAGAAAAGGACTTCCGAATCCCGAGGGCATTCGACGGCAATCCTGTTTCTGGATCTCGACCGGTTCAAAAACATCAACGACACGTTCGGCCACCGCGCCGGAGACGAACTGGTCAAGGCGACGGCCGATCGCATGAAAGCTTGTCTGCGCGACGGCGATCACGTCTGCCGCATCGGCGGCGACGAGTTTCTGCTCATCGTAGCGGACGTTGCCGGCGAGTCCGACGCCAGAACGTTCGCGGAGCGGCTGCTGGGCGAAATTTCCCGTCCGTTCGCCGTCGGCGAACACGAGCTCGTCGTGTCGGCCAGTATCGGCATCAGCCTTTATCCCCGCGACGGCGAAGAGCTCGACCTGCTCATCCACCGCGCCGACGCCGCCATGTATCAGGCCAAGCGGCGCGGGCGCAACGGATACTGCTTTTTCCGGCCGGAAATGAACGAGGAAGCGCGCAAACGGCTTTGGACCGAGCTCAACCTAAGAAAAGGCATGGAACGCGGCGAATTTGTGCTGTACTATCAGCCGCGGATCGAACTGTCGGAAGGAACGTTGACGGGAATGGAAGCGCTGCTTCGCTGGAAGACGGTCGAGCGGGGCATCGTAACGCCGATGGAATTTTTGGACGTCGCCGAGGAGACGGGATTCATCGTGCCGCTCGGAGAATGGATTTTGCGCACCGCCTGCCGGCAAGTCGAGCAATGGCGGGCCGAATACGGGACGGATATCCCGGTCTCCGTCAACATTTCGTCGATTCAGTTTCAACGGGATGATTTCGTTGGAACCGTCGAAGCCGTGTTGCGCGAAACGTCGATCGCGCCGCACTGTCTCGAGCTCGAATTGCGGGAGAGCGCCATGATGCCCGACGCCGATGCCGCAGCGGCCAAACTGCGCCGCCTGAAGGATCTCGGCGTCCGCATCGCCATCGACGACTTCGGAACAGGCTTTTCGTCGCTGCAAGATTTAAAACGTTTTCCGATCGATCGTCTGAAAATCGACCGTTCGTTCATCAAAGACGTCCCGCACGGGCCGAAAGACACGGCGATCACGAAAACGATCATTGCGCTCGGCCGCCGGCTGAATCTAAGGACCGTAGCCGAAGGCGTCGAAACCGACGACCAGCTTTCCTTCCTGCAAGTGCGCAAATGTAACGAAGCGCAGGGCAACTTCATCTGCCCGCCGCTTGCGCCGGAATCGGTCGCGAACTGGCTCCGGCAAGGGTCGACGCTCCGCGCGACTTAAAGCCCGATGGCCCCGCGACGGCGAACCCGGGCCGACTTTCCGGCGGCACCGGGCCGAGAGCGGCCGGCCGTTCACGCGCCGCCGCCCGGCAGTTCCGCCCCAACCACGCCTTCGACCGACAGCAGTTCTGCGGTCAGCTGCTCCGGCCGCCAAGCGTTTTTGACCTTGACTTTCACCAGCATGTGGGCGACCTCGATATCCGCTTCATCGTCGCTTTCGACCGTCAGTTTCGAAATCTGCACGCCCGATCCGGCAAACAGCGCCACGACGCCGCTCAAAGCGGGCGTTCCGCGCCGAAAACGAACGATCACTTCGCGTTCCTTTTTGGCTTGAGAAAATATTTTTTCTAATTTATTTAAAAAAAACAGGCTGATGACCGCTAGCACGGTCGACACGACCGCCCCATAGTAGAAGCCCGCCCCGGCCGCAAGGCCGATCGCCGCGACGACCCAAAGCGAAGCGGCGGTCGTCAGTCCGGAAATCGTGAACCCGGTGCGCAAAATCGTGCCCGCGCCGAGAAAACCGATGCCGCTGATCACTTGGGCCGCCAGCCGCGCGGGGTCCATCTGCACGTTCGGCTCCGCCGCGAACTGGGAAAAACCGTATTCCGACAACAGCATGACGACCGCCGAGCCGAGACAGACGAGAATGTGCGTCCGAAAACCCGCGGGATGGCCGCCCCATTCCCGCTCGAAGCCGATCAGCCCGCCCAGCGCGAGCGCCAGCACCAGGCGGAACGTCATTTCCGCGTAACCGATGTGCCACACGTCGGACAAACCGATATCGGACAAGGCCGATCCCCCGCCTTTTTCACGCGTATAAGCGCACGAAAATCTCGATCTCGCCCATCGATTCGACGCGGAGAAACGCCGAATACGCCTGCTGTCCCGGCACTTCCGGCGCGTCTCCGGGCGAAAGCAGTCGGGGCGGTTCCAGATTGACGGACCGGCCCTGGTTCGACAGCGACACGCAGGCGTTGCCGCAAATCATGTTGCCGAGTTCCGAAATCGCGCTTTTGCCCATGTCGTCGAGACCTGACAACTCCCATCCGCCCATCATCGCCGACGCCAGCCGAAGCGCCACCTCTTCGCGCAAGCCAAGCACGACGTCGCCGGTGAGTTCGCCGACAAAGCCGACGACGACGCGAAACCGGTCGGCCGCCTCCGCCGACGGCCTGTCCGCCGTCCGAGCAACGTTCGGCCGCACCTGTATCACCTGTTCGATCACCATGCAGGCGGATTCGACAAAAGGCCGGATCACGTCTTCTGCCACGCGTCATCCCCTCGCCGTAACCCGAACCGGTTATGCAATCGGTTATAGACAAGATTATACCATTGAGTCGACGGCGTGCGACAGTTTTTTTCGTCACGATAAAAAAGCCTTCCCGCTCCTTGAGCGGAAAGGCCTTCTCCCTCCTCGTCAGCGCTGGCTCACTTTCGCGTACCAGTCGTTGACTTCTTTCGTGATCTGCTCGCCGCCGGACTTGAGCCAGTTCTGCACCATCGTGTCGAACGCCTCAAGCGGCGCCTGGCCGTAGATGATCTTGTTGTAGGTTTCGTTGAGCAGCTTGTTGAGCAGCTCGTTCTTGCTCGCCATCGTGTCGGTGATCGGACCGGTGTAATAGTTTTTGTAGACGGCGTCCTTATAATCCATGACGACTTTCATTGCGTAAATGTTCTGCGGCTTGCGGCTGGCGATTTCCGCCTTTTCGTACGGCGTCTCCGGCTTGCCGCCGTTTGCGACTTTGACGAGCGCGTCGGCGTACAACGTCGGAATACGCGCGCCTTCGTACGTGATCGTGTAGAACAGCGGGTTCGGCAGCGAGTTGTTCAGATCGACGCCGGGGAACAGCTCGGGATATTTTTTCGCCTCCGTATTGGACCGGATGACGGTGCCGTCCGGCGCGATCGCGTAGTCGTAACCTTTGGCGAAACCGTATTCGAATTCGCTGCCCGGCTTCGGGTTCGCCGTGTTTTCAAAGAACCAGTTGTAATACAGCAGCACGGCTTCCGGATGTTTCGCGTCCTTGTTGATGAACAGATAGCCGTTGACCGGCGGGTTGCCGCCCGCGGCGCCGCGTTTGCCGTCGGGTCCGGCCGGCAGCGGGTACGCCTTGTATTCGGCGGTCGGCACGTTTTTCTCGAGGTCGCCGAACGGCCAGGCCGGCAGCCAGTTGCGGCCGACGATCATGCCCGCGCGTCCGCTCGTGAAATATTCCGCGCCCTGCACTTCGTCTTTCATTGCGGCGTCCTGCGGAATATACCCTTTTTCCATCCATCTGCGGAGCGTCGCCAGCGCCTGTTTGGCGGCCGGATTGATCGAGCCGTGTTCCAACTTGCCGTTCACCAAGTTCCATTGCCCCGGCATCGTACCGTAGGCGCCGAACAGAAAACCGATGTCGGTCATCCAGTTGTTGAAGCCGTTCTTGAAACCGACGGCCAGACCCCACGTGTCCTTTTTGCCGTTGCCGTCCGGGTCGCCGTTGACGAAGGCGTCCATCACTTTTTCCATTTCGTCGATTGTCTCGGGCGCCTTCAGGTTCAGTTTTTTGAGCCAGTCTTCCCGGATCCACAGCACGTGGTTGTCGTTGTAGGCGTAGTCGAGAATCGGCAGCGCCATTTTCTTGCCGTTGCGCGTGATCGGATACCAGATCGTCGGATCGAGCTCCAAGCCCTTTTTATATTCGGGGTGGGCGTATTTTTCGACCAGTTCGTCGACCGCCATGAACTGGCCGGAGTCGATCAAGAGATGGACGGTTTCCATGTCACCGCGGTAGGCGACGACGTCCGGCATTTTTCGCCGGAAGACAGCATCAGCCGCAGCTTCGTCTTATAAGCGTCGTTGGTGTTGGTGACGACCCAGTTGTACTTGATGTCGATGCCGAGTCGTTCCTTGATCAGCCGGGTATGGACGTTGTCCTCGATCGTCTCGCCTTGCTTGAAAATGGCAGCGTTCGCGTTGAGCCCCGCCACCGTGGTCAGCGTGATCGCGGGATCGTACTTAAACGTTGCTTTGGCGATGGCGTCGGCCGAAGGCGCGTTGCCCTGCCCCGAACTCGATTGCGCCGGACTCGACTGCGCCTGTCCGCCGCTTTCCCCGGACTTGCCGCAGGCGACCGGCCCGAGCGCGAGCGCCGCGACCATGACTGCGGTCAACCATCGTTTCATCTCGGTTCATCCCCCTGTTGTAGATTGCGTTTTCAATATACAATAAAGAGATCGACTGAATAAATACCCTTTAATTTTGATCTATGCCTTTCCCTTTACTCTTTGACGACGGTTCACTCCTTGACGGCGCCGAGCACGATGCCTTTGACGAAATATTTCTGAAGAAAAGGATAGACGAGCAAAATCGGCAGCGTACCGATGAAGATCTGCGCGGCCTTCACCGTGCGCTGGGAAATATTTTTCAGCTCGTTGACGTCCAAGTCGACCTTGTTGAAATCTTGCTGGACGATGATCGTCTGCAAAAACGTCGACAGCGGGTACTTCCGATAATCCGAAATATACAGCAGTCCGTCGAACCACGAGTTCCAGTGGAACACCATCGTGAAGAGCGTGATCGTCGCGACGGCGGGCAGCGAGACGGGCAGGTAAATCGTCGCCAGCGTGCGGAAATGGCCGCTGCCGTCGATGAGCGCCGCTTCTTCCAATTCGCGCGGCACGGTGCGGAAAAAGTTCATCAAGAGTACCATGTTGAAGACGTTGACCGCGACCGGGAGCACGAGCGCCCAAATGGAGTTCATGAGGCCGATGCCGCGGATCAGCATGTACATCGGCACGATGCCGCCGTTAAACAGCATCGTGAACACGAAAAACCACGCGTACGCCACGCGGCTGGAAAAGCCGTGTGCGTCCTTCGACAGCGCATACGCCGCCAGCGTCATCACCGTCATCGACACCGCGGTGCCGAGCAGCGTCCGCTCGACGCCGACGACCAGCGCATTGATGAAATTGGGGTTGCCGATCGTTTTGCGATACGCTTCCCAGTTGAAATCGATCGGCACGAGGCCGACGAGGTTGGCGTTCGCCGCTGCGCTGCCGCTGAAACTGACCGCGAGAATGTGAACGAACGGCAGCAGGCACGATAGGCTGACGACCGTCAGCAACGCGTAGTTGATCGCCTCGAACAGCCGGTATCCGGAAGTGCGGTAGTACATGTTGCGCTCCCCGCCGTCAGAAAATTTTGTAGCCCGCGTACCGGTAGGCGAGACGGTAGGCGGCGACGATCAGGATAAGACCGATGACCGACTTGAACATGCCGACCGCCGTTCCGAAACTGTATTGGCTGTTCAGAATCGCCGTCCGGTACACGAACGTGTCGATGATGTCGCCCTTGTCGTAGACGAGCGGATTGTACAGATTGAAAATCTGGTCGAACCCGGCGTTCAAAATGTTGCCGAGCGAAAGCGTCCCGACGACGACCGCGATCGGCAGCATCGCGGGAATCGTGATGTAAAGCGTCTGTTTCCACCGCCCGGCGCCATCGACTTCCGCCGCCTCGTACAGCGAAGGATTGACGCCGGCCAGCGCCGCAAGAAACACGATCGCGTTGAAGCCGAAATTTTGCCAGATGTCGCTGACGACGACCGTAAACCGGAACCAGTCGCCGTCGCCGAGCCAGAACACCGGTTTTAAGCCGAGCTGTTTCAGCGTTCGGTTGACGATGCCCTCCGTGCCGAGCATGTCGGTCAAGATGCCGCCGAGAATGACCCACGAAATGAAATGCGGCAAATAAACGATCGTCTGCACGACCCGCTTGAACAGTATCCGCCGCACCTCGTTCAACAGCAGGGCGAAAACGAACGGCACGAGCAGACCGAACGCGATTTTCAGCACGGAAATGACCAGCGTGTTGATGATGACCTGCCGGCTGTCCGGATAGTCGAACATGAATTCGAAATGCTTCAGTCCGACGAACGGCGAGTGCCAGATGCCTTTGGCCGGCTTGAAATCTTGAAACGCCATGACGAGCCCGGCCATCGGTACGTAGGCAAACACGAGCGTCAGCGCGCAGGCCGGCCACAACATCACGTGGAACGGCCACGTTCTGGACCATTTCTCCCTGAACACGGCTTTTCCCGGTCCTTTCCCCGCCTGAGTTCCGTCTTACATTCGCATTCGGCGTCGCACTCCGATTGTATCAGGCGGGCGGCCGGGCGCGACAGACCCGGTCTTTTGGATTCATGCCAAAATCTTTTGAAATCGCGTCCGGACTGTGGACAACGGGTCTGCGTACGTGCGACAATTGAAGATGCAAGGGGCGAAAAGCGGGGGGTCGCGCGATCATGAGGGCAGTCGCGGCGCGGATCGACGCGATGCGGGGAAACACGTTTTTCCGGATTGTCCTGATTATTTTGATGCTGCTTGCGCCGCTTCTGGCGCTTTACACGATCTCTTACCGCGTCAGCACAGACGTGCTCAAACAGGAAGTTCGGTCGCTGAAAATGAAAGACTTGTCGTTTCTCGCCCAGGACATCAACACGAACCTCGAAAATATTGCGACGCTCGCCGTGTTGCTCAGCGACGACCTGGAAATCCAGAATTTGCGCCATCTCGACCTGATCCCGAACGCCTACGAGCGCAACGAGGAGCAGCTGCGCGTCATCGAGCGGCTGCGGCTGCTCAACGTCGCCGGGCGATGGGACACCCACTACGCGATCTACGTTCCCGACACGAACATCGTCGTTTCGACGACCGGGAAAGTCACGTATAACATGAAAGAACTTGCCGAAACGTTTACACCCGTCTGGGAAACGCGCCGCGTCCGCGTGCTCGACTATATGGAAGAGCGCATGGTCCGCCATTTCGTCAAGCCCGAAACGAAAAGCCGGGATCTCGCGCGCGCCTCGCTCATCGTCGAAGCTTCGTTTCCGAAAGACGCGCTCGTCAAACATCTCGACGACCTCAAACGCGGCGGCCAGGGCGATCCGTTCCTGTTCCGCCCGACCGGCGAATGGCTGGCGAACCGGACGGCCGACCGCGCGCGCATCGAGCGCATCGTGCGCGACGAACTGATGCCGAACCCGGCGCCCGTCGCCCGCGACGCCGTCGTCCGGCTGGACGGCACGCAATATTTGATCACCGTCGTCCCGGTGCCCGCCCTCGGCTGGCAGCTCGTCGACTACGTGCCGCTCGAAGAGATGATGCGGCCGATCGTCCGCAGCCGCAACCTGTTTTACGCCTCGGTCGCCCTTCTGCTTGCGCTCAGCGTCGTCGCCGGGCATTGGCTGTACCGCAACGTCCAGCGACCGATCGCCGCGCTCATTCGCGGCGTGCAGCGGCTGAGAGCCGGCGATTACTCGACGCGCATCCGGGAGACGCCGCGCAACGAATTTGCTTTTTTATTTCTGAAATTCAACCAGATGGCCGAAGAGATCGAGGAACTGATCGGCAAAGTGTACGCCGAACAATTGCGCACGCGCGAGGCGAACCTGAAGTGGCTGCAGTCTCAGATCAATCCTCATTTTCTGTACAACTGTTTCGCGCTCATCCGCAGCCTGACCCGTCTCGGTAAAACGGACTCCGTCCTGCGCCTGACGACGCATCTCGGCAAATATTACCGCTACACGACGCGCATCGAGCGCCAGATCGTCACGCTCGGCGAAGAACTGGAACTGATCAAAAGCTACCTGGAAATCCAGAACATGCACATCCCGTCGCTATCGTACCGGATCGACGTTCCGGAACCGATGCGCGCGCTCGAAATCCCCCGCCTGTTGCTTCAACCGATCGTTGAAAACGCTGTCGTCCACGGCATCGAGCCGAGCGGCCGGGACGGTACCGTGCGCATCGCCGGCGAACAAACCGGCGGCCTCAACATCGTGACGGTGGAAGACGACGGCGTCGGCATGTCCGCCGAACGGCTGCGGGCCTTACGGGCGGAACTCGAGCATCCCTCCGGCGACGACGCCGGCTGCGCGCTGCGCAACATCCGCGAGCGGCTCGTCCTCCAGTTCGGGGAAGAAGCACGCCTCGAATTCGACTCGCGCGAAAACGGCGGCACGACCGTCCGCGTCGTCTGGCCGAACCGGAAGGAGGCGTAAATCCGTGTACCGACTTCTCATCGTCGACGACCAGCCGGACCTCGTCGACGACCTGGCGGAAACCCTGCCCTGGCACGAACTCGGCATCGAGGCCGTCTACCGCGCGTACTCGGCGCGCGAGGCGCTGGACATCGTCCGGACGAACCCCGTCGACGTCGTCGTCACCGACATCCGGATGCCCGGCATGTCCGGCCTCGACCTGATGCGCGAAATCCGCCGGTCGTGGAAAAACATCCGCTGCATCCTTTTGTCCGGCTACAGCGATTTCGAATACGCGCGGTCGGGCATCCGCCACCAGGCCGACGACTACCTGCTCAAGCCGGTCGAGGACGACCAGCTGCTGGAAGCCGTCCGGCGCGCGCTCCGGCAACTCGACGAGCAATGGCGGCAGACGGTCTCGTATCAAAACCTGGAAGCGACGTTCAACGAAATGCTGCCGGTGTTGCAAAACGGCCTGCTGCTCGATCTGCTGCAGGGCCGGGTCGCGCCGTCCGCCGTCTCGCCTGAGAAGCTGGAGCGGCTGCGTCTAGCGTTTCGCATCGGCGAACCGGTCTGCCTCGCCCTCGTCCGCATCGAGGAAGACCTGCACGCCCGATTCGGCAGCGACGTCGGCCTTTTGGAATACGCCGTGCTGAAAATGGCGGACGAAATTTTTTCGGACGAATTTCTGATTTGGAGCGCGAAAGACCCGTACGGCTACCTCGCCGTCGCCATCCAGAGCCGGTCGCCGACGCAGGGGACGGCGGATGCGGACGGCTCGGCGGAGTTGGGCGGCTCGGCCGAAGCCTCGTTCGCCGAACGCCTCGAACGCAAGGCCGCGCAGCTGCAGCATTACGTCCGGGTGTACCTGAAAGGAACCGTCTCGCTGTTTATTCATCCGCAAGGGCGATTCCCGTTCGACCTGCGCGACATGTACGACCGCGCGGTATCCGGTTTCCGCCGGCTTATCGGCAGCGAGCGGGAACTGCTCGTCGTCGCCGGGCGCGACACCGCGGGACGGTCGGGCGAAACCGGACCGCTCGGCGCGCTGCACGACCCCCCGACGCTCGTGCACCTTTTGGAAACCGGCCAATGGGACGCCCTCGAAGAAAAATTGAAAAGCGCACTGGACGTCTGGGAACACCGCCTGGGCGGCTCGCACGAACACATGCTGGAAATTTATTTCACGTTCGTCAGCGCCCTAGCCTATTCGGTCCACAACGGGAAGCGGTGGCTGGAACAGACGCTCGGCGACGACTTCGAGCCGCTGGTCCGCGGGCCGAATTTCCGGACGGCGCGCCAATTCCGCGACTGGATGTTTCGCGTCGTCGGCAAATACCGCAACGAAGTCCAGACGGAAACCCGGTATTCGCGCTCGAACCTCGTCCGGCAAGTGCAGCAATACGTCGCCGACCATCTGGCCGATGCGACGCTGCAATCGATCGCCGCCCATGTCTACCTGAACCCGTCTTATTTATCGAAAATTTACAAGATGGAAACCGGCGAGGGGCTGCACGAATACATCCAGCGGATGAAAATGGAACGCGCGGCCCACTGGCTGAAATCCGGTGGCATGAAAATTTACGAGATCGCCGAACGGCTCGGCTACACGAAGACGAGTTATTTCATCAAGCTGTTCCGGGAGACGTACGGCATGACGCCTCAGGAGTACCGCAACAGCGTGGGGAGGTGAAGGGTGGCGCGTGCAAAGAAAAACAGACCGCACACCTTATAAGGCGTGCGGTCTGTTCTCTAGTCTTCGAAAAAATGACCTGTCGACCGTCGGCTATCGCCGCGACCACAGCGCCGGCACATTCGGCGGCTCCCATCTCGGCTGGGACGTGTGGGCCTGGATACAGATATAGATCACTCCGCCGTAAGTGACCTGATCGTTCACTTGATATGCGCGTCCGGCCGCCCAGAGCGACACGCTGTCCGTCGGCGACGGCGTCGGAGTCGGTGTCGGTGCAGGCGTCGTCCGCAGAATGCATTCCCCGTCGCCATCTCTTCCGCCCACACCTGCGTGATCCCGCGCGCGTCCGCCCCGCGCCAGGCGGCCAGCTCGCCGGTTACGCGCACGTGCCAGCGATACGTCACACCGGACGGCTGATCGACCGCTTGCCCGGACGCACCGCCGCTCGCCACCGCTCAGGCCGCCGGCAGCGCCGAAAACAACACCGGCCTCTTCCCCGACGCGCCTGTCGCGACGTCAGCCGCCGACGACCCGGCAACCGGAATAAGAGCCAACCCCGGCGACACGACAAACGCACAAAGGGCGGAGAAGACCACCGCGATTTTCAGAGCTGGACGACGGTCAAGACGCATCCGAAATTCTCCTCGCCCCTGTGTTTCCTGCCGGATCGGCAAAAAAACCCGACCGGCTTCTTCGCCGGCCCCCACGCTCGGAACATCGGCCGGCCCGGCCGGTCAAATTAAATACGAACACCGACGGGCCGACCCCGCTTTCGGGATCGGCCCGCCTCAGCTCACGTTACGGCGCCGGCACCAACCGCACATTGTCCAAATACAGATTATACGGCGTCTGCGGATTCGGATCTCCCGCGGCGGCCTTGCGCCCGAACCCGAACATCAACTTGTAGACGCCGTCCGTCGGCACGTTGAGCAGCACTTCGAACGTCTGCGCCGTTGTTAGGACGTTCACCGTTTTGGAATCCACCGGGACGTTGTTTTGCGACAGCTCGACGAGCACCGGCCGCTCCACGTCGCCGCGCATGTCGAACGTCAACCGGTACGTCCCTGCCGTCAGCTGGACGCCGTCCTTATAGAACTGAATATGCCACGCCTCCCAGCCGGGCTGAATGACGGTCGCCTTCACCTCGCCGTTTTCTGCGACGAACAGCGCCTTGCCCGCCCCCGGCTGGAAATCGCCCTGATTGTGGACGCGCCAGCCGGACAGGTCGTTCGTGAACCGAGCGTCGGTGATCGGGTTGTTGTCCACGGCCGGCTCGACGACTTCTCTCAGCACGACGTCGTCAAAATAGACGGTCTGCGTGACGGTGGGCGTCGTCCGACCGTTAAAATCGACGTTGCCGATGCAGAAATTCAGTTTGAGCGCGCCGCTTTCCGACGCGACGAATTGGTCGCGGTAGACGACGGCGGAATCGGCGGTGATGTCGAATTTCCGCTCGGGCGTCGGCCGTCCGGTGTACTCGAGCCGGATCGGGCGGTTCACAGTCGACCAGGCGCGGAAGGTCAGTTCATACGTTTTGCCAGCTTCGACCATAATATTTTCCTGGAAAAACTGAACACTCCAATTAAACGTTCCGATCGACGCGATGTCGACGGCGGCCGCACCCTCGCGCACGCTGACGGATGCGGCTCCGCCTTCGCCCGCCCAGAATCCCCATCCGCTCGTGCCTGCGGCGAAATCGCCGTTGACGACGAGATTGCCGCTGTCCGCGACGACCGTGTCGGTCACCGAAGCGTCCGCGTAGCCTTGGGCGGAGACGACGATCGTGTACGGCCCCGCCGCGGAGAACACGTCGCCCGCGATCGTGAGACGGCCCGCTTCCAACGTGTACTGTCCAGCAGACAGCGCCCGGCCGTTCACGATCACCGACCGGACGGCGGCGCGCCAGGCCGGATCGTCGGTAAACGAGACGACCATCGGCCCGCCGACGACGTTGCGTGCGGGATCCGCCCGCAAGTACGGCGGCCGCATCACGGGGGGCGTCCTTCATCTCCAGCACGACGTCGTCGATCCAGATGTCGTGCGCGCCGAGCGGCGAGGCGCCCGACGGCTGGCCGAGCAGAAATTTCAGGCTGAGCGTCTGGTTCGTCGCCGGCCGGAATTCGTACGTAAACGTCTGCATCTCCGGCGTCAGCTGGACGCTCTGGCTGAGGAACCGCTGGTAGTTCGGATCGTCGACGACCGCCTCGATCGTTCGCGGAACCGACGACCGCGCCTTGAACGACAGCACGTACGTGATGCCGCCGGTAAACCGCATGTTTTCCTGGTTCAGCATGACCGACCACGGCTGAGAGCCTGCGCCCGCGACGGCGACATGCGCCTCCCCGCCGTCGGCGGAAAACGTNGCCGCGCCGCCATCGATCGCGTACGTTTTCCAGGCCTCCAGGCCGAGCGCGAAATCGCCGTTGACCAGCGGGAAAACGCTGACGCCGGTCAGATCGATGTTGTTCGTCGTCCGCACGAGCTTCACATCGTCGAGATAGACGTTGCCGGCCTCACCGCCGAACAGGAAGACGAGTCGGCCGTTTGCGTCGCTTGGGGCGTTCATGGCGAAATCGACCGTCTTCGTCTCCATGGCCGTCGTCAGCGGCACGGCGACCGGCGCCGCGTACTCGACCGAGCCGTCGGCGTTCCGCAGCGCGACGCGGATCGAGCGCGGCCGGTCGGAGCGCGCCTTGAACGTCAGCCGGTATGCGTTGTTCTGGAGCAGCTGGATGCCCGGCTGTCCGAGCGCGATCGCCTCCGGCGACGTGCCGGCGTCGCGGATCGCGACGGCAAGCTCGCGCGCATCCGGATCGACCGAGGCGGAGGCATCCGCGCCGTTCGTCGCAAAGTGCCAATACGTCATCCGGTCCATGCGGCCGAGATCGAACGTGCCGTTGTACACGTGATTGCCGTCGGCCAGCGGCGTTTTCGGGCCATCCGGGTACGGGTCCGGCGCCGTCGTCTCGGTAACGCGGACGTTGCCGATCCAGACGCCGGCCGTGTTCAGCCCGACGTTGAATTCGAGCCGGGCGAGAACGTCCGTGTCGCGCGTCATCTGGAACACTTTTTCATACCTCTGCAATTGCGTGGAAAGCGGAATGTCCCACACGTCGGAATACGTCGTCCATCCGCGCTCCGCCCCGCCGCCGAACTTGACGCTGATCGATCGGTCGGCGGACGCCTTGGCGTCGAACGTCAGCCGGTACCAGCGGCCTTTACCCAGCGTGACGTTCTGGATGAGCTGCACCGCATGCACGGCGTTGCCGGGCGAAGTGACGTTGATTTTCGCGAACGGGACGCCGCCGACGCTTTCGACCGCGACGGTGCCGGCGCCGCCGAACGTGTTGATGTGGACGAAGTTCCAATATTGCGTGTTGAGCGGCGTATCCGGCGCCGTGATTTCCGTAAAGCCACGTTCGTACCGCGCGTCGTATACCAGATTGCCGTCGACGGGCTGTTTCGCGTTGGCGGGCAGCGGCTCCGGCGCGATTACCGGTTCCGTCGGCGTCCGGTACGGCCGGCCGGTCAGCTCGTAGACGCGCACGTAGTCGACTTCCATGCGCGCCGGGAACATCGAGGCGTCGGGCACCCTGCCGCCGTCGAAGTTGCCGCCGACCGCTAAGTTAAGAATGATGTAAAACGGCTGGTCGAACGGAGCCGGATACGCGTATTTCGCCGGTTGCCCGGGACCGATGCTGTCCCAGTTGTTGAGCGTCTGATACAATTGCCCGTCGACGTACCAGCGCAGTTCGCCGGGTTCCCATTCCAAGCTGTAGACGTGAAAATCGCCGATGTCCGTTCCTTCAGGAAAACGGTAAGTCGCGCCCGACGACTTGTTGTTCGGCCAGGTGCCGCCGAAGTGGATCGTGCCGCTGACTTCGCCGGGCAGCCGGCCACGCGCTTCCATAATGTCGATTTCGCCGGAAGCGGCCCATCCGCCGTATATGCTGTCCTTCGGCATGAGCCAGAAGGCCGGCCAGAAACCTTGTCCCTTCGGCATGCGAATGCGCGCCTCGAACTTGCCGTATTTTTTCGAAAACGTCGGCTGCGTAAACAGCCGCGCGGATGTGTACGGCTTGCCGCCGAAACCGTCGTTGCGGGCCTCGATGATGAGCTTGCCGTCCTGTACATAGGCGTTCTCCGCGCGATAATACTGCTGTTCGTTGTTGCCCCAGTCGACGAGGCCGTACTGCGAGCCGGTGCCGAGCTGGTATCCCCATTTGTCCAGATCGACGCCGTTTGCGTCCGGACGGGAGGCCGTCCCGTCGAATTCGTCGGCCCAGACGAGCGTCCACATCGGCTGACCGGAACCGCCCGAACCACCGGAAGATCCGCCGCCCGGCGTCGCCACGTCCGTCGAATCGCCGGCCGAACTTGCGGGCGGGCGGCCACCGGCGACGGAACCGATCGTCCCTTTGCCGGTCCGCGCGCCGTTGACGACGACCTCGTCCGCCTCATTCACCAGCCGCCGGATTTCGCCGACGGCGGACACGCTTGTTCCCTTCGCGCCGCTCATGATGCGCATTTCCTCTACCTTCCCGTCGCCGGAAACTTCCACCGTCGCTTTCGTCTCGACGCGGACGGCATCGACGCTCGTCCCGTCCCCCACCACAAACCGGACGGCAGCTTCCTTCCGCGCGATCACGACCGACCGGACCGTCGATCTCAGCAGCCGAACGCTGTGTTCACCGCCGCCTTCGATCCACAGCGTTCCCCCGATCCGGACGCCGTCGAGCACGACGTCGCCGTCACCGACGCCGGTTGTCAAGAGCACGTCGCCGTTCACAACAGCGTCGCGCAGCGTCACGCCTCCGGTATTGACAAGGACGCGGCCGTCCGTCTCGATCGGGCCGTACACGCCGCTTCGGTTCAACACGTTCGGCACGATCCGGTCGACCAACGCCACCGCTTCCGCCCGCGTCAGCGGCTGTTTCGGACGAAGCGTCCGGTCGGAAAATCCCTGTAGATAGCCCTTCTCCGCCATCGCGGCAAGCGCCGATGCGGCGTACGCGGCTACGTCGCCCGCGTCGGCGAACGCGCCGAGAGCCGTTTTCGCGTCCGAAACGGCGTTCAATCGAAACAGACGCGCCAAAATGTGAGCCGCTTCTTCGCGGCTAATCGGCCGATCCGGCAGAAAACGGCCGTCCGGATATCCTTCGATGTACCCCGCCTTCCGAGCGGCGGCGACATCCGCGGCATACCACGCATCCGGCGCGACATCGGCAAACGTCGTATCCAAACCTGCGCCTAAACTTGCGCCTGAGTCTGCGCTCGATCCTCCGCCCGAGCCTGTCCCGGATCCGCCGCCCGTCCCGGCCGACAGCCCGAACAGGGTGTTGACGATCCGGACGAACTCCGCCCGCGTCAACGGCCGGTCCGGTCGAACCGTCCCGTCCGGATAGCCGGTCAAAAGTCCGAGCTCCGTCCATTTGGCGATCGTTCCGGCCGCCCAATGCCCCCGGGCGTCCTTCGGCAAGGTGCCGTCCGCGTGCGCCGGCGGCGGAACAACGTTCAGCAACAAAGCCGCGCAAGCCAACACGGCCAGCCATCGCTTCCGCATCGTTCGCTCCCCTTTCCATGCGTCATGGTAATCGGTTTCACGGTTGAGTATCGCACGGCGGACACCAGCGAGAAAATGCCATACTTTTTGGACGGATGTCGTTTTTTTGCGAAGTTGCCGCCGGGGGCGTGCGACACCCTTGACAGCGGTTTCACCGGTCGGTACGCTGGTTAACGCCGGACGCGAAAAGGGGGTTGCCGGTCGACCATGCTGCGCAGGACGCCGCTGTTCGTCCAGATGATCGCGGGATTCTCGTTCATCCTGCTGGCCGTCGTCGCCGCCGCCGTCTATTCGTCGTACCAGACGTCCTCTTATCTACTTTTGGAAAACGCCGGCCGCTACCTGAACGAGTCCGTCCGGCAAATCATGGGCAAACTCGACGTCCTATTCACCGAATACGACCATTTCACGCAAATGGTCGCCTTTAACCCGACGCTTCAGCAATATTTGTCCGAAGTCGCATTCGGGCGGAACACCGACAAAAGCGCTTACGAAATCACGCGGTTTCTCGCCGACCAGAACCGATACCTCGGCATGCGCGCGATGAACATCCTTCACCTGACGGACGTCCGCGGCGGATTTTACTCTCCGTCCGTTACCGCATCGCTTCTATGGAAACGGGAAGCCGACATGGCCGGGCAAGCCTGGTATCCGCTCGTCGAACAGGGGCGCGGCCGGATGCTTTGGTTTTCGGATGCAATCTGGAACGGCGGCCACGCCCAGGCGGTAATCGGTGCTCGCCGAATCAACGACTTGCAGACGCTCGATAAACGCGGCCTGCTGATCGTCGCGTTTCCCGTCACCCAGCTCGAGTCGGCCGTCGGACCGGTCCGGCTCGGCAATGCCGCGGACGTTCAGATCATCGACCGGTTCGGCCGCGTCGTCTACTCCACGCGTCCCGAGGAGATCGGCCGGAAAGCCGACGCCGGGCTTACCGCCGAACTCGCACGCCGACCGAACCGGCCGGTGAAATGGACGGACGGCGGCGAGACGATCTTCGTGTTTCAAGCGCAGTCCGAATACAGCGGTTGGCGCGTGCTGGCGTTCATCCGCCCGAACGTCGCCTTCCGCGACCTCGACCGAATCGGGCGAAACGCCGTGACGACCGTCCTGAGCGGATGGGCGGCCGCGTTCGGACTGTCCGTCTTTTTCGCCTGGACGCTCGTGCGGCCGATCCGCGACATGGCCAAGCGGCTGCGACGGATCAACCGAGGATCGCTCGAACCGCTGCCCGACCGGGCGAACAGTTTGGAAATTTCCGTGCTAAAAGAAAGTTTCAACCGTATGATTCGCGATCTGGACGAGACCATCCGGGATCTCGCCCGCAAACAATTGTCGGAAAAACAGGCACAACTGGCGGCGCTCAAGGCGCAATTCCGCCCCCATTTCCTGTACAACTCTCTGAATTCGATCTATTGGTCCCTGCTCGACGCCGGCCACACGAAACAGGCGGAGATGGTGCTGGCGCTCAGCGAACTGATGCGGTACAGCATTCAGCCGGGGTCGGAATGGGTGACCGTCGCCGAAGACGTCGAACAGCTGCGCCGGTTTCTGCTCATCGCCAAACTGCGCTACGGCGAAAGGCTGCAGGCGGACGTCGAGGTCGACCCCGACGCGCTCAGGCTGAAAATGATGAAACTTTTGCTCCAGCCGCTGGTGGAAAACGCCATCACCCACGGCCTGGAACCGAAAAAAGGCCCGTGGCGCCTGCGTGTCCGCATCCGGCTCGTCGACGCATCGCTTCACTTCGTCGTGGAAGACAACGGCGTCGGCATGCCGGAAGCGGTTCGACAGCGCGTGCTGACGGACGCTTCCGGCGCCGGCGACCGCCCTTTTCATACGGGCATCGGACTCGCCAATCTGCGCGAACGCATCAAGCTGCTTTACGGCTTGCCCGACGCCCTGCGCCTCGACGAAAGCGAATGGGGCGGACTGAAAGTCGAAGTGACGCTGCCCGCGGACATCAGGGGGTGACGGCGATGAAACGGTTGGTCCGAATCCGGCGCGCGTTAGCCGTCCTGTCGATCGTCTCGTTCGTCGCCGCGTCCTCAGCCGGATGCGCGTCCGTCGCCGATTCAATCGATCCCGACCGCCTGAGCGTTCCGGCGGAACAAAACCGGCCCATCCGCCTGACCGTCTGGCTGTACGAGCGGACCGGGCTCGAACCGTTTCTGGAGCGGTACGCCCGGGAACATCCCGACGTCCGGATCGAATGGTTCGTTTCCCAGTTTGAAGACGTGCACAACCATCTGCAAACCGCTTTTGCGGCGGGATCGGGCGCTCCCGACGTCTGCCTGATCGAAGTCAGCTTCATCGAACGGTTCAAACGATTTCCTGATTACTTTTACAACCTCGCGGACTTCGGCGCTGCGTCGCTTCGCGACGACTACCTCGACTGGAAGTGGCGTCAGGCGACGAGCGCCGACGGCGGGTTCGTGTTCGGTTTGCCGACCGACATCGGCCCGATGGCCATGCTGTATCGCCCGGAACGGTTCGAGCGGGCGGGATTGCCGGCGGACCGCGAATCGGTCGCCCGGATGATACGGACGTGGGACGATTTTTTGCGCGTCGGCGAACAGATCCGGAAACAAACCGGCAAGCCCGTCATTTCGAACATTCACGAACTTTACCAGGCGATCCTCGGACAGTCGCAGCGGCAATACTTCGATCCCGCCACGGGAGAACTGATCATGGCGTCCAACCCGGAAGTGCGTCGCGCATGGGATTACGCCGTCCGCGCCTATCGGCTCGGATTGTCGGCAGGCTTGCAGACGTGGCAGCCGGAATGGGCCGAGGCGCTGGCCGACGGAGGATTCGCCGTGCTGCTTTCGCCGTCCTGGATGCTGAATTACGTCAAAACGAACGCACCTGAAGCCGAAGGCGACTGGGACGTCGCGGCGATGCCCGGCGGCGGCGGCAACCGCGGCGGTTCGTTTCTGACGATCCCGAAAGAAAGCGGGCACCCGAAAGAAGCCTACGACCTCGTCCGCTGGCTGACGTCGCCGGAAATTCAGCTGGAACTGTACCGCCGCGAAAACAATTTCCCGTCCGCGCGCGTCGTCTTCGACGACCCGATCGTCCGCGACAAACGCGATCCTTTTTTCCGCAACGCTCCGGTCGGCCGGCTGTTCGCAGACTCCGCCCGGCGATTGAAACCCGCCTACGAAGGGCCGTATCAGTTCGTCGTCGTGACGGCCGTCGAATCGGTGCTCTACAAAGTCGAACGCGGGGAGCTGGCGCCGGAACAGGCGTGGAACGAGGCGGTCTCACTCGTGCGGAAGCAACTGTCCGCCGTCGGCGCCAGCGCTTTCATCCGGGAAGAAGGGAGGAACAACCCGCCGTGAACATTTTGCTGGTGGACGACGAGCCGCCGGTGCGCCGGTCGATGGCGCGGGCGATCGCGCGTGCGTTCGGCGACCGGCATCGGGTGGACGAGGCCGAAGACGGCGAAGAAGCACTGGACATGCTGGAAAGACAGCCGTACGATCTCGTCGTGACCGACATCCGCATGCCGGCCGTCGACGGCATGGCGCTGTCCAGAGCGATCGCCGAGCGGTATCCCGACACGATCGTCGTGCTGCTGACGGGCTACGCCGACTTCCAATACGCCCGCGAGGCAATCCGGCTGCATGTCTACGATTATCTGCTCAAACCGGTATCCGTCGACGTCCTCTGCGAACTCGTGCAAAAAATCGAGCGGGAAACGGCCGAACGCCGCCGCCGGACCGAAATCGAGCGACTGCGGCTGAATGACCTGCTGGAAAAACGGGTGCGCGACCTGTTCTACGAGCTGCCGGTTCCTTATTGTGACACCGCCCTCTTTCCACCGTTTAAAACTATCGCTGTGCTGGCGTTCGCCTTGCCGGCCGACGCCCGGGAAGACGGGTTCGTCCGGTTCGCCGCCCGCAACATCGTCGCCGATGTTCTGTCCGCCTGGGGAACGCCCGTCGTCGTCGCGGAAGATCTGCAGCTGATCGCCGTGCTGTTCATTTCCAACGCAACCGTCCCTCCGCCGGAGCAAATGGCGGCCGAAGCCGCCCGCGCGCTGAAAGCGTACCAATGCATCGACGCCGGGGCGACCGCCGGCTTAACGGTCGCGCGGCTCGAAGACGTCTGCGAAGCCGTCCGCCGCTGTCTCGAACAGCTTGGCGACCGGCATGACCCACCGGAGGCCGCGCTGCCCGACGACGCCGTCCACCGGCTAGTTCGGCAAGCCCAGGCGATCATCCGCGCCGAATACGCCTCCGACCTGACCCTGGCGCAGCTGGCCGAGCGGCTCTACGTTCATCCGAACTATCTCAGCACGCTGTTTCGGCGCGAAACCGGCGTGACGTTCAGCCAATATCTTACGCAAGTACGCATCGAAAATGCGAAAAAACTGCTTCGCGAAACCGAGCTGAAAATTTATCAGATTTGCGACCGCGTCGGTTACACCGACCAGGCGCATTTCAGCCGCGTCTTCAAAGCGATGACCGGCCTCACCCCGTATGAATACCGTGAGCAGAACGCTTCATTCAGCATCGAGCGCGGCGACATATCTGATCCCGCGGCCGACTCCTGAAATTGAGTCAAAAAATGCGAAACCCGCCTCATTTCGCCGTTTTCCCGAAACCGCTAGACTAAAAAGGCAGACGCCCTTCCGGAAGGGGCTGCCCAAAATCACGAAAGGCAAAGGGGATCGACGACATGAGGCGTTTGCTTTTGTCCGCACTGGCGCTTTCAGCCGCGCTCGGCATCGCCGCCTGTGGTTCCGGCGCCAAGACGCCGTCCGGCGACACCGGGGGGACCACGAAAGAAGCTCCCGCCGCCGCGTCGCCGGGCGCCGACAAACAGCAGACCGTCAACCTGACGATGTGGCTGTTTACGGGTACCGGTCTTGAGGATTTCGTCAAGCAATACGAGAAAGATCACCCGAACATCCGCGTCAAAATCCAGCAGCAGGAATACGGCGACCACCACAACAGCCTGGTGACGGCGTTGGCCGCCGGCAGCGGCGCGCCGGACATCGCGCTCGTCGAAATCGGCTACATCGACCGGTTCAAGGCCGACCCGAGCAAATTCTACAACCTGGCCGAACTCGGCGCCGACAAAATCATGGACCGTTACCTGGAGTGGAAACGAGTGCAAGCGTCTAGCGCCGACGGCAAATTCATTTTCGGCATCCCGACCGACATCGGCCCGATGGCGATGATGTACCGGCTCGACATTTTCGAACAGGCCGGACTGCCGACGAACCGCGACGAAGTGACGCGCCTGATCGACTCGTGGGAGAAATTCATTGAAGTCGGCAAGACGATCAAGGCGAAAACCGGCAAGCCGATGATCGACGCCGCCAACTCGGCCTACGACGTCATCAAGGGCCAGCTGACCGAACATTATTTCGACAAAAACGGCAACCTGATCGTCGAGACGAACCCGGGCATCCGCCGCGCCTACGATCTCGCCGTCAAAATGGCGCAGGAAGGCCTGACGGCCAAAATCGCGCAATGGTCACCGGAATGGAGCGCCGGCATGAACAAAGGCGACTTCGCCGTCCAGCTCGCGCCGGCCTGGATGATGAGCTTCATGCAGACGAACGCGCCGGACTCCAAGGGCAAATGGGACGTCGCGCTCATGCCGGAAGGCTCCGGCAACTGGGGCGGCTCGTTCCTGACGATCCCGAAAGAAAGCAAACACCCGAAAGAAGCGTTCGAACTCATCTCCTGGCTGCTCGCGCCGGAACAGCAACTGGCGCTCTTTAAGAAAAACGGCAACTTCCCGTCCACGCCGAGCGTCTACGACGATCCGGCGATCAAAGATTTCAAAAACCCGTTCTTCAACAACGCGCCGGTCGGCCAAATCTACTCCGAGGCGGCGAAAAAAGTCGTGCCGGTCTATTACGGCCCCGACTACATCACCGTCGACACGCCGATCAAAAACGCGATCACGGCCGTCGAGCGCAACAACCGCAATCCGGATGAAGAATGGAAGAAAGCGATCGAGGAAATCAAGCGCGCTTTGAAGAAATAACCGAAAACCTATTTTGCGGTCGGAAGCGAAAACCGGCGCCGCGCGCGTCGGTTTTCGCTTGCCCGCGCCGCGCGCGAGGTGATCCCGCTCCATGCAATCCGCCCGCATCCGGCGGCGCTGGTGGCAAACCCAGACGTTCCGGGACCACGTCTCCGGGTACTTGTACGTGGCGCCGTTTGTCGCCGTGTTTCTGGCGTTTCAGCTGTTTCCGATTCTTTATACCTTTTATGTATCGCTTTTTTCGTGGAAGGCGATCGGCGGACGCGAGTTTCTCGGCTTCCGCAATTACGTCTGGCTGTTCGCCGACGACCCGAAATTTTGGCGGTCGGTCATGAACACGTTCACGATCTGGTTTTTGTCGACCGCGCCGCAGCTTTCCCTCGCGCTCGTCCTGGCCAAGGCGCTCGACCGGAACATCCGCGGTTTGGCCGTTTTCCGGCTCGGCGCGTTCATGCCGAACATCACGTCGCTCGCCGCGATCGCGATTATTTTCAGCGGTATCTTTTCCCGCGACTACGGCATCGTCAACTGGGTGCTGTCCTGGTTCGGCGCAGACAAAATCGACTGGGTGGCCGGCTACTGGACCGCACAGATCGCCGTCGCGACGATGGTGAATTGGCGATGGACGGGATATAACGCGATCATCTATCTGGCCGCCCTGCAGACGGTGCCGCGCGAGCTGCATGAGGCGGCGATTCTCGACGGCGCTTCGGCCGTCCGGCGGTTCATCGAGATTACAATTCCGATGATCCGTCCGGTCATTCTGTTTACGGTCATGCTGTCGACGATCGGCGGCATGCAGCTGTTCGTCGAACCGTTCCTGTTCAGCGGCGGCTACGAGGGCGGCGCGCGCAATCAGGTGCTGACGATGACGCTGTACATGTATGCGACGGGTTTCCGCGACTACAGCTTCGGCTACGCCTCGGCGATCTCATGGGTGACGTTCCTGATCATCGTCCTGTTCGTCGCCGTCAACTACTCGCTGGCGCGCCGCATCCGCTCGGCCGGCTGACGGCGCCACTCGTTCAAAAGGAGGTCGAACCGATGTCCGCGGTAACGCGCCGGGCGTTCGGAAACGCCGCGGCTTACCTGTTTCTTTCGCTGACGTTCGTCGTGTCCGTCTTTCCATTTTATTGGATGTTCGTGCTCGCCACGCGCACGACCGCCGACACGAACCGGTTCCCGCCGGTCGTCGTGCCCGGCGGCCGGTTCGCCGAAAACGTCGGCCGCGTATTCGAAAACATCGACTTTTTCCGCGCGCTCGCCAACACCGTCGTCGTCGCGACGGTCGACACGGCGGCGACGCTGTTTTTCTCGTCGCTGGCGGCGTTCGCGCTCGCCTGCCTGCGTTTTCGCGGACGGCAGGTTATCTTCTGGTTCATCGTCGGCACGATGATGTTGCCGAACGCGCTCGGCGTCGTGCCGCTCTACCTGCTGATGACGAAGCTCGGGTGGGTCAACTCGCTGAAAGCCGTCATTGTGCCCGGACTCGTCAGCGCGTTCGGCGTTTTCTGGATGAAACAGTACGCCGAACAGGCCGTCCACCCGGAATTGATCGAGTCGGCACGCATGGACGGATGCGGCAACTTCGCGACGTACGCGCGCATCGTCCTGCCGCTCGTCGCCCCGGGGCTCGCGACGCTCGGCCTTCTGTCGTTCATGTTCTGCTGGAACGACTTCGTCTGGCCGCTCATCGTGCTCAAGGACGACGCCGTCATCACGATCCAGATCGCGCTGCGCAAGCTGGTATCCGTCTATTATCGCGACAACGCGATGATCATGGCCGGCACGTTTCTGGCGACACTGCCGCTTCTCGTCGCCTTTCTGCTGTTTAACCGGCACATCGTCGCCGGCGCGACGGAAGGCGCCGTCAAGGGGTGAGGGGCGATGAGCATCCGGGCGCGGCTGTCCGTGCTGCTCGCCGGCATGTCGCTTTCCCTCATCCTGACCGCCGCATCGGCCGTCGTGTCCCTGAACGACTTAAACGCCCGCATGAACGAAGTGTACGACCGGAAACTCGCGGCGATGGAGCTGAGCCAGCAACTCAAAACAGCGATGGCCGACCTGAACCAGTACCTGATCGTCTCGTCGCGGCAGATGAAGGCGGGGCTCACCTACTTCCAAGACGAAATCCGTCAGCGCAAGGAACGCGTCCACACCATTCTCGGACAAATCGACGCCATGGCGTCCGCCGATCCGCAAACGGCGGAATTCGTCGCCCAAATGAAGGACGGATGGCAAAAGTTTCTTTCCAGTTCTGAAGAATTGGAAGACGCCATCGTCTCGACCGACTTCAACCGGTTCATCGCCCGTTACCAGACGGCGTTGCGCGAGATCAACCAGGTTCTGGTCAATGCCGATATGCTTTACAAGATGAAAAGCGAAGAAGTGTCCGCATCCCGGAACTACATCCGCCAGGCCAAAAACCGCGCCGTCAGGGCGTCCGCCCTCGTTTTTCTCGTCGCGTGGGCGGCGATCGGCGCGTACGGATTTCTCACCTATCGCAACATTTCCCGCCGTCTGCGGAAACTGGTGCGCGTCAACGCACAGATCGCCACGGGCGACCTGCGCGTTCCGCCGATGAAGGAAGGCCGCGACGAAATCGGAACGCTCGCCCAGAGCGCCAACCGGATCGTCCGGAACCTGACCGCCATGATCGCCGACACCCAGCAGTCGGTGCTGCGCATGACGGCAAGCGTCGAACAGGTCGGCCGTTCGATCGCCGAAGCGTCGACCGCCGCTCGGACGATCGCCGGCAACGTCAGAGACATCGCCGTCGGAACGGCCGAACAGGCAAAAGCACTTGAACAGTCGCTGGAAGCCGTCACGCGGCTGGAAGCGTCTGTAACGAACATTTCTGAAATCGTCGCCGATCTTCAGAAAAATACGGAATCTTTAAATGAAACCGTAAACCTCGGCGCTTCCGAACTGTCCGCCACCGCCGCCCATATCGACACCGCCGTCGACGCCCAGCGCGCGGTCGTCGAAGCGTTCGATCGGCTCGGGCGCGAGCTCGGGCAGATCAAACAGTTTTCCGAGCGCATCTCCCGCATCGCCAAAAACACGAACATACTGGCGATCAACGCTTCGATCGAGGCGGCGCGCGCGGGAGCGCACGGAAGGGAGTTCGCCGTCCTGGCCGCCGAGATTCGCCAGCTTTCCATGGAAACGACACAGACCGCCAAGGACGTCACCGATCTCGTCGTGCAGAACGAGCAAAAAATCGCGGAAGTCCGGCAACATTTGTCGCAAACGGCCGACAGCTCGCACCGCAGCCGGCAGGCGTTCCTGTCCGCCTGCGATATTTTCCGGGAAATAAGTCGGTTGTTCCGCGAAACGAACGAAAAACTGAGCGACGTGTTCGGCCGCATCGACGACATTTTGCGGCAAAGCCGGTCGATCTCCGGCCGCCTGTCGGAGATCAGCTCCGTCTCCGAACAAATCTCGGCGGCCATGCAGGAAATCGACGCCTCGGTCGACCGGCAGGCGCAGCACTTTCGGGAAATCGCCGAAGCGGCCGACGTGCAGACCGCCCAGGCCGATCTCGTCCGGCGATGCGTCGCGCAATTCGCCGTCGGCGACAACATCTGAACTTTCGTCAAAAGATATGAAATCGCTCTCATGGACATCGGATTGCCGCCGTTTATACTGATTCTTGAAAAAACCCGAACAGTAAGGAGAGATCAACATGGTGTTCGGACACACCCATTCCCGCCGCGCGTGGCTCGTCCTACTGGCGCTCGCGACGCTCTTCGCGGCCGCCGCCGTCTACCTGCCGCGCGCCCTGCCGGTCGCCGACGCGGCCGTGCCCTCGTACTCCGGATGGACGCTCATCTGGAGCGACGACTTTAATGGCCCAGCCAATACCGGCGTCGACACGACGAAATGGATCTACGACACCGGCACCGGCTATCCCGGCGGTCCCGCCAACTGGGGCACCGGCGAAATCGAGACGATGACCAGCAGCACCGCCAACGTCTTTCAGGACGGAGCCGGCAACCTGAATATCAAGCCGATCCGCGACGCAAGCGGCAACTGGACCTCCGGACGCATCGAGACGGTCCGCACCGACTTCCAGCCGCCCGCCGGCGGCGTCATGCGCGTCGAGGCGCGCATCCAGCTGCCGAACGTCACCGGCGCTTCCGCGCAAGGGTATTGGCCGGCGTTCTGGATGCTCGGCGCGCCGTTCCGCGGCAACTACTGGAACTGGCCGAGCATCGGCGAAATCGACATCATGGAAAACGTCAACGGCGCCAACACCGTCTGGGGGACGTTCCACTGCGGTGTGACGCCGGGAGGTCCGTGCAACGAAACGTCGGGCATCGGCGCCAGCCGCTCCGGCTTCTCGCCGTCGCTGCAATCGGCGTTCCACACGTATCGCGTCGAATGGGACCGCAGCGTGTCGCCGGAAGAAATCCGCTGGTACGTCGACGACGTCCAGTACCACACGGTGCGCGCTAATCAGTTCGATGCGACGACGTGGCAAAACGCGACCAACCACGGCTATTTCATCATCCTGAACGTCGCGATCGGCGGCGGCTGGCCGGGCAACCCGACGTCGTCGACCGTCTCCGGCGCGCCGATGAAAGTCGACTACGTCGCGGTCTGGACTAAAAACGGCGGCACGTCTCCGACGCCGACACCGTCGCCCACGGCAACCCCGACGCCGACTCCCAACACCGAGTACACGTTCGGGGTCGACAACCTGAGCGGTACGCAGGCGCTCGTCTGGTTCAAGCCGAACGGCTGGACGGCCAACTACGTCATCCTGCACTATATCGTGCCCGGCCAACCGCAACAAAACGTCTACATGACGTATAACAGCTCGACGGCGCGCTGGGAGTACACCGTCAGCGGCATCAGTTCCGGACAGACGCTGCAGTACCAGTTCACGTACAACAAAAACGGTCTGCAGTATGACACCACTTGGTTCAGCTGGACGAAACCTTAATGAAATGATTTGATCAAACGGTTTTTTCCGGGCCGATCTGAAAAAGACCCGCTTCCCGGCGGGGCTTTTTTCGTTTTTCAGACACAGACGGACGGCCTGGAAGTATGGTATCTTTTTCTTGTAAACCTTTTTTCAACCTTGTGAAAGGAGTGTCTTGCAATGACCGAACCGAAACCTTCCCGCATCGCGATCGTCGGTACCGGCATGGTCGGCGCGACGACGGCGTACACCCTGCTTTTGCGCCAGCGGGTCACCGAACTCGTCCTGATCGACGCCAACCGCGACAAGGCGCTCGGCGACGCGCTCGACATGAACCACGGCCTGCCGTTCGTCGGCCAGACGAAAATCTGGGCGGGCGACTATCCCGACTGCGCGGACGCCGACATCGTCATCATCGCCGCCGGAGCCGCCCAGAAACCCGGCGAGACGCGCCTCGACCTCTTGAAGCGAAACGCCGGCATTCTGGAAGACATCATCGAACGCGTAACGGCGCACAACCGAAACGGGATCCTGCTCGTCGCCACCAACCCCGTCGACATTCTCGCCTATTTGTGCTGGAAAAAGTCCGGCTGGCCCGCGCGCCGCGTCATCGGCTCGGGAACGCTGCTCGACAGCGCCCGCTTCCGGTATTTGATCGGCCAGGCGCTCCGGATCGACC
>Ga0065724_100097_pt1 | contig 29740 bp, 14 predicted proteins | sample TheenrcSG05JP960_FD_59111 | JGI IMG/M metagenome (GOLD analysis project Ga0065724, IMG submission 59111) | Thermophilic enriched microbial communities from mini bioreactor at UC Davis - Sample SG0.5JP960 | ecosystem: Engineered > Solid waste > Grass > Composting > Bioreactor | place: USA... | reverse complement strand
AGGACGTAAAAAATTGTGTGTCGGTAGTTCATTGCAATCGGCCGAGATAGGCACGGGCTGCTTCATGCTCTGGATTCAACTGCAGGGTGCGCCGCCAGGCCTCACGGGCGGCCTCGCTATCGCCGAGCATCGCATAGACGACGCCCAGGTTGAACCAGCCCTCGGCAAAGCCCGAGTCGGCCCGGACCAGCAGCTGCAATCCCTTCAGGGCACCGACTGTATCCCCCATGGCCAGTTGCAGCGTGGCCAGATTGCTGAGCAGTGCCAGGTTGCCCGGGGCAAGCGTCAGAGCGGTCTGCAGGGCCGTGTAGGCCTGGTCCAGATAGCCGGCCTCCATCAGCAGGCGGGCATATGTCGACCAGGCGTCCGGATCGTCGGGTTGCAGTTCCGTGCGTCGGCGGGCGTGCAACAACCGCTCGGTCAACTGCTGCAGCGAGTCGGCCCGCGCCAGATAGCGCTGCCCGGCTTCCGTACGGCCGGTGGCAATCAACGCACGTCCCAGGTTGTAGGCGGCGGCGCCGTGTCCGGGCCAGTGTTGCACCACGGTCTGCAGCAGCGAGATTGCCTCTGCAAATCGCCCCAGTTGCACCAGCAGCGCACCTGCCCGATAGCGGTAGTCCAGTCGTGCGGGCGCCAGTGCCATTGCCTGCTCTGCGTGGCGGAGCGCCGCTTCATACCGGCCGGCACGTTCCAGCAGTCGACTTAACCCTGCATGGGCCTCGGCATAGGTCGAATCCAGTCGGAGCGCCTGCGCATAGGCCGCGCGGGCGCTGTCGTCCCGGGTCAGCTGCTCATAGGCGTTGCCCATCTGGGTCCACACGGCAGCCAGCGTCTGCGCCGACGTCGACACCTCCTCGGCCAGTTTCAGTTCTTTCCGGTAGTAGCCAATGGCCTCGCGGTAGCGACGCGCCAGCGCCGCATTCTGCCCCAGATTGAACCAGGCGCCCGGATAGTGGGGTTGCCGCTCGAGCACCTGCCGGAAGGCGGTGGCCGCCGCGTCGTAACGCCGCTGCTGCATATAGACCAAGCCACGAACGAACAGCGCGTCCGGCCAGCCCGGCGCGTGGCGCTCCACACTGTCGGCCAGCGCCAGCGCGGGCGCCAGCTGCTGCGCTGCCAGCGCTTGCTGCATCTGTCGGAGAAAGGGCTCGGCCTGCGGAGGTAGCTGCGCCGAGTCCGGCGGATTCTGCCGGCAAGCTGTAAGCAGCAACAGGCCGAATACCAGCCTCATACAACACTTCATGGCACAGCCGATCGATCAGGTTGAGGAGATTGCCCTTCGATCAGCAGCCATCTGAGAGCCGTCCGCCTGCCCGTCATCGATCCACGACGTCTTCGGAAAAAAGCGGTCTGCCCACCTGGAGTGGACAGACCGCGCCATGTGACCGTTACAATTTAAATTGTTCTGCTTCAGAATGAAAGTTGAATGCCCAGGCGATTTACGTTGTCAAAGGTGTCAAAGGCCGTATAGGCATAGTTGAACATGAAGCCCACCGAGCCGAAGCGCTGCTGAATCCCCACGCCCAGACTGGCTCCTTCCACGTCGGAGGGATAGATGTAACCGGCCCGGAGCGCCAGCGTGTTCATCAACACATATTCGGCGCCGATGTGCAGCCGTTCGTCGAAGTCACGCGGGCGCTCGGCATCGATAGCCACCAGCAGTTTGTGCATGTTGGGATCCTGGTTGGTCAGGTCGAGCAGGTTCATGGCCACCCCGATCCGGAAGGTCAGCGGGGGCTCGAAGTTCTCCTGCTCGTACTTCAACTCTCGCGAAAAATTGCGGGCGCTGGCGGCAAACGTCAGACTCCGGAACCCCGTGTGATAGATCACGCCGAAATCAAACGCGATCGTGCTTTTGTTGTAATCTTTGCTGATCAGGTCGCCGCCATCGCCGAAGGCGACCGGGAAGGTGCCCAGATCCTGACGAACGTATTTAACCTGTCCGCCCACGGCGAAGCGGTCGCTCAACGCCCGGGCGTATCCGAAGCCCACGGCCAGCGCGGTAGGACTGAAGCTACCGATATCCTCGTAGCCACTCTCGTTGTCGGCCCGGATCGTGCCGAGAAATTCGCCATAGTCGACGGCTACCAACGACACGCCGAAGACCCCATAGATCCCACCGCTCGGACTGAAGGCCAGCGTTCCGCCGTTGTAGCGAATGTCGGCGATCCACTGGGCCTGCATCAGTGCCAGATGGAAGCGGTCGGTCATCTGGGCCATCGTGGCCGGATTGTAGAGCAGGGCCAGCGACGTGTTCAGGGTCTGCGCCGTTGCCGCCGAGCCCATGGCTGCCAGACGGGGATCGAGCGACATGCTCAGAAACTTCAGCCCTGTCTGGGCGCGCTTTTCAAGCTTTACCTGCTGGAATCCGCTTTCTCCGATCTGCTGCGCATCGGCACGGGGCGCCAGCCAGAGCAACATCAGCAGCAGGCCCCATTGCCAGCGTGGTAGACGCATCTTCATAGGAATCTTCGGTTTGAATTCGTTCCAGAACATCCCTCGGCGAATCTGTAAGCGGGGAGGCGGGCGCGATCCGCCTCCCCGCCATGGTTCATCGAATGACGACGAACTTGCGGATCAACTGCTGCCCGGTCGTGTGGTCTTTGATGACGGCGATGTAAATACCGCTGGAGACCACCTGCCGGGCATCCGTGGTCAGGTCCCAGTATTCGTCACCGCTGCCGTCGGTGTGCTCAATCCGTTTCACCAGCTCGCCCAGTTCCGTGTAGATCTCGATTGTGCACTGGCCGGGGATGTCCAGGAAGCCCAGCTTATCCTGCTGGTCCGGCCAGCGCAGGTTCTGGTCAGCGGCGATGATGTAGGGATTCGGGACGACCCGGGCTTTGAAGATGGTCTCACCCGGCGGCCGTTTGAGGATGGCCGGGTCGTAGGTCTGAGCATAGTACCGACTGCTGCGCAACGGTCGCCCGTCGGGCGTACCGTTGATCGCCAGCGGGTCGATCGGCGTAGGTTCGCCGACGGCCTGGAGGTAGTAGTAGTAGGCTACACCGCGCGACACATCGGTATCTTCGTAGCGGGTCGCGTTAGGCGGGAGTTTGGCGATCAGCTTGTAGACGGTACGGTCGTCGGGTGCCGGAATACCGTCGTACCGATTTTGCGCCCGGTAGAGCTCCCAGCCGCCCGGCGGCTCCTCGCCGGGATAGGGTTCCCACTCAATCGTGATCTTATCGACCCCGGAGGTTACCTCGAAGCGGCGTGGGGGCATGGGTGGCCGGATGACGTCGAACCCGTTGGCATAGACGGCCCGGGCCCGCTCCACCATCTGGAAGAGCGAGTCGCGGGCGGTCATGACCCATTCGTTCTTGGTCATGCCGATGCAGCCTTCCTCGCCTTCGTTGCAGCGCTGATTCGTTTTGGGATTCCACCAGAAGATGGCCTGATCGGCTGCATCGACGCCGTTGGCCAGCACCTGCCGTTTGTACCACCTACCCAGTTCCAGGCTGAGTTCATCGCTCAGGCCAGCCACACCTTCGACCAGCACGACTCGCACTTCCTGGCCGGGTGGCATGTCGAAGGGTCCGAAGCTGTAGGCATAGCTCCAGCTGTTATAGCCAATACGCGGATCGCTCTTCTGGGCAGCAAAGTGCTTGACGAAGTCGACCTGCACATTGGGATCCGGCGGTGGCCAGGCGCAGAAGGCCTGCGAGGGGATGGTGCGAAGGCCCGTCCAGGTGCAGCCTGTGGTGCTGTACTGCCGAACCGGCGCGCCCTGCTCGATCCACTGCCGCTCCAGCTGCATGCCCTGGACGTTGTTGTGGTTGTTGCTTCCGGTCAGGTCGCCATCGTCCGAGTCGAGGTAGGTCATCACGCGCGGCTGGGCCGGATCATCCGGAAGCACGGTGCCGGGGTCGTGCGGCTGGCCGTCGGCATGGAGCACGAAGGTGCCCACCATGGCTGCGCCGCCCAGTCGGCCGACGGTATCCACATCGAGCGTGTACCACCAGCCGACTGTGTTTTCCCACATGGGGTTGCCGATCGTGTTGAAGCGCGTCTGCTCGGGGATATAGCCCAGCCAGGAGAAATGGCCCCGCCAGGTTTCATCCAGACCGTAGTCCTGGTAGCCGTCGCCGACGGCGTCCGTCATCACGTAGCCGCCCCAGGCTGTGGCATTGGCACTACCGCCCCAGGAGCCTGCCGGCGCGTTGATCTTCGGACGACGAATGATCGTGATGTACACGTCTTCCAGCGACTGGTCTGGCAACTCGATCTCGTCGTCGCCATCTACGTTACCGGTGTTGATAAAAGAGTACTCCACGATGTGATAGTCGTCATGGAACTCATTGCTGAGCTGATAGGCTTTCTGGATCATTGTAATGCCGACCGACGTGTTCACCTCGTTATAGACCATGCGGTCGGCCTTCAACTCAGGATCCACTCCGTCGAGCGTGGCCGGCCGGCGGAACGATTCGAGCCCGTCCACCAGCACCAGCGGGGCCTCGAAACGCCCGATCAGGTTGATGCTGCGCTCAAAGAACTCACCGATACCCTCGGTACGAGGACCAATGTGCGAAACCCGCACCGGGAAATTGGTCCCTTCCTCGTTGGTGAAGTTCCTGACGCTGATCCACAGCGCCTGGCCGTGCATGTAGGACACCTGCGGGCGGATGCCCGGCCACTGGAACATCACCTCGTCATAGGTTTCAGGCTGGGCCCCGCCACCCACGTAGCGGTGCTGGAAGTCGCCTACCGACAGCCAGCGCATGTTCCACTGCGCTCGGCCGTCGCGGGCCAGCCCGGCGCCCAGCAGCAGCGCCAGGACCAGACCGGTCGTCTGTACCGTTAACCGACGAACCACTTTCATATGCCAATCTCCCTGACTTGCCATGGTTGAAAATCTTCTGCAGTGCCTGGTTGTGACGTCTGTCAGAATGTGAGCCGCACGCCGAAGTAGACATCGCGTGGATTCAGGAAGGCCAGGTACGTCTCATCGGGGTTGTCGATGTAGGCCTTGTTCTTGAGCACGTAGTCCACGCGTTTCGGGTCGGCGGGCTGCCACTGGCCGTTCGTATAGGTCATATACTGGCCGGTCGCCTTATCCCAGTAGAGGACATTAGGTATTGGCTCCGTCACCTGATTGATGTTCACCACCGCATAGATCGGGTCGTAGGCTACCCCGGGCTTCCGGTAATCACCTGGCTTGTCGTTGCCCGGCACCCAGACGTAGCCCGGATCGAACTCCTCGCCGAAGATGTCGCCTGGTAGGTGCAACGAGCGGAAGTAGTTCAACATGTCGTTGGGTCCCTCAAACGGCGACTCGTTGCTCCAGTACATGCGTTTCAAGTTGAGCACATTGGTTACGTCCACGAAGAACTGGAGCCGTCCCGCCGACGTCTCGAAGTTTTTGCTGAGGCGAAGGTCCAGGTTGTAGTAGTCCTTCCAGCTCGTATTGAAGGCAATCTCTGGATCGTTGCCCGGGCCGAAGGTGAAAGATTGCCCGTTCCAGGTGCCTTTGGCGCCGGCGCGCCACTCGCCCAGCAGATTGAGCCGCCAGTCGCCCAGGAGCAGCCCGTAATCTCTGGGCACGATGATTTCCAGGTTGAACCGGGCGAACGGCTCCGGCACCGGCGCCCAGGGATAGTGGTCCGTCGTGGTTGTCAGGTATTGACGGAATTCGGCCCGGTTTTCGTTGATCTGTCCGAAGCCAAAGTTGCCGAATTTCCGCGCCAGGTATGTGTAGTTCACGAAGCCGCGAATCCAGCGCCCCCGGTTCTTTTCGAGCGTCAATTCGAAGCCGCGCACGTCGCCATAGTTGAGCGGCTCTACGCGGAAGTAATCCACGGCATCGTCCACACTGATGTATTCGACCTCACGCGCCTGGTAATGCATGTCGCGGTAGAAGCCCGCCAGTCGCAGCAGGAACTGGTTACCGATGTTCTGTTCGAAGCCCAGCTCGTAGGCAATCGTGCGCGGCAGCGGCACGTTCGGGTTACCGATGCTGTAGATCGCTCCGTTCGAGATGTACTCGACACGGAACAGGTCCTGCGGCGTGAGCATCTGGCGGAAGTGACCGTAGTTGAAGTACAGCTTGCTGTTGTCGGTGATCGGGAACGAAACGCCCAGGCGCGGGCTCACCGTGAGCTGCTTGTCCACCGGCTTGCGTGGTAGTGCCTGGTCAATTCCCCGAATGCCCACGCTTGCCGAGAGCGCCCGGTCGAAAGCCGTATAGTCGTACCACTTGCCGCTGGGGTTGAAATAGTCAAAGCGCACGCCCAGGTTGGCGATCATGCCCTTGAACTCCAGCTTGGCCTGCGCATAGTAGGCCGCCTGCACGGGCGTGCGGTCCCAGCGGAACTTCTCGTTTTCGTGATGCGGGTTGGCCGGGTCGTAGACGCCATGCCGGATGTGGTAGTCACTGAAGATGTATTCCAGCCCCGTTTTGACCTGCAGCACGCGGTTAACCTGACTGGTCAGGTCCACACGAGCGGCATAGCGTACGATGTTCGAACTGTCGCGCGCCGAACCGGCCTGCGACCCGAGCAACCCGAAGGGTGTCGGGGTTGGTGCGTTTTCATAGGACTGCTTGTAGCCCATCGGGGCTTCCGACATGCCCAGCTCCCCGTCGGCACACTGGCCGTTCACCGGATCGGTGTAGGTACCATCCCGACGGATACACACGACAATCTCGCTCGGCCCGGTAATGCCGCCCCTACGCGGACGCGGCATGAAGGTGAAGTAGTCCGACTCGATGCGCTGCAGTTGCACTTCGTAGAACGTGGCCGGACTCAGCGCATGCGTCAGTTTGGCCCCGATCATCGACTGGGTGATGTTCGTGGGACTGAAGCCCCAGTCGCCGAACAGAGCCATGTTGATGTTGAAACCAATGTTCATCTGGACCGGCAGAAGATCTTCCCGGTTGTCCCAGGGATACCGGGGCATCTCACCGGTCAGAATGGTGCCGCGCCCATCACGATGCGCTGCATGCCCCTTCTGCTTCCGGTAAAGTCCGTCGATGGTCAGTTTCACGCCACTGGCCACGTCTGAGACCAGCTTCCCCTGGAAGATGCGATCCTGGTAGGCCGGCCGCTGCTCCGGAAACATCAGCGCCGTCTGCACCTGGCGATAAGATGCCGTGAAGCGCAGATTGCCCAGATAGCGGCTGACCAGCGGCACCGGTCCGCCGATGGTGCCGTCCAGTTCATAATTCGGTTCGCGAATGGTGAAATCCTTCCGAACCAGCCACTTGTAGGCCGAATACAGCTGCTCGGGCGTCCAGGGCGTTCCCTGCGCCAGGTTATCCCAGCCCTGATGATCCGGGTACAGCTCTTGCATCCACCTCGGCCAGACACTCGTGCCACAATAGGCTACGCCGCGAGCGCACCCCTCCAGCGGTGTGGTATCGAGGAAAGGCTTGATATAATAGGCCTCCATGTCGTTGGGCAAGGGGCCGAAGTAGGGCCGCGACGGCGTGGAATACCGCATCAGGATGTCGCCGAAGTAGCGCTCGGTCGATGGCTCTTTCGTCACCACGTTGATCAGACCGCTCCGCACGTTGCCATACTCTGCATTGAAGCCGCCGGTCTGAACCTGCACCGCCTCGATGGCCGTAAAGCTGACCCCCAGAATCGGCGTGTTGCCACGCGGGTCGGCCAGCGTCAGCCCATCTACAGCAAAGGCCACCTGATCGCCGCCAGCGCCACGGATCGTCAGGCCCGGTTCAAAACCCGCCTGCAGGCTGATCACGTCGGCCACGCTGACCACCGGCAGGTTCTCCACCTGCTCGGCCCGAATGTTGGCGATCGAGGCCGACACGTCCGGCTTCACCACCGGCTCCTCGGCCACCACGACCACCTCTTCCAGACCGACCGCCTGCGGCTGCAACTGGAAATTGAGCTCGGTCGTCAGCCCGATGTTGACCACCACGTTCTCAACCACCACCGGCGCATAACCGACGAACGAGGCCCGCACCCGGTATTCGCCGGGCGGCACGTTCAGAATAACGTAGTAGCCCTCGACGTCGGTCGTGGCACCCATCGTGGTCCCTTCGATGACCACGTTCACACCGGGCAAGGGCTCACCCGTCTCCGCATCGGTCACCACGCCCGCAATCTTGCCTGTCTGGGCCCATGCAGTCGCAACACCGACTACAAGCAGGGCCACCCAGGTGCAGCATACCCGTACCAGTCTCATTGCAAGTGCTCCTCCGGCTGGTTTTGGATTTAAAAAACTCTTCAAGATCATCACAAAAAGTTTTCATTATGAAGAGATGCAGAAGCCCTTTTCCCTTCCTATTCCCCATCCCTCATTAACAATTTCTTCACATTATTCAAATCCGTTACGGAAGAGAATGTGCCTCAGGGAAAGGATTTGCTCGCACAGGACGCACACCTGATCCGATTTCCCGGGCGTCTGGCGCATGTACGCGAGATCCCATACCCCGCCTTATTGCTCGGACTGCAAGCACATTCGCAGACACCTTCCGAACAACTCGACGTGGAAGCCTTCAGGAGGGTGCCCGAACAGCAGGTCAGCGTTGCCCTTCTTCCAGCACGTAGGTGCGGTTCACTTCCAGATTGAAATGCCGCGTGCGCCGGCCGTCCGGTGTGGGCCAGCGGATTTCCAGCGTATCGATGTGCGTGGCATCGCCCAGACCGATCCAGGGCATCAGCGGCGAGGCCCCGAAGCTTCCGCCGGACGAAACCGTGGCATAGTGCACGCGACGACGACCATCAGGCGTTCGGGTAACCAGACGGATCCGGGCGCCGATGGCCGCACGGTTGGACCGCCACCCCGCCAGGCGGAGTTGTATCCAGTTACCAGACGGTTGCACGTTTTCAAACAGCGCATTGGGAAACACGTCGCTTTCGAAGGCACCGCCCAGTACGACGTACATATCCAGGTCGCCATCCCGGTCGAAGTCGGCCATCGCCACGCCGTGCCCTTTCTGAAGGTGTCCGATACCGGAGGTGAGCGTTACGTCCTCGAACGTCCCGCCCCGTCCCATGAACAGGCGGTTGGGCACCAGCGCGCGGAAGTCGGGTGTGCCCGTCCCCCAGTACATATCGGGCCAGCCGTCACTGTTCAGATCGCCGAAGTTGCCGCTCATGGTAAAGCAGGCCCGGTCCAGTCCGACCTCCCGGGTCACGTCGGTGAAGGTACCGTCGCCGTTGTTACGGTAAAGCGCGGGCGGCTCGCTCCGGCGCCGGATGCCCAGCCATTCCAGAGCGTATTCGGCAGGGGTTTCGGCCAGATAGCGCAGATCGAAGCTGGCCACGAACAGATCTTCCAGGCCATCCTGGTTGTAATCGAAGAACCAGACGGGAAAACTGAACAGCGGCCCGGTCACGCCGGCCTGCTCGGCCACTTCTTCGAAGCGCCAGTTTCGGGGATCTGTCCCGCCCCGGTTCACGAACAGGCGATTGGGGCCCCCCAGCACCGAAACGTACAGATCGGGCAGGCCATCGTTGTTCACGTCGCCCCAGGCCACGCCTTTGACCATGGCCTTCAGGTCCAGCCCGACGTCCGGGGCGACGTCGGTAAACGTCCCGTCGCCGTTGTTGACGTAGAGCGCACAGGGAAAATCGACGACCTGGTCTTCGGGCAATCCGCCCAATCCGACCGCCCAGGCCGACACCCAGTTCGATTCGCACCCGACGAACAGATCGATCCAGCCATCCAGGTTAAAATCCGCAAAGGCGGCCGTCTGCGTGGGACAGGCATAGTCCAGTCCAGCCTCGTAGGTCACGTCGGTAAAGGTACCGTCTCCGTTGTTGCGGAGCAGCGAATTGGGCATGCGGCCGGCCGGTCCCAGCCAGGCTCCGCGGAGAATCAGCACGTCCACATCGCCGTCGTTGTCATAGTCGGCGTGCACCGTATTGAGCCCGCCGACGATTCCTTTCAGGCCCGCCGCCTCCGTATGATCCACGAAGCCGCCCTGTCCGTCCGCCAGGAAAAGGCGCACCTGGTCGTTCAGCCCGTAAGACGTGACCAGCAGATCGACCCAGCCGTCGCCGTTGAAATCCTCGGCCGAAACGCCTCCGGCCAGCCCTACCACGTCCACGCCGAGCGCCATTGCCACGTTTCGAAAAGATGGCGCGACCGGTTGTGCCGGCGCCAGCCCGTCGATACGCCAGCGCGCGGGCACGCCGTCGGGGTACCGGCCCATGGCCATATAGGCCAGGTTCAACAGCCAGCGCGACTGAAAGTCGAACGGCCGGCTTTCGAGCAGCCGCTCCCAGAGTGCGGCTGCCTGCTGCACGGCTTCCCGGCGCCGGTGAATGCCCCCGCCCTGAAGGGGCAGGATGCAGGCTTCCGGATGGGGCAACGCCAGACAGTTCTGCTGCTCACCCAGCCGGAAATAGGCCGTAGCCAGCGCCTCCAGGAGCTGACGCGTCTCCGGCGCTCCCTCGTAGGTGCCAAAGCGCGCCAGTAACGCCTGCAGTTTCTGGATGGCCGCTTCGGTCTGACCGGCCGCCAGCAACTCCCGGGCATAGTTTAAGCGAAGAGAAAGAGAGCTGCTCCCCGTCTGCTCCAACCGCCTGTGCCACCACTCGGCACGCCGGCTATTCAGCAGATAATAGGCCATGGGATCGGCCAGCGCCCGCCGGTAGATGGCTGCCAGCGTGTCGACCATGCGGGCCGTGCTGCTCAGGGTGACGGACGGTTCAGGTGCCCGACAGGCGGCCAGTCCGGCAATTAAGGCCATCCCCAGAATTTTCCAGCGCAACGCTTCACGCTTCATCGGAGCGTATCCGGTGCGGCAGTGGTCAGCCCTTCCAGATAGCGGCGGGGCTCGGGCCGATCGGGGGCCAGACGAAGGGCCTGCTCCCAGGCACGTCGGGCTGCCTCGCGACGCCCCTGTCGGGCGTACAGGATACCCAGGTTGATCCAGCCATCGACAAACGTCGTGTCGCGCCGCACGGCCGCCTCCAGCAGGGCAATGGCCTGGTCTTCCTCTCCCAGGAGCAGGTGCAGCACGGCCATGTTGTTCTGAAATTCCAGGTTATCCGGGGCCAGAAAGTGCGCCACCTGATAGGCGTAGAGCGCCTCCCGGTACTGGCCCAGCCGCCGCAGAAGCGATCCCAGCGTGGCATAGGCGTAGGGATCGCGGGGCGTGTTGGCCACCAGAAGTTCGGCTTGCTCCACCTTCGCCTGCAGCGTACGTAACGCCTCGGCCCGTTCCAGCATACGCCGCGCCGCTTCGGTCTCGCCCAGTTGCTGCAGCACACGCCCCAGGCTGTAGTGGGCTGCCTGATGCCAGGGTGCCTCCTGCACGACGGACTCCAGCAGCGGCCGCGCCTGTGCCGGCTGACCGGTCAGCAACAGCAGGTTACCCAGCCGGTAACGAGCCACCAGACTCCTAGGCGCAAGCTCCCAGGCCCGACGGGCCGCCTGCAGCGCCTCCTCGTAGCGGCCCTCCTTTTCGTACAGATCGGCCAGGTCAAGCCACGCTTCGGCGTAGGTGCTGTCGTAACGAAGGGCGGTCTCAAGGGCAAACTGCGCGCTGTCGGGACGCCCCAGCTCCGCATAGGCCCGTCCGATGCCCCGCCACGAGAATGCCCCGGGATGGTACTCCAGCTCCCGCTGAAACAGGGCAATCGCCTCCCGGAATTGCCCGCGCCGGGCGGCATTGTTGGCCAGGTTGTGCCAGACGCCGGGATAGTCCGGCACGCGACGGGCCACCAGCCGATACAGGCTGTCGGCCTCATCGAGCAGTCGCATGTGCGTGTAGACGCGCCCCTTGAAAAAGAGGATGTCCGGATGCTCTGGCTGAAGCGCCTCCGCGCTGTCGGCCAGCGCAATGGCCCGGGAGAACTGCTGCTGCGCGAACGCCTGCTCGGCCCGGGCCATCAGCGCCTGTACCTCGGGAAGCAGCGGCGAATAGGCCGGTTGCCTCTCCCGGCACGCGCCCAGCGTCACCAGCAGCAGCACACAAACAGGCACCGTCTGGCCGATCGGACCCCGCATGATGCTCAGAAGCTTGCCCGCGCCAGCGTCTCCAGCGGACGGCCGGTTCCTTCTACGAGGCGCACTTCCTGATCGGCCTCGAAGGGCCCGAAGCGCTCGCGCAATCCGGTCGCCCATTCGACGTCGACGGCGTCCACCTGTCGCGCTGCACCCAGCCCGAACGTGAGCGTCTTCTCGGAGACGGCCAGATAGCTTCCGCCGGTGCGCACCCGCTGCTCCATCCACCGGTTGCCTATCCGCACCACCACCCGACTGCTGATGCCCTGCGGATGGCTTTTCGTGCCGACCAGTTGCACGCGCAGGTAGTGCCCGGCCCCCTTTGTATCGTTGCGCCAGAGATGCGCCGGCCCGCTGTTTTCGATCACCAGAATATCGACGAGCCCGTCCCGGTTGAAGTCGCCGTAGGCGGCTCCGCGGGCAACGATCGGTTGCGTCAGGACGCCTCCGACTTTCGGCGCCACATCCACAAAGAAACCATTCCCATCGTTCAGGAAAAGGTGCGGCGGTTGCGCGTAGGTGATGCCATCCTGCACGCGCTCGATCTCGTCCTGCACGTGTCCGTTGGCGGCGAAGAGGTCCAGGTCGCCGTCCAGATCGACGTCAAATAGAAACAGCCCGAACGTCAGCGTCTGGAGGCTCTGGCGGCCGATCTTGGAGACGGCGGCCCGATCGATGAACAGGTCGTTGCCGATGTAGCGGTAGACGCCAATCATTTCCTTGGAAAAGTTACCCACGAAGAGGCTGATCTGGCCGGTGGTGTCCACGACGCCCGCGTCGATGCCCATGCCGGCCCGCGCCTTGCCGTTTTCGTCGTAGGCCATGCCGCTGAGCATGCCGATGTCGGTGAACGTGCCGTCGCCATTGTTGCGGTAGAGCTGGTCCGGCTGCGTATCGTTGGCCACGACCAAGTCGGGCCAGCCGTCCCGGTTGTAGTCGGTCTCGGCCACGCCCAGCGTCTTACCCGGCGCCGGCACGAATCCGGCCTTTTCGCTCTCGTCGGTAAACGTGCCGTCGCCGTTGTTGCGGAAGAAGTAGGGGGGCACGCCCGTATAGGCTTCGGGCGTGCAGTAGCCCTTGGTCTTTTCGTCGAGTGAGCACCAGAGGTCGGTTTCCGGTGTCCAGTAGACGTAGTTGCCCACGAACAGGTCCAGGTCGCCATCGCCATCGGCGTCGAAGAAGATGGCCGAGCTGCTCCATACCGAGTCGCCGGCCACGCCGGCCTCGTCGGTAACGTCCGTGAACGTGCCGTCCCCGTTGTTGCGCAGGAGGATGTTCTTCCAGAGTGTGGTGAAGTACAGGTCTTCGTCGCCGTCGTTGTCGTAGTCGGCGGCCGTGATGCCGATGCCGTAGGCGTTGAGCTGGCCGAGCCCGGCCTCGTCGGTCACGTCCGTGAACGTCCCGTCCCCGTTGTTGCGGAAGAGCCAGAGCGGTCGCACCCAGTCCTTGTCGCTGTGGCCGGGCCAGACGCCGCCGCCCACCAGCACGATGTCAAGCCATCCGTCGCCGTCGTAATCGACGAAGCCGCAACCCGGCCCCATCGATTCCGGGAACCACTTCTGGCCGAAGGCACCCGTCTCGTGCCGAAAGGCGCCCAGTCCGGCTGGTTCGGTCACGTCGGTGAAGGCGATCTGTACGGTCTCTACCGTGGCTACTTCCTCCACCGGCTTCTGCACCTGCTCGGCCCGCTCACAGCCGATAAGCAGCAGGGCCAGCAGACTTCCCCAGAGTCGTTTCTGCATGGTTATCAATCAATGTTTTGCCAGGCCAGCATCGGTTTGATCAACAGGCGCCCGGCGCCGTCCACCGGATGCAGTTCATGCTCGTGAATGGGCTGCGCTTCGCGGTTGGCCATCGGATGGCGGTGCTTGTAGGGCGTGCTCCAGGCCGAGGCTTCTTCATCGACTTTGTGGTACTCGTAACGGGCTTTCGCTGCCCGAAACGCCTCGGTGCGTCCCAGCGCCCCCAGCGCCAGCATCCGATTGTAGAGGCCGCCAAGGTCTTCCGGATCGATGGCCAGGATGCGATCGAACCACCGGAGTGCTTCTTCATAGCGGCCCGAAAGGTAATGAATCCGTCCGATCTCCTGCAGGAGGACGCGATCGAGCGGGTAGCGTTCGACCACGCGCATCCACTCGGCCAGTGCCCGGTCGTATTCACCCTGCCGCTGGTAGATCTGTCCCCGGAAGTAGGCGGTCTTCAGATAGCCGGGACGGCGTCGTTCGGCTTCGGCGAGCGCCTCCATCGCCCGATCCAGCTGCCCTTCGGCGATCAGCACGCGGGCCAGGTTGATGGGGCCTTCGGGATTGTCCGGGGCCAGACGGATCACCTGTTCGAAGGCGTCCAGCGCCCGTCGGGTGTTGCCCTCCAGGAAAAGGCCGATGCCGTAGTCGTTCCAGCGCTCCCAGAGCGGCACGTTGCTTTCGGGTGGTTGCCCGGCCACACGACGTGCCGTGGCGATGGTGGTGATCGGAAGCGCGGGCGCCGTGCGGTCTTCGTCCAGGATCCAGCGGCGGTAGTCCACCTCGGTCGTGGCGAGCGAATCGGGCTGGCCGGGCGCCACGCGCCCCCGGAACGTCCAGTTATTGAAGTACCACTTGAACTTGCGATACTTGAAGGCCACCGAGAGCTCGGTGATCGGACGACCGGGTGGCACGGTGAAGCGGTAATGGACCGTTCGCGCCGTGCCCGGATTGATCACGTTCACGTAAACCGGGGTGCGGAAGTCGTGTGGGTTGCGCTTGTTGGCCTCCTGTCCAGTCCGATCCACAAACACGGCCCCGAAAAAGTGCGCGGTGGAATCGATCCGCCCTTCGTCGTCGAGCAGTCCCGAGGCCACCACGGCTCGCCCTTCGGGGTCACGTCCGATCACCTCCAGCCAGAGTTCGTTCGAGTCGTTCGTACCGCCGGGTAGCGCATGACCCACCTTGCGGTTACGCACGACCACGGTCAGCTCCACCCGATCGCCGGGACGAAGTGCGGGCATGGGCTCGTCGGGACCGTAGGTGCGGCCATTGACGCGCACCAGGAACAGATCGACCGTAGCGATGGAATCCTGCAGGAATGCCTGCGTAGCCCGGAGCTGCTCGTCGTGGCCTTTGAGGAAGGGCAGCGCCGTGTTGGCGGCCAGGAAGCGGTGGCTGCGCACGAAGCCCCCGTCGTTGCCCTGATCGTCGGAGGGCACCAGGGGCATGTGGCAGTCGATGCAGGTGCGCGGTTGGGCCGGCAGGTAAAACGACCGCACCGTGTTGCCCGATACGCCACTCATCTGCCAGGCGTCGTATTCGTTCTGGCCCCGGAGCCAGCGGTAGTAGTTGACGGCGGGCGGCAGCCCCACTTTATGACAGGTGCTGCAGAACTGCTCGGTACGGTGCACGGGTCGGAGCATGGCCTCCCGGTGTGGCTCCGGCTTGGCCCGGATGAGCTGGCGGTGCAGCCACTGCCCAATTGGATTCGTGCTTCGGGCAAAGGGATATTCATCGGGTTCGGCGATCACGTAACGGCCGTTGCCCCGGAGGTCGCGCAGCCCCGTAACGGCATGACAGGAAAGACAGGTGATGCCCTCGTGGGCCGTCCAGTGTGTGGTGTCGAGCGGCATGCGGTGGCCGAAGCGTCCCGAAAAGAGCATGACCGGGTCGTGGCAGGAGGCGCACCAGCGGGCGGCCTCGACCGGTCGGCGCTCCAGCATGTATTCGATGGAGCGGCGGTAGTACGGATTGTTGAACGAAGAGAAATGGTGGGCCGAAGCCTCCCACTGCGCGTAGATGTCGGGGTGACAGCCGGCCTGGCCGCAGGTTTTCGAGCCGGAAAGCGTGGCCTCCTTGAAAAAGCCCTCGTGTGCCAGCAGGGCCTCGGAGGCAGCCAGCGGATTTTCGTTGCCGGTGTCGAGGTAGACCGGATCGGGCTGTTTGAGCCAGGGCACCAGGAAGAAGGCAACCGAGACCACCACGCCCGCGCAGAACGTCAGCGTCAGCGGATGGCGCAGGACCTGTCCCCGGCGCAAGGCGGCAATGCCCTCGGGCAGCAGAAAGCGAAAGCGCACCCCTCGCTTGAGCGACACATGGACGAGAAAGCCCAGCAGTGAGGTAAACATGCTCACGACGTGAAGCGTCAGTAGCACGCGTCGGTTCAGCGTCGGCGTGCCCCAGAAAAGCAGGATGCCGCTCACGAGCAGCACCCCCATGGAGAGCGCCGTGAACACGCCGGCGGCCGTCGCCCGAAGGTTCCAGCGCAGCGGCATCGTGCGGATATGCGCCAGCAGGAACAGCAGGAGCGGCACGATCAGCAGCAGGCCGAGCCCGACGTGCAGCAGCACGTTGCTCATGTAGACGAGCGCCGTCGAGCGATCGAACAGCACGAGCACCAGGCTGTTGAGCAGCATCACCAGAAAGCCGCCCAGCAGCATGCTCACCAGTCGGCGCTGTCCGGCGGGCAGATGAAACAGCCGTTTACGCGGACGAGGCATAGGTCACCACATGGTCAGAAATCACGTTGTCGTTCCAGTTCGGTCAGATACTGCCGCAAGGTATCATCATTCGGGCGGTAGCGCAAGGCCTGGAGCCAGGCCCTTCGGGCGGCGTCGTACTGCTGCTGCGCAGCCAACACGACGCCCAGGTTCAGCCACACGTCGGCCAGCGTCGAGTCGCGCTGTAGCAACTGATAGTAGCGCCGCACCGCATCGAGCGTATCGCCCAGCAGTAACGCCAGATTGGCCCGGTCGTTCTGCAGCGCCAGATTATCCGGATCCCAGAAGATCGCCGCGTCCAGCGCCTTACGCGCTTCCTGGTATTGTCCGGCCTGGATCAGCAACGCGGCCAGTTCCTGCCAGGGCCGGGCACTCCGGCTCTGATAGGCATTCAGCCGAGCCTGTCCAATTTTTCCGGAAAGCTGTTGGATCTGACGTGCCCGCTCCAGAAAGAACTGCCCGGCTTCGCGTTCCCCTATCTGCATCAGGGCACGTCCCAGGTTGTAGTTGGCGCCGCGGTGCATGGGCTGACGTTCCAGCACCAGTCGCAAAAAGTGGATGGCATCTTCCAGATAGCCGTTCTGAAAGAGAAGACGCCCGAAGGTGTAGATATTTTCTACATGACCGGGCTCCAGCCGCAGGGCCTTTTCGGCATAGGTCAGGGCCTGCGCCATGTGGCCTTCCTGCTCCTCCAGCTCGGCCAGCCAGCGATCGGTTTCACTTTCGGACGAATCGGCCTCCAGCGCCTGCATGTAGAACCGACGTGCCGCTTCCAGACTGTCGAGCAGGAAACAGGCCCGTCCGGCCTGCCGATAGATGGCGGCCAGTGTGCGCGGATCAACCGCACCGCCGGCGTGCTGCGCTTCTGCATCCGCCTCAATTAGTTCCAGTTCCTTCCGATAGTAGTCCAAGGCTTTGCGGTAAGCTTCTCTAAAAACGCGACCTGAACGCCTGCACCGAAGTATCATTGCGGGCGGCCAGCAGCCAGCGCGTGCCGTCCGGACGCCGGAGCCAGACCAGATGGCGCACCTGTCCACGGAAGACCAACCCGGAAGCACCCGGGCGCAACGGCTTCAACCCTCCCTGATCGGTCTGCACCAGCACGACGCCCGGGCTGTGGCCGTAATGGCCCAGGGCCGGGTTGGCCTCGTCAAAGTTGCCGGCAGCAAGCACGTCCGGGCGCCCATCGCCGGTCACGTCGTCGAGGAGCAACGCGCGCACCGGAAACCACTGCGCGGGCTCGGGAAGCGGCTGCAACGTGAAGTGTCCCTGTCCGTCATTTTCGGCCCACACCGACGCGAATGTGCGGGCCGTTAGCACCGTCGCCTGTCGCACCGTCTCCTCTCCGAAGAGTTCGTCAAGCGTACGGGCGCCCCAGGCGTGGTAGCTTTCAAACCGCCGCCCCAGCTCCGGGAAACGGCGTGCCAGCAGGTCGATCGTCGCCACCGGGTAAGCCCGTTCGCCCTGGTAGGCCACCATCACCGGATCGGACCGGCCATCGCGGTCGAAGTCCTGCAGATAGAGCTGCGCCGGCCGCTCCGGCGTCGCCTGCAGCGTGGCATTCTGCCCCAGGTTGCCGGCCACGAAGTCCAGATCGCCGTCGCCGTCGAGGTCGGCCGCCCGCACGCTGAACCACCACCCTTCGGTATTTTCCAGGACGGTCGGCACCAGACGGCCATCTGCCTCCTGGAAAAACAGCGTCAGCGGCATCCACTCCCCCACCACCAGCAGATCTATGCGGCCGTCGCCGTCGAAGTCGCCCCAGGCGGCGTCGGTCACCATGCCCGCACGGGCCAGTGCCGGCGCACGCGCCTCGGTAACGTCCGCAAACGTTCCGTCGCCCCGGTTTTCCAGCAGAAAGCTGCGCGGCGCTTCGCCGTAGCGACGGGCCTCGACCCGCCCGCCCACGAACAGGTCCGGGTCACCATCCCCGTCATAATCGGCCACGCGCACGCAACAGCCGTTCACAAACAGATCCGGCAGCGCCTGCTCGTCACGCATGAACCGCCCGCGGCCGTCGTTGCGGTAGAGCCGATCGCGCAGCGCCTCGGCCTGGCCCCACCACTCGTTGCCCGCGCTGACCACGTACAGGTCCAGATCGCCGTCGCCGTCCGCGTCGAAAAACGCCGCATCCACATCCTCGTAGCGGCTTTCGGCCTCCCAGAGCGCTTCGTTCGTGGGGCGAAAGGTTCCGTCCGGCTGCTGCACGAGCAACCGGGCCGACTGCCACTTGGCCCCGCCCAGAAACACGTCGTCCAGCCCATCGCCGTTCACGTCGCCCACGGCCAGCGCCGGTCCCTCACGCGAGAGCCGGTGGGGCTGCAGTGGCTCGCGGGTAAAGTCCACAAAGGCGTTCTCTTCGTGGCGATACGGCAATGCCTCGTACACTTCTTGGAAAAGCGGACGTGGCAGCGCCGGCGGATGATAACGCACCTGCGCCTCGGCCTGGCGGAACGTCAGCGTCTGATCGGCCGCCACGCTGCGGCGCACTTCATAACGACCGTCGGGCCAGACCACCCTCACCGAATCCACCTGCGTACGGGCGCCCAGCCCGAAGTGCAGCACGGGCTCGACCGACGAGAGCCAGCCACGTACGGGCTGTTGCTCCCGAAGCTGGAGGCTGTCGCCGTAGTGCACGGTCACCCGGGCGCCGATACCCCACCGGTTCATCCCCTCGCCTTCCAGCACGACGCGCAGGTAGTGGGCGCCCGTGCGCTCACGGGTGTGGTTGCGGTATACGGCCGCGGGCGCGTTGATCTCGCTGGTGACCAGATCCAGGTCGCCGTCGCGGTCAAGATCCACGTACACGGCCCCGGTCGAAAAGCCCGGCCGCCCCAGTCCCCACGCCTGCGTTCGGTTCGTGAAGGTGCCGTCGCCGTTGTTGTGAAAAGCAAAGTTGGGCTGTGGCACCTGCGGCATGTGGCGCAACAGGTCCTCCAGCAACTCCGGCGTGATCCCGCGCGCGAGGGCCTCCTGAATTTCGGGCTGCCCGACATAGCGGATGTAGTCCAGATCGTTCGGGCGGTGATAGATACCGTTTGTCACAAAGAGGTCCTGATAGCCGTCGTTGTCCAGGTCGGCCAGCAACGCGGCCCAACTCCAGTCGGTGGCGGCCACGCCGGCCCGAAAGGCCACGTCCACGAACTGCCAGGCGCCCAGATTGCGCAATAGCACGTTGTGGGGATACTGCGGATGATAGCCGAACTGCCGCTTGCGCTGAAACAGCTCGAACGACTCCGGTCCGTCGGCCGTCTTGAAAATGACCGGATCGAAGGGCATCATGTCGAGCACGATCAGATCGGGCAGGCCGTCGTTGTCGACGTCGCCCGCATCCACTCCCATAGACGCCTTCGAAATGTAGGCCGTGGCCGTGCGTAGCACGTCGGTGAAGGTGCCGTCGCCGTTGTTGCGGTAGATCCGATCGTCTTCGTGGAAGTCGTTGGCCACGTACAGATCGGGCCAGCCATCCTGATCCAGATCGCTCACCACCACGCCAAGCCCGTAGCCGATGAGGCCATCCACGATCCCGGCCTCGGCCGTCACATCCACAAAGCGCCCGCCGTCGTTGCGCAGCAGCCGGTCGCTGGCGTTGGGATCGAAGCGACGGCGCAGCGGCTCGGCCGGACCGAAACTCTCGTCGGTGTGCAGTGCCCGGTTCAGCAAATACAGGTCCAGATCGCCATCCCGATCATAGTCGAAAAACACGGCATGCGTGCCGTAGGCGGCAATGTCCAGTCCGAATTCAGCCGCCGCTTCCCAAAAACGTGGAATGCCCGTCTCATCCGGCCCCTGGTTCAGAAAGAGCTGGTTGCGGCCGATGCGATCCAGATAGTTGCTGAAAGTGACCAGGTAGAGATCGAGCCAGCCGTTGCCGTCCACGTCGGCCACAGCCACGCCCGTGTTCCAGTTGCCCGTGCCGGCTACGCCAGCCGCGTCGGTGACGTCCTCAAAACGCCAGTCCCCCCGGTTCAGGTACAGGCGGTTCGGCCCTCGATTGGCGACAAAGTACAGGTCCGGCCACCCGTCGCCATTGAAGTCGCCCGCCGCCACGCCGGCCCCGTCGTAGTAGTACATATAATTAATAATGTTAAAGGCCGTATCGACGGGCACTTCGTTGACGAAGGTAATGCCGGTCCGATCGGAATCCATCCGCTCGAACAGCGGCGGCTCGGCGGGCCGACAGGCGGCCAGTCCGGCAAGACCAAGCAACAACAGGAGCTTTCGCATGGCGTTTACCGTCGCACGACAAAAAATCGAGGCGCGTCGTCATTGCGGGCCACCAGGATCAGCGGAGGCCGACCCGGCCGTGCCAGCTTCTGGAGGTCCCGCACCTCGCCCCGCACGAAAAAGCCACTGTCGCGGGGCATCACCGCCGTGAAGCGGCCGGCCCCCTCGCCTCTGAGCCAGAGGCCGTAGGTCGCTTCCATCAGGCCCAGACTCGTCTGCGCCCAGCGGAAGTTGCCGCCGGCCAGCACGTCCAGGTGGCCGTCGCCGTCGAAATCATCCACCAGCAGCCCGTAGAGGGGTGCCCACTGCGCCTCGGCCGGAAGCGGATGCAGGCGAAAGCGTCCACTTCCGAGGTTTTCCACGTACAGACTGCGCAAGTCGCGGACTTCCAGCACGGCGGCCCCTTCCAGTTCTTCCGGCTTCAGGATGTCCTCCAGCATCATGCGGGCATAGGCGGCATGCGAGGGAATGCGGCCGCTCAGGAAGGGCAACTGGCCGAGCACTTCCCGGCGCAGGTTCAAGGGGCGGTGACGAAGCCCGGCCTCCGTACTCTCGGGACGGGCCAGCAGGTGGTCGGCGAAGCCGTTCCGGTCGAAGTCTTTCACGAAAAGCCGGAGCGGACTGTCCGGCGAGGCTTTCAACGGCGTATTCAGACCCAGGTTGGTGGCGATGAAGTCCGGATCGCCGTCAGCGTCAAAGTCGGCCACGGCCACGCGGTGCCAGATGCCCGAAGTTTCGGCCAGATCGGGCAATTCCCAGCGCTCCAGCCGTCCACCGCCAGCATTTCTGAAAATCGTGAGCGGCATCCACTCACCCACGACGAGCAGATCGAGCCGGCCGTCGCCGTCGAAGTCGGCCCAGGCCGCATCAGTGACCATGCCGATGCGGGACAGACCGGGCGCCAGCGTTTCGATCCCGTTTGTAAAATGCCCGCGACCGTCGTTCTGCAGCAGCAGGCTCTCGGGCGCCATGCCGTAGAACCAGGGTTCGATGCGGCCGCCGACGAACAGATCGATGTCGCCGTCGCCATCGTAGTCGGCGGGCGCGACGGGTCCGCCGCTGCTGCGAATCCGGGGTAGATGGTCCACAGCTTTCCGGAAGCGGCCCCGGCCGTCGTTCAGATACAGCCGGTCCTGAAGCGCCGGAGCGCGGGGCGCATAGGCGTTGCCGCCGCTGACCACGTACAGGTCCAGATCGCCGTCGCCGTCCGCGTCGAAAAACGCAGCGCCAAGGTCTTCCGAGAGCGCATCGGCGGCAAACAGCGCCTCGTTGGCGCGCACAAAGCGCCCGCCGGGCTGCTGCACGAAGAGCACACCGGGAAAGCCCTTGGCTCCGCCGATGTAGAAATCGTCGCGGCCGTCGCCGTTCACGTCGCCCACGGCCACCCGGGGTCCTTCGCGCGAGCGCATCCAGGACATGAGCCCCTCGCGCAGAAAGTCCACGAAGTCATCCTCCTGATGCCGGTGATCGAGCGCCACCTGCGCCGTCACGTCGGCAAAACGTGGGGTTGCTCGCGCAGGCAGTAACGGCAGCCCGGGCTGTCCGACCACGGCCTCCTCCTGTCGAAAAACCAGCCGTTGGTCGGCCGCCACACGCCGGCGCACCTCGTGGCGACCGTCGGGCCAGACCACCACCACGGCATCGACCGTGTCGTGCGGGCCCAGCCCGAAGGTCAGCACCGGATCCACCGACGACTGGAAGCCCCGGTTGGGCATCTGCTCCTGGTAGAAGCGCTGCGTCCCGGCCAGCACGGTCACTTGCGCGCCGATCCCCTGCGTGTTGGGCGGCGTGCCGATCAGCTGTACCTGCAGGAAATGTCCGCCGGACCGCTCACGCGCACGGTTGCGGTAGACGCGCACCGGCCCGTTCACGTCGTTGACGACGAGGTCCAGGTCGCCATCGCCGTCCAGATCGCCGTAAGCAGCGCCGCTGGAGAAGCCCGGCCGCCCGAGGCCCCATGCCTGCGCCCGATTCGTAAAAGTGCGGTCGCCGTTGTTGTGAAAGGCATAGTTCGGGAGCGGGTGCGAGGGCATTTTTCGAATCAACGCCAGATAGTCGACGCCTTCCTCACGGATCACCGCCCGCATCGTCTCTTCGGCCGAGAGGTATTCGAGATAATCCTGATCGATCACATCCCAGAAGATGCCGTTGGCTACGAAGATGTCTTTGTAGCCGTCCAGGTCGGCATCAAAGATCAGCGCGGCCCAGCTCCAGTCGGTGGCGGCCACACCGGCCCACATCCCGATCTCGCTGAAGGTGCCGTCCCCGTTGTTGTACTGGAGCGTGTTGCGGGTGAACTGATGGTAAAAACCATTTCCCACTTTGGTCTGGTAGAGCTGCCAGCCCTCGAAGGTGGTCGTGGTCTTCAGGCGGGCGTCGTCCTCGGGCAACATGTCCGTCACGAAAAGCTCCGGGAAGCCGTCGTTGTCGATGTCGGCCGCATCGGCGCCCATGGACGAGAGGCTGATCGACGCCATGGCCTCTTCCAGCACTTCCCGGAAGGTGCCGTCGCCCTGGTTTATATAGAGGTAATCGCGCTCGAAGAAATCGTTGGAGATGTAGAGGTCGGGCCAGCCGTCGCGGTTGAGATCGGCCACGGTCACGCCCAGCCCGAAGGCGATCTCCGGCCCGAAAATGCCGGCCTCGGCACTGACGTCCACAAAGCGGCCGCCGTCGTTGCGGTAGAGGCGGTCGCCTCCTTCGTGATTGCGTTCGTGACGCGTGTTGCGGAAGTCCAGGCTGATGATGGGCCGCATGGAGTTGTTCAGGACGTAGACGTCCAGATCGCCGTCCCGGTCGTAGTCGAAGAAGACGGCATGGACCGAAAAGCCCGTGTCGGCCAGGCCCAGCTCGGCGGCCGCCTCCCGGAATCGCGGGATGCCGTTCGCGTCGGGCCCCAGGTTCAGATAGAGCTCGTTGGCGCGGAGGCTGTCGGCAAACGGTCCGGCATGGCACACGTACAGATCAGGCCAGCCGTTGCCGTCGACGTCGGCCACGGCCACGCCGGTGGTCCAGGGCTTCGTTCCGGCCACGCCGGCCGCATCGGTGACGTCCTCGAAGCGCCAGTCGCCTCGGTTCAGGTAAAGCCGGTTGGGACCCTGGTTGGCCGTCAGAAAGACATCGAGGCGTCCATCGCCGTTGAAGTCGGCCAGCCCGACGCCTCCGCCGTTGTAAAAGTTGCGATAGATAAAGACGTTGAACTCCTGCGTTTCGCGCAGGCGGTTTTCGAAGCGGATGCCCGTCTGGCGAGGGGACAGCGCTTCAAACAGGGCGTCGGCGGGCACGCCGGGCTTGCGACACCCTCCCAGCACCAGCAATCCCACCAGGCCGAGGCTCCTGAAACCGCGCAGCAAGAAGCGATGCATCATGCCTGAATTCCGAACAGCTTTGCCCCAAAGAAAACACCGCCGGAGCGCTGCCGCAAGGCAACACCCCGGCGGTGTCTCGTCGCGCCGCTTACCGGACCATCAGTAGCCCGGATTTTGCTGCAGATTCGGGTTGGCGTCGAGCTGCGCCTGGGGAATCGGGAAAAGCAGTACTCGCGGATTGCTGGGATCCTTGAACTCCCAGGCGCGCGTAAACTGGCCATGACGAATCAGATCCTGGCGCCGTTTGGCCTCCCAGGTCAGCTCGAAGAGGCGCTCATCCAGGATCGCCTGCCGCAACGCTTCGCGGCTGGAATAGTCGGCCAGGTTAAGCGGCTTGGGCGGATCGAAGACACGCGCGCGCACTTCGTTGATCAGGTCGATGACCTGCTGAGAAGGCCCGTTCAATTCATTCAGGGCTTCCGCCTTGATCAGGTAGATCTCGGCCAGGCGGAACCAGGCATAGTCGTTCCCGTGGTTTCCGTTCACGTTGTTCGGATCGGGCCCGTACTTGAGCACGCGCACGCCTTCACGCTCGTTTGCATTTGTTACGTTCTGAATCTCCGGCGTATAGACCAGCGGTGCGCCCGTGCGGTCCGTCAGCGGATCACCCTGCGAGTAGCACTGGCTGCCCACGCAGTTACCCCGCGGCTCGGCATACTGCTGCCCGACCAGGAAGATCGTGCGTCGGGCATCATCCTGGTCGAACTTGTTGTACGTCTCGGCCAGAATGGCATGGCCATTCCAGGGCGAAGGCGACAGCTGGTTATAATGCAACGTTCGCATCTGGAAGGTCATGCCCAGACCGTTTTCGGGCAGGTGCTGGATGGCGAAAATCACTTCCGGGGCGTTCTCGTTGTTGGGTAGAAACATGGCCAGCCATTCGCTGGCATCCTGGGCCAGCCGGAAGTAGCCGGAGTTGATGATGTTATCGGCCCGCTGGATGGCCGCTTGGCAGGCATTCTGCTCACCGCTGACCTGCACATCCACGCAGGAGTTGTACCCGGTAGGATTCAGCTGATCGCTGTTGCGGGTGAAAACGCCCGCGTTCAGGTACATGCTGGCCAGGATCGCATCGGCGACCCATTTGGTAACCCGACCCGCAAGCGGCGGCTGCTCCGGAAGGTTATCGTAAATTTCCAGCAGTTCGCTTTCGATGAAATTGAAAACTTCGGCCCGCGTAGCGTTCGCCGGCGGGTTGTTGGGATCGACGACAAATTCGTCGTCGCCCACGATGGGCACGTTGCCGAAAAAGTCCAGCAACGTATAGTAGAAGAAGGCCCGAAGCAGCCGCACTTCGGCTTCGAGCTGCGCTTCGTTTGGTGCCTCGATTTCCGCCAGGGTCTGCAACAGACCGTTCGCACGCGCAATGCCCGTATAGGAATCGACCCAGGCGCCGTTGATATCGACCAGCGAAGGATCCCACTGGTGACGATGGATAGCCAGCCAGCGGCCGCCGTCGAACCAGTCCTGCCCACGAGTGGGCACGACGGTTTCGTCGGAGGAGACCTGACTCAGGTTCCAGTAATTCCATTCCAGCGCCCGAAGTTGTGCATAAATGGGCGCCAGGGCGGCGGTGATTTCTTTCTCGGTTTTGTAAAAGTTTTCGGGCGTTACCACCGAAAAGGTCTCTTCGGTCAGATCCGTACAGCTGCTGAGGATCAGTACGACCGGTGTCAGCAGCACCGCCAGCAGGATACCGGCCGTCTTATTTCTCTGCATGCCTCTCATGGTCAACGTTCTGTTTGAATGCGGATGAAACTGGTGCGTCATTCCTTTCAAGACCGTTAGAAGCCCAGGCTGATGCCGACCGTAAAGGTGCGCGCCCGGGGATAGTTCGTGTAGTCGATCCCCAGCGTCGCCAGCCCGGCATTCGTGTTAACCTCCGGATCGTATCCGCTGTAGGGGGTAATCACCAGCAGGTTCTGTCCGGACACATAGATACGTGCCCGCCGGAGATAACGGCTCCATGGCCCCAGATTGTTGAAGGTATAGCCGACCGTCACGTTGTCCAGCCGGATAAAGGAGCCATCTTCGATCCAGCGCGAGGAGTAGATGGCCGGTTCGTCCAGGGCGTCCGGATCGTCCAGCGCCGCTTTCAGGAAGTTCTGGTTCTGGAGCACGGCGCTCTTCGTCTGATAGACCAGGGCCGTGTTGTTGAAGACGTCGCGGCCCTGTTCGCCCCGGATGAACACGTAGAAGTCGAAGTTGCCCCAGTAGATATTGGTACGGAAGCCGTAGGTGAAGTCCGGCTGGGCATTGCCGATGATGGTCCGGTCATCACCGGTGATCTCGACCTGACCGTCGCCGTCCAGGTCGGCAAACTGCTGGCGGCCGTTGGCATCGACACCCAGGAAGACCGGTCCGTAGAAGGTGCCGATCGGCTCGCCCGGCAGCAGAATCTGCGCGTAGGTGTCCGACTGACCACGGCCACTGACCGTCCCGGTAATAATCTGATCGCGACCACCCAGGCTGACCACTTCGTTACGGTTGGTGCTGAAGACCAACCCGAAGAGCACGTTCAGTCCGGGCCGATCGACAGCCAGCGCATCGAGCGAAAACTCAAGGCCCCGGTTGCGCGTCTTGCCGACGTTTTCGATCCGGGTCGGGACCGGCGCCGGCTGCGGCACAGGGATCTCCAGCAACAGGTTGCTGGTGTTCTTCTCGTAGTATTCGATCGTTCCCGAGAATTTGCCGTTCAGCAGGCTGTAATCCAACCCGATGTTGAAGGTGGCCGTCTCTTCCCACTTCAGGTCCGGATTCGCATAGTTGACCGGGGCAAATCCGGTGTACGGCTGCTGATCGAAAACCGCCTGCAGGCTTTCGTTGGCGCCAAGCTGCGCCAGCGACAGGTAGTTACCGATCTCCTGACTACCCGTGATGCCATAGCCCACCTTCAAGCGCAGGTCGGTGAGCCAGTCCAGCCCCTGCATGAACGGTTCGCCACTGATACGCCAGGCCGCCGAGATGGCCGGGAAGAGCCCCCACTTGTTCCCTTCGCCAAAGCGCGAGGAACCGTCGTACCGAAGCACGCCGGTCAGGTAGTACCGGCTCTGGTAGTTGTAGTTCAGGCGCGTGAAGAACGAAATGAGTCGGCTTTTTTCCTTGTAGGAAAACGTCCCGGCTTTGACCAGCTGGCTGGCCGACTGCATAGCGTTGTAGGTGGTGACGTCCGTGACGAATCCCTGCCCTTCCACGCCGAATTCTTCGGTCATGTACTCGTTGAACTCGTAGCCGCCCAGCAACTCCACATTGTGCGCCTGGGCAAGTGTGTTACGGTAGGTCAGGTAGCTCTGGAACGTCAGCGACGAGTGTTCCCGGCTGCGCTGCAGCGCCCGCCCTTCGTACTGGGCACCGGTCGGATTCTGCTGTGGGAAGTACTGGCGGCGACTCGACTGCGCCCGGTCGGCGCCGAAGTTCACCCGGGCCGTCAGGCCGGGCAGCAGATCCAGCTCGGCCCCGATGTTCCCCAGCGAGCGCGTCGTCTTTACGAAGTCCAGCACCTGCTCGGCCATGGCCACCGGATTGCGCACCGAGGTCCGGCCGTCCGCAATTTCGAAATAGCCATCCAGTGCCGGGGTCCCATCCAGGTTTTGATCGGCGTAGATGGGATAGGTGGGATTCATCTGATAGACGTTCGTAAACACCCCGCCTTCGAAGCCGGCCGTCTGGTTGTAGGGCAGCAGGTCGTCGTGCTGGAACGACGAAGTCAGGTTGAGCTGAAGCCGCAGCCGCCCGTCGAAGGCCTGATGGTCGGCGTTCAGGCGTCCGGTCAGACGTTCCAGCCCGGAGCTGATGACATGGCCCTGCTGATTCAGATAACTGACCGAAGCCCGATAGCGAGTCTGGCTCGTACCGCCCGAAAAGGCCAGATTATGGAAGTGCGTGATTCCTGTCCGCGTAACCGCTTCTTCCCAGTCCGTATTGGCATTCCCCAGTACGTTCAGCGCATCCTGCGAAAGATTTCCGGCCTGCACCTGCTCCTGAACGAACCGCCGATATTCCTCCCCGTTCAGCAACTCCAGCTTCTTATAAGGAGAGGCCGCCGAAATATACCCTTCATAGTCCACCTGAAGCTGGCCCTGACGGCCCTTCTTCGTCTCGATCAGGATCACGCCGTTCGCACCCCGCGATCCGTAGATGGCGGTGGCCGCGGCGTCTTTCAGGACCGTGATCGATTCGATGTCGTTGGGATTGATCAGGCTCAGGGGGTTGCGTGGCGGCGGCGGCGCGCCGTCAATTCCGGCTCCTTCCGGCATCAGGCGCACGTTGTCGATGGGCACGCCATCGATGACGATCAGCGGATCATTGCTGGCGCTGATGGAGGTGCCTCCGCGTAGGCGGATGTTCAATCCAGCGCCCGGCTCACCATTGTTCGAAATGATCGTCAGACCGGCCACCTGGCCCTGCAGCAGCTGGTCGGGCGAGGTATAAACGCCCTGATTGATCTCCGTCGCATCAATCGTCGCCACCGAGCCGGTCACGTCTTCACGCCGCTGCACGCCGTAGCCGACCACGACAATTTCTTCTAGCACCTCGACGGTGGGTTGCATGCGCACGTTGATGACCGTGCGGTCGCCCACCACCTCCTGCACCTGCTCATAGCCCACGAACGAGAAGACCAGCACGGCTTCGGGTCCGGGCACTTCGATCTGGTAACGCCCATTCACATCGGTGGTCGTACCGGTCATCGTGCCCAGCACTACGATGTTGACGCCGGGCAACGGCTCCCCCGTCGTCGCGTCACTGACGGTACCCGTCACCGTGCGCGGCTGCGCAATGACAACGCTTACATTCCAGCATGCAAGCAGCAGACTCACCCTTAAAATGCGCGAAAGCAATGTGCTCATGGTACCCATTCGCTCAAATTGTTTGAGTAAATGTAAGAGTTTCCACTTGCTATGGGATCGCTTCCAAATCTCAAGGATGTATGCGGGAAATGCAATCCCTTTTTTAAGGGACACCCTTCAACTAAACCGTTTTAGTTGTAACAAGCCTGCAACCTTTTATACAAACTTCACAGAGCTCTGTCGAGGCTCAAAACAAAGCCCGCCTCCCCTGCGGGAAGACGGGCGATCAACAGTTCGGATAGGGGCTTACTGATTCCTGCCGGCACGCTTCGTGGTGATCAGAATCACCCCGTTGGCGCCCCGGGAGCCGTAAATCGCCGTGGCAGCCGCATCCTTCAGGACCGTGATCGACTCGATGTCGTGAGGGTTCAGAAAAGAGATGGTCCCGCCCGGCATCGGGGTGATGGGCATGCCATCGACCACATAAAGGGGCTCCGGATTGCCCAGAAGCGTATTCTGCCCCCGGATCCGCACGATCAGTCCACCGCCGGGCGCTTCGGTCACGTACACGCCGGCCACCCGCCCCCTGAGCAGCTCTTCCACACGCGTCACCGGCCGCTCTTTGACCTCGTCCGGATCCAGCTCACTGACCGAAGCCGTCACTTCCTCCCGTGCAATCGTGCCGTAGCCGACATTGACCTGCTCTTTTTCTTCGGCAGCCGACGCTTCGGTTTCGGCCACCGGCCGACTCCCCGCGCAGCCGGTCAGCCACAATGCCGCCACCAGCGCCAGCCCGCCCACCATGTGCCGCCGCCGTTCCATGATGCCTGCTCCGGATTGGATTGAAGGATGCCGCTCTTCTGTGGGATACCTCCAAAAAATCTAAACGTTTCCTGTCACGAATAAACCTGTTCGTTCGAAGAAGCCCTGCTTTGAAAGAAAAGCAGGGGCGCACCCTGTGGTGCGCCCCT
>Ga0065724_108458_pt1 | contig 29851 bp, 47 predicted proteins | sample TheenrcSG05JP960_FD_59111 | JGI IMG/M metagenome (GOLD analysis project Ga0065724, IMG submission 59111) | Thermophilic enriched microbial communities from mini bioreactor at UC Davis - Sample SG0.5JP960 | ecosystem: Engineered > Solid waste > Grass > Composting > Bioreactor | place: USA... | reverse complement strand
TGCTATCAGGGAGGGTGGACGCACAGTGGGCGCTGGCGTCGTCACCCAAATCCTAGAGTAATTACCATTATAGGATGACGAAACTAGTCTGGAGCAGGTATAATAGCCTGCTCCAGACTTTGGTACGACTGGTGTTCCATTGGGTTTGAAAACTTTTAGTATCAGGAGAAGAGCGTGTCCAAGCAGAAGATACGCATCCGTCTAAAGGCATATGATCATAAACTTTTGGATCAGTCGGCTCAACAGATAGTTGAGACGGCTCAGAGGACAGGCGCGCAAGTAGCCGGGCCTGTGCCCTTGCCGACTGAGATAAAGAGGTTCACCGTGATCAGAAGTCCTTTCATAGATAAGGACTCTCAGGAGCAGTTTGAGATTCGCACTCATAAGAGATTGATCGATGTGCTAGAGCCTAGAAGGCAAACTATATCTGAATTAATGAGCTTGAATCTACCCGCAGGGGTAGATATAGAGATCAAACTGTAAGGCGAGAGCTATGGTTGAAGGTTTGATAGGTAAAAAAATTGGAATGACTCATATTTTTGATGAAAACGGCCGTTTTGTGCCCGTTACTGTGATACAGGCAGGGCCAAATTTCGTGACCTTCATTAAAACTAAAGAGCGCGATGGTTACGAGGCTGTACAGCTGGGTTTCGAAGAAGTCAAGAAACTCAAAAAGCCGGAAAGAGGACATCTAAAGAATTTGCCACCGCTCAGGCATCTCAGAGAGTTCAAAGCAGATAACATCTCTGAGTTGCAGGTTGGGCAGAAGGTTGGATGCTTCTATATTCCAGGCTGGAGAAAAAGTTGATGTAACGGGCACCTCGAAGGGTAAAGGTTTTACGTGGTGTGGTTAAGCGCCATGGCTTCGGGGGAGGACCAAAGACTCACGGTCAATCAGATAGACACCGAGCTCCAGGATCGATAGGTGCTACTACCACCCCCGGTAAGGTGCTCAAAGGGCAGAGAATGGCTGGTCGAGCTGGAGGCGAGCGTGTTACAGTGAAGAGGCTCACCGTGGTGGCTGTAGATACGGATCGCAACCTGCTATTGGTCAAGGGTGCCGTCCCCGGAGCCAATGGTGGTCTTCTGCAGATTCGCAAGGCGAAATAAATCTATTAGGTGACGGAGAGGGAAGTGCAACTACCAGTTTATAACCTAAATGGTGATATAGTTTCTCAGCTAGAGGTGAGCGATCTCGTATTCGGCATTCAGCCAAATCTTGCCGTCATGCACCAGGCACTAGTGCGTCAACTTGCTAACGCTCGCACTGGCACTCATGACACTCGTACTCGTGCCGAAGTAAGTGGTGGAGGTCGCAAACCGTGGCGTCAGAAGGGTACAGGTAGGGCTCGCCAGGGTAGCATACGGGCTCCTCAATGGAGGGGAGGCGGTGTGGTTTTCGGGCCCCACCCCCGCAGCTATGAGCAGAGGATGCCTCGCAAGATGCGTAGATTGGCGCTTCGTAGTGCTCTATCTCAGAAAGTAGCTGAGGAGAGGTTGTTAGTAGTTACTGGCCTTTCTGAGATGGAACCCCGTACGAAAGCAATGATAGCTGCTCTGGAGAGGCTAGGCCTTGCTGGTCAAAAGGTACTCATCGCGACTAACGGTCGTAATGAGCCCGTACAGAAGGCAGGGTCTAACCTTCCTAATGTAAAGGTCATACACGCTTCTAATCTAAATATCGCCGACCTATTGAAGTACGATTATTTATTCCTGGAAGACGGAGCGGTAAATTCCCTACAGGAAATTCTGCTGCGTAGCGTGGGGAAGCGTCGAGCAGCTCAACTCACGGAGGCTACTAGCTAATGAATGCCTACGATGTTATCAAGCGACCAGTGATTACAGAGAAGAACACCTTCTTGATGGATCAGGGGCAGTACACTTTTGAAGTTGACCCCAGGGCTACAAAACATGATGTAAAGGCAGCCGTGGAGGAGATATTCAAGGTCAACGTGCTGGCTGTCAACACGATCAACGTACCATCTAAGGTCAAGCTTAAGAGGAGAAGAGGCGGTAGGCCAATCGTAGGGAGAACCTCTTCTTGGAAAAAGGCTATCGTCAAGCTTGCTCCTGGTCAGAGAATCGAGATTTTTGAAGGGGTCTAGAATTACGAGGTAAGGTGAGTCAAGATGCCTATAAAGAAGTATAAGCCGACATCACCAGGAAGAAGGGGCATGACGGTCTCCACTTTTGAGGAGATCACTAAGGCTGAGCCTGAGAAGAGTTTGCTCAAGCCCCTTGTCAAGGAAGCCGGTCGTAACTCTCAGGGTAAGATTACGGTTCGTCACAGAGGCGGCGGTCATAAGCGGAAGTATAGAGTAATCGACTTCAAGAGAGATAAGTTCGACGTGCCCGGCGTGGTTGTTGCCATAGAATACGACCCAAATAGGTCTGCCCGTATAGCGCTTATTCAATATGCTGATGGAGAGAAGCGCTACATAATAGCACCAAATGGGCTCCGGGTAGGCGATAGAGTCATGAGCGGGCCTAATGCTGAGATAAGAGTGGGTAATGCTTTACCACTGAGCAAGATCCCGATAGGAACTCAGATCCATAACGTTGAGCTCACACCTGGAAAGGGTGGACAGCTTGCTAGAAGCGCTGGACAGTCCGCTCAGTTGGTTGCAAGAGAAGGGGATTATGCCACTCTTCGGCTGCCTTCGGGTGAGTTTAGGATGGTTAGAGTTGAATGCATGGCCACCATCGGACAAGTGGGTAATCTGGAACATGAGCTTATAAATATCGGTAAAGCAGGTAGATCCAGGTGGCTCGGCAGGAGGCCCGTGGTTCGCGGTTCTGTAATGAACCCGAGAGACCATCCACATGGCGGTGGTGAGGGTAAGGCACCCATCGGAGGTCAACCTAAGACGAAGTGGGGTAAGCCTGCAATGGGTGTCAAGACTAGAAAATCTAAGCCAAGCGACAAATACATAGTACGTCGCAGGAAGTAAGGGGGTTCTGCCTATGTCTAGGAGTACAAAGAAGGGACCATTTGTAGATCCCAAGCTGTTGAAGAAAATACAAGAGATGAATGCTCGTGGAGAGCGCCGTATTATCAGGACTTGGTCGAGAGCTAGCACCATCTTTCCTGATATGGTTGGTCATACGATAGCTGTCCATGATGGGCGTAGGCATGTCCCCATTTATATAACTGAAAATATGGTGGGTCATAAGCTTGGAGAGTTTGCACCAACCCGTACTTTCAGGGGACATGGTGGTGCGACGGAAAGATCTACTAGGTTGAAGTAGGGTTTGCGAGATGAAAGTAAGAGCTACAACCAGATATGTGAGGACTTCGCCTAGAAAGGCGCGCCTGGTAGCAGATGTGATAAGAGGTAAGTCAGTAGGAGAAGCCCTTGCCATTCTTCGCTATACTAATAAGGCTGTGGCAAGGGATTTCGATAAGCTTCTACGCTCTGCTATAGCTAACGCAGAAAACAACTACGAGCTGGACGCAGATACTCTCTACGTTGCGGAGGTTTATGCCGATGATGGTCCGAGGTTTAAGAGATGGCGTCCAGCAAGCAGGGGTAGAGCACATCCATATGTCAAGCGCACATCACACCTTACAGTAGTGCTTGATCAGAGATAAAGCGGAGATCAGGTAGGAGGAACAGTTTTGGGTAGAAAAGTAAACCCTATAGGATTCAGGCTCGGAGGCATAAAGACTTGGGAGAGCAGGTGGTTTGCTGAGCGTAACTACACTCAGCAACTGCACGAGGACATAAAGATTAGATCGACAGTCTTCAATAGACTGTCGAATGCTGGTATATCTCATGTTGTCATAAGTAGATCGGGCGATGATCTCAACGTTACAGTCTACACCGCTAAACCTGGAGTGGTTATAGGTAAAGGCGGTGCTACGGTGGATGCTCTGCGTACTGAGTTGGAAAATATGACCGGAAAGAAAGTAACGCTCAACATTGAAGAAGTGAGACAGCCTGAATTGGATGCTCAGCTTGTTGCTGATAGTATCGCAGAGCAGATAAGCAAGAGAGTGTCCTATAAGAGGGCTATGAAGCAAGCTGTACAGAGGGCTATGCGTGCTGGAGCTAAGGGCATAAAAATCAGGGTTTCAGGACTGGTTGGAGGCCCCTCTAGCATGTCGAGATCGATCGTTGAGATAGACGGTCGTGTGCCACTGCAAACCATCCGAGCCGACATCGACTACGCCCAAGTACATGCTTATACACCTGGAGGTCGTATAGGCGTCAAGGTCTGGATTTATAAGGGTGATGTGCTACCTGAAGCAGAAACTTCAGGCCAAGCTGCTACCACAGAGCTGGTAGGCTCTAGGTAGTGGCTAGTAAGCGTTGGAGGAGCTAAGTAATTATGTTGATGCCTAAGAGAGTCAAATATCGTAAACCTCATAGGGGTGAAACTAACGAACAGACTGCTTCCAGAGGTACAACGGTTGCTTTTGGAGAGTTTGGTTTGCAGGCACTTGAAGCTGCCTGGATAGACAATAGGCAGATAGAGGCTGCCCGGCGCGCTATAACTCACCATGTCAAGCGTGGTGGTAAGGTCTGGATAAGAATATTCCCTGATAAAGCCATTACTGCTAAGCCTGCAGAGACAAGAATGGGTAGCGGCAAGGGTTCACCCGATCGATGGGTGGCGGTTGTCCGTCCAGGGAGGGTCCTCTTTGAGATAGCAGGTGTACGCAGAGATGTGGCTGAAGAAGCTCTAAGGCTCGCAGGGCATAAACTTCCCGTAAAGACCAGAATCGTTGAGCGGGAAGGCGGTGTAGTAGAAACAAGTGAATAGAGGAGTTGAGCTGGTAAAATGAGGGCTTCAGAACTTAGACAGATGGATGATGCCGCGCTCAAGCAGCAACTGCAAGACGCCAAGCAGGAACTATTTAATCTTAGGTTTCAGCTGGCTACAGGCAAGTCCGTCAATACCGCCAGAATAAGGCTTCTAAAGAAGGATATAGCGAGGATACTAACTATACTACGTGAGCGTCGTGGACGGTAGGAGTTCATATGGGAGAGCAAGGTAGAAGGCAAATAAAGGTCGGACAGGTAGTTAGCGACAAGATGGACAAAACTGTAGTCGTCGCAGTCACCTACCTCAAGAAGCACCCCCTTTATCACAAGACTGTGCGTAGGGTGCGTCGATTCAAAGCACATGATGAGAACAATGAGGCCAAGGTGGGTGACATTGTGAGGATCATTGAATCTCGCCCTCTGAGCAAAGAGAAGAGATGGCGGGTATTAAACATTCTGGAGAGAGGCAAGTAAGATGATCCAGCCGCAGACTAGATTGCGTGTCGCAGACAACACGGGTGCCCGCGAGATCATGTGCATCCGTGTCCTTGGAGGCTCAAATCGCAAGACCGCCTCTGTAGGTGATGTAATCATCGCATCTGTCAAGCAAGCCCAACCTAATGGGGCTGTCAAGAAGGGTGATGTTGTGCGCGCTGTCATAGTGAGGACTGCGCAGCCTATAGCTCGGGAAGATGGTTCTTATATCAGGTTTGACGATAACGCAGCAGTGCTTATAAATCAGCAGGGTAACCCAAGAGGAACAAGAATATTTGGTCCTGTAGCTAGAGAACTCCGAGAGAAGAACTTCAGCAGAATCATCAGCCTAGCTCCTGAAGTGCTCTAATTTATTGGCGCAAGCAGTTTGACTTGTATATAATAATATCTTGTGCCCGACAATAATTGACTGAGGTATTGGCAGTGAGAATAAAGAGAGGCGATGAAGTTTTGGTCATCGCCGGCAAGGATAAGGGCAAAAGGGGCGTAGTAAGAAGATCGATCCCTTCCGAGAACCGAGTGGTTGTGGAAGGGGTCAACATTGTTAAGAAGCATCAGCGAGGCCGCCCCGGAGTCCAACAGGCCGGCATAATTGAGATGGAAAGCCCTATACATGTAAGCAACGTAATGGCTGTATGCCCTCATTGTGGTGCGCCAACTAGAGTTGCTATCAAGAGGGATGAGAAGGGTCATAAGACTAGATACTGCCGAAGATGTAACGAAAGTATTGAGAGAAGCTAGGGGGTTATAGGTGGTACCTAGACTCAAGCAATTGTATAAAGAACAAGTGGTACCTGCTTTGCAAAGGGAGTTCAATTATTCTAATCCCATGCAGGTACCTAAGATAGAAAAAGTAGTCCTCAATATAGGTCTGGGAGAGGCAACCCAGAACCCCAGAGCCTTGGATGCTGCGTCTGCTGATCTTGCAGCCATAACAGGCCAAAAGCCGGTTATTACGAGAGCTAGGAAGAGCATAGCTCAGTTTAAGATCAGGCAGGGTAACCCAATAGGGGTTATGGTTACTCTTAGAGGCGATAGGGCCTGGGAATTCCTAGACCGTCTTATCAACATTGCTTTGCCTCAGATAAGAGATTTCAGAGGGGTTTCTGCCAGGTCTTTTGATGGTAGAGGTAACTATACATTGGGGCTCAGGGAGCAGGTGGTTTTCCCTGAGATAGATTACGACAAGATAGACAAGATAAGAGGTCTTGAGGTCAGTATAGTTACAACTGCTAAAACTGATGAGGAAGCAAGGAGGCTTCTTGAGCTTCTTGGTATGCCTTTCCGAAGGCAACAAGCTGCATAGTCTATTGAATAGGGAGGCTTAATTGGCAAGGAAAGCTCTTATAGTAAAGGCTTCACGCCCACCAAAATACAAGACCAGAGCTTACAACAGATGTAAGCTCTGCGGTAGGCCCAGGGCCTATATTAGAAAGTTTGGTATGTGCAGAATATGTTTCAGGGAACTGGCGTCTAAGGGGCAAATCCCTGGAGTGATCAAGGCTAGTTGGTAGGAGAAGTGATGGGAACAACAACTGATCCAATTGCTGATATGCTGACAAGATTGCGTAATGCATCTCAGGCACGCCATAAGGTGGTGGCACTACCTTCCTCTAAGATGAAGGAAGCTATTGCTAGGATCCTAAAGGAGGAAGGCTATATCGAGGACTACCAGGTTGTTCCTGGTAAGGGTAATCAGCCTGAAATAAGGATCACTCTTCGATACGATCAGGATAGACAGCCAGTCATAAGGGGTATAAAGAGGATTAGTAAGCCAGGTTTGCGCATCTATACCAAGCGTAGTCAGATCCCAAGACCTCTTAGCGGCCTAGGCACAGCCATCCTATCAACCCCCAAGGGGGTTATGTCTGGCCGCCAGGCCTATAGGCAAGGTGTAGGTGGCGAGATAATCTGCTACGTCTGGTAAATCGCAAGGAGTTGGAGAGATGTCTCGAATAGGTAATGCTCCCATACAGATACCGTCTGGCGTGGATGTTACTGTACAGGATGGAGAGGTTATAGTAAAGGGACCTAAGGGTGAGCTAAGGCAGAAGATAGTTGGGGAGATCGAAGTTATCCGTGAGGACTCCACCTTGCGGGTCGTTCGTAAATCTGATGAAAAATATCATAGGTCTCTCCATGGTCTCACCAGGACTCTTATAAACAACATGATAATTGGTGTTACTCAAGGCTTTCGTAAGGATCTTGAGATAAGCGGTGTTGGTTACAGGGCTACCAAGGAGGGAGACTCTTTGGTGCTATCTGTTGGGTACTCTCATCCTGTAAGATTGCAGCCCCCTCAAGGCATAACTTATGTAGTTGAGAGCCCCACGCGCATAAGCGTGCAGGGCATTGACAAGCAGCTAGTGGGTGCTGAGGCAGCACGCATACGGTCTGTGCGAGAACCGGAACCCTATAAGGGTAAAGGAATCAAGTACGTCGACGAAGTCATCAGGAGAAAGGCTGGTAAGGCCGGCAAGGCTGGTGGCGGTCGACGATAAGGGTGAAAGGGATAAATGAGAGCAGCGAAGTACGTTGGTAAAAAGCTTTCTCCTCGTCAAAAGCGTCATATAAGGGTCAGAGGGAAAGTAAATGGTACGCCCGAACGACCCAGGTTGAACGTGTTTAGAAGCGCAAAGCATATTTATGCTCAAATTATCGATGACACTATAGGCCATACCCTGGTGGCAGCATCTACTTTGGAGCCTGAGATCAGGAGCAAGATGGCTCAACTAACCAAAGTAGAGGAAGCTAGAGAGGTGGGGAAGCTCGTAGCAGAGCGTGCGAAGGCTAAGGGTATAAGCAAGGTAGTATTTGATCGTGGTGGTTGGCTGTACCATGGCAGGGTAAAGGCCTTGGCAGAAGCCGCAAGAGAAGCAGGACTTGATTTCTAGGAGGTCAAAGTGCCCCGTAAACGCATAGATCCGAATCAACTTGAAAATCTGACCGAAAGGGTAGTGCAGATAAACCGTGTGGCGAAAGTCCATGCTGGTGGAAGACACTTCAGCTTCAGCTCTGTGGTCGTTGTTGGCGATGGACAGGGCCATGTGGGGGTAGGTTTGGGGCACGCGAGTGAGGTGCCCGAGTCTATTCGTAAGGGCGCGGAGGATGCCAAGAAGAACATGATAGAGGTGCCTATACACAACGGCACTATTCCTCATGAGATAACGGTCAAGTACGGAGCATCTAAGGTGCTACTCAAACCAGCAGCGCCTGGTACTGGTGTAGTTGCAGGGGCCAGTGTACGTGCCGTTATGGAGGCTGCTGGTATCAGAGATGTTCTAACTAAATCCCTGGGTAGCAATAACCCAGTCAACCTTACTCGTGCCGCTCTCAAAGGGTTGTCTCTAATGAGATCACGTGAGCAGATTATGGCTCAGAGAAGAAGAGTTTCTACATCAAATCAAAAGAGCGGTAATAATGGCTCTAGTGCAGTTAATAATGGCCAATCAACGGAGGCTCAGAATGGCCAATAAGTTGAGAATAACCCTGAAAAGGTCTCTAATCGATAGAACTCCAAAGCAGAGAGCTACTGTTAAGTCTCTTGGTTTAAGGCGTATCGGCTCTGTGGTAGAGAAACCTGATACCCCTGTTTTTAGGGGTATGATTAGGAAAGTTCAGCACATGGTTTCTGTTGAGGAAATCAAAGAATAAATTTGGGAGTGTAAGAGGGAAAGTGAAGCAGAACGAATTGCGTCCACCTGTCGGTGCTCATAAAGATAGGAAGCGTGTCGGAAGAGGTACGGGATCTGGTCATGGCAAGACCGCTGGGAGGGGTACCAAGGGTCAGAAAGCTCGTACCGGTAATGATCTGAGGATAGGGTTTGAAGGCGGTCAGAATCCTCTAATACAAAGGATGCCTTTCAAGCGTGGTTTTACAAATCCTAACAGGAAGGAATATAAAGTCTTCAACCTCTCTGACCTGCAGCGTTTTCCCTCAATAAGTGAGTTCACCCCAGAGGTCTTTGTAGATCTAGGGCTCGTACCTAGAAAGAAGTTGGAGAGAGGTGACTTGCTTGTAAAGGTTTTGGGCGAGGGAGAGATTGATAGAGCCATAACCGTCAAGGTACATAAGGTCTCTGCCAGCGCCAAAGAGAAAATCGAGGCTGCTGGAGGTCGTGTAGAGGAACTGGTATAGAGATGTTGCAAGCACTTGTTAATGCCTGGAGGCTACCAGATCTTAGACGTCGCATACTATTCACCCTGGGCATACTAGTTATATTCAGAGCGTTGGCTCAGATAACAATCCCAGGTGTGGATCTTGAGAGGTTGAGGAATCTTTTTGAGCAGAATCAGACGCTCAATCTCCTCAACATATTCTCAGGAGGCACCATACGTCACTTCTCCATAGTGGCTATGGGTGTCTATCCATATATAACAGCAAGCATAATAATGCAGCTTTTGATACCCGTTATCCCTAGCCTTATGGAATTGTCTAAGGAGGGGGGAGAACAGGGACGTATCAAGATCAACCAGTATACACATTATCTAACTGTACCGCTTGCTGCCCTCCAGGCTTATGGTCAGGCATCTCTATTTCACTCACAAGGTGTCATACCGGAATTTGGGCTGTTTGGTCCAAGCTGGCTTACAACCCTATCGCTGATCGCTTCCATGACTGCTGGCACCATGCTGCTAGTCTGGATGGGAGAGCTTATAACTGAGCAGGGTATTGGGAACGGCATATCAATCATCATATTTGGTGGTATAGTCGCGAACCTGCCAAGTATAGCTGGTCAGGTCCTTAGTGGCGGGACTGCGTTCATTAGCTTTTTCCAGATCTTAGCAATAGTAGTAGTAACTGTTATCACTATTGCTGGAATAGTTCTGATAACTCTAGGGGAGAGAAGAATACCTATACAGTATACACGTCGTGTGCGCGGTGCTAGGATAGTACGCGGTGGAGGTAGCACTCACCTCCCACTAAGAGTTAACTATGCCGGTATGATCCCGTTGATATTCGCTATTTCAATCATGATCTTTCCTAGCACTGTAGCTAGCTTTTTCCTTGGTGCTCGTAGCCAGATAATTAGGGATATAGCACAGTGGGTTCAGACTACCTTCAATCCAGAATCTTTGCTGTACCAGGTTGGCTATTTCTTCCTGGTGGTGGTCTTTACTTACTTCTACACAATGGTCATATTCCAGCAGCAGAACATTCCAGAAAACCTGCAGAGGCAAGGAGGGTTCATTCCTGGTATACGTCCAGGCAGACCAACTGCGGTGTATCTGCAGAAGGTACTGAACAGGATAACCCTTATAGGTGCTCTCTTCCTTGGATTTGTAGCGATATTGCCCTGGCTAGTTGGAATTGTCACGGGATTGAATAATGTGCTGATAAGCAGCACTGCGCTCCTGATAGTAGTAGGAGTGGCTATAGACACGATGAGGCAGCTAGAAGCCCAGCTGCTGATGAGACGATATGAGGGCTTCATAAAGTAAGAAATTTATTGTTTTGGGGTTGGATAGTGAACGTTATCCTATTGGGACCTCAAGGATCTGGAAAGGGTACCCAGGCAGCCGAACTTGAAACAAGATTAGGCCTAAGACATATAGCTAGCGGTGACCTACTGAGAGAGGCTAGGGAGCTAGATACGCCGCTGGGAAGACTGGTAAAGAAATACTATGATGCTGGTGAGCTCGTTCCAGATGATGTGGTTATAGAGCTCATAGTGCAGGAGATAAACAAGCACTTAAATGGGCAAGGAGTTGTCCTAGATGGGTTTCCTAGGAATGTAACTCAAGCCCAAGCTTTGGATAAAGCCTTGGCTAGTAATGGGAGGCAGATAGACAAAGTTGTAGAATTAGTAGCTCCTCTCGAAGTAGTCAAGAAGAGACTTACAGGAAGGCTAATATGCAGGACTTGTGGAGCGGTCTACAACCTCGAAACTAAGCCTCCCAAGGTTCCGGGCAAGTGCGATCTGGATGGAGGTGAGTTGTATCAACGTCCTGATGACACCCCTGAGGCTATAGAAAAAAGGCTACAGGTCTGGGCCAAGGAAAACGAGGGTTTGGTTAATTACTATCAGTCACAGGGAATACTTTATAAGGTTGATGCTAACAAACCGGTTGAGCAGGTAACCCAGGATATAATGACGATCTTAAAACGTGACTTGTAGACATAAACTTACTTCTGGAAGGCGTTTTGGCTATAATACTTAAGTCCAAAAAAGAAATAGATAGGATGAGAAGGGCAGGTCTGGTGTTGAGGGATCTGTTTGACCTTCTCGTGCCTAAGATTAAGCCTGGCGTCACTACGGGAGAATTAGACGCATTTATAGAATCTTACATACGGAAGCAAAACTGCAAACCTTCTTTCAAGAACCTTTATGGTTTTCCAGCTTCTGCATGTATAAGTATAAACGAAGAAGTTGTGCATGGCATACCTAGCAGCAGGCAGCTGCGTGAAGGTGACCTTGTAAAAATTGATGTTGGGGCTTTGTATGAAGGTTTTCATGCAGACGCATCCAGGACTTTCTGGGTAGGTCATGCGTCTGCAGCTGCTAAGAGGTTAGTGAGTGTAACAGCTAAGGCTCTAGATGCTGGCATAAGCAAAGCGGTCCCTGGTAACAGAGTAGGAGATATATCTTCTGCAATCCAAACAGTGGTGGAGTCTGAGGGTTTCTCCGTGGTTAGGGATTATGTGGGCCATGGAGTGGGCAGAAGCCTGCACGAGGATCCTCAGGTTCCAAACTTTGGTTTTCCCGGACAGGGACCTATTCTTCGTGTAGGGATGACTCTGGCAATAGAGCCTATGGTTAACGAAGGTACTCATGAGGTGATTCTTGCAGAAGATAAATGGACTGTTAAAACCAAGGATGGTAAACTTTCAGCGCAGATAGAAGATACCGTTGCTATCACAGAAGACGGTCCTTTTATACTAACTAGGTAGGGTAGGAGAAGGAAAGCAGGTTGTCGAAAAAGAAAGACGTCATAGAGGTTGAGGGTAAGGTTGTAGAAGCCTTGCCCAATGCCATGTTCAAGGTACAACTGGATAATGGGCATGAGATACTGGCACACGTATCAGGCAAGATACGCCTCAATTTCATACGTATCCTGCCTGGAGATCGTGTGCTTGTTGAGTTGTCCCCTTATGACCTTACCAGGGGCAGAATTACCTATAGATATAGATAACGTTGTAGGAGAGGTCTACTCATGAAAGTTAGAGCTTCTGTAAAGGTACGTTGTGAGAAGTGTAAGATCATAAGAAGAAAAGGCGTTGTGCGTGTGATCTGTACTAATCCAAGGCATAAGCAAAGACAGGGTTAGAAGGAGATATAAATGGCGAGAATTGCTGGGGTCGATCTACCAAGAGACAAGAGAGTGGAGGTGGCTCTTACATATATCTATGGAATTGGACCTACATCTAGTAAGAAGATCTTGGAAAAGACTGGCGTTAATCCAGATACCAGGGTCAAGGATCTAACCGAGGATGAGGTTGCTCGTATTAGAGATGTAATAGAGCATGAATATGTGGTGGAGGGTGATCTCCGCCGAGAGGTGGCGCAGAATATAAGAAGGCTTATAGAGATAGGCTGCTATCGCGGTATAAGACATAGAAGAAATCTGCCTGTTCATGGGCAGAGAACACGTACTAATGCAAGGCAGAGAAGAGGTCCTCGTAAGACCGTTGGCGCACGTAAGAGCAAGAGGTAGTTTGCTGATATAGCTTGAACTAAAAAATTTTAGAGTAGTAGGAGTAAGGATGTCTCAGGAGGCAAGAAGAAGAGCACAAGCAAGAGCAAGGCGAAGGGAACGCAGACAAGTTCCTCGCGGAAGAGCTCACATAGTATCCAGCTTTAACAACACTATTATTACTATAACTGATCCCAGTGGGAACGTATTGTGTTGGTCGAGCGCTGGAGCATCTGGTTTTAAGGGCTCCAGAAAAAAGCACACCATATGCAGCACAAGTAGCCGCGGAAAATGCAGCCAGGAAGGCCATGGAGTATGGAATGCGACAAGTTGATGTGTTCGTTAAGGGGCCTGGGGCTGGCCGCGAAGCTGCAATTCGTTCTCTACAGGCGGCTGGGCTTAACGTAATGTCTATTTCTGATGTTACGCCCATACCTCATAACGGTTGCCGTCCGCCTAAGAGCCGAAGAGTCTAGTTATTTCTTGTTCTAGCTTAAAAGGAACTGGACGGCGTTATGCCCCAGTTCCTCAATTATTTGATATTTTTGAGAGTCCAAGCCCAGAGGAGGCTAGATTCAGTGATTGAATTGACAACACCCAAGGTAGAATGCATAGGTATAGCTGATAACTACGGACGCTTCAGTATATCACCTCTAGCGCCTGGTTATGGTCTTACTATAGGCAATGCGCTTAGAAGAGTATTGCTTAGCAGCTTGGAGGGTGCTGCTATCACCTCTGTACAGATAGAGGGTGCCAGGCATGAGTTCATGGCTTTGCCTGGTGTGAAGGAAGATGTAACCGACATTATATTGAACATAAAGCGTATTAGGGTCAGAAGTTATTCAGATAGACCAGTTACTTTGAGATTAGAGGCTACAGGACCTAAGGTTGTAACGGCTGCTGATATAAGGCCGCATGCAGACGTTGATATAGTTTCCCTTGACCAGCCTATAGCTACCTTAGATTCTGAGGATGCTACCTTGAGCATGCAACTTACCGTGCAAAAAGGTAGAGGATATGTACCTGCTGAGTCGCAGGACTTCTTTGAGATCGGACGCATTCCAGTCGATGCTATATACAGTCCTGTGACAAAGGTCAATTATGTCGTTGAGCGCACAAGAGTTGGGCAGCGTACTGATTACGACAACCTAATAATTGAAATCTGGACGGATGGTACCATTGCACCTGGTGAGGCTCTTAGTCAGGCGGCATCGATATTGGTAGGGCAGTTCCAGATTATAGCTGCCTATGCTAATGCTGAGACCAGCTTTGGTATCGAGCTACCAACAGAGACCATGTCTGTGCCTGAGGTGGACAACAGGAGTATTGATGAGCTAGGTCTCAGTGCCAGGACTTTGAACTCCTTGAAGCGCGCCCACATTACGACTGTAGGGCAAGTACTTAGTAAGACCAAGGATGACTTGCTCAGCATAAGAAACTTTGGAGACAAATCGCTTCATGAGCTTGAAGCCAAGCTCAAAGAGTTTGGATATTTGCCATCTGATCTCCCAGAGGGCGCAATAGAGAACGCTCCGGACGATCAACCCATAGGGGTACTGGCTCGATCTTCTAGTGACGCAGTGTCAGTTTCAACTTCTAATATGGAGGGAGAAAGTTAACTATGAGACATAGAGTAGCAGGGTCTCAGAAATTTGGCCGTAGACCCGATGAACGCGCCGCAATGCTAAAAAACCTTACTGTGTCCCTTATCAAGCATGATAAGGTACGTACCACGCTTGCTAAAGCTCAGGCTGTCAGACGTATAGTCGAGCCCTTGATTACGCTTAGCTTGGAAGATACTCCTCATAATCGACGTCTTGCCGAGTCAAGACTTGGTGACAGGATGGCTGTTGCTAAGCTGTTTGATGACATAGGACCTAGAATGAGTGGAAGGAATGGGGGCTATACACGCATCTATAAGCTTGGCAACCGCCAAGGAGACGGTGCTCCCATGGCGGTTATCGAGATAATAGAATAAAGTGTTTTGTAGAAAAAAGGATCCCTTTGAGCACCTGGAAATTAGTAATAAGCTATAAGGGGGAATATTTCTCAGGATCACAAATACAGCCTGGTAAACGTACGGTTCAGGAAGAGCTGGAAAATGCCTGGGAAAAGGTAACAGGTTCCAGGTGTAGGGCTGTACTCGCAGGCCGTACTGATGCAGGCGTAAGTGCTCTAGGCCAGGTAGCTACTATAAAAGCGGATTGGCCTGGTACTCCAGAAGAGCTGTTAGAAAAACTAAGGAAATGCTTGACTCAGAGTATAGAGATCCGAAAGGTTGAGAGGGTTTCGGATAATTTTGATGCTCGGAAATCGGCAATCTGGAGAAGGTACAGATACGTTTTTTCAAAAGATGACATAGCGCGTTTTGGTTTTATATCCGTTGAAAGCATGAGGCAGGCAGCTAGGGCCTTGGTGGGAGAGAAAGATTTTGCTGCTTTTGCTTCCCAGAGCGAATTGGGGCCGCGTGGGACCGTGAGGCGAATACTTGATATAAATGTAATCTGGGATAAGGCGGCTAATAACCTATGTATTGAAATTGTTGCTGATGCTTTCCTTCGCCAGATGGTCAGAAGGATTGTGAGCGCACTAATATGGGTCGGAACTGGTAAAATAGAGGTCGTTGAGTTATTAAGGGCCGTTGAGATCAAGGCTAGACAGCTACTTCCGGGGCCAGCCCCAGCAAAGAACTTAACACTAGTTGAAGTAGGTTACGGAGAATGCTGAGCATGAAGACTTATACACCTAAAGCTAATGATTACACTAGGGATTGGTGGCTAATAGATGCTACTGGTCAGAACCTGGGTAGATTAGCGTCTGAGATAGCCCGCTTGTTAATGGGCAAGCATAAGCCTGTGTACACTCCTTTCCTTGATACCGGCGACTTTGTAATTGTAGTCAATGCCGATAAGATATCCGTTACCGGTAAGAAGCTACAACAAAAGGTCTACTACAGACATAGTGGCTATCCAGGAGGGATAAAGGCGACTACCTTGGAAGCCATGCTTGCTAAGCACCCTACCAGGGCGCTTGAGCTTGCTGTTAAAGGAATGCTACCTAAGAATAGAAGGGGTAGAGACCTATTTAGAAAGCTCAAAGTATATGCTGGACCTGAGCATCCTCACGCTGCTCAACAGCCAAAAGAATACAAAATCACTAATCTGAAGTAGATTGGACGGAGGGCAGATTGACTAACACAGCAGTAAGATATTACTACGGAACAGGTAGAAGAAAGACCTCTGTTGCCCGAGTACGTCTTTATCCGGGTACCGGCCAGATAATAGTCAACGATAAATCTGCCGAGGAATACTTTGGCGGGAGAGATGCTTATCGAGTTGCTCTAGAGCAGCCCTTCCGTGTTACCGGTACTCAGGGCAGGTTTAACGTGGTGGCTAAGGTCGAGGGGGGAGGTGTAACTGGGCAGGCTGAGGCAGTACGCCATGGTATTGCTAGGGCTTTGCTTGCATTTGATGAGAACCTGCGTCAGTCCCTCAAGCAGGCAGGATTATTGACAAGGGATCCGAGAGTCAAAGAGCGCAAGAAGGTGGGACTTAAGAGAGCTCGCAAGGCTCCACAGTACACTAAGCGATAATATCCTGTAGGCTGATTTTGCCTTTCTATCTTGCCATCTTGAAGAGAATAGTTCAGGGAGAGATGGTTAATTATCACCCTCTCCCTGAACTATTTTGTTATTTGCTGATTTCGAATAGCAATCTATAGATCTCATCACAGTTGGAGTCTATACAGGGAGGTGGATTCAAACCTACTATCCTATCTCTATCCCAAGTAATGGATGCTGCTGCCGGATTGTACAATTGCTTACCGTTCGGGAGTACAAAAGAAGGGCTGCCCTGGGGATCCAACTTTTCCCGTCCCTGTTCGTAATCCTGTTTTACAGCCTCGAGGGATTCCTCGGAATCCATATATTTCCTGAAGCGGTCTAGATCTAACCCTACCCTGCTTGCGATACTTAGCAATACATCTACTTTAGAGATATCCATCCCGTCTTGAAAGAGAGCTCTACGCACTTGCAGGTCAAATTCCAGGAACTTGTCATATGATTGTGATAGGACAGCTTTACCTGCTCTGAAAACAGGGATGGCCGTGTTAGGGAAAGTGTTGTCTCTGTACAAACCAAATACAGCTCTGCGATCATGAACTGCAGCTACCCACCATTCGGCCTCTAGAGATTCCCTGGATGTGGGGACTCCATTGACCCACTCTAAGGGTAGTGCTTTTATCTCAAGCTTTACACTGTTTTTGTACTCTTTTATAAGAGGGTCTATCCTTACCCTTGCTACATACGCCCAGGGACATATGTAGTCGGCCCAGAACTCGAGCGTGGCCATGATGTTCCTCCCAGCATTTACTATACCCTTGCCGAGTCTCCTGCAGCTAGTGTTTGGCTAAGGTAGGCTTCGATAAATGGATCAATTTCTCCATCCAGCACGGACTCTACATCTGAGACCTCATAGCCAGTACGGTGATCTTTGACCATTGTGTACGGATGGAGGACATAAGACCTTATTTGAGATCCCCATCCTGTTGCGATGTGTTCTCCCTTAAGCCTAGCTTGTTCCTCGGCTTGCCTTCTCAGCTCTAACTCGAGTAGCCGAGCTCTAAGGATCTTTAGTGCTGTCTCCTTGTTCTGGAACTGAGAGCGCTCATTCTGGCAGGTTACTACTATACCTGTCGGGATGTGTGTGATCCTCACCGCAGATGACGTCTTGTTTACGTGCTGTCCTCCTGCGCTCGAGGCCCTATAAGTATCGATTTTCAGGTCTTCCTCTCTTATCTGGACTTCGGGAGTTTCCTCAACGTCGGGAAGAACCTCTACAAGGACAAAGCTTGTATGCCTTCTATGGGCTTGATCAAAAGGTGATAGTCTTACCAGACGATGCTGTCCAGCTTCGGCTTTAGCATAACCATAGGCATATTTGCCTTTGATCTCTATAGTGGCAGACTTATAGCCTGCCTCCTCGCCTTCTATGCTGCTGACCAGCTCGGCTTGCCAACCTCTTCTTTGTGCCCATCGGAGATACATTCTGACCAGCATAGAGGCCCAATCCTGAGCATCTATACCACCTTCTCGAGCATGAATAGCTATGATTGCATCCTCCTGGTCATAACTTCCGGAAAGAAGTAGTTCTAATTCAAGATGGTTTAGCTGGTTTTCCAGGGCACGAATCTGTGAAGCAGCTTCATGAAAATCCGAAGCTGAATCTTCTTCGTATGCTAAATCCAGTAATACTTCTGCATCCTCCAGCCGACGCTCTATCTTGCTCCATACTTCAAGCTGATCTTTAAGATCATTCAGGTTTTTCATCACTTTCTGAGCTTCGGCAGGATCTGACCATAGCTCGCTGCTGGCGGCTCGTTGCTCCAATTTTTCTATCTCTGAACGCTTATTCTCTAGGTCAAAGATGCTCCTTGAAGGTGGATATCCTTTCCCTGAGGTTATCTATCTTGTCCTTCAACTCTTCGTACATTTGCTTTCACCTCCGTTAATTGGTCTTACTACACTTAGCAATCGTACAGGCGTAGTCAACTACCTCTTTCTGTCTTGGGCTTAGCGTCTTGTAGACCTCTTGTGCAGCAATATAGTACATGTCCAATGCTGCCTGACAACTTTCTGTGAGGACTACACCATCACAGAGTAGAGCCTGCTTCATAGCTTGGGAGAAGTTATATCCCATAATGTTAGAGATCTTATCCCAGACCTCATTCTCGCTTCGATATAGAATCTTTTTTTGTACTGCCAGTATGATAGGGATTCTCAGTGCTAGCACTGATCTCTGGGCTGCTGCATTAGTCCAATTATGTTTATCCATGCTAACAACAAGCTTAACTACTTCTTCAGCGAGTCCAGTGATCTCGTCCGCTACGTATCTGTCTATCCTCTTTGGATCTATCTCTTCCCAAGTCCATTCTAGTGCATGCCTCTTGATTTGGTCAGCAATCCCGCTGGGGTCGTATAATATGACTGCATCCCTCCATGCGGGTACAGTATAGACTGCTCGTTCAGGAGCATGGAATGCCAAGTATTCATCTTCCATCTTGTGCCAGGAGATGGAAACTAATCTGTTGTCTATGATTCTAAGGGTGTATCCTGGCCCTTCTCCCAGCGCATAGATGTCGATATCTGATCTGCTATCTGCATCTCCCCTAGCATTACTTCCTAGAAGGATCACCGCTGCAGCACCTTGTGCTGCTAATTCTCCGGATAGTCTTATGACCAGCTCGTTTACCTGCTCTTTGTTGCCTTCCATATTTCTTAACCTAATTTAGCGTGGGGTTATTCTGCTTTGGATCAATGCCTTCAGGTTTTGAACAGTCTTTTGGGTTGACTGTAGAGTTCTTGGGTCTTGTGTTTCGGGCTCTAATATACTCTCCGGGGGGGAATATCCATAGGCTTCCTTAAACTTTTCTGTCCAACTATCAGGTAAGCTGTCTGGAGCCTCCTGACCAGAAACGGTCAAAGCTATTGCTGCCCATGCCAGACACGCATTAGAGGGTTTGTACCCCCCTCCCCCTAGAAGTAACAACCTGCCGTTACATATTTCTTCTGATAGCTCAGCTATAGATCTTGCGAAGTTGGTGTAGGTGTTGTTGCTCCAACTTAGCATGGCTAGCGGGTCTCCGTAGTGAGCATCAGCTCCACATTGCATGACTATCAGTTCAGGTTTGAACTCCCTTATCGAAGGTTCTATGACTTCTCTCCAAGCATACATAGCTGAGTCATCGCTTGCTCCTGGTGCGAGCGGTATGTTCCGCTTTAGTCCTAATGCACCCCCCTCACCTATTTCCTGCACAAATCCAGTTCCTGGGAATAACGTTCTACCATCTTGGTGTAAATCTAAGTCTAGAAGCCAATCTTCAGCATAGAATCCGTAAAATACTCCGTCTCCGTGATGGACATCTATATCTATATATGCTGCCTTATTAATGCCATATTTGCGCCTAGCTATCTCTAATGCAATGGCTGCATCGTTGAGTATACAGAACCCAGAAGCTCTATATCTATGTGCGTGATGTAAACCTCCGCCCGGATTGAACGCATAGACGGATTCTGTTAGTACTGCATCTAGAGCTTGTAGCGTGGCCCCGACTATCCACAATGAGGCTTGCAGACATCCTCGGAAACTTGGGGTATCTCCTTGATCTAGATAGATGTCTCCTGTCTTTTCTACTTCCTGCAGGAAATTTATGTACTTTTCTTGATGAAAGGCAAGTGCCTCTTCTATGGATGCTTGGCGTATAGGTAGTAGTTGGTTCTTATGGGAAAATAATCCCAGGTCTTTCATAAGATCAACAGACAGTTTTACTCTTTTCTGGTTAAATGGATGGGATGGTCCAAAGTAATAGGTTAGGATTTCATCCCCATAGAAAACATAGAGGGGTCTATTCATAATTAGGCTAACTCCTAGCTAGATAGAATATTCTTCCGTCAAACCCGTTTTTTGTAGATTCTTTCCTTGTATCATACAAATTCTAGAAGGTGAACGGAGTTACTTGTGGTATCTGAAGGTCTGGCAAGAAATTCGCGCAAGCTGATAGTTGTGGGCCTTATGTTGGCCACTTTCCTCTCGGCTATGGATAGCAGCGTAGTAAGTACTGCTATGCCGACTATAACTGGCATTTTAGGCGGTTTTAGTCTTTACAGTTGGGTGTTCTCGATATACCTTCTGACGTCCACAGTCACTGTTCCGATATATGGGAAACTTGCCGATCTTTATGGTCGTAAGAGGGTTCTCCTGTTTGGTATTCTCGTGTTCTTGTTGGGTTCTGGTCTATGTGGCCTGGCTCAGAGCATGCTCCAGCTGGTCATATTCAGAGGTATTCAAGGTATTGGCGCTGGTGCGATACTCCCTATTACTATGACTATCTTTGGAGATATCTTTAGTATTGAAGAGAGAGCCCGTGTACAAGGTTTGACGGGTAGCGTGTGGGGGATATCCGCCATAGTTGGTCCTGCTTTGGGTGGGTTAATAGTTGACAACACTAGCTGGCGCTGGGTATTTCTAATAAATCTACCGGCTGGTTTGTTATCTCTCCTGGTTCTCATATTTTTCTTTCATGAGAAGACTCAAGTGCACCAACATTCTGTGGACTACGTAGGTGCGATTGCTTTGATGGCAGGTTCAGCAGCATTATTGCTGGCGCTCACGTCAGGAGGCAGGGACTGGGAGTGGGTCAGCGCACAAAGCATATCGGTGTTTTTGTTTGCAGTGCTATCTATTATTGCATTTCTATTGGTTGAGGTCAGGGTTTCGGAACCTATACTGCCACTATCGATATTTGCCGATAGGATGATAGCTGTCTCTGGTATAGCCAGTTTGCTAGCTGGTGGGGTTATGATAGGTGCTACAACCTACGTTCCGTTGTTTGCTCAGGGATCACTTGGTACGTCCGCTACAGTGGCTGGGGCTGTACTAGCAACGATGTCTATTGGGTGGCCTATAGCCTCCTCGCTTTCTGGAAGGTTGATCTTGAGGGTAGGATACCGGATAACAGCCGTTATTGGAGGAGTTTTCCTAGTCCTGGGTTCTGGGCTATTATTCTACTTCTCACATCTGAGCAGCCCCCTGCTGATTGCCGTTGCTTCGTTTGTTATAGGAGCGGGTATGGGTTTCTCTACTACGGCTTTTATAGTAGGTATTCAAAACGCGGTAGACTGGAGTCGTAGGGGAGTTGCTACATCCTCTAACTTGTTTCTTAGGAGCATGGGCGCGTCGATATGGGTGGCTTTATTGGGTGCAATAGCGAATAACGTACTTATATCCGATCTTAACAGCCCAAGAGCCCCTCAGATGATAAACCAGTTGTTACAGTCTGGTTCATCCGGTGCTGTTGTCCAAGGCATGGAGTCTGTAAGGTTAGCTATCTCTCATGCTTCTCAGTCGGTATTCTTCTGGCAGCTAGTCACTGCCTGCATCACCTTCATCGCCATATGTTTTATGCCTTCTGGGGATATAAATGACAAGGGTTAGCAGCACATTTTTGTTATAGTAAAGTGCTATGCAGACTTCTCTTGTTCTAACCATAGAAGATATTAAGAAGCTGGCTACGGAATGTTCTCTCGATGTGGTAGGAGTGACTTCTGCTGATTCCTTTGATGATGTAAGGCAGATATACCTGGAAAGATATGCTAAAGGCTATTTTGGTGAGATGAGGTGGATAACACCAGAACGCATAAACTTGGGGTGCTCTCCTCAGGATATGCTACCAGGAGCTAGGAGCATACTAGTTTTCGCGTATTCGTACCTAAGAGATTCCAGCGTTCCCAATGAAAATGATGGGGTTATCAGGGGTAGGGTTGCTAGATATGCCTTAGGGGAGGACTACCACTATTTTCTGAAGGAGAAGATAGAGCTTTTCCTTGATAAGCTGAAGATTATAACTGGCAAGGATTTCGCTTCCAGAATAAGTGTGGATAGTGGCCCTGTAATAGATAGAGCGGTGGCAGCCAGGGCAGGGATAGGTTGGTACGGAAAGAACACCAATATTCTGATTCCAGGCTATGGATCCTGGGTACTTTTAGGAACCGCCTTAGTTGATATAGACCTCCCCCTTTCTTCACATATAAGGAAGTCTTGTGGTAGTTGTACAAGGTGTATATCAGCTTGCCCTACAGGTGCTCTGGTAGCTCCTGGTGTTCTCGATAGTAGAAGATGCATCTCTTATCTAACGATAGAGTTAAAGGGTCCTATACCAAGGGACCTACGGCCACTTATCGGGGACTGGATATTTGGATGTGATATATGCCAGGAAGTTTGCCCTGTAAATATAAAGGGCAAGAAGCCTAATCATCCTGAGTTTTCGGATCTACCTGGGTGGGGACATCGCCCTGATCTCGTAAGCCTAATGAGAATGACTGAAGATGAATTCAGAAACAAATTCAGAAGAAGTCCTGTGAAAAGAACCAAACGTAGGGGCTTGTTAAGAAACGTGGCTGTGGCTCTTGGTAACTCCGGCGACAGAAAGGCTGTGCCAGTTTTGGTGGAAGCTTTGTCTGATCACGAGCCCCTAGTTAGAGGGCATGCTGCCTGGGCTCTGGGTAGACTCGGAGGGTCTGAGGCTAAATATGCCTTGGAATCCCGCCTCCAAATAGAGGAAGATAGTTATGTAAGAGAGGAGATACAGCTGGCATTAGATGAGATTGAGGTATAACTCTAGAGCTAATACGCTGTTGCTGGTCTCTGTGATCATAGCTGCTAGTACCTGCATTTATGGGTGGATCAACTATCCTTTGCATGCAGCGCTGGTGAACAAATGGGAGGGTCCTAGCAATTATCGGGTGAGTAGCGGTTACTGTAGTAGATTGAGAGGCATTCTGCCTAGGATGAATCCTGACCCTCCTGAGATCCTAAAAATAGGAAATCAATCATTCGTAAGGGATTCCGAGTCTAGGCTACCTGTAGATGCGCAATATCAGGGTTATAAGTTCAGGAGATGGCTTCTGTATAAATCGGGAGAGGATGGCGGCATCTATTTAGTCACAGAGGATGGCACACAAGTGACCAAGTACGAGCCTGGTAGCTGTAATTAGCTACCAGGCTCAATTTATTTATCCTTCGTCCTCCAGTTGCACCCGAGCATGCCCATTAGAGGGTGGACAGAAGTGAGCTACACCAGGTGTAAGCGGAGTTTCGCATAGGGGGCAGCGGGGTCTGCCCGCTTTCACTACGGCATCGATTTGCTTACTCAGCTCTTTGAGTTGCTCCCTTGTAACCAAGCACCTGAAATCAGGTGCACCTTCTTGTTCTTCTTCAATATCATGTATTAGCAAAGCAAAGCGCCCTTTCCCTTCGTCGTAGCCAAGAGCTAGTCTCCCTACCTTGAATTCCACCGTCGGCGGTTGTGGGAAAGGTAGCTGAATGTTGGGTTCTTCCTTTTCTGGTTCATTGCTTACCAGGTCTATGAAAGGGTCATCGCTAAGCTGCGCAAGCAATTGCTCTATAGCCTGCCCTAGTGCCTGCATCTGCTCTTTTTCTATCCATAGGTCAGCTCCCTCGCCACGTTCGTTAAGAAATCTTAGGCGAAATGTCCTCTGACCCGGGAGTCCAACAGCGTCTGCGCCTAGTCTATCAATAACTCCGAAGTCGTAAGTCTCACTTGCCATATAGTATTAGCTCGACCTCTACTAATATGTTTTCTTCTTTAGGATCGATTTTATACGCGCCTTTAGATGTTCTGGGGCCTTATCACACCCACAATCCCTTTTAATAAGCTTGATCACTCCGGACTCGAAGCTCACCAACTCGAAGCATTCTTTACAGTTGAGAATATGCTGCCTTATCTCTATGACCTCCTCCGGAAGCAATTCCCTATCTAGGTAAAGGTACAGCCTTTGATGTACCTCGTGGCAATCACTCATTTTGTGCCTCCGGAGGCTCTACTTTATACCCTCTTTGGCGAGCATACTCCCAGAGCTTCTGCTGTAGCTGTTTTCTACCCCTATGTAACCTGGACATCACTGTACCCACTGGAATCCCTAGAACGTCTGCTATTTCTTTGTAAGAGAAGCCCTCCACGTCTGCCAGAAGCACAGGTAACCTGTACTGTTCTGGTAGAGAGTCTAAAGCTTCTCTTACCTCTTCATCAACAAACATATTCAATACAGTTTGCTCTGGGTCCTCTCCAAGAGACTCACCAGCCTCTTTGACCCTTCTGAACAGATAGTAATCTTCCATCTCGCCTAGCTCACCCATCTCGGTGGTTTGAGGCTGGCGAGACTTCTTCCTGTACTCGTTTATAAATGTGTTCGTCAATATTCTGAACAACCAAGCGCGCAGGTTTGTTCCTGGCTTGAAACTATCGCGGAAGCGATGAGCCTTAAGATAAGTCTCTTGTACTAGATCCTCTGCGTCCGCTGGGTTATTGGTTAATCTGAGGGCAGTGCGGTACAGGGAATCTATGTATGATAAGGCCTCTTCAAAGAATAGATCTTCAGTTTGTAGTTGTGTATCTGTATACTGTCCCATAAGCAACTCTGCCCGCAATCATGTTGCGGGCTACAAATCTATTATAGCCTATAGTTGGAATTAGAAGACAAAAATCCCTAACCAGTTGTACCGGTCTACTGGCTATTATGTTGATTGGAGAATTATCCCATAAAAGATCTTAGAGATTCAGCATGAGGTCTAAGTTTAGAGAGAGCTTCTTTCTCTATCTGTCTTATCCTCTCCCTAGTAACTCCAAGGACCTTTCCCACCTCTTCTAGTGTGTAGCTATGGTTACCTGTTAATCCATAGCGAAGATCCAGTACTTGTCTCTCCCTATCCGTGAGATCGTCTAATAATGCTAATATCTGCTCCCTTAGAATATCCCTTGAGACCTGGTCAGCAGGAGACTCTATATTAGGATCCTCTATGATCTCTTCGACTGTGCCGTCGCCATCCTCTCCATATGGTTGTTCGAGCGACATTGGATATTGCGATGCCTTGACTACCTCTCTAACCCTCTCAGGTGTAATATTGAGCTCTGCTGCTATCTCTTCACTGGTAGGTTCTCTACCTAGTTCTTGAGAAAGTCTGTGCGATACCTTGGTGATGTTGTGCATCAGCTCCGTTACGTGGACTGGTAATCTTACTACTCTTGACTGGCTCGCGAGAGCCCTAGTGACGGCTTGACGGATCCACCATGTTGCATAGGTACTAAACCTATACCCTCTACGATAGTCAAACTTGTCCGCAGCTCGCATCAGTCCCAGGTTGCCTTCTTCTATGAGGTCGGAGAGTGGTAGGCCTCTTCCAGCGTATCTTCGAGCTATAGAGACTACAAGCCTGAGGTTGCACTCGATCATTCTCCGACGAGCCATCTCGCCTCGTTCTTTATCTCTCAGTGCGGCTTCTCTCTCCTCAGGGCTAAGATCTTGGTGTAGCTTTCTAGTTGCTTGACGGCCTTTTTCTATGGCTTTTGCTAGCGCTATCTCCTCCATAGGAGTGAGCAATGGAATAGCGCCTATATCCCTTAGATATACAGACACTGAATCTTCGGATCCAGAACTCTCTTCAGCAGAGATATAGCTGTCATTCTCCTGCACATAGTCTTCAGCAAAGGGTTCGTCGGTGACGTGCATGTTCATGGCTCTTACTCCAGTCTAGACCTATCAAGGCACTCCTAATCCCCTCAACAAAGCTCAAAAGATAATTTGCACAGTCCCTCCGAACCACCTCCCTTACCGTGAGATATAGCTTTCATAGATATAAACACCCAAAGTACAAGTTTTGTGTCATTAATGATTACGTATTGTAGTTTCCTAAGGTTTCAATATTGAGAGAGTTAATAACCCTAACAGCATCTTCTATGCCGAAAATAGCGATTTAGAGGAGGAATTGATTATGGATCTGGGACTTTCAGGGAAAGTAGCTATAGTTGCTGCCGCTAGTAGCGGTTTGGGAAAGGCTGTGGCTGCCAGGTTAGTCGAGGAGGGGGCAAAAGTAGCTATATGTTCAAGAGACCATGCGAGGGTTGATAAGGCCTCAAATGAAATCTCAAGGGGTGAAGATAGTGTCTTACCTGTGGTGGCTGATGTGACGAACCTAGGTGACATAAAGAAGTTAGTAGATACCACTGTAGGAAAGTGGGGACGTGTTGATATATTAGTTACCAATGCCGGCGGGCCACCTGCAGGCGATTTCGAAGACTTCGATGATGATGATTGGTACAGGGCTTTTGATCTCAATATGATGAGCTCGGTTCGGCTTATCCGTCAGGTATTACCGATTATGAAGAGTCAAAGATATGGACGCATTGCTAATATCGTCAGCACATCGGTTAAGTCCCCAATCAGAGGTCTCATACTGTCCAACGCTATACGAGCTTCTGTGGTAGGTATGGCTAAGACGCTGTCGCTGGATGTTGGGCGTTACAATATCACTATAAATAACATATGTCCTGGAAGAATTCTTACAGATAGGGTTAGATCTTTGGACGAGATACGCGCCAGCAGGGAGGGTCGCTCTGTCGATGATGTGCGAGCTGAACAAGAGAGCTTCATTCCCCTTGGACGGTACGGTACTCCAGATGAATTTGCAGATGTTGTAGCCTTCTTTGTCAGTGATAGAGCTTCTTATGTCACAGGGACAACATTACAGGTAGATGGTGGAGCGTTGCAGTGTATTTATTAGTTGGTAGGTTAAATCGATTATGAGCAAACAACAAGTAAGCTTGGGCTTGATATGCGTGCTTGCTGAAGACTGGTATGAGTTAGTTGACTTCTATGTGGATGTAATTGGTCTATCCCCTGTAGATATAGACGAATCGAAAGAGCGTGCTCTGCTAAAAGACGCGAGAGGGCTTAGCATCCTGATACTATCAGGTGGTGAAGGCCAAGAATTACCCAAAGGACCAAAACACAACTCATTCTACGTAAGTTTTGTAGTCAATGATCTCCCTGCTATGGTTAGCGAGCTTGAGTATAGAGGCGTTGTCTTTTGGCAAATAGATGAGGGTATTCTGGCAGTTATGGACCCCGACGGCAACTTATTGTACTTGTCTGATGAAAATAGGTATGGCTTTATACCAGACGGCTGGCTTATTCGAGAGAAATTTGACCTCGATGCTTATAGAGAATAATCTCTTGCACACAAATTGCTGTCAATGATTAATCTAGGAGATTATCTGGAGGTTTGGAGGGATGCAGATAGGTCATGATACTACTATTACTTACCTGGGACATTCCACTTTTATAGTGGATACGCCAGGAGGCAAGCGCATATTGCTGGAGCCCTGGGTGATGAATAATCCCAAGTGTCCTGATAATCTGAAGCAGTTAGGTAATGTGGATCTAGTTCTCATCTCCCACGGTCATTCAGATCATATGGGAGATGCTACACAGATCCTTCAACAAACAGGTGCTACTTGCATCGGAATATTTGAGATATGTACTTGGCTAGGGAGCAAAGGTATCCAGAACACTTCACCTATGAACAAGGGGGGGACACAGCGAATTGGTGATATCAAAGTCACGATGGTGCACGCTGTGCACTCCTCCAGTGTTGTCGACGATGGAGAGCTTATTCCTGGGGGGGAAGCTGCAGGTTATGTCATAGAGTTGGAGAATGGATTCAAGATATACCATGCTGGTGATACTGCGGTCTTCTCAGATATGCAGCTTGTAGGAGAGTTGTATAAGCCTGATCTATGCATGCTACCTATAGGAGACCACTTTACTATGGGGCCACGTGAAGCAGCTATGGCCACCAAGTTACTGGGGACAACCCAGGTGATACCGATGCATTATGGTACTTTCCCTGTGCTCACTGGTACCCCTGAAGAATTCCGAAATATGGTCGGAGATATAGGGGGTGTACAGGTGTTGGATATTCGTCCTGGTGAGAGCCTCAAGTAAATCGTCTATATGCAGGTTTGATCGCAGTCAAAGCTGCGATCAAACCTCAAATTCCCTAGAACTGTAGGCGTAATCAACCTCACCATTGAATTCTCTTTTAGCTAAGCCTATAGCTACCTCTGCTTTTCGTTCAGGTAGATGTGTCAGTACAAGCTTTTTGACGTTACCTGCCTGAGCAATCTTACCAGCCTGCTCGGCAGTTATATGTACATTTGGATTCCCCGGTTGGTCGACATAGGCAGCCTCACATAATAGCAGGTCTGCTTGCTTTGTAAACTCGTAGATAGAGTCTTCCCATCCTGTATCTGCAGAATATACAAAGGTCCTATCGTTTGTTGATATTCTCATACCGTATGTGTCTATAGGATGTAACATCTTCCTGAATTGGAAATGTGCTTTTCCAATGTGTAATCCTGACTGTGGGTCGTATTCGAAAGTCTCAAATGTGCCTGTAAAGAAATCTGGATTGGGATCTATAGGCTCGACAACTCTTCTTAGAATCTCAACACCGTTTGGAGGAAGATAAAGCTTAGGAGGATTGGAAGGCTTTGCTTCTAAGGACAGATAGTAGCGATATGGTATCAGATCAGCCCAATGGTCGAAATGTAAGTGAGATATGACTATAGCTGTTATTGACTCAGGATCTGCTGTTGCCCTTAGTCTCTCGAATACGCCTGTTCCAACATCTATGAGTATAGTTTGTTGCTCGATGTCGAGGATATACCCGCTGCAAGCTCGGTTAGCAGAGGGCCATGCTGGCTCGCTTCCTAGAATTTTCAGTCTAGTCATTATTTCCCCTCTCTGATGTTAAGGCTGTTTTGGTGAAAGTATACGCATAAACAGGTTAATGGGCATATAGTGCACTTTGGTACAGGAGCTTTGCATACTCTTCTCCCGTGCCTGATTAAGTTGATATGGAAAGGATAGGAGCGCTCGGGGGAAACTATTTGGGCGAGGATATCGTGAGCTCTATCTGCATTAGTCTTTGGAGGTATGAGACCTAGCCTGAGCGATACTCTATGAACGTGGGTGTCCACAGGCATAACTGGTAACCCCAGAGAGAACATAAGCACGCATGCGGCTGTTTTAGGTCCTACACCATTGATGCTTGTGAGCCACTCCTTTGCGGCATTAATAGGCATATCTTTCAGGAACTGTAAATCAAAAGACCCTAGCCGGGACCAAATCTCTTTTAGAACTGATTGTATGCGAGGTGCCTTAATGTTGCTTAAGCCCGCAGACTTTATCAGTTGGGCTACTTCTTCAGTAGGTGCCTCCATGACCCTTTTCCAGTCACCGTTAAAGTGATCGTAGAGCCTATCAAATGCTGCTCCGGAGTTTTTATCTGATGTGTGCTGGGAAAGAATAGTTAGTATAAGCTCGCTAACGGGGTCTAAACGTGATACCCACTCTGGGTTGCCATAGGTACGAGTTAGGATATCATCAATTATTTTGACTTTTTCCTTAGGGGGGAGAGTGTAGCATTGTGATTGCTGCATATATGCAGTATAGCAGAGGTGTGGTGTGGTAAGGGGTAGGGAGCGCGGCGGCCTACTTTTCCGGCTGGGAGAGCCAGTATCATTGGTGCTGGAGGGTT